>Ga0209189_1000133_pt1 | contig 63505 bp, 52 predicted proteins | sample C_130820_EF_Meta_FD_187308 | JGI IMG/M metagenome (GOLD analysis project Ga0209189, IMG submission 187308) | Freshwater microbial communities from Lake Croche, Canada to study carbon cycling - C_130820_EF_MetaG (SPAdes) (version 3) | ecosystem: Environmental > Aquatic > Freshwater > Lake...
GGTGCTCACCGTCTCTGCAGGAAGCCCCGATATTGGACGCGCCCTCCCCCTCGCCCAGTCCATCGGCGCCTGAGGCGGCGTCGAGGGTCCTCGCGGCCAAACAGGCTGTCCTCACAGCTCGCCAGAAAAACGCAGACGGCTGGGTCGCAGCGCGCCCCGCCTCGCGCCTGCTCAAAGAGCTTGCCCGAGAAATTGATCGTGTCGTGCTCTCGCTCTGGCCAGAGGCGTCCCTCCCGGCCCTTGGTCTCTTTGCGGTGGGCGGCTACGGGCGGGCAGAGCTCGCTCCGTTCTCCGATGTTGACGTCCTGGTCTTGGCTCCCGAGACCGGCACAGATCAGCTCTCTGCCGAGGCTCAAGAGGCGCTCGGTTGCTTTTTGACAGCCCTCTGGGACTGTGGCCTCGATGCGGGACACAGCGTACGAACGCTCTCGGAGTGCATGACGCAGGCATCGGAAGACATCACCGTCGCGACCGCCCTTCTCGAAGCTCGCCAACTCGCTGGCCCCTCCCATCTGGCCAAGGAACTCTCCACACGCTGGGCCCAGACCATCAACCGCAAGACTTTTGCGGAGCGCAAGCTGTTGGAGATGCAGCAGCGCCACGGGCGTTTTCAAGACACTCCCTATGCCCTCGAGCCCAACGTCAAGGAGAGTCCGGGCGGGCTGCGCGATCTACAGGTCATTCTCTGGGTCTCAAAGGCATACGGTCTCGGGCAGTCATGGGCAGACCTTGCCAAGCGCAACCTCATCACCCCCGAGGAGGCCAGGCAGCTATCGCTTCAGCAAAACATGCTCCACACCATTCGCGCCCATCTGCACCTCTGCGCGGGGCGCCATGAGGACCGACTCGTGTTTGACCTTCAGGGGCAGGTGGCAAACCGACTAGGCTGCGAGGCCGCCGAAGGGCGAAGGGCCAGCGAAGTCATGATGCAGCGCTACTACCGAGCGGCCAAGATCGTTCAGCAGGTCAGCGCACTCCTTTTGGCAAACCTTGAACCGGCCCTGTGGGCTCTTGACCACGAAGGCAAGCCAGACACGCTCCCCATGGGGGCAACGCGCCCCATCGACGAGGAATTTCAAGAGACCAATGGGCTCCTCGACATTCGCGATGAGAACCTCTTTGAGCGATCTCCGCCGGCGATTTTGAGGGCGTTTCTGCAGATGGAGCGAGCCTCCACTCGGCGGGGCATGACGGCTCGAACCCTGCGGGCCCTCTGGAATTCGAGGGATCGAGTAGACCGCGCATTCCGGGAGAACGCGAAGAACAAAGCACTCTTTCTGCAAATCTTTCAGGAGCCCCGGGGGATCGTTCATGCGCTTCGCGTCATGAACAACCTTGGCATCCTCGGTCGAATGCTGCCAGTCTTTCGACGCATCGTGGGACAGATGCAGCACGACCTCTTTCACGTGTACACCGTCGATCAGCACATCCTTCAGGTGATTCGAAACCTGCGCAGGCTCACCATGGCCGAGCATGCCCACGAGTTTCCTCAACTCTCTGAACTCATGTCCGACTTTGATGCACCCTGGAAGCTCTACCTTGCTGCGCTTTTTCATGACATCGCCAAGGGTCGTGGGGGCGATCACTCGGAGCTTGGGTGTGCCGAGGTTCGACGGTTTGCCAAGCAGTTCGCCCTCGATGCAAAGACGTCTGACCTGCTCGCGTTTCTGGTGGCCGAGCACCTCACGATGTCCACGGTAGCCCAGAAGCAAGATCTGGCAGACCCCGCGGTGATTGAGCGGTTTGCACAGCTCGTCAAGACCCGAGAGCGACTGACTGCTTTGTACATCCTGACAGTCGCTGACATTCGAGGCACCAGCCCAAAGGTGTGGAACAGCTGGAAGGGGCGCCTCCTTGCCAGACTCTACGGCCTCACCCTTCAGTACCTGGAGGCGGACAGCACCGCAGCGGCCCGGGAGGCCATTGGGCACAAGGCCCAGAGCGCCAAGCGGGAGGAGGCAGAGCGGCTGCTTCAGCTCGCAAGTCGGCCCCTTGAGGCGGCCCACACCTTCTGGAAAGAGCTTGATCTCGCCTACTTTCTGCACCATGAGGCCAGCGACCTTGCCTGGCATGCACGCGTCTTGGCTTACTCGGTCGAGGGGCTCACACCGAAGGAGCCTCGCGTATTCGCTCGACCCGTTCCAGACGATGAAGGCCTTGCTGTACTGGTCTACACCCCAGATATGCCCGCGCTCTTTGCGCACATCACGGACTACTTCACCCAGCGAGGTATGCCCATCCTCAACGCGAGGGTTCATACGACTCGATCTGGCTTTGCCCTCGACACCTTCTTGGTCGATCCGCGACCTATGGATGTTCCCGCTCGAGAGCTCGCCTCACTGGTCGAGGCTGAACTGGCTCGCCAACTCAAAGAGGGCCGCCCGCTCTCGGCCCCAGGACGCGGCAAGACATCTCGGCAGTCTCGAAGCTTTCCCATCCCACCAACCATCAGCCTCGCACCGGACTTTGATCACCAACACTTCACCCTCTCGGTGACCGCAGCCGACCAGCCCGGACTCCTCTACAGCATTGCCTACTCACTGGCGAGTCATCAGATAGAAGTTCAAAGCGCACGCATCACCACGCTCGGGGAGCGAGCGGAGGATGTCTTCCTCGTGAAGGCCCCTGCGCTGATGCAAGAGCGGGCACAGGTGGCGTTAGAGGCCGACCTGCTTCACGCCATTCAGCCTGCAGCCTGACCAAACTGGGTCTGAAGCCAGGCCTCAAACGCCGGGCCCTCTGCTGGGTGTCGGCGCGCAAGCGTCACGGTTGCCTGCAGGTAGCCCTGTTTAGAGCCGCAGTCATAGCGGGTTCCTTCAAAGCGGTAGGCAAGCACCGGCTCGTCCTGAAGGAGACGGGCGATCGCATCCGTAAGCTGGATCTCTCCACCGGCACCCGGCGACTGATTGGCCAAGATGTCAAAGATGTGCGGTGAGAGCAGGTAGCGCCCGACGACTGCGAGAGTCGAAGGCGCCTGATCGACCGGCGGTTTTTCAACGATCTCTTGAATGCGCTCGGTTCTCTGACCCCAGGGACTGCTGGCCACGATGCCGTACTTTGAGGTCTCGTTTCGTGGGACGTCCTGCACAGCGACGACACTCGAGAGATGACGTTCGTGCACATCCACCATCTGGGCCATCACCGACCGCCCCGAGGGCCCCGCGTCCATCAGATCGTCTGCAAGGATGACCGCAAAAGGCTCCTCACCCACAACGCGTCTTGCGCAGAGCACAGCATGTCCAAGGCCCAGCGCCTCAGGCTGCCGAATGTAGATGCAGTTCACCCCCGCGGGCGTTACGCTGCGAACCGCATCAAGGAGATCCTGCTTATTCTTGGCGGCCAACTCGGCCTCTAGCTCGTAGGCCTTGTCGAAATGATCCTCGATCGCTCGCTTCGAGCGCCCCGTGATGAAAATCATCTCGGTCATGCCTGCAGAGACGGCCTCCTCGACCGCGTACTGGATGAGGGGTTTGTCCACCACCGGCAACATCTCCTTTGGACTTGCCTTGGTGGCGGGCAAGAAACGGGTGCCCAGTCCTGCGACCGGGAAGACGGCCTTGCGGACACGGCGGTTCGATGGGGCCTGCGTCATACGATGTCCTTTTTTTGATGGGCATGCTGGGCAATGAGCTCAGCGAATGCCGCTTCTGTCATGACAGCCACGCCAAGTGCCTCGGCTTTGGCCAGCTTGCTTCCGGCCTCTGAGCCCGCAATCAGCAGGCTGGTCTTTGCAGAGACCGAGGTCGTCACCTTTCCACCTAGCATTCTCACCCATTCCGACGCCTCGTCGCGAGAGAGGCCATGGAGTGTTCCCGTCAGAACCACCGTCTTGCCGGAGAGAGGGAGTGCGGCGGCCTCACCGGGAAGGGCTTTCGTCTCAGGTGAGAAGCTCATAAAGGCCCCGAGTCTCTCCACCTCCTCTCGCTGCTCTGCATGAGAAAAAAAGCCGTGAATCGACTGGGCGACCACAGGCCCCACATCAGGCACTCGCAGCAGTGCGGACTCATCCGCGTCCATCAGGGCCTCTAGGCTGCCGAATGCGAGGGCAAGGTCTCTCGCTGTGCGTTCGCCGACGTGACGAATGCCAAGGCCAAAAAGAAAACGTGACAGGCTCGCAGTTCGAGACGCCTCGATCTGATCGATCAAATTCTTGGCAGACTTCTCCCCCTGACGCTCAAGGCCCTCTAAGTCAGTGGCCCGAAGGCGGTAAATGTCAGACAAGCGGGAGACCAGCCCCTCGCTTACGAGCTGATCGACCCGCTTCTCCCCGAGGCCCTCAATATCCATGGCTCTGCGATGCGCGAAATGAATAATCGCCTGCCGTCGCTGAGCCGAGCAGGCAAATCCCGAGACACAGCGAGTCACGGCCTCGCCCGCAACCCGCTCGGTTGCGCCCCCGCAGGCTGGGCATCTGAGCGGCATCTCAAAGTGCCGCGTTGTCTCGGGCCGGAGCGCCAGCACTGGGCCCAGCACCTCCGGAATCACATCCCCGGCGCGTCGAACCCAGACCGTGTCGCCAATCCGAATGTCCTTGCGCAAGATCTCCGTCTCGTTGTGGAGCGTCGCATTCGTGACCGTCACACCGCCCACGCGGACAGGCTCCAGACGAGCAACGGGGGTGAGTGCGCCCGTGCGACCCACCTGGACATCGATGTCGAGCAAGACCGTGCTGGCCTCCTCGGCAGGGAACTTGTACGCGAGGGCGAACCGCGGAGCGCGCGAGACAAAGCCCGCCCTCTCGGCAAGGGCCATGGACTCAAGACGAACCACGACCCCGTCTACCTCAAAATCAAGGTCGTGCCTTTGAGCCTGCGTCTGCTCCAGAAACCTCCAGACCTCTTGAAGGGAGGCGTCTGCAAGCCGTTCAGGGCAGACTCGGTGACCCCATGCGGCCAGGGCAGCAAGCATGTCCGAATGCGACTCAATGCTTGATCTTGGAGAGACTTCACCGACGCCATAGCAGAAGAATCGAAGGGGTCGTTGCGCGGTTACCGATGGATCGAGTTGACGAAGACTGCCTGCCGCCGCATTTCTCGGGTTTGCAAACGGCTTAACGCCTCGTTCGGTCTGGGCACGGTTGAGGGCCTCAAAATCGGCCTTTCCCATGTAAACCTCTCCGCGAACCTCCAGCACATCCGGGGCGCTCGGGCCGGATAAGAGTCTGGGGATGTCACGGATGGTAAGAATGTTCGCGGTGACGTCTTCCCCTTCCTGACCATCACCACGAGTCGCTGCCTGGGTCAGACGGCCCGATTCGTAGCGCAGACTCATGGCGAGCCCGTCGAACTTGAGGTCGGCCGCAAACCGCAACTCAGCCTCTCGAGAGGCGTCGGCCCACAGCGTCTGTGCGAGCCGGGCCGAGAAGGCGTCAAGTTCCTCTCTTGAAAACCCATTGTTCAGAGAGAGCATCGGCACCCGATGCGCCACGGTCTTGAACTCGCGACGCACCGAAAATCCTACCGCCTGCGTCGGCGAATCCTTGGCCCCTTGGAGATTCAACTCCTCCTCAAGAGCCGCCAGCCGGCGCACAAGGTCATCGTATTGGGCATCAGAGATTTCTGGGTCATCCTGCTGGTGGTAGAGCGCCTGATGCCGGCGAACTTCCTCTTGGAGCCGACGAAGCAGCACCTCACGATCTGGGCGTCCGCCCGACATGGTCGTCTCTGAATCAGGCTGGCCCATGTTTGGAGCCTACTGAAATAGCCTGAGGGCGAGGTCGGAGCCGGGCTCCAGACCACGCTGATGGAAGGCCTCAATTCGCTTTAGAAGCTGAGCCGTCACCAGTTCAAGGGCAGACTCCCCGAGTGGATGGCCTCGGTCATCGACGATCTGGCCCTCGATTGCATCGACAAAACGGTTGGCGGCCTCTCGAAGCATCGCGAATGCGCGCTCAGGATTTCGCGATCTTGGCAGATCCAACATCAGGGTGAGCGCCTGACCCGCGTCTCCGCGCATCACGCTAAATTGAATACGTCCGGAGGAGTCGAGACACGAGAAACGGCCCTCGCCCCTGGGCTCCCAGGACAGCTCTCTCGCGAAGGCCGCGAGCATGGCATCAGATGGTGTCGCGCCCTGCACATGCAAGACCAGTTGGCCATCAAGCTCATCAATCACGGCGAGCGCCTGACGGCTCTGACGATAGGCGTGGGCAAAGTCCGGGAGGCGATCTTGCACGTCCTGACTGCTCAGCCCAGGTATTCGATCTGACAGCCATTGCGCAAACCCTTGGTAATCCACGAGGCTGAGGGGTCCGCCACGATTGGCAAGGAGAAGCCCGATCTGGAGCGCCTCGGGACCCGGCCGAGCCACTCGAAGCGGCTTTGAGCCAATGTGGCCTTTTCGAAGAACGTCCTGAGTCACAGACTCAAGAATCGCGGCAGGCAGTGCGGGCGCCAAGAAAACCAGTTCATAGTCTGGATTGAGGGGGTCGTGACCGAGGAGGTTCGGTTCGCTGAGTGGCTCGCCCTCACCAAGACTCGGCTCAGCGTCGACCCGCCCCCTCGTCTCTGGCGATCGATCGGGGCGCGTTTTGCCCTGAGACAGTCCATGGCGCAGCAAGAGAGCGCGCCTCTCGAGCGCGCTGCGCAGGAGAACGCCCAACACCACGAGCAGGCCAAGCAGCAGCAGCAAAAGCCACAGTCGAGGCTCCCCCGCAGGAGAGAGAAACATTAGGCGGCCTCTTGGCCGAAGGCGTGGGCAGCCTCAAGGTCGACGGCGACAAGCCGAGAGACCCCTTGCTCCTGCATGGTCACACCGACAAGGTGTTCGGCCATCTCCATGGTGATCTTGTTGTGTGTGATAAAGATGAACTGGGTCTTTGCGGACATTTCACGAATCAGTCCGCAGAGACGCTCAGTATTGGTGTCATCGAGCGGAGCATCGACCTCATCGAGCAGACAGAATGGAGCGGGATTGAGTTGGAAGAGCGCGAAAACGAGTGCCGTCGCCGTCAGCGTCTTCTCACCCCCGGACAGCAGGTGAATGCTCGTGTTGCGCTTTCCCGGAGGCTGGGCCATGACCTGCAGGCCGCTGTCTAGAATCTCCTCCCCCGTCAAAACCAACCGAGCGTCACCACCACCAAACAAGGTGGGAAAGAGGCGAGAGAGGTTGTCATTCACGCTGTCGTAGGTGGACTGCAGGAGGGCGCGACTCTCTCGGTCGATCTTTGAGATGGCATCCTCCAGCGTCTCCACAGCCAACAAGAGATCAGCCGCTTGCGCCTTCAGAAAACCCTCTCGCTCCCGGGCCTGCTCAAGCTCGTCTAGCGCGGTCAGATTGACGGACCCAAGAGACTCGATGTCGCGGGAGAGCCGGGAGACCTCCGCGGAGAGTGCATTGGCCTTGGGAAGGTCGGGAGGCGGCAGTCCGTTTGGCCAGCCTGCGACCACCGACACAATGTCCACCTCCTGCTCCGACAACTGTTGATCAAGCTGGTCGATGGTCGCCTGAGCGCCTGCGATCGCAACATCCGACTGAGAAAGGCGCTCTCGAAGGGGCAAGGCCTCTCGCTCGATGGAGAGCCTTCTCTCTTCCAGTTGGCGCACGACATCGCTGGCCGCCTCTGCAGCCTGGCGAGCCGCCAGTAGGCCTTGCTCGTGTTCGATTCGACTCGCAAGCAGCGACTGAAGTGCCGACTGAGCCAAGGCATCCAGTGCGGATTGCAGTTCAGCCTGGGCGGCGGCCTGACGCTCCTCTGACTCCTCCTGCCTGCGCGCAAGCTCGACCTTCTGAGCCTCGTATCGGCTGCACTGCTCCTGGGCCGAACGCTCGGCAAGACGAAGGTCCTGCTGCTCTCGTTCCGTATTGGAGAGAATCTCGCGAGCCGCAGTTAGAGCCTGCGAGGCGAGCTCACTCTCGGATGCAGAGGCCTCAATCTGGTCTCGAAACGACTGCACGGCCTGCGCGGATGCCCGCGCCTCGGCAGCCAATCGCTCCAGGTGTCCAAGAGTCTGGGCCAACTCGGCCTGAAGACCTGACTGGGCGCGCGCGAGCTCTGCCGACTGACTCGCAAGCCGATCCGCGCGCTCCTGCAGACGAACAACGAACAACTCGGCCTCATGGGCCTGGCCGCGCAAACGTTCCTCGGACTGCTGAGCCTGTTTGAGCGATGTCCGAGCAGCAGCGAGGGCCTGCTCGGCACGAAGCAGGGCTGCACGGGAAATCTCGGCCTCTGCCTCAGCCTCATTCACTTTTATTTGCAGCCCCCGAACAGCATCTCGCTGCGCAAGAAGTCCAGACCCGTCGTCATCAGACTCCCCGTGCAGGGTCAGCGCGTGCCGACCGATCAGATGCCCCTCACGAGTGACGAACAACTCGTCGGCCCCAAGCTCCCCACGGCGATCGATCGCCTGCGCAAGCGACTCGATCACCCGAAAGGATGCAAGCCATCTTCGCGCTGTCTCAGCCGCGACATCCGCGCCCTCGACTTTCGTTGCAAGAGAGTCCGAGGGCGCAAGAGTGTCGCCCCGAGGAGGCTCAAAAAACACCACTCTTGAGGGCGGATTGGAGGTGAACGAGAGCACCTCGGCGAGATTGGACAGTGCCACCGCAGAGAGTCGCTCGCTCAGAGCGGCTCCCACCGCGGTCTGCCAGCCATCGGAGACCGACAACTGGGTCCAGAGCCGTTGCGTGTGTGAGACGGATCGTGCCTCAAGCCACTCGGTCTGTTGACCCTTCGCCTCCATCTGATGGAGAAGCGACGCCTGTGCCTGAAGCTGGGCCCTGGCCTGACCCGCCTGATTCTGAGCATGGACATCGTTGGACTGCGCAGAGACCAGTGAAGCCTCCGCGCCGGCCAATTCAGAGGTCAGACGATCAAGCGCACTTCGAGCTTCCTGATGCTCAGTCAGCGCCCTCTCCTGCTGCGTCCGAGCATCAGAGAGCGCATCGGGACTCAGAACTTCGAGCGAGCTGATTGCGGTCTCGATCTCCTTCAGCCTTTGAGCGAGGCGTGCCTGGTTCTGCTGGGCCTCCTCCTGACGAGTCAGAAGGCTGCGCGACTCTGCCTCGGCTGCGGCCAAGGTGGCACGGAGTTCAGACAGCGACATGGCGGCACTCTGGGCCCGCTCCTCGAGGGGTGACAGTGCAGCCCGAGCGTGCTCAACGCGTTCGCCCTGCGCTGCGAGCGCCGCGGTTGCAGCGAGACCCTCCTCCTGTGCGCGAAGAAGGAGGGACTCCACCTCCTCCCGTTCTTGAGTGAGGCGCTCAAGCGTGAGAGCAAGTACACCCTGGCTCTGAAGCGCCCGATCGCGGATCTGCTGCTGGGCGCGATCCTCCGCCTCCTGGCCGGCGATCTTGGTGTTCACTTCAAAGAGAGCGGCCTGGGCGCGCTGAAGCTCTGATGCAGTGGAGTCGAGCGCCGGTCTGGCCTGTTCGGCCTCAAGCGCTGCGCCGGTTAGGCGCGCAGAAAGGCCCTCAAGCTCAGTCTGCACAGCATTGCGCTCGCCTTGGTGTCGAGAGAGCGTGGTGAGGGCCTCATGCCGGCGCAAGGCGAGCAGAAGGGCCTGCCTCTCTTTTCGCAGCAATGATTTCTCTTGAAAGGTTCGAGCCACCGCCGCCTGTTCGGTCAGCGTGCCGATGCGCTGCTCGATCTCAAGCCGAATGTCCTCGACACGCGCGAGGTTCTCGCGAGCGTCTGAGAGACGCCCCTCGGTCTCCCGCCGACGCTCTCTGTACTTCGATACGCCAGCGGCCTCCTCCAGAAAGGTTCTCAACTCCTCGGGCTTTGACTCGATGACTCGAGTGATCATCCCCTGGCCGATGATGGCGTAAGCACGAGGACCAAGGCCGGTCCCGAGGAAGAGGTCGTGGACATCCTTGCGTCGCACCACCTGATTGTTAATGGAGTAGACCGATTGCCCATCCCGAGAGAGCACGCGCTTCACGGAGAGCTCAGCGTACTGGGCCCATGGACCTCCGAGCCGTCCCGCACTGTTATCAAATACGAGCTCAACGCTTGCCCGGCCGGCTGGCTTGCGCGTCCCGGATCCATTGAAAATCACGTCATGCATGTTCTCGCCGCGCAGCTCGGAGGCGCGAGACTCCCCCAGTACCCAACGCACCGCATCGATGACGTTCGACTTGCCGCACCCATTGGGGCCAACAATGCCCATGAGCTGACGGTTCAGTCCCAGGGATGTGGGATCAACGAAGGACTTAAAGCCAGAGAGGCGAAGCGAGGTCAGGCGCACGGTGGGGTCACAAGAGGGGCTGAGTTATAATAACACCGCGAACTTTTCCTGAATTTTCAGGGAATTAGGCTCTAACTTCTCTTAAATTCGTTTAAATCTTCGTTTGACGCAGCTAACTCGCCTAACCCTCGACATTATGTCTGATACCCAGAATGCCCAGTAGCCCCAGTCGCGATCTTCAGACCTTCCCCAATCCTGCTGCCGGCCGCGACTATGTCGTGCACTTTGAGGTGCCCGAATTCACCTGCCTCTGCCCGCTCACGGGCCAGCCAGATTTCGCGCATCTCACAATCGACTATATCCCCGATCAGGCCAATCTCGAACTGAAGGCGCTCAAGCTCTACATGTGGTCCTTTCGAGATGAGGGCGCGTTCCACGAAGCGGTCAGCAATCGAATTCTTGATGACCTTGCCAGTGCCTGCAGCCCCCGTTTTATGCGCCTGACAGCGCGCTGGTACGTTCGGGGCGGCATCTTCACGACCGTGGTCGTCGAGACCCGCAAGCCGGGCTGGAGCCCCGAACCGCGAGTTGAGCTCTCTGCGCTCCCCACACAGCCGTCAGTGCGCGATCCCTCACCCCCCCTTCGATAAGTCATCTCAAGGACCACTATGAGCCTCACCCATCTCGCCCAAGTCATTGACTCTGCATGGGAGTCCCGCGCAGACCTTGGTCCGCGCTCGGCCAGCGCCGAGGTCCGCGAGGCCGTTGCAGAGGTCATTTCGCAGCTCGATCAGGGATCGCTGCGCGTTGCCGAGAAAACCGGTGACGCATGGCAGGTTCACCAATGGGTTAAGAAGGCAGTGTTGCTGAGTTTTCGGCTCGAGGACAATCGTCCCGTGTCAGCCGGCGAGCTGCAGTTCTTTGACAAGGTGCCCACAAAGTTCGCAGGCATGTCATCGGAGACACTGACTCAGAACGGAGTCCGCGTGGTACCTCCGGCCGTGGCCCGAAGGGGCGCCTTCATCGCTCGGAATGTGGTGCTCATGCCCTCTTACGTCAACATCGGTGCGTATGTCGACGAGGGCACCATGGTGGACACGTGGGCGACTGTGGGCTCGTGTGCTCAGATTGGCAAGAATGTCCACCTCTCGGGCGGGGTTGGCATCGGCGGAGTTCTTGAGCCCCTTCAGGCCAATCCCACCATCATCGAGGACAACTGCTTCATCGGCGCTCGCTCCGAGGTCGTGGAGGGGGTCATCGTGGAGGCGCATTCGGTCCTGTCCATGGGCGTCTTTATTGGCCAATCAACCAAGATTTATGACCGAGAGAGCGGACAGATTCTCATGGGGCGCGTGCCCAGTGGCAGTGTGGTCGTTCCCGGAAGCCTGCCTTCGAGCTGTGGCCGCTACAGCCTCGCGTGCGCCGTCATCGTCAAGCGTGTCGATGCCCAGACTCGAGCAAAAACCAGCATCAACGAGCTCCTGAGAGGCGCCGACTGATGAGGCTCTACGGCATCGCCACCTGCGACCAGGTGCGTCGCGCACGCAAGTGGCTCGAGGCCCAGGGGGTGAAGATCGACTTCATCGATCTAAAGACTCAACCCATCACGAGCGAGAAGCTTCGCGAATGGCTCAATCGAGTTCCGTACGACAGCCTTATGAATAAACGAAGCCTCGCCTGGCGAGCGCTGAGCATTGAGCAGCGTCGCTCGGTCGTCGATCAGGCCAGCGCCATCGAGCTCATGGTCAGCTTGCCCATGCTGATTAAGCGACCGGTTCTTGAAATGGAGGATCGACTCATTGTGGGCTTTTCGGAGCCCCTCTACGAGGGCTTATCTCTCGCGCTCTCACCGGTATGACCGTTCCCTGCCCCACGCTCTCCCTTGCCAAGGACCTCATCTCACGCGCCTCCGTGACGCCGAGAGACGAGGGATGCTGCGCGCTCCTTGCTGATCGGCTCAGCGGCCTTGGATTCACCTGCGAGATCATGCCCTTCGGAGAGGTCACCAACCTGTGGGCCGTTCGGGAAGGGGGCCTGCCCGGGCCCACCCTGGTCTTAGCCGGACACACCGATGTCGTGCCCGCCGGACCAGAGAGTGCTTGGTGGTCCCCGCCCTTTGAACCTACCGTTCGAGACGAGGAACTCGTGGGCCGCGGCGCAGCCGATATGAAGAGCTCCCTCGCAGCTTTCGTGACCGCTACCGAGGGCTTCGTCTCGCAGCATCCTCAGTTCTCTGGGCGCCTGGCTTATCTCATCACCTCAGACGAGGAGGGCCCCGCCCTCGACGGAACCGTTCAGGTGCTGCGCACCCTCGCCCACCGGGGCGAGCAGCTGAACTACTGCATCGTCGGGGAACCGACATCGAGCGAACGGCTCGGTGACACCATCAAGAACGGGCGCCGAGGCTCCTTGTCGGGCCACCTGACCATCTTCGGTCGTCAGGGTCATGTGGCCTACCCTCATCTGGCCTTGAATCCCATTCACGCGTTTGCACCCGCCCTCTCGGAACTGGCGTCCATTGCGTGGGATGACGGGAATGCCTACTTTCCGCCCACCTCGTGGCAAGTCTCAAATATCGCCTCCGGAACGGGTGCCACGAATGTCATTCCTGGCTCTCTCACAGCGGCTTTCAACTTTCGATTCGCCAGCGTAAGCAGTCCGGAGTCCCTCCGTGAGCGGCTTGAGACGGTGCTCTCAAGGCACGGACTCCAATTTCATATCGACTGGAATCTTGGCGGAGACCCCTACCTCACACCGCCCGGAACGCTCTGCGATGTGATGCGCGCCTCCATCAGAGAGCATGCAGGTCTTGATGCGAAGCTCTCGACCACGGGCGGAACGTCCGATGGTCGCTTCATTGCGAAGCACTGCCGAGAGGTGATTGAGTTTGGCCCGCCGAACGCAACGATTCACCAAGTGAACGAACGGATTGCCCTGTCTCACCTGCCAACCTTGAGCGCGATCTACCAGAGCGCGATCCGTCGACTGCTTGTCGATCTCCCGACCCAGAATAATGCTCACCTGGACTGAGGCCTCTCGCCAAGAAACCCTCCAGACACTCGCCTGTATTCGGGATTGGATCCGCGCCATCGCATCGGCCATGGATCACCATGATGTTGGCTTCGGTCAGGGCACAACCGAGGCCTGGGACGACGCACGCTGGCTCGTGTTGGGGGGTCTCGGACTCCCGCCAGACCTGCCCGAACCTGTCGAATCGGCCACACTGCTCACTTTTGAGCGCGCACGCCTTTTTGATTTGGCCATCCGACGAATTGCCCAGCGTGAACCCACGGCCTATGTACTCGGTCAGGCGTGGCTCATGGGCTACCGCTTCAGAAGCGACCCTCGCGCCATCATTCCGCGCTCCCACCTGGCAGAGCTCATCTTGAACCAGACAGTCCCCGGTTCAAACGAGGAGCCTCGCGCGATTCTGGATCTCTGCACGGGCTCCGGTTGCCTCGCCATCCTCGCGGCCGTCTCGTGGCCTCATGCTCGTGTGTGGGCCAGCGACATCAGCGAATTAGCCCTCGGGCTTGCCGAGGAGAACGTATCGGACTACGGACTCTCCTCGCGGATCGCCCTGCTGGAAGGAGACCTGTTTGAGGCGCTCAGCGGGCAGCTCACACCAGAAGGGGGCTTTGACCTCATCATCTGCAACCCACCCTATGTTCCGACGCAGAAGGTTCAAAATGCGCCCGCAGAATACGTCTTGGAACCAAGAATCGCGCTCGAGTCCGGCCCTGACGGGATGGACTTTATTCGTCGCCTGATGCAACAAGTGAACGCGTGGCTTGCACCCGGCGGTCGTTTAGTGGTGGAGGTGGGCCATGAGCAGGCCGCCTGCTCGGAGGCCCTCAAATCTCTGGGGATCACACCCGAGCCCATCTGGCTCGACACTGCCGGGGCATCTGGACACGTTTTCTATTGGGAGGCTCACACATGATTACGCTCTACACCTGGCCCACGCCGAACGGCAAGAAGATCTCCATCTTGCTTGAGGAACTCGGGCTTCCTTTTGCGGCCAAACCCGTCAACATCGGTGAGGGTGAGCAGTTCGAACCCGCCTTTCTCGCGATCAGCCCAAATAACAAGATCCCCGCGATCGTTGATACGGAGGGGCCTGACGGCGCCCCCATCTCGCTCTTTGAGTCTGGGGCCATCATGATTTATCTGGCAGGAAAGACGGGCCAGTTCCTGGGCGAAACCGACCGAGACCGCTATGAGGTTTTGCAGTGGGTGATGTTTCAGATGGGTGGGCTTGGGCCCATGCTGGGGCAGGCGCACCACTTCCGACTCTATGCGCCCCAGCCCATCGAGTACGCGATTGAGCGCTACACCAAGGAGGCCCACCGCCTCTATTCGGTTCTGGAAAAGCGTCTCTCGAGCCAACCCTCGGGCTTTCTGGCGGCGGACTGCTACACCATTGCCGACATGGCCTGCTGGCCCTGGACCGCATCCCATAAGAACCAGGGTGTGAACCTTGAGGACTTCCCGCACGTGCTGAAGTGGTATCGAAACATCGAACAAAGACCCGCCGTGCAGCGGGGGGTGGCGCTCTTTGCGGACCTGCGAAAGCCCCTCACAGACCCCCAGGCGCGCGCCCTGCTCTTCGGACAAAACAAACCCGCGTGAGCGCCTCGCGTCAGCCGCGAGTTGTCTCGGTGCAAGAGACGCTCGCGGATCTCTCTGCCTTCGATTCCATCATCGACGTGAGATCCCCTTCGGAGTTTGCGCTCGACCATCTCCCGGGGGCCATCAACCTGCCTGTCTTGTTCGACGATGAACGGGCTGACATCGGAACCCTTCATACGCTGGACTCTTTTCATGCCAATCGAAAAGGTGCTGCGACCATCGCACGCAACATTGCACGGCATCTCGATGGAGTCTTAGGCGAGAAACCGAAAAACTGGAAGCCCCTCATCTACTGTTGGCGCGGGGGCGGACGCAGCGGCGCGATGGGTCACATTCTGGCGCAGATTGGCTGGAAAGTTTCTCTGCTTCAGGGCGGGTACAAGGCCTATCGCCAGGCGGTGGTAGCCGGTTGGGACGACCTCTGTGGTTCGCTCACCCTTCGCATCGTCTGTGGCGTGACGGGCTCGGGCAAGACGCGTTTTCTTCATGCCCTCAAGAAAGCGGGTCGACAGGTGGTCGACCTCGAAGGCCTCGCCAGACACCGGGGCTCTCTGCTCGGCGCGGATCCATTGGAGCCGCAGCCGACCCAGAAGCAATTCGAATCAAACCTTCGTCTCGCTCTGCTGGAACTCAACCCCAAGCAGCCCGTCTTCGTGGAGTCAGAGAGCAAAAAGATCGGCAATGTTCAGGTTCCTGATGCGCTCATGGTCACCATGAGGCGCTCATCCTGTCTTGTCATCGATTTGCCCCTTGAGGCGCGTGTGCGTCTTCTCTGTGATGAGTACCAGCACTTTTTTTCTGACCCCGAGCGCTTGATGCGGCAGTTGGACAAAATGCTCGACATCGCTGGGCATGCACGAATCGACCACTGGAAAGTCTTGGTCACGCAAAGGGACTGGCCAACCCTCGTGCGCGAGCTTCTGATTCACCACTACGACCCTAGCTATCGGCGCTCGATTGGCCGCAACTATCCGACAACGGCGTCTGCCGAGAGGGTTGAGCTGAAGAACGAATTAATGGCGGCCTACGAAGAGGCGGCCGCAAGCTTGTCGGTATAGCGACGCACCTTCAGTCGTCTCTCCTGCTCCCGCATCCAGAGACGCATGCCCAGATCGGCATCGGACTGAGTAAGCATGTTGAACCCCCCGCCGAGCCGCTGACCCACCACCGCCGCTTCGGGCGCATCGACTCGTGTCGAAAGCAAGACCACTCCAAGACGTCCAACCTCTCCGAGGTCGATCACCTGAGCTTTCTCAAGGGGCTTTGCATCAGAGAAAATCTTCTCCAGGGCCCGTCGTCCCAGATCCCCCTGCGGCAGACGAAGCGCTGCGGCCGCGCCCTGGATATCTGCCCGAGCGACCCTTACCGTCTCGAGGCCCCTGAGCCCCTCGCCCGACTGAGCCGAGGCAAGCCATGCCTGAGAGGCCTCAAGCGCAAGGCGCGCAGCCTCCGTGCGCGTCACCTCGGCCAAGACGTTTTGCCGAACCTGATCAAAGGCGAGAGTCTGGGCAGGATGATGCTGACTGACCCGAGCGCTGACCCAGACCCCCGCTCGAACCTCGATGGCAGGCGTGTTGCGTCGGTCGGTCAGCACCTCTGCGGAAAACAGAGCCTCTCTCAATTTGGGGTTCCGCAGGATGCTGAGGGTCTCCTCGGAGGCTCCAGCGGGAGCAGTTGCTCCTCGGCCTCGCTCGACGCGGGCAAGCTTGAGAATGGGCAGCTTGAATCGAACGGCGGCCGGCTCAAGGCTGTCGCTCTGCTCGTAGGCGAGGTTCGTAAAAGTCTCAACATCAGCCGCGGAGGTCGACCGCAGGACCACAAGCTCGACGTCCACCGCCTCGGTCGACTGGAATCTCGAGGGGTTGGCCTCATAACTGGCCTTCACCTGCTCATCCGAGACCCGAACCTGAGCCTCAAAAGAGCGAGACTCAAAGCGCTTCACCGCGAAGACCCTCTGCTCTGTTTCGCTCTGAGAGATCAACCGAGCGAGACGACGCGAAGCCAGAGCCGACTCCGATACCGCACGAGGGAATAACTCAGAGGCGAGATCTTGTCGAAGCATGACCTCGAATCGTTCGGCTGTGTAGCCCGAAGACTGGAGGACCTGTTTGGCACGCTCCAGATTGAAAACGCCCTCCACCTGAAAGTCCGGAATTTGCGCGATGCGAGATCGCAACAGACTGTCCGAGGGCCTCAGTCCATAGCGATGGGCGACGTTCTTGAGAACCTCATCGGTAATCATCTGATTGAGCGTTGAGAGACGGGCCGCTGGCGTATCAAGCAGGGCAACGGGCACCTGACGACCGAACTGCGCGGACATGCGATCGATGGAGTTTTGGTGAGCACGCTCCCAAGCGGCTCGATCGATGGAGACCCCGTCAACATCAGCGAGACGGGCTGTTGCGCCCTCCCCGCGGGAGACAAGGTCCCAAGCGCCAACAGCGACGAAGGAGGGAATGATAAGAAGGAGCAGGACGACCTGAAGGAGCTTGCGGTGTTGCCGAATGAACTCGAACATGTGAACCAGCTCTCTGGAAATGGCGGAGCGGACGGGACTCGAACCCGCGACCCCCGGCGTGACAGGCCGGTATTCTAACCGACTGAACTACCGCTCCGCGAACCTGCAAACAACGGCCACACAACCCACACAAACGCCTGCAACTCTATGACTGGGACGGAACAGAGTGGTGGGTGCTGAGAGGCTCGAACTCCCGACCTACGCCTTGTAAGGGCGCCGCTCTACCAACTGAGCTAAGCACCCCTGAACCGGCCTGCAAAGCCGGCTAGTCTAAATAAAAAAGGGGCGTCAATCAAACCCGCCCCAGGGAGAGCCCGAGCGAGGGCCGGTTGGGATTAGTTAAGAGCGTCCTTCAGCGCCTTGCCAGGACGGAATTTGGGGAGCTTGGCCGCCTTGATCTTAATGGCGGCGCCCGTTCGGGGGTTGCGCCCAGTGCGAGCGGCACGCTTCGAAACGGCAAAGGTGCCAAAGCCAACCAGGGTGACCGTGCCGCCTTTTTTGAGGGTGGTTCGGACGCCAGACATCACGGCTTCGAGGGCGCGGCCTGCCGCGGCCTTCGAGATATCTGCGTGCTTGGAGATGTGCTCGATGAGATCGGTCTTATTCAATTCGGAATCCTTGGAGTGATCAGAAGCGAGGGAGTTCAGCCGTGTGAAACAGAAGAACACGTGGGGATCATTAAACTCTTCACAAACGGCGCAGTCAAGTCGAACATTCCCTCGGAAGTCTTGTGCGGCAAGGCTTCCGAGGCAGCGCTGTCATAAAAAGTTTAACTGTCTGCGCTAGTGCTTGACGGCCTCACCGCCCGCGGGGGGCACTGGTTCTGGAGGAGCCGCGACTGGCGCGACCGCAGCAACTCCATCTGAGGCGGTCGCAGTGGGCTCGGGCAGCGCAACGGGTGCCCTCGAGAGCGCCACCTCAAGCACCTTGTCGATCCACCTCACGGGAATGATCTCCAAAGCGTTTTTCACGTTGGCTGGGATCTCAGCGAGATCGCGCACGTTTTGCTCGGGGATCAGTACGGTCTTGATTCCACCTCGGTGCGCAGCGAGCAGTTTCTCTTTGAGGCCACCAATTTGAAGCACCTCGCCACGAAGCGTGATCTCGCCTGTCATCGCGACATCAGCCCGAACGGGGATGCCGGTCAAGGCCGAGACCATCGCTGTGGTCATGGCAATGCCCGCACTCGGGCCGTCCTTCGGGGTGGCACCCTCTGGCGCGTGGATGTGGAGATCCTTCTTCTCGAATACGTCATCGGTAATTCCAAGCCTCGCCGCGCGAGCGCGGACCACCGATCGAGCCGCTTCAACCGACTCTTTCATGACGTCCCCAAGAGAGCCCGTACGGGTGATCGCTCCCTTTCCGGGCATGACGGCCGCCTCGATCATGAGAAGTTCCCCTCCCACCTCCGTCCAGGCCAATCCGGTGACCTCGCCCACCTGATCCTCTTTCTCCGCCACACCAAACGTGTAGCGCTTCACGCCAAGAAAATCCTCAATATTGTCCGCGCGAACCTCGACGCGCTCGGTCGCCTTCCCCGTGAGAACAAGGCGCGTCACCTTGCGGCAGACCTTCGAGATATCGCGCTCTAAGCCTCGAACGCCGGCCTCTCGGGTGTAGGAGCGAATCATTTCGCGAATAGCATCCTCCGAGACCGAGACCTCGGACTCTTTGAGGCCGGTCAGTTTGAGCTGCTTAGGCAACAGATATCGCTGGGCGATATTGACCTTCTCGTCCTCGGTATAGCCGGAGAGACGAATCACCTCCATCCGATCTAGCAATGCGGGCGGAATGTTGAGGGAGTTGGCCGTGGCGACGAACATCACATCCGAGAGGTCGTACTCCACCTCGATGTAGTGGTCGATGAAGGTGTTGTTCTGCTCGGGATCGAGTACCTCTAGCAGGGCACTCGCGGGGTCACCACGAAAATCCATGCCCATCTTGTCCACTTCGTCGAGCAAAAAGAGTGGGTTTCGCACGCCCACCTTGCTGAGGCTCGTGAGAATCTTTCCGGGCATGGAGCCAATATAGGTGCGCCGGTGGCCCCGAATCTCGGACTCGTCTCGAACCCCTCCGAGCGCCATGCGAACAAACTTTCGATTGGTGGCCCGAGCGATCGACTGTCCTAGCGAGGTCTTGCCTACGCCTGGGGGGCCCACCAGACACAGAATGGGCGCCTTCACCTTGTCGACGCGCTGCTGCACCGCGAGGGCTTCCAGAATCCGCTCTTTCACCTTCTCAAGCCCGTAGTGCTCCTCTTCCAGCACACGCTCTGCGTTCTCGAGGTTTGTGTTGACCTTGCTCTTTTTCTTCCAGGGCAGGCCCACAAGCGCGTCAATATAGTTGCGCACCACCGTCGCTTCGGCAGACATGGGCGACATCATGCGCAGCTTCTTGAGTTCGCTCTGAGCCTTGTCGCGGGCCTCCTTGGGCATCCGCGCCTGCTTGATCTTTTTCTCCAGTTCATCGAGCTCGTTATCTTCACCCTCACCAAGCTCCTTCTGGATGGCCTTCACCTGCTCATTGAGGTAGTACTCGCGCTGGCTCTTCTCCATCTGACGCTTCACTCGGCCGCGGATTCGTTTCTCCACCTGCAGGATGTCGAGCTCCGTCTCAATCTGCGCAAGGAGTTTTTCGAGACGGTCTACGATGGGAAGCGTCTCAAGAATGGTCTGCTTCTGCTCAAGCTTCATGGGCAGATGGGCCGCGATGGTGTCAGCGAGGCGCCCGGGCTCCTCGATGCTCATGAGGCTGTTGAGAATTTCTGCGGGGATCTTCTTGTTGAGCTTTACGAACTGATCGAATTGACCCAATAAGGTTCTTCGCAGGGCCTCAACCTCCGGTCCCTCACGCTCTTCGAGCTCAATGGGTGTGCAGTCCGCAACGAGGTGCTCCCCGTTGTCATGCATGCCCAGCATGCGGGCCCGCTGAGTGCCCTCCACCAACACCTTGACCGTGCCGTCAGGCAGCTTGAGCATCTGAAGAATGCTGGCCAGGCAGCCAATGTCGTAGATGTCCGAGAGAGCGGGATCGTCCTGCGTGGCGCTCTTTTGAGCGGTCAGAAGAACATGACTGCCCGATTCCATGGCCCGCTCCATCGCCTTGATCGACTTGGGCCGGCCAACAAAAAGCGGGATGACCATGTGCGGAAAGACAACAACGTCACGAAGCGGCAGCATCGGCAACACGGTGGGCTCGGGGGGAAGCAGATCGGGCTTAGACATGAGTACGCCTTCTAAAGGAACTTAGTCTAGAGGTGGGGTCAACGCCCAAGGACTTCAAGCAGGTTCAGTGCTTACTGCCTGCAACCTTAGGGTTTTCGCCGTAGATGAGCAGGGGCTGACCCTCCCCCGTCACCGTGTTCTCATCCACCACGACCTTGGCCACGTTCTGAAGCCCAGGCAGGTCGTACATGGTGTCCAGCAAGACCTGCTCCAAGATGGAACGCAGGCCTCGCGCGCCTGTCTTGCGTTTGATGGCCTTGAGCGAGATGGCCTTGAGAGCGGCGGGGCGCACCTCTAAGTCGACACCTTCCATCTGAAATAGCGCCTGGTACTGCTTGACCAAGGCGTTTTTCGGACCAGTGAGTATCTCGATGAGCGCTGCCTCGTCCAATTCATCGAGCGTGGCCACAACGGGAAGCCGCCCCACCAGCTCTGGAATGAGTCCGAACTTAATGAGGTCCTCGGGCTCAACCTCCTTAAAGACCTCGCTGAGTTTTCGATCGGACGCCGAGCGGACCTCGGCGCCAAATCCAATGGACGTCTTTTCGGTCCGGTCTCGAATGACCTTCTCGAGACCGTCGAAGGCACCGCCACAAATAAAGAGGATGTTAGTGGTATCGATCTGAACGAAGTCCTGATTCGGGTGCTTTCGCCCCCCCTGAGGCGGAACGGAGGCAACGGTTCCCTCAATCAGTTTCAAGAGGGCCTGCTGAACTCCCTCACCTGACACGTCTCGGGTGATGGACGGATTGTCAGACTTGCGAGAGATCTTGTCGATCTCGTCAATGTAGACAATCCCGTGCTGGGCACGCTCGACCTCGTAGTTACAGTTCTGCAGGAGCTTCTGAATGATGTTCTCAACATCTTCTCCAACGTACCCCGCTTCGGTTAACGTCGTTGCGTCCGCAATAACAAAGGGGACGTTCAGCAGTCGGGCGAGTGTCTGCGCGAGAAGAGTCTTGCCCGAGCCCGTGGGGCCAATCAGAAGAATGTTGCTTTTCGCAAGCTCCACCTCGCTGGGCTTGGCGTGCTGACGAAGACGCTTGTAGTGGTTGTAGACCGCCACGGCCAGGGTTCTCTTAGCCCGGTCTTGGCCCACCACATACTGGTCGAGGATGCCTGAGATCTCGGTGGGAGTTGGGAGGCCTTCCTTGGGCTGGTCTGCTGTAGCGCCCGAACCCTGCTCGTCGCGAATAATGTCGTTGCAGAGGTCGATGCACTCATCGCAGATAAAAACGGAGGGGCCCGCGATGAGCTTTTTCACCTCATGCTGACTCTTCCCGCAGAACGAGCAGTAGAGCAGCTTCTCGCTAGACCCCTTCTTCTCAGCCATTCACGTCTCCGGTGAATCAGTCACGGGTGGTGAGCACACGATCGATGAGTCCATACTTTAGCGCATCCTCCGCGCCCATAAAGTTGTCTCGATCGGTGTCTCGCGCAATCGTCTCGAGCGGCTGACCCGTCCGATCTGCAAGGATCTGATTGAGCCGATCGCGCAGAGAGAGAATCTCTTTGGCATGAATCTCAATGTCAGACGCCTGCCCCTGGACGCCGCCAAGGGGCTGGTGAATCATGACCCGGCTGTTGGGCAGCGCGAAACGCTTGCCCTTCTCGCCAGCGGCGAGGAGAAAGGCGCCCATGCTGGCGGCCATTCCAATGCACAAGGTGCTCACGGCGGGCTTCACAAACTGCATGGTGTCAAAGATGGCCAGGCCCGCAGACACTGAGCCCCCGGGCGAGTTGATGTAGAGGGAGATGTCTTTGTCGGGATTCTCGGACTCCAGGAACAGGAGTTGCGCAACGACCACATTGGCGGTCTGATCGTTCACGGGCCCAACGAGAAAGACGACACGCTCTTTCAGCAGGCGAGAGTAAATGTCGTAGGCGCGCTCGCCACGACCCGACTGCTCAATCACCATGGGAACAAGGCCTAGGCCGCGAATCTCATCCATTCATGCACTCCGGGGGGTTAAAGGGGGGCTACGACCGACCACTCACTCGACCATTCACGACTGGGCAGGTTCTTTCATCAGTTCATCGACAGTCAGGGTCTTGTCCTCAACATGAGCCCCCTCGAGAACCCACTGGACCACATTCTGCTCGGTGACCACGGCCTCAGCCTCTGCGCGGCGGCCCCGATCGGAGAGTGTCCAGCGAACGAACTCATCGGGTTTCTCGTAGGACTCGGAGATGCTTGCGACGCACGCACGCACCTGAGCCTCGGTCGCGGCAAGGCCCTGAGACCGAACGATTTCGCCAACCAGAAGACCAAGCCGAACCCGCTTGCCTGCCTGCTCGGCAAAGAGCGCCGCCGGGATGGGCGCGTCTTTCACATTCATACCCCGCTCGGTCATATCTTGACGCATCTGGTCGGCCATCCGCTCGCTCTCAGACTCTACAAGGGCCTTTGGCACATCAAACTGCGCAACGCCCGAGAGTGCGTCAAGTGCGGCCTGCTTGGTTTTGCCCTTGCACCGATCCTCCACCTCGCGACGCAGGTTGCGCGCCACATCCTCGCGCAGCCGCCCAAGACCTCCCTCCTCAATTCCAAACGACTTGGCGAATGCGTCATTGAGTTCGGGTAGCGCCGGCTGTTGCACCTCGTGCAGCGTCACCTTGAACTCCCCAGTTCGTCCTGCCAACTCCTTGGCTCGGTAGTCGGTCGGAAAGGTGAGTGGAAAGACCTTGGTCTCTCCGGCGCGCATGCCGACCACGGCCGCATCAAACTCTGGAAGCATCTGACCCGCCGAGACGATAAAAGAGAAGTCCTTGGCTGAGCCGCCCTCAAAGGGCACACCGTCGATGGAGCCCGCGAAGTCCACACGCGCCTGATCATCGGCCTGTGCGGGGCGATCGACCGGGCTATATTCGGTCCTCTGTTTGCGAAGGGTCTCGATCGTCTTGTCGACGTCGGACTCCTGAACCTCGCAGTTCCAACGCACCAGAGAGAGTGCAGAGCGATCGGGCACCGACACCTCGGGGTAAATCTCGATGACGGCCTCAAACTCAAGGAGTTCCACGTTTGCGTCAGCAGAGATGGTCTCCGTCTGCTTGGGGCGGATATCGGGCGAGCCCGCAGGGCGAAGACTCTGGGCGACGATCGCTTCCGAGTAGGCTCGGCTCACCACATCGCCAATCGCCTCGGAGTGCGCCTGGGCCCCGTAGGTCTGCTGAATGACCTTGAGCGGCACCTTGCCGGGTCGAAAGCCATGCATTTTCATGGTTCGCCCCATCTGCTGAAGTTTTTTCAGGGCCTGCGCCTGGACTTCCTCCATGCGAATGGTGAGGGGAATGATGCGCTCAAGGCTTGAGCGAGCTTGCTGGATGTCACCGGTCATAGAAACAACTCAATCAAAAAAAGAATACGGAATGAGAATGGTGCGAAGGGCGGGACTCGAACCCGCACACCTTGCGGCGTCAGGACCTAAACCTGGTGCGTCTACCAATTTCGCCACCTTCGCACAAAACGGCAGAGCGATGCCGAACCAGGCTCCATTGTAACGAAACCGCCATGCGCAGCCCTACAATGCGGCATGAGCAATCGGGGCGTCAGCACGAGTATCCACGCAGGCAATCATTACGAGAATTTCCCTGTGGCCTCCTGGCTTCTGCCCGCCCGTCTTCGCCGCCCGGTCCTCTCGCTGTACCGTTTCGCGCGAGCGGCTGACGACATTGCTGACGAGGGAACGGCCAACGCTGATGAGCGATTGTCCAAATTACATCAGCTGCGCTCGGGGCTTCTCGCCCCTGGGGATTTAAGTCCTTATCAAGTGAAGCGCGAGCCCCTGACTCAACTCGGCATCGATCTAGGGCAGCAGCTCGCGTTGTGCGGACTGAGCCCAGAGCCAGCGGAGCGTCTCCTGAGCGCCTTTTCTTATGACGCGCGCTTCTCCCCCTTCGATGACGAGGAGGCGCTCTTGAGCTACTGCAGCTGTTCGGCCAACCCGGTGGGCGAGATGGTCCTTGGCTTTGCAGGAGCGGGGTGGCCCGTTCCGCCCGACCTCTTGAGCGCGTCGAATGCCATCTGCAGTGGCTTGCAGCTCGTGAACTTTGCTCAAGACCTGCACGAGGACCTCGCTCGCGGCAGGCCTACCCTCCCGCGAACGGTCTGGCCAAAAGAGTGGGGCTGGTCCCACGGGGCGTTCTCCTCCGCAGGCGACATCGGCCACCCCGAAAAGATTCGTGTGAGCGTTTGGCTCGCTGAGCGCGGTCTGGAGCGCCTCAGAGAAGGTGAGCGACTCATCCCGCTTATTCGCGCCAGACTCCCTCATCACGCCTGGCGACTCGCGCTTGAAATTGCGGTGACCGTCCGCGGCGGGAGCGCCGTTGGCAGGCTCATTCAGCGCAGGCCCCTCCTACCCTGGAAACGATCTGTTCGACTGGGTCTGCTCGACTTTCTCGGCCTTATTCCCCTGGGTCTTGCCCTCCTTTTTAAGCCCATCCGATGAGCCCGCAGGAATACTGTCGAGACAAGACTGCCCAGGCCGGATCAAGCTTCACCGCGGCCTTTCGGCTCCTTCCCGCTGAACGACGAGAGTCCATGGAAGCGCTCTATGCCTTCTGCAGGGAGGTGGATGACATTGCCGACGACTGCTCAGACCCCTCGGTGGCAGCCATCAAGCTGGCCTGGTGGAGAAACGAGATCGATGTCATCGCCCGAGGCGAAAGCCAACACCCGGTAGGCCGGGCCCTGCATGCGGCGCTGATTAAGCATGACCTCCCTCAAAACGACCTCTTCGCAGTCATAGATGGAGTCAGCCGAGACCTTCACATTCGCACCATGCCCTCTTGGGAGGAATTGGACGCCTACTGCGATCGGGTCGCCGGCGCGGTGGGTCGACTCTCTTCGCGCGTCTTCGGCGCATCGAGCCCGGAGGTGGACGCCTATGCCTCGGAGCTTGGGTTGGCGCTTCAGTACACGAACATTCTGCGAGATGTAGGGGGTGATGCGCTCCAGGGCCGCATCTATCTGCCCGACCCCCTCCTCTTGAGCCATGGTCTCTCTCACGAGGATATCCTGCTGCGTCGGCCCAGCGGCGGCCTCACCGAGGCACTCTCTGAGCTCGCCAGACGAGCCCATGACCGATACGACAGAGCCCTGCTTCTGTTGCCCGCTCAAGCGCGTGCTGCACAGCGGCCGGGGCTCGTGATGGCCGCGGTCTATCGAGACCTGCTTCGAACCATCGAGCAGAGCGACTTTGACGTTCTGAATCAAAGAATCTCCCTCGGGCCTGCTCGGAAGGCATGGGTCGCAGGTCGCGCCGCCCTCGGCCTTCTGCCCCGCTAGCCAATCGCATGAGCAGGCTTGCCATCGTGGGTGGGGGCTGGTCGGGTCTGGCCTGCGCAGAAGCGCTCCTCGCACGGGGCCATCGCGTTGAGCTCTTTGAGGCAGCGCCTGCGCTTGGTGGCCGGGCTCGCGGTCTTCGAGGAGGCATCGGCTCCGATGCGCCCATCGACGTCGGCCAGCATCTCGTCATTGGCGCCTACTCCGAGACGCTGGCGCTGCTGTCTCGTTGCGGGGCTTTGGGCTGGAGGAGCGGGCGGTTACGCTGGAACCCCATCGAACAAGATGGGCGTTGCGGCCTTCAGATGGCTGACTGGATCGCGCTGCTCGCGAGCCTCCCCCCTCTCTTGCGCAAGCGTCCCACTCGGGAGGAGACTGTCAAAGACTGGCTCTCAAGGCTGGGCCTAAACACCGCGCTCAGACGTCGCCTTCTTGAGCCCCTGGCAGAGGCCGCCCTCAACACAGAGACCGACGCCGCGAGCGCCTGGGTCTTTCACCGAGTGCTCCTCGACAGCGCAAGAGGCGGCATCAAGACGCTCGCCCCATGGCACCCCGCTCGCGACCTGAGCCACGATGCAATCGATCCGATTGCCGAGCACCTCGCACGCCAGGGTCTCGTCATACACTGCCGCGCACGTATTTCGAAGATCGAACGCAAATCAGATGGTCTAGCGATGCGAGCGCACCCGAGCACATCCGAGCCCAGCCGCCGTGTGCTGGAGTCGGGTCGCTTCGATGCCCTGGTGCTCGCTCTTCCCGCGTGGTCGGCCCACCTGCTCTGGACTGAGAGTGAGTTGGCCCCAAGCAAGGAGTCGATGCGCTGGTCTCGTGTCTCAACCCGGGGCATCGCCACCCTCTGGGTTCACGCGAGTTCCTCCGGGCAGCGCGAACCACTCTCGCCTTGGCAGGTGAATTGCCTGGCTCGCCCCGAAGGTGGCGTCTTCATTGGAATGGCGCGGCCTGCGGGGGCATGGGGTCAGGTCTTGGCGGTTGTGAGCAGCGCCTGCGCAGACCCTGAGGAGGGCCGCGAAGCAAACATGCACAGATCAGCACTCGCATGGCTTGGCCCCGCGATCATGAACGGTGCTCACATCAGGCTGATCCGGGAGCGCAAAGCGACCTGGGCCTGCACGGCGCAGGCAGTCGCCTCTGGAGACGCCTGGGGCGACCCCCAAACCGGAGAGCAAGGAATCTGGAGATGCTCAGACGACATGGTTGAGGGGTATCCAGCCACCATCGAGTCGGCGGTGCGATCGGGCCGACGAACAGCCCACGCGCTCGCGGACTCACTCTTGCGAGAAGAGTCTGTCCAGGGCGTCGGCTAAAGACCTCACGGGCCAGATCTCCAGCCCCTCGATCGGCTTTTTGGGCGCATTGGCCTCGGGCACCAGCGCAGCATGAAAGCCCAGGCGCGAGGCCTCTCGGAGACGCTCCTGCCCCCGGGGCGACGGGCGGACCTCGCCGGCCAAACCCAACTCACCGAACACCACCAAACCCCTGGGCAGCGCTTGATTTCGGAGTGAAGAGACCACCGCGACGAGAAGCGCCAGGTCGGAGGCAGTCTCTTGTATGCGCACGCCGCCCACCACGTTGAGATAGACATCCTGATCGAAGCAGGCCACCCCGGCATGCCGATGCAAGACGGCCAGCAGCATGGAGAGGCGCTGCGCATCGAGCCCCACACAGAGTCGTCTGGGATGAGAGACCTTTGCGGTATCGACAAGCGCCTGAACCTCGACCAAAAGGGGTCGGCTGCCCTCCTGCGTGACCAGCACACAGGCTCCAGGAACTAGCCTGCCTGGCTCGCCCGTTCCGCTTAAGGAGGCCTGGGACAGAAACAAGGCCGATGGATTACTGACAGGTTTCAGGCCTCGCTCGGTCATTGCGAACACACCAAGCTCATTGACCGTTCCGAAACGATTCTTCACAGCGCGAACCACCCGGTAGCTCGCCTGCGCATCCCCCTCAAAGTAAAGGACGGCGTCCACCATGTGCTCGAGCACCCTCGGTCCAGCCAAGGCACCCTCCTTCGTCACATGCCCGATGATGAACAGGCCTTGTCCAGAGTCCTTCGCCCAACGCGTGAGCTGGGCAGCGGTCTCTCTCACCTGGCTCACAGAGCCTGGGGCGGAGCCCAATTCGTCAGAAAAAAGAGTCTGAATTGAATCGATCACCACGACCCGGGGCTTGAGGGATTGAAGCGCCTCGAAGATGCGGCTCAGCTGGGTCTCTGCAAGCACATGAATTCGCTCTAAAGCCTGCTCCGATAGGCCCAGACGGCGGGCCCTCAGCGCGAGCTGATCGGCCGACTCTTCGCCGCTGACATACACAAGGGCATCCTGGGTCGGGCGATTCGCAAGCTCGGCCAGCGCCTGCAGCAGCAGGGTGGACTTTCCAATGCCTGGGTCTCCCCCCAGGAGCACCACGCCACCGGGCACCAGTCCGCCGCCCAAGACCCGATCGAACTCATCCATACCCATGGACCAACGAGGCAGGTCTCGAGCGCTGACCTCGGACAAGACCTGTGGGGCAGATGTGGGCGCGAGACTCGACCATCTCGTCGGAGCTGCCTCGGACGCGTGTCGAATCACGCTCGGGCCGTCCAGCGTATTCCAGGCCTGGCAGGCATCGCACTGCCCCTGCCACTTCGCATGCGCGGCGCCGCAGGCGCTACAAAGAAAGACTCGCTTGTCCTTGGCCATGGGGGGCTGTTAATGGGGAATCACGCAGCGCGCGACCCTGGGCGTAACGCCAGTGAGGAGCTCATACCCCAGGGTCTGACAGTGCCCGGCCACTTGGTCCACGCTCAGGTTTGGACCCCAGAACTCCACCTCGCTGCCCAGGCCAGCCCGCGGATGATCGGTGAGATCGATGGTGATGAGGTCCATAGAGACGCGCCCAGCCAGAGGACAGACCCGACCATCTATCCAGATGGGCGTTCCATCGGGCGCAAGCCTGGGATAGCCGTCTGCATAGCCAAGAGCAGCCACCCCAATTCTGCTGGGGCGATCGCAGCGAAAACGCCCGCCATAGCCCACCCGCTCGCCCGCAGCCGTGTTCTGAATGCCAATGATTCGACTCGTGAGTCGCTGGCTCGCGAGGAGTCCAAGCCGCTCAATTGTCTGACGCTGCTGCGTGAGAGCCTCCGTCCCGAGCGGACTCGACCCATATAAGGCGATGCCGGGTCGCACCCAGTCGAGGTGAGAGGGTGGCAAAAAGATCACCGCCGACGAGTTCGCACAACTCAATGGCTCCTGCGGTCGGCGCCCGAGCGCCGTGAGCCCCTCACAGAAGATCCCGAGCGCCCGCCGACTGCTCTCACCGTCCTCGGCGGCTGCAAAATGACTCAAAAATCCAAGCTGTCCAATCGGCCCCTGTCCGCGGAGCGCTTCGAGTTTCACGGCGAGCTCGCTCCATTCGGAGGGGGCAAACCCCAATCGATTCATGCCGGTGTTGAGCTTGATCCACAAGCGAGAAAGGCGCACGCGTTCGAGAGCCGACATCGCACTGACCGCCTCAAGTTGATCGGGGGTGTGGACCACCAGATCAAGGCCCAGGGCGACTGCCTCTTCGAGGTCGGCGGACTGAAAGACCCCCTCAATGAGAAGAATCGGCTTGCGCCAGCCCGCCGCCCGCGCCTGCGCGGCCTCCTCCATCTCAAGGACGGCCAGTCCGCTGGCCTCGGCAAAGCCCGCCACTGCCGAGGGAATTCCATGACCATAGGCTCTGGCTTTTGCCACGGCCCAGACCTTCGACTGCCCGCAGAGCCTTGAAACCACTCGCAGATTCGCTGACAGGGCGGCTTCGAAGACACTCAGGCGGGCGGGGCGCGACATGAAGTGATTGTAGGGCTTCGTGTTCTAATCCACCGCATGAAACGTGGCTTCTACACGATTATGGCGGCGCAGTTTTTTTCCTCGCTGGCCGACAACGCATTGCTCATCGCCGCGATTGCGCTCCTCATTGACATGGCGGCGCCCGAGTGGATGCGCCCCCTCCTGAAACTGTTCTTCACGATCTCGTATGTTGTTCTTGCGCCGTTCGTTGGCGCCTTCGCCGACTCCTTTCCAAAGGGTCGCGTCATGTTTGTAACCAACACCGTCAAGGTCTTTGGCTGTGGCCTGCTCTTTTTCCACGTGCACCCCCTGGCCGCTTACGCGGTGGTCGGTCTTGGCGCGGCGGCCTACTCCCCCGCGAAGTACGGCATCCTCACGGAGTTGTTGCCCGCCGAGAAACTGGTGGCGGCCAACGGATGGATTGAGGGCACGACCGTGGGCTCCATCGTTCTTGGGATCATGCTGGGCGGTGCACTCATCCATCCCAGCGTTTCGACAGCACTCCTTTCGCTCGATGTGCCCCAGATTGACACAGGAGTGGACACCTCAGCAGAGGCGGCGATCTGCGTGGTGGCGGGCATCTACCTCATTGCTGCCCTCTTTAACCTGCGCATTCCCGATACCGGTGCTCGTTACCCCAAGCAACACATCCATCCGATTCTCCTCATGCGAGCCTTCTGGCGATGCAATGTCGTGCTCTGGAAGGACAAGCTTGGTCAGGTCTCCTTGGCCGTGACGACTCTCTTCTGGGGCGCTGGCGCCACACTTCAGTTCATTGTGCTGAAGTGGGCCGAGGTGCAACTGGGGCTGAGCCTCGACAAGGCGGCCATTCTCCAAGGGGTCGTTGCCGTCGGCATTGCCTTAGGTGCCGTGGCGGCCGCCCGTTTTGTGAGCCTCAAGGGTTCGTGCCGCGTCCTTATTTTAGGCGTGCTCATGGGCCTCTTTGTTCCGCTCATGACACTGGTCTCTACCCTCGATCTCGCCCTGCCCCTGATGGTGGTGATCGGCGGGCTTGCGGGCTTTTTTGTCGTGCCGATGAATGCCTTGCTTCAACACCGAGGCCATGTGATGCTCACCGCCGGGCATTCGATTGCCGTCCAAAACTTCAACGAGAACCTCAACGTCCTCATCATGCTGGGGCTCTACGCGCTGCTCATCCATCTGGGTCTGAGCGTGAACACGGTCATTGTTTTGTTTGGCGGATTTGTCGCGCTCACCATGGCCGCGGTCATGGTGCTCTATCGGATCAACCGTCGAAACAACGACCTCGACGCACTCATTGCCGAAGAGAAACTAGTCGGCACTGAGCACCCCTGAGCCCTCAGTCCTCATCGCTCTCTTTAGCCGGGCAAGGGCCTCCCACGCGGTGCGCTTGCCCTCGGGCGTCACAATCGCCTCAAGCGGTGGAAGATAGGCCGTCGGAAGGTTCGGGGCCTCCAGTTCGTCGCCAAAGACCAGCACCGCCTTGTGGATGAGGACGTTCGGTACGTCTTCGCCCCCCAAGAAATCGACCCGCACGACATCTTCCCCAATGCTCTCAAGGAGTTGGCCCAACAGCGCACGGCGGGGCCCACTGGGGTCCACCCCGAGAACGCCCATCCTGCGTGGAGCCCTCCCCTTGAGCGACCAACGAACCTCGGCGCCATAGACGGCCATCGCCAGAGCGGAGGGCGAGCGGGCGCTCATGAGCCAGCGTCCGCGAGTGTCAAAGAGAGAACGACGGCGTCTTCGCGCGTTTGGTTCACGCTCGGGTAGTAATCCTTGCGACGTCCAATCTCCGTCATGGCATTTTTCTTGTATAGCCGAATAGCCGCATGGTTCGTGGGGCGCACCTCGAGCAGAAGCCGGCGAATGCCGAGCGATTGCAGGTGCTGGCAAAGCGCATCGAACATCCACTGGCCAAGGCCACGTCGCTGTCGGGCTGGCGCAATGGTGAAGTTCAGGAGGTGGGCCTCCTCCATGACGCGCATCCAGACCAAATAGCCAACCATGGCGCCCTGGTCGACGAGCTTGTGAAGGTGATAACCCGAGGCGAAGGAGTCCTTGAAGTTTCCGGAGGACCATGGAAAGGGATAGGCCTGCTGCTCAATCACCATCACGGAGGCGAGGTCCTGAGGCTCTAGCGTGAGCAGGGAGAGCGCCTTCACGCGTCTGCGCTCCTCAATGGTCTGTGCCACCTTCTGACGAACATAGAGCGGCTGGGCAGAGAATGCGGCGCCCGCCTGAGCGTCCCCCGCGAGGACCGCAGCCAAGGACCATCCGGCCAAGGAGCAGGCCTCGGGGCAGTCGGAGCGAGGAGATCCGAAATCGGTCGGTCTGGGCTCCACCATGATTGGCAGGCCCTCTGGGTGGGTACTGCTGGCCAAACCCACGTGGGGCGACTCGACGAGCACGGCAATCGAGTTCGGCTTCGCTCGGAGTCGACCCTCATAGACCTCGCCCAGTCGGGCATCAAAGCGAATGATGAAGTCTTCCGACGGAGGCTCTGGGTGAGCGCGACGTGAAAGGAGATGGGCATGTCCGAGCGCCTCAAATCCGGAGATGGACACAACTTTGAGGTTGAGACTGCGGGCGAGGCCCTGGGTCAGCCCCGCGGCAATTCGAAGCCCAGTGAAGGAGCCCGGCCCCTGACCAAGCACCAGACCACCGAGATCGCTCAGGCGACGACCAGCCTGCGATAAAAGATCCTCCGCCATGCGGAGCAACGAAGACGCCTGAGCAGCGCCGGCAGGAGACTGCTTTGCAAGCCACGTTCTCGCATCAAGCGCGAGCGCCACGCTGGCCACATCATGCGAGGAGTCCATCGCCAAAACAGGATAGGACCACGTCTGCTGCCCCTCAATCATTCTGGGATCGCCTCGGCGAGAGCAGTGCCAGGGCCTGAGCAGCAATGCCCTCTTTTCGGCCCGTGAAGCCCAAGTGCTCCGTGGTCGTCGCCTTCACATTGACTCGATCACACTGGGTGTCGGCGGCAAGAAAACTCACCATCTGGGGAATGTGCGGCGCGAGTTTCGGTTCCTGAGCAATGACGGTGGCATCCACCTGCACCACGCGAAGGCCCGCCCCATGAACAAGGCAGACGACATGACGGAGCAGATGTCTGCTGTCGGCCCCCCGAAAGGCTGGGTCGCTGTCTGGAAAGTGGTGGCCAATGTCGCCCATGCAGGCCGCACCCAGAATGGCATCAGCCACTGCGTGAAGCAACACGTCTGCGTCAGAGTGTCCCAGAAGCCCGCGTGAGTGAGGAATATGCACCCCACCAATGATGAGAGGGCGCCCCTCCACCAAGGCATGGACATCAAACCCCTGCCCCATCCTTACCTCGGTCTCCATCATAGAGTTGCGCTCCGAAAAGTCCTGCAAGAAAGTGAGTTTGCGGTTAGCGGCCTCACCCAGCACCAAGAGGGGCCGCGCACCAGAGACCTCCATGGCGCTGGCCTCATCGGTGGCCTCTGGGTGTGCTGCGAGCGCCCTTATAAGTGCTCCAACCCGAAAGAGTTGCGGCGTCTGAGCCGCCCAGAGACCCTCCCGCGGGACGGTCTGAAGGCTGCGGCAAGGGTCTTGAGCGTCTGCGCGTTTCAGTGTGTCGGCCATGGGAAGGGCAAGAAGCGCACCGTCTTCGCTGGAGAGCCCCTCATGTAAGAGGCGCTGGAGCGCCGCATCGCTCAGGTCCGGCCGAGCCGCGTCATGCACCAGGACCCAGTCATTCTCAACATCCCTGCCAAGCGCCTCGCCCAGGAGAGAGAGCCCCTTGAGCACCGAGTCCCGTCGGCTGGCGCCACCCTCTGGAAGAGCCAGTACTGGCGCGGCTTCTCCAAGTCGCTCGCACAAGAGGCTGTCGAGCCCACGCTCGATCCACTGGCTGTCTTGTGGGGCAAGCATCACCAGCGTTCCAGCGAAATCTGGCCGACTCCTCAGCGCAGTAAGGCTCAACACGCTGTGGGCAAGCACCGGCAGCCCTCGCCAGAGTCGATACTGCTTGGGCTCGCCAGGGCCCGCGCGCGAGCCCGTCCCGGCGGCTGGAATGAGTGCCCAGAGTCTTGTCGACCCCGATGGGGTGCGTGCAGCGAAGCCCTGCAGGCGCATCGACACAGCGGGCTGGGCGGACTGAAAGAATGAGGGCGTCGACACCCCGTAAAATTAGCAGATGAATCTGGCCCCGCCGGCGTTGGCTTGTCCCGCCCCTGGACAACACCTCGCGCTGCCCCGCCCGACGGGTTCGGCCGACGCCCTATATCTGTCTGAGTGGGCGTCCCACCTTCTTGCCCAGCCCGCACTCTCGCAACAGTCCCGTACCCGAGGTGCCGCAGGACTCGTGATTGGTGAGGATGCCGCAAGTGCTCAGCGTCTGGCCCAAGAGGCGCATATCTTCTCGCCCTCGCTGCGAATTCGCGTGCTTTCAGACTGGGAGACCCTGCCCTACGAGGCCTTCTCGCCCCACCAAGACCTGATCTCCGACCGGTTGCTGGCACTCTATGAAGCCCTCACAGGACAGCTGGATCTGATCGTTGTGCCCGCTCCAAGCCTGCTGGGCCGGCTTACACCTCCGGCCTTTCTTGCCGCCAACACCTTTTTCTTTCGCGTGGGGCAGAGCCTGAGTCTGGACCGCCTGCGCGATCAGCTGCGCATCGCCGGATACAGCCCGGTGACGCAAGTGATCAGTCCCGGTGAATACGCCCTCAGAGGCGGCATCCTCGACCTCTTTCCCATGGGATGCGCACTGCCCTACCGGCTGGAGCTCTTTGACGACGAGGTCTCAACCATTCGAGTGTTTGACCCGGATAGCCAACGAAGCATCCACCCCGTGCAGGAGATTCGACTTCTGCCGGGTCGCGAATACCCGAGAGGCGACGAGGCCGCCAGCCGGTTCCGCTCCCGCTGGCGTGAGGTCTTTGAGGGCGATCCCTCGCGATCGAGCCTCTACAAAGACGCTGGCAATGGCGTGTTCGGCGCCGGGATCGAGTACTACCTGCCCCTGCTTTTTGATGAGCCCCTGGCAGACATCACCGACTACCTTCACGCCGAGGCGGGCATCTTTGTGGTTGGTGCTCTGGATGCGCCACTGCAGGAGGCCTTTTCGGATATGCGCACCCGATACAGCTTCCTGCGCCATGACATTGAACGACCCGTGTTGCCGCCCGAAGCACTGATCCTCGCCCCCGACGCCATGCATAGCCGGCTCAAGCCTTTCTCTCGGTTAAGCCTCACGGGTGGGGGCGAAGGCGCACCAACCGTGCCAGTCCCTAACATTCGAGCAGACCGTCGTGCAGAGCACCCCCTAGGGACCTTCAAGCAGGTCGTCACGCAACTACACGAACAGTCTGAGTCGCTCGTGCTGGTCGCCGAGAGCGCGGGTCGACTCGAGACCCTTCGCCAAATGATTGAGGACACGGGTCTCGCATCCGTCCAACTGCCTGACTGGTCGTCCCTGCTTGCGGCTCATGCTGAGCCCTGCCCCCCCGAGCCCAGAGCCCTGATGCTGGTGGCATCGCTCGCTCGGGGATTCCGCGCGCCGTGGCTAGGGCTCTGCATCGCCACTGAGGCCGAGCTGTTTGCAGATAGTGAGCGGCGAATTCGAGCTGGCGGCAAGGATCGTCAGACGAATGTCGATGCGCTGATTCGAGATCTCTCGGAATTAAAAACCGGCGACCCTGTTGTTCACCTTCAGCACGGCATTGGTCGCTACATGGGCCTGGTTCACATGGACCTTGGTGAGGGCGACAGCGAGTTTCTCCACCTTGTCTATGGGGGCGATGCCACGCTCTACGTGCCCGTCTCGGCCCTGCACCTCATTAGCCGATACAGTGGAGCCAATCCCGATCACGCGCCACTTCACACGCTCGGCAGTGGCCAGTGGGAAAAGGCGCGCAGCAAGGCTGCCCGCCAGGCTCGAGACACCGCGGCAGAGCTCTTAAACCTCTATGCGCGTCGAGCGACTCGAGTGGGCCACCGTTTTGCCTTTCATGCCCACGACTACGAACGCTTCTCGGAAGGATTCGGCTTTGAGGAGACGCCCGATCAGCTGGCTGCAATACATGCTGTGGTTCAGGACATGATTCGAGACCAGCCCATGGATCGGCTCGTCTGCGGTGATGTTGGGTTTGGCAAGACAGAGGTCGCCCTTCGTGCCGCGTTTATTGCAGTGATGGATGGGCGGCAGGTCGCTGTTCTGTGTCCCACCACCCTGCTGGCCGAACAGCACTTTCAGACCTTTAGCGATCGCTTCTCGAGCTGGCCCGTTCGAATCGCGGAGCTCTCCCGATTTAAGACCGCCAAGGAAATCAGCGCGGCCCTTGAGGGTCTGGCCGACGGGCGGCTCGATATCGTGATCGGAACCCACAAGCTGCTCTCAGCCCAGACCAAGTTCAATCGACTCGGCCTCGTGATTATTGATGAGGAGCATCGATTTGGCGTGCGCCAGAAGGAGGCCCTCAAAAACCTTCGGGCAGAGGTTGACGTACTCACCCTCACGGCCACGCCCATCCCCCGGACGCTCGCCATGAGCATGGAGGGGCTGCGCGACTTTTCCATCATTGCGACAGCACCCCAGAGGCGGCTCGCCATCAAGACCCTCGTGCGACGCGAGACCTCAGATTCGGTTCGAGAGGCACTCCTGCGAGAACTCAAGCGCGGAGGTCAGGCCTACGTTCTGCACAACGAGGTTGAGACTATTCGCAACCGGCTAGAGGCACTCTCCTCACTGGTCCCCGAGGCGCGAATTGGGGTGGCCCATGGCCAGATGGGCGAGCGTGACCTCGAGCGGGTCATGCGCGACTTCACCCAACAACGGATCAATGTTCTGCTCTGCACCACCATCATCGAGACCGGCATCAATGTTCCGACGGCCAACACCATCGTCATTTTTCGCGCAGACAAGTTTGGACTCGCACAGCTGCATCAGCTTCGCGGGCGCGTGGGCCGCTCACACCATCAGGCCTACGCCTACCTTCTCATACCCGATGAGAACGCCATGAGCAAGGATGCTGGGAAGCGACTGGAGGCGATCCAGGCCATGGAAGAGCTCGGGAGTGGCTTCTATCTGGCCATGCACGACCTCGAGATTCGGGGGGCCGGGGAGGTACTCGGAGACAATCAGTCCGGCAATATGACGGAGGTGGGGTTCTCCCTTTACTCAGACATGCTTCAAGAGGCAGTCGCTGCGCTAAAAGCAGGTCGCGAACCCGACATGGATGCACCCCTGCAGGCGGTGACAGAGATCAATCTTCATGTGCCCGCCCTGCTCCCTGCCGACTATTGCGCAGACATTCACGAGCGGCTCATGCTGTATAAGCGGCTTGCGAGTGCCTCAACGCAGGACGAACTCTCTGAGCTTCAAGAGGAACTCATCGACCGCTTTGGACGTCTCCCCGACCCCGCCCGCGCCCTGCTCGAGACCCACCGTCTGCGACTGCGAGCACAGGAACTTGGCATTAAAAAACTAGATGCAACCAACGACTCCATCACGCTGAACTTAACAGGTCAAGCTCCGATCGACCCCACCCGGATTGTGACCCTTATTCAGCGAGACAAACGCTTTCGTCTGGCGGGCCAAGACCGTATTCGATTTGCTGCAGAGTCCGACGATCTTGCCTCGCGCATGATGCTCATTCGGGAGGCACTCGGACACCTGTTTATGGAGAAAAACGCCGCGTGAACACAGACCTCCTGCATCGGCTCATTGCAAGCCCTGGCGTCAATTCATTCGGCGAAGTCACGAGCGCTCCGGCCTCTCATAAGGAGACGCTCGACCGAGCCGTCGCCCAGGCCATGGACTCAGGCGGGTTTAAGGCGCAACCCTCGCCCCTGAGTCATCCGCTCGTGCTGTCAGAATCGATGAGCCGCCACCATGCCGGCAGCCTTGAGTGGCCGGCACTTCCGAAGGCTTTAGGGCCGCACCTGCTGAGACAGCTAGAACCCCTGGCTCACAGCCTCAGAATTGATCTCGCGTTCGTCCCCAGCGGACGAAGGCTCTCGGATTTTTCCGTCCTCGCCATGGACATGGACTCCACCGTCATCACCATCGAGTGCATTGATGAGCTCGCAGCTTTCTGCGGCAAGAAAGAGGAGGTTGCCGCCATCACCGAGGCAACCATGCGGGGAGAGATCAAGGACTTTTCCGAGAGCCTTCTTCGTCGAGTGGCCATTCTGGGTGGCATCCCCGAGACAGCCATTGAGGCTGTCATTCAAAACTCTCTGCGCTTTAGTCCGGGAGCCCAAGAACTCCTCCAATCATCAAGGGCGGCTGGCCTTCAGACAGTGCTGGTCTCCGGCGGCTTCACACCGTTTGCATCCTATGTTGCGCAGCAGCTCGGGTTCGATCACTACCGAGCGAACACCTTGGGCGTGGAATCGGGGCGGCTTACAGGCACCGTGCTGGGTGAAATCGTAGACGGCCGCATCAAACAACAGACGGTCGAGGAGTCTTGCGTGTTGCTCGGGGTGAATACGGATCGAGCAATCGTGGTGGGCGACGGATCGAATGATCTGCCCATGATGTCCGTGGCCGGGCTGAGCGTTGCCTACCGAGCAAAGCCAGCCGTGCGCGCCAAAGCCCATTGCGCGATTGACTTTGGGCGACTCGATAGCATTCTGCTTGGCCTCTGCGCGCCCGACATGAGGCGCTAGGACTGTCGGCGCTCGCGTGTATCGAGGGACTCGGGCGTGTTCAGGTTCAGAAAAGCATCGGCCTCATCGAAGCAAACACGCACGGCGCCCATCTGCTCTGCCCACGCCTGTGCGCTGCGCCCCCCAGAGGCCAGATACGCATCCAGCGCATCAAACAGAGAGGCTCGTATAAGAAGAAACACAGGATGGGCCTGCTCCCCCCCGTCCTCTTGCGTGACTGGCAGGGCCAGCTGAGCGCCGGCCGCCTTCGCAGCGCGAAGCAGACGCTCCACAAGGTCGAGCGGAAAATCCGGAACATCGCACGGAACCACCTGCACCCATTGGGCGTCGCAGCGGCTTCGCGCAGCGGCCACGCCTGCGAGCGGTCCAAGAAATTCCTGGGTTAGGTCCGAAACCACAGGCACGCCAAGCTGCGCGTATTCGCTGTGGTTTCGATTGGCGCTGACCAGCACCGACTGGACCTGCGGTGCAAGGCGGCGGATAGCCCGCGCAGCCAAGGCCTCACCGCCAAGCCGAAGAAGGCCCTTATCCTCACCGAGCATCCGGGCGCCACGCCCACCCGAGAGGACAAGTCCACACACCCCATCGGGGTGCACGCCTAGCCCTCCACGCCCTGACTGGCGAGGAACTCCTCATAGCTGCCCTGAAAGTCGAGCACGCGTCCATCGGCCTTCATTGCCCAGATACGGGTCGCTACCGCGTTCACAAACTCTCGATCGTGGGAGACCACAAAGAGCGTTCCCTGGAACTTCTCGAGCGCGAGCTGCAAGGACTCGATTGATTCCATGTCGAGATGGTTAGTTGGCTCATCCATGATGAGCACGTTGCTGCGCTGGAGCATGAGACGACCGAAGGTCATTCGATGCTTTTCTCCGCCCGAGAGCACCTTGACCGCCTTGTGAACGTCCTCGCCAGAGAAGAGGAGCCGTCCGAGAATGGACCGAAGGGCCTGATCGTCATCGCCCTCCTGTGCGTAGCGCTGAAGCCATGCTGTCAGCGTGACGTCCTGTTCGAACTCGGGATAGACATCCTGAGCCATGTATCCAATCGCGGCGTTCTCGGCCCACTTCACCAGGCCCTCATCGGCATCGATGCCACCAAGCGCAGCACCGACCATGGTCTTCACCAGCGTGGACTTACCCGCACCGTTGGGACCCACGATTGCAATCTTCTCTCCCGCCTCCACCATCAGCGACACCTTGTCGAGCACCTTCACACCATCAAACGCTTTGGAGACGCTCTGAAGGTGAACGGCCTGACGGTAGAGGGGTTTGGCCTGCTCAAATCGGATGAAGGGGTTCTGGCGAGAAGAGGGGCGGACCTCCACAGCATCGGACTGAATCTTGTCGATGAGCTTGCGCCGAGAGGTGGCTTGCTTGGCCTTCGATTTGTTGGCTGCGAATCGACGAACAAACTCCTGCAGCTCAGCCACACGCTCCTTGCTCTTTGCGTTCGCAGCCATGAGCCGTGCACGCGACTCCGTGGCCGCAAGCATGTAGTCATCGTAGTTGCCCGGGTAGATCCGAATCTCGCCGTAATCCACGTCCGCCATGTGTGTGCAGACCGAATTCAAAAAATGTCGATCGTGAGAGATGATGATCATCGTGCAATTGCGCTCGTTGAGCAGGTCTTCCAGCCAACGAATGGTGTCGATGTCCAAGTTGTTGGTAGGCTCATCCAGAAGCAGCACGTCTGGGTTTGAAAAGAGCGCCTGAGCCAGAAGCACTCGAAGTTTCCATCCCGGGGCAATCTCCCGCATCGGGCCGTTGTGCTGCTCAATCGGAATGCCAGCGCCAAGGAGCAGTTCACCCGCACGCGCCTCTGCGGTGTAGCCATCAAACTCGGCAAAACGCGCCTCAAGGTCGGCGGCGCGCATATAGTCCTCCTCGCTGGCATCGGGGTTTGCGTAGATTGCATCTCGCTCGGTCATGGCCGCCCACATGTCCTCGTGACCCATCATCACCACATCCAGCACCCGAATGTCCTCGTAGGCAAACTGGTCCTGCCGGAGCTTTCCGAGTCGGACATTTGGCTCCTTCATCACCGTGCCACTGGTCTGCTCGAGGTCGCCCCCTAGGATCTTCATGAAGGTCGACTTCCCGCACCCATTCGCGCCAATCAGGCCATAGCGGTTGTTGTCGGTGAACTTGACCGAGACATTTTCAAACAGGGGCTTCGGCCCGAACTGCATGGTGATATTGGCTGTGGACAGCATGAAAGGCGCTCTATAAAGGAACTCTAGGAAACCCAGCGGCGGGCATTTCTGAACATCAGCATCCAGGGGGACTCGTCCCCGAGGTCGTGAAACGCTGCGGGTGCCCACGATAGCGTAATCGTTCGAAACACGCGTTCAGGATGGGGCATGAGGATGGTGACTCGGCCATCCTCGTTACAGACCCCCGTGATGCCATGCGGAGATCCATTCGGATTGGCTGGATAACGTTGAGCGGGCTTTGCAGCCGCGTCAACATAACGCATCACTACGTGGGCATCAGACATGATCTGAACTCGCGGACCCCAGTCCGCCCGGCCCTCGCCGTGAGAGACCACCACCGGAAGGCGGGCGCCGGCCATATCTCGAAAGAATAAAGAGGGCGACTCAGTGATTTCCACGCACGACAGACGCGCCTCGAACTGCTCTGAGCGGTTACGCGAAAATCGGGGCCAGGCCTGTGCACCCGGAACAAGGCGGGCGAGGCCGCTCATCATCTGGCAGCCGTTACAAACCCCGAGCGCAAATCGACCAGTATCGGCAAAGAAGCGCTCAAAGGCCTCTCGTAACGGGACATGGTGGAGGATGCCCTTGGCCCACCCCTGCCCCGCCCCAAGCACATCGCCATACGAGAAGCCCCCGCAGGCAGCAAGCCCGACAAAGTTGTCTAACCTCACACGCCCTTCGGCGAGGTCGGACATGTGCACATCCCACGCATCAAAGCCTGCTCGGTCAAAGGCCGCAGCCATCTCCACCTGTCCATTGACGCCCTGCTCACGCAGAATGGCCACACGCGGGCGCACACCTCGATTCACCATGGGTGCCTGGAGCGTTCGGAGTGCGTCAACCAGGCCCGAGGGAAGGTGCGTGGGCATGGGTGAGTCAGCCAAGAGAGAGTCCTCTGCCTCCTCGGCGACGGCCTCTGGGTTGTCGCGCTGAGAGGCGATTTTCATCGAGACGGATTGCCAGAGCGCCTGGAGACTTTTTCGTGAGGCCTCCATCACACACTTGGCGTCTCGATAAATCTCAATCTGATCTCGAGGATTGGGGCTTCCAATCTCAAAGGCGTGGCGGGCCAGATCATGGCTTCGCAGCAGATCCATAAATTCAGTCCGTCGCGCGCGAGGAACCTGGACCACGGCACCGAGTTCCTCATTGAATAGGGCCGAGAGCGTGAGCTCATTTCTCTGCACGGAGACCTGTTCAGGACGGATCTTGAAGTCACCCCAGTCAGCGGCAACCGGATCGATGGTCAGGAGGTCAATATTCACGCTGATGCCGCACCGAGAGGCAAAGGCCATCTCGCAGAGGCAGGCGAGCAGGCCACCGTCCGAACGGTCGTGATACGCCAACAAGAGGCCTTCGCGCGCTCGTGCTGCGTGCAGCGCTGAGCGGAGTCGCGGCAGCATCTCGGGCTCATCCAGGTCGGGTGGGGCACCTCCGAAGACGCCAAGCGTCTGGGCCAGGATCGAGCCGCCCAGCCGCTGACGACCGCGACCGAGGTCGATCAGGATGAGTACGGTGGCCTCTCCCTCCACATGCAAGACCGGTGTGAGCACCTGACGCGCATCATCGATGGGGGTCACTGCCGTCAAGTTGAGTGAGACAGGCGAGATCACGCTGCGCTCCTCGCCGTCCTCCTGCCAGCGCGTGCGCATGCTCAGAGAGTCCTTCCCAACAGGTATGGACAGGCCAAGGCGAGGGCAGAGCTCGAGTGCAAGGGCACGGACCGCCTCGTAAAGGGCGGCATCTTGGCCGGGCTCCCCACAGGCAGCCATCCAGTTCGCACACAGCTTGACCTGCTCAAAAGAGGGGATGGGCGCGGCCATGAGATTCGTGAGGGCCTCGCCCAGCGCCATGCGAGCTGAAGCCGCAGGATGCGTGATCGCCAGCACGGGGCGCTCACCCAACGCCAGGGCCTGCCCACCCAGGCCCTCAAAATCCCAAAGTGTCACGGCGACGTCAGCCACCGGGGTCTGCCAGGGGCCGACCATCTGGTCTCGGGCCGTGAGTCCGCCCACCGTTCGATCGCCGATGGTGATGAGAAATTGTTTGCTCGCAACAGCTGGGTGCGAGAGCACTTGACTCACAAGCTCATCGAGTAAGAGATCGGAAAGATCGAGAGGCTCGCTGGTCTGGGTCTCGCTTCGCACGTCACGGTGCATCTTCGGAGGCTTGCCCAGAAGCACTGAGAGCGGCAGATCGACGGGCTGATGATCGGAAGGGGCCAGCGCATCCCGAAGCTCAAGACGGTCCTCGGCGGTGGCCTCACCAACAACAGAAAACGGGCAGCGCTCACGTGCGCAGAGAGACTTAAACAGGGGGAGGTGGGAGGGTTCGATTGCAAGGACATATCTCTCCTGCGATTCGTTGCACCAGATCTCTGCGGGGGAGAGCCCCCCCTCATCGAGCGGAACTGCCCTGAGCTCAAAGCGACCACCCCGCCCCGCTCCATGAACCAACTCCGGAAACGCGTTGGAGAGGCCGCCCGCACCCACATCATGAATCGAGAGGATGGGATTGGATTCGCCCAGGGCAACACACGCATCGATGACTTCCTGCGCTCGTCTCTGAATCTCGGGATTGCCCCGCTGAACGGAATCGAAATCGAGGGCCTCTTGATTTGCGCCGGTCTGCATGGAGGAGGCAGCGCCCCCTCCCATTCCGATGCGAAGGCCTGGGCCACCCAGCTGAATAAGCAAGGCACCCTCAGGAACGGGGCGCTTGCCCTGCTGGTCATCCCGAAGGACCCCAACGCCCCCTGCCAGCATGATGGGCTTGTGATAACCCCAGCGCCGACCCCCGTGCTCGAGATCGAGGGTTCGAAAGTAGCCCAGAAGCCCAGGGCGACCAAACTCGTTGTTGAAGGCGGCGCTGCCCAGCGGCCCCTCGGTCATGATGGAAAGGGGCGATGCAAGTCGGGAGGGTTTAAAGGCCCCACCAGAAAAATCAATGCTCGAGACCGAGAAGCCTGTCAGTCCCGCTCGCGGCTCTGCACCCCGACCTGTAGCGCCCTCATCTCGGATCTCGCCACCCGCGCCCGTCGCCGCGCCCGCAAAGGGGCTGATGGCCGTGGGATGGTTGTGGGTCTCTGCCTTCAGAACCGTGTGCAGCGGCATATCAACAGACCGGTAAGGGCCCGGCTCTCCAGCCGGCGGCGTGAGCCTTCGGGCAGACGACCCCTGAAGGACAGCGGCGTTGTCTGCATAGGCCGACAATGTGTAAGCCGGCGTGACTGCGTGGGTGTGTCGAATCATGGAGAACAAGGACTCGTCCTGCCTAACGCCATCGATCGTGAAATCCGCGTTAAAAATCTTGTGCCGACAGTGCTCGGAATTGGCCTGCGCGAACATCAACAACTCGACATCGGTGGGATCCCGGCCAAGCGCTCGGTACGCTGAGGAGAGATAAGCCAACTCATCTTCCGAGAGGGCCAAGCCAAGGCGCTCGTTGGCTGCGTGAAGGTCCGCCAGCGGCACATGAACGAGCGATTTAGCCTGCGGCTGAGAGAACCAACCAAGGGGAGCCTCGCCCACACAGGCCTCTTCCACCATGCGGTCATGCAGAAGCGGGGCAAGGCATGGGACTTCTGCCGTTGAGCACCGAAGCAGGTAACGAATACCCCGCTCAAGACGAGAGACCTCAGTGAGGTTGCAGGCGTGAAGAATGTCTCGCGCCTTGGACGACCAGGGAGAGTGAGTTCCTCTGCGCGGGAACACCCAGAGCACCTGTTGGCCGCGGGCCGGCGGCTCGAAGGCATCGCCATGAAGATCGAGCAGGCTCTCGAGCGAGGGTCTTTTCTCTGGGCCGAGCGACGGGGCCTGAATCAGATACGCCCACTCTGCCTGAAGGTCAGAGATAGCTGACTGCGTCTTGAGCCTGCTCAACAACTGGGCCTTACGGAAGGCCGATAGCGCGGGGCCTCCGGGCAGGCAGGTGGACTGGGTCATCCCCTCATTTTATAAGAGCCGGCCCGCGGACAGCCGAAGCCGCTCCTGACAACGACTTGCGAGGGACTCATCATGCGTCACCACAATCACAGTGGTGCAAAGACGCTTTTGGAGATCAAACAAGATGGATATGACGCGCTCACCATTTTCTGCGTCAAGGCTGCCGGTGGGTTCATCTGCAAAAAGCAGCTCTGGCTCGCTCACGAATGCTCGAGCCAGCGCCACCCGCTGCTGTTCACCGCCCGAGAGCGTGCTTGGGAAGTGCCCTGCGCGGTCGGCGAGGCCAACCTGGACGAGAAGCTGGTGGGCCCGAGACTCCGCATCTGTCCGTCCAGACAACTCCAAAGGGAGCATCACATTCTCAAGGGCGGTGAGCGAGGGTAGGAGCTGGAAAGACTGAAAGACGAAGCCCAAATGCCCATTGCGGGCCTGCGCCCGATCCTCCTCGCTCAAGGCCGAAATGGGACGTCCCGCCCAACGCACCTCGCCCGAGGAGGGCACATCGAGCCCCGCCAAAATACCCAACAGGGTGGATTTGCCGCAGCCCGATGGCCCCAGAATGGCCAGCGAGCGACCGGGCGCCAGTTCAAATGAGACATCCCTCAGAATGTCGAGGGTGGCTTGCCCGTCCGAGACGCTCTTACTCACCCCCCTTGCCTCAATCGCCCACTCCAATGCCATCTTTCCTTCCCCAATTCTTGTTTGTCATTCTCGCTGCGGTGCTAGCGCTCTCGGGCTCGCGACCCGTCGAAGCTCAGCAGGCCGACGAGCGTGTCCTGCTCGTCTACGGAGACAGCCTATCAGCCGGCTATGGTTTGTCGACACAGGAGGCTTGGCCCGCGCTTTTGCAAGCGCGAATCATCTCTCAGGGTCTGGGCTATCGCGTCATTAACCGCAGCCTCTCCGGTGAAACCACTTTCGGCGGCCTTCAGCGCCTCGAGCGCGTTCTTAAGAAGGAGCGTCCGCGGGTGGTGATTCTCGCGCTAGGGGCCAATGATGGCCTCAGAGGCCTGTCTGTGGATGAGACGCAGGCCAACCTCAGGCGCATGATTCAGCTGTCACAACAAGCTGATGCCAAGGTGCTCCTCGTTGGAATTCGACTTCCGCCCAACTATGGCCCAGCGGCCTCCAAGACGTTTGAGGCGATGTTTGCTCGGCTGGCACAGAGTCAGCGCGTAGGCCTCGTACCCTTCATGCTTGAAGGGTTCGCAGCGGATGAGACCTACTTCCAGCCTGACAGAATTCACCCCACGGCTCGGGCCCAGCCACTCATTTTGAAAACCCTCTGGCCCTCTATCGAGCCGCTGCTCAGACCCTAGCTGGCGATGCCCGGATTGCCCTTCATGCCGATGAGCCTTGGCACGTTAGGCATGCGCGCAGAGATGCGTTTCTTGTCAATGAGCCACTTTTCCACCACGTCCCAGACCGGCTCACCGGAAGCGCCCTCCGCAACCGGGGCCCAGCCCGCAACGCGGTAGGTCTTGTGTGCCTCGATCGGCCTGCCTTTGAGTCGCATGTCCTGGATGCGCCGACCCATTCTTTCTCGGGGCGCACAAGTGTAGGTGAGACCACCCACTCTGACCATGTCACCGCCCTGCTGATAATAGGGATCGGGATTGAAGAGGTTGTCGCAGACATCCTCCAAGATCGTCTTGATCGTCTCACCAGTCATCTCCGTGAGCGTGGAGTGTGAGTAGGTGGTGGCCGTCTGGTCCATCACATGCTCGCGGGTAATGGTCTGACCGGAGAGCAGGCTGGTTCCCCAGCGAAATCCCGGCGAGAAGGCGATGTCCGCACCCCTCACTTCCATAAGGGCATCGCAGATCAGTTGATCAAAGGTGCCGTTGAAATTTCCCCGGCGATACAGAAGCCCATCCGTCACGGCCAGGGGTTGCGAGAGGCGAGTCGCATAGGGCGCGCGAACCCGCTCAATCAGCGCTGACATATCGGCATCTGCCGGCAACACATTGGCAAAGACCGGCAGCAACCTGTAGCGGAAGTCCGCGACGCGGCCTGCCTTCACCTCCAGATCGAGCACACCCAGAAACTTTCCATTGGACCCCGCGTTGGTCACTAGAGTGACGCCACCCGCGTTCTTGACTGGGACGGGACTCACCACCCCATCGTGGGTGTGACCACCCAGAATGGCATCAATGCCACGAACACGCGAAGCCATCTTCAAATCAACGTCCATGCCGTTGTGAGAGAGCACCACCACCACCTGAGCACCTTTGGACCGAACCTCATCCACCATCTTTTGCATGTTCTCTTCCTGAATACCGAAGGTCCAGTCAGGAACAAAGTAGCGAGGATTGGCAATGGGCGTGTAGGGAAAGGCCTGGCCGATCACGCCCACAGGCACACCGTTCTGCTCGCGGATGACATAGGGCTTAAAGACAGGGTCACCGAAGTCTGCAGTCTTCACGTTCTGAGCGAGGAACTCGACGCGACCTGAGAGGTCATTGCGAACAATCTGCATGACCCGGTCTTGACCGTAGGTGAACTCCCAGTGCGCCGTCATCATGTCTACGCCCAACAACCGAGTGGCCTCCACCATGTCCTGCGCCTTGGTCCAGAGCGAGGTGGCCGAACCCTGCCAGGTGTCGCCGCCATCGAGGAGGAAGGCCCCAGGTCGGCTGGCGCGCATCCTTTTAATGAGGGTTGCAAGGTGTGCAAAGCCTCCCACCTTCCCGAACACGCGCGCTGCGGCCTCGAAGTCAAGTGCCGTGTAGGCGTGCGAAAGGGCAGAGCCTCTGGCGAGCTTGGCCTGCCTTGCCAGATGGGATCCCACTAGGTGAGGCATCTGGCCTTCCATAGACCCAACGCCAATGTTGACCGAGGGTTCCCGAAAGTAGATCGGAAGCAGCTGGGCGTGGCAGTCGGTGAAATGCAAAAAGCTCACCTGGCCAAACCGTGGCACCGAGTAGAGGTCCTCGCCCCGGCTTGCAGCCCGAGCGGCCTGGGCCCAACCACCAAAGAGGCCACTTGCGCTGCCCGCGGCCATAACCCCAACAAATTCGCGCCGAGACAGGTGCATGGCCGAAGGCCTCTTAGTTCTTGTTCACCGGGGACTCTGGGTCGAGCAGCAGTGCCATGAGGTCCTTCATTTGGGCCTCGGTGAGCATCTTCTCGTGACCAAAGCGCGGCATGTTGGTGCAGAGGTTGAACGCCTTGGCGTTGAAAATCTTTGCCCACGTGTACTTCACCACCGCCTCGGAATCCCCTCTTAGCTTTCCGTACTGATAAAGACTTGGCCCAAGCGTTCCGTAGGAGATCTCGGCCTTCGAGATCTGGTGGCAGTTGTAGCAATTGCCTCCGTTGGGCTCTCCTGCCTTGTCGCTCCAGGTGGCGCCCCGGCCGCTCTGAGCCTCGACTTCGCCCTTGCGCCAATCCCCCAAAAACTTCCCGTCTGCTGGATAGACCACCTTGGCCAACTCAGCAGCCTCGAGCCGCCTCTGGAGGGCCGCATCGATGGGCTTGCCCGAGAGATCTGCGGCCGAGCATGCGGCATTCACCTCGTCTTGATTGATGCGATCGATGTGGGCCTGGCCACGTGTTTGAAAAGAGGCCTTCATCATGTCTTTGCCAAGGCGGTCAAAGTCAGCGGCTGTGTAGTTCATGGCGCAACCACCAATCAAAGCAAGTCCAATAAAGAGCGCCAATGCAGGAAGTTTCTTCATATCCATTCCGGTTACTCGGGAAAAAGGGTCTAGCGCTTAATAGTGGGTGCGAGTGAAGCGACACCCTTTCCGTTTACGCCCATGTAAGTCGAGAGGGCGAGGGTGACCTCCGAGCCGAACTTCGGCTCCGGAAAGCGCTGTTGTCGAAAGCAGTCATTGAGTCGCTGCTGCATTGGCCAGAGCTGAGAGTTACTCACTCGATAGGCAGGCCAAGAGGTATAGGCCTCCCCAGCGGGCTTGTTGGTGGTGAGGTTGGGCAGGGCCTGCAGTCGGATGCGGGTGTTCTCAGCGGAGTGGCAGGTCGCGCACGAAAAGTCGTAAGGGCCCGCTCGATAGAAAAAAGCCCGCTTTCCAAGCTCGTACATGCGCTTTTCTTCTGGGTGCTCTTGGGGCAGGTTCAAGGGCATGCCCTTTGATGCGGCAGCAACATAAGTGGCGAGGGCGACGATCTTTTTGTGGTCGCCCTGGTTGTAAGAGGTGACCTTTGGCTCACTGATGCCTTGAATGGTCTGCATGCAGTAGGCCAGACGCGTCTCCAGATCCATCACGCGCCCCGCATCAGAGAAGTACCTGGGGAGTGTGACGTAAGCGCCCTTCACCACCCCGGGGCCCTGGCCAAGATTGCAGGTCTCAAAGGATGCCTTGTTGGGACCGTCTTTCTTTTTCCAGAGTTCTTCGCCCTCGGCCTCCCAGAGTTCAGCAGGATTCCCGTCCGCGATCATCTCGCGGTACTTATCGATGCCTTTTTCGGTCTCCGACTTCTGCGCCCAGGCACCCGAGACTGCCGCCATCAAAACCAAAAGGGCCGACCCAACCTTCACTACTCGCATCTGCGCTCTCCTGCGTGATTAGGCGGTAACCAAGACCTCGTCCGTGCGACTGTCGCCTTTGTTGTCCTTCCAACTGAGGGCGACCTTGTCTCCGACCTTGGCACCCTTCACTTTGAACTGCAAGTAGGGATTCTTGGAGACAGCCGGACCCCACTGGGCCGTGAGCACCGTCTTGCCATTGAGCGTTGCAGTGACCTCCTGGATAAACCACGCCGGCACAATCTGGCCGTCGGCACCCTTTCGCTGACCGGTCTCCATCTCGTGCGCCATCAGCACCCGAACATCAGCAGCATCGCCCGCAAGGCGAGCACGAATTCTCATTGGGCTTCCCATCTGATTCTCCTTAAATTAGCCGCCGCAGCCGCCAAGGGTGACTTTGATCTCTTTCTTGGCCATGTAGAACTTGCCGTTGGCCTTGACCAGGGCGTAGACATCAGAGCTCTGGCCCATCTTGACCCGCATGGACACGTCGGCCTCTGCGTCCGGAGTGAGCTGAAAGACCCCCGCAAGCATGTTCGGGTTCTTCTCGACCATCACCGCCAAGAACTCGGTCTTGGCAAGCTTGCTCGCCACGCCCACCGGAACCACCGCACCATTCTCGGCAATGTCGGGAGATGTGATGACGACATCGGCGCTGACGGCGGGTGCGCCTGCACCCATCACCTTAAAGCTCTCGGCAATTGATTTGGTCTCAAACCACTCCTTTGTCCACCCCGAGGCGAAGGCGGGCGAGGAAGAAAAAAATCCCATCGCGCTGAGCGCAGCATAGAGGGCTGCCCCGCCACCTGCTTTGAGAACTTCTCGTCTGTTGCCTTGCATACCCTGCTCCTTAGTTGAACTGCTTCACAGTTTAATTTGGCTTTGCCTTTTGGGTGTTCATGCCCCTGGCTGGACCCATGCCTCGATTCTGCTCTGCGAGATTCCCGTGGCTATCGAGCGCTGAGAGCGGGAGAAAAGAACTCACCTCCACTGTCTTCGCACAGTCCTTCATACAGGCGACGTTGCGCACGTCGGGACGGCCCTTCACATCGAGCAGGCCATGATCGGTGGTCATGCCAAGGCGGTTGGGCATTCGGGCCTGAACCGAGGCGATGTTTGTATTTGAGAGGACGAAGTCTGCGGGAATGATGTCGCCCAGGTGAAGCATGTAACCCACCACGGCATAGACCTCCTCCACGCTCAGGGACTTGGGAGTGGTCCAAGGCATGGCTCGGTTTACGTAGTCCCACAAGGTGGAGACTGTTGCAACCTTCATCAGGGTGGTGCGTTGAGGAAAATCGAGTCGCCGCAGGTTTGCGACACGACCGGAGGCAATATCGGCCGCTGTTGTGCCGCCCACAATTGGTGTGAAGACCTCACCGCTCTCTCCAAAAATGCCGTGGCACCCTGCGCATTTGGACTCCCAGACCTCCTGCCCCTTCGAGACCGAGCCCGAGCCCACTGGAAGACCCTTGAAGTCGGGGCGAACATCAATATCCCATGCGGCGATTTCAGCGGGGGTGGCCGCCCGACCAATGCCCTGAAAAGAGAGGGGTTGGGCGGCAGACGCAACGCCCATGAAGGCGGCCACTCCCGCAAGAATCAGGAAGCCCCTAGCGCACTTGGACATTGCTCACCTCGCCGGACTCTGCGACCCGCCAGGACTGAATCATGTTGTTGTGATAAATCGAGCGCGTGCCCCGGACGGCTCGCAGTTGTTGGATACGGGGCTGCACATAACCGGTCTCATCGATGGCGCGCGACTGCAAGATGGCCGGCGACCCGTCCCACACCCAGTCAACATTGAAGCGAGTGAGCGCCTTGGAAAGAGGGGTGCCCTCGAGGCGGGCCGTACGCCAATTCTTTCCGCCATCAACCGAGACATCCACTCGACGAATACGACCGCGGCCGGACCAGGCCAGCCCCGTGATGTTGTAGAAGCCTCTGTCGAGCAGCACCTGCCCCCCGGAGGGTGAGGTGATGACCGATTTGCATTCCTGAATGCCGCTGTATTGACGATGAAGGCCGTCTGGCATCAGGTCGATATAGTGCACGGCCTCATCTTTTGTGGCCCAGGGCTCATCGCCCACCTCAAGCCGCCTGAGCCACTTCACCCAAGAGACCCCCTGAATACCCGGCACGACAAGACGCAACGGATAGCCATTCTCCGGTCGAAGCATCTCGCCGTTCATGCCATAGGCAACGATGACATCGTCAAGGGCGCGAGACATGGGAATCGTGCGGGTCATGCCCGATCCATCTGCCCCCTCGGCCAACACATAACGCGCGGACTTTTTGTTCAGCCCACAGTGGTCCAGAAGCGTTGAGAGCAACACGCCGGTGAACTCGCAGCAAGAGATCATTCCGTGGGTGTACTGGACGGTGGGCACAGCAACATTTCCCCACTCCATGGCCGTGTTGGCTCCGCACTCAATAAAGTGGATGCGCGAGACCGAAGGCAGACGCATGATGTCGTCCATCGTGTAGACGCGCGACTCTCGTACAAGGCCATGGACCATGAGTCGGTGCTTAGAGGGATCGATATCCCACCAGCCTTGGTGATGTCTTTCAAAGTGCAGCCCACTGGGCGTGATCATTCCAAAGGAGCCCTGCAGCGGCGTGAAGGCCACCGAGGCGGCTGATACGCGAGTCAGGCCCGGACTCTCGCGTCTCTGAAGCGCCTTCTCATACTGGGAGGGCTGGCCGTAACCCGATGACGCCACCCCCTGTCCCAAGAGGGTGGAATGGGGAGGCAGATTCAAAATGTTGGGATCACCTGCCGCAGACGTCGACTGCGCGACAGCGCGTGGTCCGAGCCCAAGGCCAAGCGACAGGCCTGCCGCCGAGGCCGTCAAAAACTTGCGACGCATCACCGCAGGCGAGCGTGCATCGCTCGAAGCAAGAAAATTTTCGGGCGCCTTTTGAAGGAGGCCGGGCTTTGCCGTCATGGCCTTAGGAGAACACGTGTTGCATTCGCCAACACCTAGGGCAAAGCCTGATGCAGCGCAGCGACGCGTTCCACCTCGTGGGCAGACCCCAGAATCACCGGAATGCGCTGGTGCACCTGCTCAGGCTGGACATCCAAGAGCCGAGCGTGTCCTGTGGAAGCAGCCCCGCCTGCCTGTTCGACAAGAAGAGACATGGGATTGGCCTCGTACATCAGGCGAAGACGACCCGGCTTGGCTGGGTCTTTGGTGTCTTTGGGATACAGAAAGATGCCACCGCGCATGAGGATGCGATGGACATCGGCCACCATGCTTGCGATCCATCTCATGTTGAAGTCGCGCTGGCGCTCCCCTGTCTTTCCGGCCTTGCACTCTGAGATATAACGCGCGACAGGGGGCTCCCAAAATCGCTCGTTGCTCGCGTTGATGGCGAACTCACTGGTGTCTTTCGGAATCTGTAGATTCGGATGGGTCAGCAGAAACTCCTTGCTGCCCGAATCAAGCGTGAAGGCATGCGTGCCCCTCAAGACGGTGAGCACGAGCATGGTGGAGGGGCCGTAGGCGGCGTAGCCTGCTGCGATCTGCTCGCGCCCCGGCTGAAGAAAATCTCCCACTGAGAGCGAGCGGCCCGAAGGCGCTCTCAAAATAGAGAAGATGGAGCCAACCGAGACGTTGACATCGATATTGCTCGACCCATCCAGAGGATCAAACAAGACCAGAAAGTGCGCGCGGTCCTCGGCCGAGGCTTCGGGGAAGAAGATGGGTTCATCATTCTCCTCGGAGGCAACACCCGCAACGAGCCCACCCCTCTCTAGCGTGCGAAGGAAGGCGTCGTTCGCGAGAACGTCGAGCTTCTTCTGGGTCTCCCCCTGAATGTTGTGACTCGAAAGGCTGCCCAGAACACCGGCAAGAGCGCCCTGGGTCGTCATCGCTGCGACTTCTTTTATTGCCGCAGCCAGATCGAGAAGGAGTGCTCGCAGATCCGCATGGGTCGCATCGTCCCCAAGTTGTTGGGACAAGAATTCGGAGAGAGTTGGGCGCCCCGTCTGCATCGCTATCGAATCCTTTGAGTCTGAAGACAGAAGAAGTCTATCTCTTCCATTATTCTGTAAGGCCCACATCCAGCCCCTGCGAAACATGCCATTCGAACCCCGCGCGCTCACTCACGCCTTGGCCGTGAATCCCCAACTCTTCGAGGAGGACCTTGAGAAGGTCAAAGCAGCAGGCTTTGCGAGCATCATCTGCAACAGACCGGACTTCGAGGACGGGCCCAGCCAGCCCACACACGAGTCCCTTGCGAAGGCGTGCGAGGCCTTGGGCCTTGCCTTTGCATATCTGCCCGTTGGGCCCGCCCATCAGACCGAGGACGAGGCCATTGAGATGGGTCACCTTCTCTCGAGCCTTCCAACACCCATCCTGGCTTACTGTCGCTCGGGCTATCGCTGCATCAGCCTCGTCTCCCTGGCCGCCCAGCTCGGGCACCCCACGCCGGAGTGAGGGTTCTTCGGCCAACCTAGTGCAAACCCTTAGGGGCGATCACTAGGGGGTTTTTCCTTGCCCCATCGACCTTGCGCACGTAGCATCCGAGGCTGTTGTTTAGAAGTCCAGACGTTCAAAACGAAGGCTCAATAAGGAGGCAGTGAACATGGCTGAAGCGGCAGCGCACCGACCAATGACCGCCGAGGAGAAGAAGGTTGTCTTTGCTTCTTCGCTCGGTACTGTGTTTGAGTGGTACGACTTTTACCTCTACGGCTCACTTGCAGCCATCATCGCAAAGCAGTTCTTTAGCGGCCTCGATGCCGGCTCAGCCTTCATCTTCGCCCTCCTCGCGTTTGCGGCTGGATTCATCGTCCGTCCCTTCGGCGCCCTCATCTTTGGCCGCCTGGGTGACCTCATTGGTCGCAAGTACACCTTCTTGGTCACCATCCTCATCATGGGTGTGGCCACGTTCGTTGTGGGTCTCTTGCCCAACTACGCAACGATTGGCGTGGCCGCACCGGTCATTCTGATTGCACTGCGTCTCCTGCAGGGCCTCGCCCTCGGTGGCGAGTATGGCGGCGCTGCAACCTATGTGGCTGAGCACGCTCCCCATGGACGTCGAGGCTTCTACACGGCGTGGATTCAGACCACTGCAACGCTCGGACTCTTCCTCTCGCTGCTCGTCATCTTGGGTGTTCGCACCTACCTTGGCGAGGAGGCTTTTGCCGATTGGGGATGGCGCGTGCCGTTCTTGGTGTCCATCGTGCTGCTCGGAATCTCGGTCTACATCCGCCTGAGCATGAATGAGTCACCGGCCTTCAAGAAGATGAAGGAGGAGGGCAAACACTCCAAGGCGCCCCTTACCGAGTCTTTCGGTCAGTGGAAGAACCTCAAGATCGTGATCTTGGCGCTGATTGGACTGGTCGCTGGACAGGCCGTGGTCTGGTACACCGGACAGTTCTATGCGCTCTTCTTCATGACCCAATCCCTGAAGGTGGATGGCCCCACGGCGAACCTCTTCATCGCAGCGTCTCTGGTCATTGGCACACCCTTCTTCATTCTCTTTGGAAGCCTCTCTGACCGCATCGGTCGCAAGCCAGTCATCATGGCTGGACTGCTGCTCGCTGCAATCACCTACTTCCCGGTCTTCGAGGCTCTCACTAAGGCCGCGAACCCCGACCTTCATGCCGCCCAGAAGGCTTCGAAGGTCACCATCACTGCAGATCCGGCGGAGTGCTCCTTCCAGTTCAACCCCACGGGCACGCTGAAGTTCACGAGCTCCTGTGACATCGCCAAGCAGGTGCTGGCCGCGAACTCTGTGAGCTACGACAACATCGTGGCGCCCGCAGGAACGATCGCGACCATCAAGGTAGGCGAGACGGAGATTGTGGGCTACACCTCCAAGGGCATCGAGCCCGCAGAGGCCAAGGCCAAGGACGCGGAGTTCAAGAAGGCTGTGAGCGAGGCGTTAAAGGCTGCTGGGTATCCCGCCAAGGCTGACCCCGCCAAGGTCGACAAGGTCACGGTCATTGCGATCCTGACCTACCTCGTCATCCTGGTGACCATGGTCTATGGCCCCATCGCGGCTGCGCTGGTCGAGATGTTCCCCACCCGCATCCGCTACACCTCCATGTCCCTGCCCTATCACATTGGAAACGGCTGGTTCGGCGGACTTATGCCCACCACCGCGTTCGCGATCGTGGCGCAGACCGGCAATATGTATAACGGTCTGTGGTATCCCATCATCATCGCATCGGCCACCTTCGTCATTGGAATCCTCTTTGTGAAGGAGACCAAGGATGTGGATATTTACGCGAAGGACTAATTCGAGCGCGTTTCTAGCCTAAACTTTGGGGCCCTCGCATTGAGGGCCTCTTTTTTTTGGAGATTGCACAATGATCAAAATCTTTATTGCGTTCGTCGCATTTGCAGGTCTTGCCCTCTTCTTTATTTTTAAAGGTGGAGACAAGGTGGACATGAGCGGAGAAAAGCACGGTGCCGAGGCGATCCACGCTCCCGCACCGGCCGCGCCCGCATCCCCTGCGCCTGCGGCGACCCCCGCCGCCCCCGCGGCCAAGTAATCACTGGGTCTCAATGCTTCGCAATGAAGATTGCCCTGCTCTCGGATATCCACTCCAACCTGCCCGCGTTGCAGGCCTGTGCGGATCATGCGCATGAGCAGGGCGCGGATGCCTTCGCTGTTCTGGGTGATTTGGTGGGATATGGTCCCTACCCCAACGAGGTGGTGGAGTGGTGTCGGAACCAACAGCAGGCAGGTGCCATCGTCATCCGTGGCAACCACGATCGTCGCTTTCGGCTGGCCGACGCTGCAATAAGGCCCGACACAAGCCCATCTGATCAGGCCATCGCTGCGGACTGGACCACAGGGCAGCTCGATGACGAGACATGGGCCTGGCTGGAGTCCCTCCCCCTCACCGACATTCGCGGTGGGGTCTTCCACGTTCATGGCACAGCTGAGAACCCTCAGGCATGGCACTACGCAAGTGACCCTACCCTTGCCACGCTCAGCCTCGAGGCAGCCCGCAGGAACCCAGGAGTGAACTTCGTCGTCTGCGGACACGTCCATCAGCAGGCCCTGTTCTACGAGGGGAAGTCAGGTCAGTCCCTTATGCAGTTCAGTCCCACCCCGGGCATCCCCATTCCAGTGGCCAGCCACAGACATTGGCTTGCCACCGTGGGCTCCGTGGGGCAACCTCGGGATGGAGACCCTCGAGCCAGTTATGCCCTCCTTGACACCGATCGCGCCACCCTCTGCTTTCATCGTGTGGCCTACGACATAGAAGAAACCACTCAACGCATCCACTCTGCAGGATTGCCTGCTGCCCTCGCGCTCCGACTTGAACGCGGACTATGAATGAGTTGTCCGCGGGCTCAGTCTTAGACGGATTCCTTATTGGCCGGTCGCTCTACTCGGGCGCAATGGCCCGCATCTATGAAGTGAGCTACGCGGACGGGCGCCCTGCGCCCTTTCCGATGGTGATGAAGGTGCCGCGCATGACGCTCTCAGATGGGGGAGAGAACATCACCGGCTTTGAGGTGGAGCATCAGATGATGCAGATGCTCTCAGGTCCTCATGTTCCTCGCTTTGTCGCGGCAGGCGATATTCGGGAGGTGCCCTATATTGTCATGGAACACCTTGAGGGCCGCACGCTCGAGAAGTGGTCTGAGGAGAGCCTGGCCGACCTCACCATGGCCCAGCGCGTCGAGCGCATTGCGCAAATTGGCGCGCAACTCGCCGATGCGATTCACAGCCTGCATCAGCAGAATGCCTGCCACCTCGATCTCAAACCGGCCAATGTCATTTTGTTGGACTCGGGCTCCATTGTGTTGCTCGACTTTGGCCTGTCCTACCACGGTGATTATCCTGACCTGCTCGCAGAGGAGTTTCGGCATGCGGTGGGGTCGCCAGCCTATATGTCGCCCGAGCAGGTGGTGGGGACGCGCGGAGACCCGCGAAGCGATCTCTTTGCCATTGGAGTCATGCTCTACGAGATGGTCTGTGGAGTGCTGCCCTTTGGCGCACCAAGCACCAAAGGCGGATTGCGCCAACGGCTTTGGATGGCCCCAACCCCGCCCCGGGCCCGAAATCACACCATCCCAGACTGGCTACAAGAGATCATTCTCACCTGCCTAGAGCCCCAGGCCGACATGCGCTATCCATCGGCCGCGCACCTGGCCTTCGATCTGCGAAACCCCAAACAGGTCGGCATCACGGGGCGGGGACGCAGCACCGAGTCACTCAGCCCCTGGGAGCACTTTCGACGATGGATTCGCGCCATCGGCCTGCACTATGAGCCCAGCCCCCTCCCCCGCGAACGCATTCAAGAGGCGCCCCTCATTATGGTGGGGCTGCCCAGCAGAAACGCCAAGGACACAGCGCTCTGGGGGCTAAGACTCGCAGCCAATCGAGCGCTAGGAAATAGGCCAGGCGCTCGCATTGCCGTGGTGATGGTGCTTCGGCCCTCCGAGACCAGCTACACCAAACGAGACCAAAGCGAGACTGCGATGTACCGCAGCTATCTGGCTCGCATGAAGGCCTGGGCCAATGGGCTCAAGCTCGACTCTCAACAAATCACCTTTCACGTCCTAGAGTCAGACGATGTGGCTGGCGCCCTGCTGCAGTATGCAGAGCAAAACAAGGTCACACTGATTATTCTGGGCGCGGCCACACAAGGCCTTCGCGTTCAACGATTCGTGGCAACCATACCCATTCGTGTGGCTATGTACGCCCCCTGCACCGTAACGCTTGTGCGCGAGGACATCCCTTTCCAGAAACTCGCCCAAGACAGCAGTGAGGTAAGGGCTGTGGCTGCCCGAGTTCTTCAAGAGACCCTCTGATGACTTCATCAAACCTTTCTGCCTTCCTTCTGGTTGGACTGGGGGGCGCATTCGGCTCGGTGCTTCGCTTCAGTCTGAGCACTTGGATGAATGGGCTCTCCTCGGCAGAGGGAGGCGCCGCCTCCTTTCCCACTGGGACCCTGGCCGTTAACCTGCTTGGCTGCCTGTGTATTGGGCTCATTGCAGGACTGCTGGAGCACCGAGAATCCGCGGACCCGCTTCGCCTACTCATCATGACGGGCGTGCTCGGCGGCTTTACGACCTTCTCCGCATTTGGCCTTGAGACCTTCGGGCTGCTGCGCGCCCACGAACCCCTCATGGCGCTCACTTATGTGGCCGCAAGCGTGATCGGGGGGCTCGCACTCGTATGGCTGGGCTGGGGGCTCACATCAGCCTGACATGGTGCCCGGGGCGGGACTTGAACCCGCACGCCTTGCGGCTCGGGATTTTAAGTCCCGTACGTCTACCGATTTCGTCACCCGGGCAGCACCTTCGCGTATTTTCTCACTGATTTAGAAGGCGATTGTGGCCGAGGCTCTGAGCAGTCGAGGCGCACCCGGCGTGAGATACGCATCGCCCAAAAACTCGGCGGCGTCTCGCCAGTAGCGAGCATCGAAGGCGTTTTCGAGGGTGAGTCGGTAACTGCTCATCCCCCAGCGCGTCTTCTCCTGATACTGCAGGCCCAGATCGACACGGTTGTATGAGGGTACATAGACCGAATTGTCTCTGGCAGCGGGGCGTCGTCCAGTAAAGATCCACCCTGCAGTGGCCTGAAACTGCTCATAGCTTGGAATGCGATAGGCCAAGAAACTTGAAGCCCTGACGCGGGGTGTGTTCAGGGCCTGCTTGCCCTCGAACAGAGAGTTTCCCGTGCCCGAGGTGTTCGAGTCCATGAAGGTGACAGAGAACTGACTCTCCGTGCGCCGAGAGAGGGGTCCGGCGGCTCCAAGCTCAAGCCCCGTTCGCGACTCGGTTCCGCGCTGAACATAGCTGCCTGCCGAGGTGCTCAAGCTGGTGTCGTTTCTGAAGTTATACGGTCGCCAGCTGTAAAAAAGTGTCGCGCTTGCCTGCAGACCAGTAGCCCCCACTCTTTTGGCGCCCCACTCCACGGACTCAAGGAGCCTGGGCGCGAGCACCGATCCATTGTTGGACGCAGACAGTGGAGCTCGGACGCCAGCCTCCAAATCCTGACGATACGAGACCCACTGAGAGAACGTCTCGGAGTTCTTGTGCTGATAACTCAGCGAAGAGAGGCTGCGATACGTCGCGCTTTTGTTCCAGGACACGCTGGTGTAGTAGGGAAACTCGGATCGAAAGCCCTCCTCGTGCCTTACCCAGCGCGTGGAGAGCTCGAGTCGGTCTTGGGCATTAAGAGCAATAGCATCTGCGGCCCGAAGGAAGAACTGGGCGACCTCTTGATCAAAAACATTGGAGTAAGACACCGTCTCCGTACCGGACCCGATGCCAGCGAAGACGTTGCCAGTCGTCCCCGCGCTCTCGTAAGAGTACCGGGGCATCCGAGTAATGCGATGAATGAGCCCTGTCCCCAACGATAGATCGTGTCGACTTCCGCCGAGGGTTGCGCTGCGCTGAAACACAGTGTCGAGAGACGATGTGCGTCTAGTTTCATTGAGACTTCGGAAGTCCCCGAGGTCGTAATTACCATTGCTACAGAAGTAGGTTACTGCAACTCCGGCTGCGGTTGAACACCCATACGGAAAAGAACTCCGGTCATCGGTCTTCACCTGATGGACGGACCCCGTCGTGGTAAAGCGCCAGCCACTCTCCAGTTCGCCCTTGTAACGTGCCATTGCAAAGAGAGACTCGAACACCACGGGTTTGCTCCAACTCTGGAGGCCCAGGACCGTCTCAGGATTGATGGGCGGCAGCGCCGTTCCCCCAAGGAGCTGACTGCCCGGCTGCGTGATCTGAGATTTGCGTTGAACCTCGAAGTCCAACTCAAGGCGACCGCCCGCAGTCAGCGCCCGATCAAGCGAGAGCGAGACCATCTGCCCATCGCCATCGGCTCCCTTAGCATAGGGGCGAAAGCGATCGGCCGAGGCGTTCAGCCGCCACCCGCCAGACTCTGTCCTCACCCCCAAGTCCAGCGTGCTGCCCAGACTCGCGCGCTCCGACCAGCGCAGGCCCAACTCCCTCACGTTGTCGGGTCGCTTCGTCAGCAGATTAATAAGGCCACCGCTGGTTCCCATGGCCGCGCCTGCAGGTCCGCGAAGGAGCTCAACCCCCTGCTTATTATCCAGCGACATGGGCGACTCCCCGACCACAGGCACGCCGTTTACACGAATGCCCAGAATGGGGTCGATGGGAAAGCCGCGAATCTGAAATCCCTCGTAGTACCCAATGGGCGTGTAGTTCGAGTCGACAGAAGCATCAAAGCGCAACGCATCAACGAGCCGCGCGCTTGCCGAGCCTTTTATCTGCTCTGCGCCAATCACCGTGGCAGATACTGGCTGGTCGAGCCAGCGCCCCTCGAGATGAGAGAGTGGTCGCTGGGACAGGCCAGCTGGCGCGTCCGCCTCAACGACCACAGGGGCCAGGCGGCTCTCCTGGGCATAAACCGGAACACACAGGGAGACGACCGCAAGGCGAATAACGGCAGAGGGAAACCATCGGCCAGCGTCCATCTGAAAAGCTCTCCAAAAAAACCGGAAAGCGGCGAAAGACGGTGCGTGAAGGCAAAGCGCCTCGGTCTCTCGACGCTTCCCTGCGCAAGTCTTAACTCGATCAGGTTCAAAGGGTTTGTCTCACCCGCCCACTCATGTGGGACCAAGCCAAACTCTGGCTCGGCGCTTCGGGACCCCTAGCGTGAAGCCGCTAGTCTAGGGCTAGAAGGCCCTCTCGGGCAAACCGTTCCCGATCGGCGCCCTCGCCTCTCACATGAATCATGGGCCCATCAAAGCCCCTGAGCAGATCCAGAAGCATTGCTTGGGTCTGGGCGCGAACCGCTGGACCGTCTCGCTGGCCCGGATCCGCCTGCCAAGCAAGGTCATCGGCACACAGGAGGGTTGCGAAGTAAGCCGCGTGATGGGTCAGAGCCCCCTCCAAGAGGCGCTCATCCTGAAAATAGGTCAGGCTGTAGACCGCGGTCATGATGGGCGCGGAGTCACAAAAGACCCAACGCAGGCCGCGCTCCCGAGCCCGAGTCTCAGCCTCATGCTCGGCCTCTTTTTGAAGCAGAACGATCTCGCTCTGCTCTTGGGCATTTGGCGCTCGGCCGCGAGCGGATACAAACGCTCGAAGGGGCTCAACAAAAGTGGTGCCACCAAGCTCTCTTGCAAGTTCAGTGCATAGCTGCGTCTTGCCCGTGCACTCTGCGCCCACAACCGCTATGCGCCTCACGGCCGAGAAGTCGACCATGCCCTGAACCCTTGAATGGAGAGAAGGAGTTGTATGGCGTAAAGCACTGCCGTCGCCCAGAGCTGGGCGTCTAGAAAGAGCCAGACCGAGAGCGCGTTCACCACCATCCAGACCGGCCAACAGCTGCGGGCTTTCAGGCCCATCAATCGCATGGCCAGGAGGCTCAACACCGCAACAAGACTATCAAGCCAAGCCTGGCTTGAATCGACAATCGAGAGTAGTCCTCCCACGAAGAGCCAGCCCACCAATACGGCGCCCACGAGAAGGGGGACTGAGCCTTCGAGGGGCTTGTGCTCATTGACCTCTTGGGGTCGGCCCCAGTCCCGCAGGCCCCAGAGGCTCATGCTGACGAATGCAACCATGAGCAAGGCCTGCCCGTAGAGAGCCGCCTGTGTGTAGACCCAGACGTAGAGAAGACTGGATGCCATCCAGGCCCACCAGACGCCCCTGTGGCGACGTATTCCAAGAATCACACCCACAAGCCCCAACGCCGAGGCAGCGATCTCAGCGAGATTCACCGTGCGAGGTCCATGAGGGCCTCCACCATGACGCTTGGCGCCACTGCACCGTGAAGCTGACGAAAACGGTCGTCGCCTCGACGCAGACGAAAAGTCGGCACACCCGAGATGCCCTGCTCCACCCACTCGGCACAGATTCTTGAGATCCGCTTCGCCAGAATGGTATCCCCAAGCGTGGCCTGCGCTCGGGCGCGGTCAAACCCCACCGACTGGGCAAGAGCCAAGAGCGTCTCATCGTCTGCAAGGTTTTTCCCCTGAACAAAAAAAGCCTCAAAGAGTCGATCGACGAGATCGTGGACGCGATCAGCCGCCGCGGCAACGAGCAGGTGACTCTTGAGTGTGTTGGGCTGTATCTCGATGCTTCCCAGCTCAATGGGCAGGCCCGCGGCACGGGCCGCATCGGCGACTCGCCCATACGAGGCGAGTCCCGCAGCGCCAAACTTGGCCAGCAGATATTGCTGCCTCGGAAGGCCCTGAGCGGGCAGGCGCGGGTTTAACTGATACGGAGACCAGCTCACCTCCAAAAGCCCCGAGAACCCCGGTGCCCGAGACTCGAGTTGCGCCACGGCCGATCTAAAATGAGCGAGCCCAACGTAGCACCAGGGGCAGACCACATCCGAAACAATCTCGACACGAATCTTCTGCATAGCGCGTTAATGGTCTCCAAGCGATCGCTGAGATGGAAAGAAGGGCAAGACGCCTCAGGAGCGCAGATGCTACCGGAGGAGGACCTCACCTGCCCGCTCTGCGGACGCGTGCTGCTGCAGGGACCCACAGTAGACGAGCACCACCTGGTGCCGCGCTCTCAGGGAGGTCGAGAGAAGTTTCTTCTCCACAAGGTGTGTCACAACAAGATCCATCAGGTCTTCAAACCACGCGAACTGGCCAGACACTACTGCACCTGGGAGGCGCTTCGCGACCACCCCGAGGTCTCAAAGTTTGTGGACTGGGTTCAGAAGAGGCCACCCGACTTCATGGGATGATGCGCCATGGTCATCGGATGGATTCTGATCTTTGCAGTCGGCTTTTTAACTGGCTACGTGGTGGGCCGAAAGCGTCGCTGACGCGGGCCTAGTGTGCAGCCTTCACCTTGAGCCGCCAGGCATGGAGCAGCGGCTCGGTGTAGCCACTGGGCTGCTCCTTGCCCCTGAACACGAGGTCGGTGGCAGCCTTGTACGCCATGCTGGTCTCGAAGTGCCCCGCCATGGGCTTGTAGAGCGGGTCAGAGGCATTCTGACCATCCACCACCGCCGCCATTCGCTCAAAAGTCTCCTTCACCTGAGACTGCGTGACAATGCCGTGCTCAAGCCAATTGGCGATGTGCTGAGATGAGATGCGCAGCGTGGCTCGGTCTTCCATGAGGCCCACATTGTGAATATCGGGAACCTTGGAGCACCCCACCCCTTGGTCAATCCAGCGCACCACATAACCCAGAATGCCTTGCGCGTTGTTGTCGATCTCCTGCTGGCGATCAGACGAAGACCATTTCGAGGGATCCTCGCACACAGGAACGGTCAGTAGGCCCTTGAGAAGGGTCTCGCGTTCGGCCTGCGCATCCACCTTCTCCAGTTCTTCCTGAACCTTCGAGACGTCGACCTGATGATAATGAAGGGCGTGAAGCGTTGCAGCGGTGGGGCTCGGCACCCAGGCGGTGTTCGCGCCGGCTTTGGGGTGTCCCACTTTCTGGTCAAGCATTGCCGCCATGAGATCGGGCATGGCCCACATCCCCTTACCAATCTGGGCGCGACCCCTGAGACCACACGAGAGACCGACAAGCACATTGTTCCGCTCATAGGCAGCGATCCACGCACTGCTCTTCATATCGCCTTTGCGCAGCATGGGGCCGGCGTACATCGCCGTGTGCATCTCGTCACCCGTGCGATCTAGAAACCCGGTGTTGATAAAGGCCACTCGACTCGAGGCTGC
>Ga0209189_1000136_pt1 | contig 62805 bp, 37 predicted proteins | sample C_130820_EF_Meta_FD_187308 | JGI IMG/M metagenome (GOLD analysis project Ga0209189, IMG submission 187308) | Freshwater microbial communities from Lake Croche, Canada to study carbon cycling - C_130820_EF_MetaG (SPAdes) (version 3) | ecosystem: Environmental > Aquatic > Freshwater > Lake...
TCATCTCAAGAAGGTAGCGACAAATCAGGTGATCATCACACCCAATGCCAAAAGCAGTGTTCGTCTAGATGAACTGAACGGCATCTTGAATGAGATGAAACTAGGTGAAAATGCGGTCAAGAGACTCGCAGAGCTAGATGAAAACAGCGGTCTAACTTCTCGTAAAAAGGAAGCTAGGGAAGTTGGTGCAAACCCTGCGAGTAGAACCAAGATTGCAGAGGGTAATGCTACTACGGTAGGCGATATTTTAACTGATGAGCAGTTGTCTAAGCAACGTATTGCTCAAGCAGCTAATATGAAAATGGAGGCTCAGCAGTTGTTAGCTGAAGCTGAGCGGCTGGAAAAAGAAGCTGCGTCCTTGAATAAGGTGGTCGCTTCCGATGAGCCGAAACCCAAAAAAACCAACAAAAAGCAAACGGCTTAAACTAGCTCTCACTGAAAGAGATAAGTGGAAACAGATACTGAAGGAAGTAGAAAAAGCAGAAGCTCCAGTATCTGTTTTGCACGCCATCACAGTTAATCTGATTGATGGCACCAGTGTGGATATCAATATCCAGGACTTATTGTCTGAAGGTGTTGAACCAGCTTATCTTGAAGAAGAGATTAGTCGCAAGCTAAAAGAGTTAGACGGGATTGTAGAAGATGTTGATTTTCTGATCAGCATCGAACATGTTGCTAAAGCTATTCAGCCTGCTACCGATTCGCTATTAAAAAACCTCTAAACCAGTGTATACTGTGAAAACAGTATACACAGGGAGATAACCCATGAAAGTCCGTCTTATCAGTCATAGCTGCCCTACAACTGAAGTTGCAGTGGCAGGTATTCAAGATATGCAAGAGCTAGTAGCTTATTGCGCCAGAGTCAGTAATCCAGCAAATCAATTCAACACTGAAACATCAGAAAAGCTAATTCGATATCTTATCAAGAATCAGCATTGGAGTCCTCTAGAAATGGTTTCTGCTTGCCTTGAAATAGAAACCACACGAGATATTGCCCGACAAATCCTGCGTCATCGTAGTTTCAGTTTCCAGGAATTTAGCCAGAGATATGCAGACCCCACACAAGATCTAGACTTCGTGGTTCGAGAAGCACGCCTCCAGGACCTTAAGAATCGACAAAACAGTATTGATACGGATGATAATGAGCTGGAATCATGGTGGCAAGACCAGCAAAAAACAGTGATCAACCTAGTTAAAGATATCTACACACAAGCTATTTCACGTGGTATTGCCAAAGAACAAGCTCGTGCAATACTGCCCGAGGGAAACACTGTTAGTCGCTTGTATATGAATGGCACTCTACGTAGTTGGATTCATTATATGGAATTACGCAGTGCTCACGGTACTCAGAAAGAACATCAGGAGATCGCTGTTGCTTGCGCAGCGGTGATCTCCACAGTGTTTCCCATGACTACTAGCTTATAATCTAAGCTAGCGGCTTTATAGTTCGAGTAAGTTCATCCCAGTAATATCTATCTGCAATTACATCGTCAGAACAGTCTACCCAAAAATAAGGTTCAGCAACAGGAAAAATGTTGCCATCAGGTTCTACCTGGGCAACTCTTTTTCCTACTACTTGTCTTCCTTCGGGAGTGACTGTATAAGCATCTGAATCAGGAACAATAAGTGCTTTCATTTATATTTGTCTCCTTGTCAACTTAATATTCAATAACTACGATTCCACCACCGGCAGTCCCAGCATCAACTTTTCCTACGCCGTAACCTCCTCCCCAGTAACTGGGTGTCCAGCCCGGTGCACTGCATGCTCCTGTGCCTTCTATGCCTTGTAAGTTGATATTTCCACCACTAGCAGTACCTGGGCCTCCACCGTTGTTGGCTGCACCTGCGCCTCCGCCAGTGGCTGTAACTGTTAATCCGCCACCAGGCATATAAAATGACGATGAAGTACCTGAGCTGGGGGAGACACTCGGAGAAGCAGACCAAGAACTTCCACCTGTTCCCACAGTGTAATTATAATCGGTGCCTGCAGAAACTTTCGAAACTATTACTATAGATGTAGCACCGCTTCCGCCAGCAGCGTTTACACTACCATGACTACCATATCCGCCACCGCCACCACCAGTTACAGTTACTTTAAAGCGATTAACATTGGCAGGCACTGACCAACTGCCACTGCTAGTTTTTACTTCCATGTTGTTAAATCCTGCAGATACTGCTACTGCTTGAACAAACGAAGTAGTAGCCACTTTAGTAGAGCTGTCAGATGAAGTTTGAGTAACTGCTGTAGTTGCACCATTTAGCGTAACTGCACCACTGAATGTTGTTGTGCCGTTAAATGCAACAGTACCATTTAGCGTAACTGCACCACTGAATGTTTTTGCGCCCGATATTGTTTGTGTTTGGCTTTTGGTGACTATATCTGCACCATCTAATGTTGTACTGCCGGTGCCGCCTTGACTAACAGGCAAAGCTGATGCGCCATATGTGATAGAAATAGCTGGTGTAGTAGTCGAACTTGTTACGGATACAGTCAAGAAAGGCACAGAACTAGCTGACACTGAAGTAACTGTGCCGACCGTTGGCGTTGACCATGTAGGAGCAGAACTACCGCCTTGACTTGTTAGTACTTGTCCGCTCGATCCAGCACTGGATGTAAAACTATAAACACTGCCTGTGCTGTATGCAATAGTGCCAGCTGCTCCTACCGATGTACTGCCTGTGCCGCCGGCTGAAACACCAGCAGATCCCCATGTAGGTGCTGAGGATGATCCTTGAGATAAAAGTACCAAACCACTTGTACCAGACGCCAAGAAAGATGTAGCGCCAGCCCCAGTTTGATAAGGAATTCTATTTGCACCACCGCCGGCTAGATTAGTTGCTGTTGTTGCTGTTGTTGCGGATCCTGCACTGCCGTCGATACTCACGCCAGTTAATGATTGACTTGCACTAGATCTGTTTAAAGCAATAGATGTTGTTCCAATGTACACAGCTGAGGATCCTAATACACCAGAAGGCAATGTGCCAGTGATTTGAGCCGCAGGTATGCTGGTTAATGATGCACCAGAACCAGAAAATCCAGTGGCTGTCAGTATGCCTGTACTTGGATTGTAGTTTAGTTTACTGCTTGATGTTTTAAGAGTGCTTGTCGTACCAGTAGTTGTATTCCAAAACAAAGGATACATAGTAGAAGCAGTAGATGTATCATTACTTAAAGTCACTGCTGCACTGCTTAGTGTAGTCCATACAGGAGAACCACCTGCACTGACTGTCAATACTTGACCAGTTGTGCCGATAGTCAAGAATGAAGTTGCGCTTGGTCCGCTTTGAACAGGCAAAGAATTAGACAATCCTCCAACAAGATGTGTGGCTGATCCTGCTGCAAGTGAACTTTGTGCTACCCAACTTGGCGCTGAACCAGTTGATTTTAACACGTAACCGTTTGTGCCAATAGCTAATGCTGTTAGTGCAGTGGGTGTTCCGGTGGATCCTGAGTATAAGATATCGCCAGTGGTATATGAACCTATGCCTGTGCCGCCGTTGTCTGCTTGCAATGTTCCTGCAATAGTAAAGGTTCCCCCGACTGGATCATTAATCGTTGCTGTAGAGCCGCCATTGATTGTTAGACCGGTGTTTGTTGAAGCCAACGTGATAGATGTTATACCAGCGCCGGCGGCAGCTACTTGTGTATCTACATAAGCCTTCATGTTTGTATTAGCTGTTGTAACTACACCAGAAGTGTATGTAGTCTGACGGATATTTGAATCATCAACGTAGCTCTTCATTGCTGTATTTGCAGTTACTATAGCAGCATCTGTGTATCCTTTGGTAGCTACACCTAATGAAGTTGTAGGACTTCCTACAACTTCTATTAAACCGCTGGTACCATTGATCTTGATAACATCTAATGAAGCGCCTAAAGTCGGCGACACTACGAATCGAATGCCATTGGCTGCAGCTAGTGAACTCATTACTACGTTGCCACTGGCAACACCTAACTTGAAGTTAGGTGAACTTATCATACTTGGTTCTGAAGTAGTGGTAAAATTTAAACCTGGATTTATTGTGGATAATCCCCCAATAGTGGCTCCGCCAGCTAAACTAAATGCTGATGAATCACTACTCAATATACCGGTGAGTTTATTGTTGACCATGAGATTGCCAACAGTATGATTTATTGCTGTGTTGTCTGCTAGAACGTTTCCGGTAATTGCAGTCGGAAGACTGGCCAAACTAGAAGCTGGACCAATGGCTACCCATCCATTGCTTGTCCCTGAATATATTTTCAATAGTGAGTTGATTGAATCCCACCATATATCTCAGATTGCTGGATTCAGTGGCGCAGATGTTGCACTCTGACTGAAGGACATTGGTTTCCATCCAACAGTGCTGTCCACATAAACGTTGAGACTTTTATTAAGACTATTCCACCACAATTGCCCTTTAAGGGGATTGGTTGGTGCTGTTGTTTTGCTGAAATTTTCCAGCATCTTGATGAAATTTTCATTTATCAACAGACCGTAGCCAGCATAGTTTTTGCCTATTAAATTTATGCTGGTAGTTGAAATATCTACTGCACCGTCTGCTAGTGTAAGTAGTGCGGTGCCGTTGGTAAGTGTGAGATTATAAGCCATATTTCAGTATTTCCTAAATGTTCATGTATTTATTTCTATTTCTTACTAAGCAGGAGTGTATGCGCCCCATGATATTACAACAAATCCATTTTCTCCGTTTGCACCAGTGAACTCATTAGGTGCCGTTCTATCAATAGAATCTGCACCAAATCCACCGAGTCCAGAATATGCATATATATCTATTGGTAGTGGGTTACCATTTAATACTGTGCCACTAACAAGCTTAACAATATATCCGGTACCCCCATCACCCCCTGCGCAACTAGAATCATCAGCAGTACCTTTTTGACCAGCTGCTCCGTTAAGCCCATTCCTGCCTACATCCCCTGTTGCGATAGTTATAGAACCGCCTGTGCCGCCTGAGCCACCTGAGGTAGTAGTAGCGCCTATACCACCCGACCCACCGTTTGCTGTTACAGTCACTGAAGTAGGAGCCGGTATAGCAACTCTAGAAAATCCACCTGGGTTCGCGCTCTTTCCTCTAGTAGATCCAGAAGCTGAGAGAGCAGTTCCACCTTGACCAATTGTTACAGTAATGTTTGTATTTTTGGATATTACTGTGCTCGCAGCATCTATATAATTGTAAGTTGGAACATAGGAAACTACTTTACCAAATATTGCACCTGCTCCTCCGCCACCGCCACCGCCGCCGCTGCCAGCTTCTGTGGCACTACCGCCGCCACCACCTGCGCCAATTACCAATAATTTCAATCCTCTCACAGAATAGGGTAGTTTAAATGTATCTGAAGAAGTAAAAGCATATGTTGCGGCTGGTTGTCTAGCAGTAACTGTGACCGACGGGGATAATGCGTTAGAAGCATTACTTACAATTTTTAGACTATCTGTATATTTTCCAACATCAGACTTAGATACTGCTTGGAGAGTTAAGGTTACAGAATCTCCGACATCCAATGATGTTACACTAGAAGGTGAAACAGTGAACTTGCCGTCAGTTGAAGATAACGAAGTAATATGCAATACTGCATCACCATCATTTGTCAATTTAACTACAGTAGTTGGCATAGTAGTATCATCAACGTCAAATACAGGGAGAGAATACGATGTTTTATCTAATTTAATATGCGGTTTCTTGGTCTGCACCAAACCTGTTACTGTTATTTGATAAGTTCCTTTATCAGGATCATTGCTTACAATATTAATTGTATCAGTATAACGTGTTCCACTTTCAGAAAGAGAACTCCAACCAGCAAATGTAAGCTGAAATCGCGTTACTGCACCTGATATTAGTGACACTGGTGTAGTAATGCCCGAGGTTGAAGTATAGCCAGCAACACTAGATATACCAGTGACATTCAGTGAAGCTGCGCTTTGTTCAGTATTTTTAATATTTACTGTTATTGGTGCATGGGTATCCCCGCTATAAACTGTACCTAAATCTATTGTAGTTAGAGCAGTGGAAGGGCTACCATCTTGATAAACAAAAATATTTGGATATTTTGGTATGTAAGTATAATACACTGGTATTTGTAAAGTTCTACTATAAGGTGTAGTGGTGTCACTGTCAACAATGATAGTATCTATTTGTTGTGTGCCATTAACTTCATAATCTTGTGGCAAAGATACTGTCACTTGTGCAGAAGTATTTGGTGCTATTACTGCAGTCGAGGAAGATACCGAACAGCTACTAGTAATACGCGCTATACTGTTTATTGTTAAATCTCTAGCTGAAACACCACTGCTGGTATTCTTTATTACAAGTACCTGAGAATTTGGTACATTGTTTATACCTAAAGTCCAATTATTAATTGGCGTTACAATGGCGCCCGCAGCAGGTGTAACAGTTGATGGATAAACTTGGATTCCTGCTTGTTTAACAGTAATTGTATAAGAAACAGTTATTGTTATAGTTCCAGCATTGCTGCTGATAGTTACTACATCCGTTATGCTTGCTGACAATTGTTGTCCTGTCACTTTAAACTTCGCAGACGCAGATGGTGCAATAGAACTACTGGTTAAACCAGATATAGCTGCAATGGTGCCACCAGAAGCAGACACAATACTGCTAATAGTCAATGTCGCTTGGCCTGAATTCGTGATTGTGACTTCCTGTTCCGGACCAGTTGTGTTCGTATCATAATATGCAGTAGATAACTGTGTCGGGCTCACTGTTATTCCTGGTAATTTAGCAGCCACTTTCAACGTTACAGGGTTAATTGTTATTGTTGGATTTGAAGTATCATCACTTTTAATAGTAATAGTATCTGTATAATCACCGGGTGTTCTGCGTGTTGCAGTTAATGTTACATAACCTGAGTTCGATGAAGGAATTGCAGATGAAAAGCCACTAACATTTATAACGCCATATAAACTGAGGACTTCTGATATATTAACAGTTTTACCATTGCCATTATTATAAAGTGTAACTGTTGTTGACGGCAGGCTGTCTCCATCGACCATTGAAAATGACACTGTTTTACTGGTTGATAAACTTGAACTTGCAAAGGATATAGCAGAATATTCGGGTAAAATATTCACTGTCACAGGTATTGTTAAGGTACTTGTGTCCAACGGCCCTGTGTCAGCAGTAATAACTATTGTGCCACTGGCACCTGAACCTATCGACAATCCGTATACAACCACCGTGATAATTGTTGATTGTCCTGGTGTAACAGTTGTCGGACTGTTAGGTGTAAGAGTAGTAGAGTAATATGAACTGTCACTGACAGAAATATTTGTTATAGATAAATTCCGGGTGCCATTGTTTGTGATAGTTATTGTTTGTGCAGCGGATGAGTGATTTTGATAAACATTAAATGTCAAACTAGCTACGTTTGTAGTTAAGCTACCAGCCGGCGTAGGATAGATTTGTTCCCAAGTACTACCGCCTATCTTGTTCCAAGCTGTAACCACTGGTTGCCAGCCACTGCTATTTTTGACCCACATTTTTTTAACTGCTTTCCAGTTACCAGAAATAGGATCTTTAATCCATATAGTGCCTAATTTTGCCATGTTCTATATCTTTAAATTTGGAACCAAAAATCACCTACAATTCCATCACCTGATGATGGTGTACTTGAACTAACTGTTTTGCCGCTGCCTTGCCATTTTGAATTAGTTGCACTGCCTATAGCAGATTGTGTAAATGCAGTTGTGGCTATTAATGTGCTGCTGTCTGCGCTGGATGGGGTAGGTGCGCGCGGTGAACCAGTGAATGTTGGGCTAGCAATCCTTGCATACGTTGAACCTAGATTATCAATTTTACTGTCTACATACACTTTTGTAGCTGCACCAAAATTACTCAGAGCATTAGCTGCTAATCTAACTTCACCAGTAGACCCAACGATAGTCAATGCTTTGGTGTTTATAGTAGAAGTGTTTACATAGAAACTCAAATCTGCATTGTTAACAATATTACGAATAGTCATATCACCTGAGCCACTTGATGCACTAGTGATCGAGCCGCCGCTTGATCCACCTACATTAATATTTGCTGCAAATGTTTCAGTGATGTCTTTTCTAGCGTAATTTGAATATGAAAAACTCCCCAGTTTTTGACTATCAGTAGCTGTGCCATTGAAGATGCCGCCGTTACTCGTATTCAAATTCAATCCAGGATATAATTTTCCGTCACTGGTCGTGAAGTCTGGTATAGGTGTAAATGTAAACGCTGCAACCCAGCTAAAAACAGCAATCAAGTTGCCATTAGCATACATCTTGAGGATCGGATTGCTATTGTTAACATCAGGTATTGAGCCACCTTGGCCGTTCAATTTACTGAAAGATGGTCCTACAGTAACCCAAGATGAACCGTTATAAGATTTAAATTGATCATTTGTGGTGTCCCACCATTGATCTCCAACTGCTGCACCAGCTGGTGCTGAGGTCGTCGCACTGAATGCTGAACCAGTGACTAAATTAAAAGCAGATCCATTATAGACTTTTAATCTGTTTAGAGTAGTATCGTAGAATAATTGGCCGGTTATAGGTTTCGAAGGTGGATTACTTGTAGTTTGGGCAAAATTTTCCAGCAACTTAACAAAGTTTTCATTTTGAATTTGTCCATAATTAGGGTAATTTCTGCCTATCAGATTCAATGAAGTACTATTATTTGGCGGATTTACGTCCGGGCCATTTGCGGTACCATCATACAGAATAACTACTTGTTGACCTCTGCTGTTTGTAATCGTATAACTATTTGCCATTGTCTATTATCCTATAGTGTGCTTAAATTGGTCAGTGTTTGTATTCTGACTGTGTAGTCGATTTGAATTAATCTATTCAAGCTTTTTTGTACTGGATGAAATATAACGTGAGTTAATAATTTCCCTGTGGTACTAAGACCACTGGATCCATCAGTGCTGCGAGCTTTCAAGCCTAATTCATCAAAAGTATATGTATCATTTAGATTAGTGGTATTATCAAACGCTTGTTGCCCTGACGGCTCACCATAATCTAACAAGCATGATACTAAAATATCGGTGTATACTTGACCCGGCACATGTCGAATTTCTATTTTGTTAGAAAGTGGGTTTAGATTTGCAGCTGCATTATCATCTACAATTTTGGCATAAGTTGGATTATAAAGATTGGAGTTTTGTGTATTTGTGTTTGCTGGCAGATAATTGATCACACCAGTTGGGTCAACACTAGTGCCGCCGTTGCCAAAATGCATTTCGTAGATATAACTTTGACCCTTATTTGCTAATGTATACGCAATTGCTTCTGATATGTTTTCATAATGAATAGCATTTCGCTTGTTCACATAAACTTCACCAGATTCTGGATCAAAAATCTTGATATGGCCCTGAACATACATACCGCCTAATTCATCGTGCTGCTTATCAGGCGTTGGTTTAGATTTCTTATTGAGATCGTTCATAATACGTATTTATTACCTTCTTATCCTTGTATTTATGGTCATGAGATGTTGTTCTTTAGATACGTAACTTCATTTGAAGTACTTCCTTCGAATCCTGTGCCGCTCAAGAAGCTTATAGCATTGGCAGGCAATACTTGTAAGTTTGCACTATCTTTATTCAAGTAAAAATGCTTGGCAACATTACTGTCAAATATTCCGCTGCTATTCACTAGTGTAATCACATTGCCAGTAGAGTTAGCTGATACTACTCCGGTTGCACCTGTTGTGGTTTGCGTGATCACATTGCCAACATTTACAGTAACATTAGCTGTCACATAAAGTGTTTGTGTCGCCGACGTATTATACCATGTATCTTTGTGCGGAATTCCCGGCAGCGGTCTGCTTGTTAAATCTTGTATTACTGCTGCGTTTGAATACAGGAACTTGTTTTGTTGTGTAACATAAGCAGCTGCCAAGTGTACATCAGGTGCGCCAGTGCCATTTACTGCTCTACGAAGTTGACCTAATCTATTGTGCACAGTATCCAATTCGTAGTAAGTGATAATTTCTCCATTGATCAGTATAGTGCCCGGTGTGGCAGTACTTGGGCTTGGAACTGATAGCAATGCAGCATTTGCTACAAATATATTTGAATCAGTGATATGTAGATTTGCTGTCAAGAACGTGCTATGAGTAAATGTGTTGGCATCAATTTTATAATATTTCGGCCATTGCTTGCTATCAGCAGAATTGACATTAGCTCTCATGTTATGTACAACTGCATGAGCCAAATATGTAGTATTGGCGTAGATATTACTGTATACTCTCATTACCATAGTATCATAGGTAATACCCGGGATCAGTTCTTCAGGAGCATGACTGCTAAATGTGTCATAATATGCGCCGCCAGAAACTACAATATCTTCTACTCGTGTGCCAAGAACACTTTGAGTATCAGTGATGATAGCAACATTGCTGGCTGTTAATCCTGTGTCGTTGCCGTCTAATGTTAAATTAGATACAGTATTAAAAATACCGTATGTATTTGGCAAAGTAATAAAGCTGGTATTTACAACCGTTGTTCTTATTACAGCACTTGCATCGTTGCCTATCTGTCCGAGAATGCTGCCGTATGAAGCAGTCAAATTTCCGGACAATGTAATTTCAGCAGTCCTATATCCATAATTACTTTGAATAATACTGTCCAAGAAGATTGGATTATTTTGATCGTAGTAATTTAATGTTACGTTGGCGTTTGCTGCAATATAATCCAGTGTGCCTGTGACATACAAATTGCCTTCTGTGACTTCTTCAATCAACACTGTGTTTGTTTTAGTATCAATACTCACTGGAACGTATGATGTTGACAAAGATGTAAATGAAGGTATCAGTGATGAGAATTTAGCCGTTGTGTTAGCCGCTTGATCATTTATGTATCCATTAGCTATAAAAGTGCCTGTGATACTGACTACACTTATTAAATTGCTGTTGATGGCATTAACGGCTACTATCGCAGTTGCGCCAGTTACTGGCTGAGTGAGTATATTACCGCTGTTGGTTGTTATATTTGAGCTTAAGGCAAAAGTACCTGTATTGAGTGTGCGATTGTATACCGTAATTACTCCTCCTGTGGTAGACAACCCAGTGCTCACTGTAATTACGTTACTTGCTGATTGAGCTAGCACCTTGACATTTGCTGCGCCTTGTTTGATATAATCACCAGGTTTCACAATTACTGCACCATTGAGATTTACGATATTCACATCATTATTAATAACAGTAAGATACTGACCTCGACTATATTGTAAATCTATGAAGTTAATTAGATCGGTGTCTTCGCTCGTGAGCCTTGTCAGATCATCCACAACAACATTAAGAGTATTGGTAATAGTGCCAGTATGCACTATATTGGTATTGGTTGTTGAGGTAATCTCATCGAATTTTACACCCTGCACTTTGACACCAGGGTATTCAATGCCATAAACTAATTTTTTTAAGTCCTTGGAAAGCATTGTATTGTCAGGCAGATAACAAGCCCATATTCTATCGTTGGCATTATCAAAACTACCTGCAGAAATTGTTTGGTATTTGGTGTAATCAAACACATTGATTACTCGAATCGGTCTTACTAGTGTATCAACATTGTTTATTGTGATATTACCATTTCTCTTAAAGAATGTGCCACTGACATTAGATACAGTAATGATATTATCGCTGGTAACCGTAGCTGCAAGCGTAGCGTTGCCAGATTGATTAATTTGCCCGATATATGCACCCGCGGTAGCAGAAATGTTTCCACTGAGTTTTATTATAGCTGAACTGTAAACATCTGTTAACGCCTGATAACCTTGCCCTTTATAACTCACAGTTGTGCCAGCGGTGACAGTTGTGTTAGGTTGCCAATCTATAATTTGAGTATCGTAACTAACTCTATCAAATTTAATAACAGAATCAAATGAACGAATTTTGTTATAACTCTTGTTTTCTGTTTGAGTGTAATATAACATTGGCGATGTATCACCAGTTGATATTGTTCTCATGGAATAAAGACCTAGATCAGAACCGTCTGCATATACATTAGTATTACTAAAAAATCTACCCTGAACGTTCCACATTGGAACTTTAGTTATCCATCTAGTAACTTGTTCTTCGTATTTTCCAGATGCATTGGAAAAAACTGTGCCTGTCGCCCAAGGCATCGATGATCCACCAGACGATTGGGTTAGAATATTGCCTATATAGACATTTGCATTACCACTTAACCATATTACATCCGTCGCTATAGCTGGTCTAACTAGCAAATTAGCAAACTCTGAGAAAATATACGAATTGCTTTCAAATGTGCCTATCACATCAACCAATGTAATAACATTGCCATTTGAACTCACATACACAGTGCCAGATGCATTTGTATTTGGTTGTATAATTAAATTTCCATTGTATACTGTCACTGGTTTTTCTAGTGTCAAGTTTACTGTTGGAATACTTTCTAAATAGTATTGACCAACAAGCACTGGATAACCAACTGCTCCTGTGCTAGATCCGTTTATATAAATTTCTGGGGTACTAGTAAAATTATATCCAGGATCCAGGATTTGAAATTTTTCAACAGTATTGGTTTCTGCATTAATTATTGCCCTAATATTTGCACCAGTGCCGCCCCCACCTACAACAGTGACACTGGGTTCTAGAAAATATCCATTGTCAGAAATAATAGTCAAAGCACTTACTGAAGAGTATGTGTTAGCACCGTTATCATATATGTAATTGGTTGTATCAAAGGTTCCTGTCACATTCAAAAGATTTAAAATTCCATCTACGCTGCTGCTTATAACTGTGCCTGTAGCAGTATTACTGCTTTGTGTTACAGTGTTTCCAACTTGCAACGTGACAGGAGGATTAAGAAACAATGATACAATAGGTGTCTGTATACCTCTACCGCCGTTTGTTACCAAAACTTCTTTGATACTATACGTGTGATTATTTTGCCACTGGCTATAAACTGGTGAACTAGCCAATCGATTAGTATCAGTACTCAATGAACCGTCTGGACTATGATATCCTCCAGCAGTGCTATCATAAGTGCTTGGTAAATCAAAGTCTGTCAAATCTGCTTTGAAATCGTCATTTCCCTGATAATCCAAAACATATTCACGAAGACTAGATCTGTAAGGCTTTACTTCATCGATATAACTTTCATAATACGTCTGATTGTCACGAATATAATTTGGGAACTGTTCTAATTTCTTGAGTTGATGGATCACACTCACAAAGCTAGTCTTGAAAATCCAATCTAAGTCTTTCTGCTCTGTCAATACATAATTGATCATAAAGAAAAACATTTGATTCAAGTTTTCTTGAAGGCTTTTTACAAAAATATCATTTAAAATTGTGTCAAAAATGATCCGAATTTCAGTAGTTGCATCAATCGTGGGATCATATAGATCTGCACTGAATTGAATAGTGCCATTTTGTATACCTACCAACTCGCGTATGCTATCACTGTTGTACCGATATACTTCAAATTGCCCACGACCGTTGTTTAAAACCTTGATTGTCTTGCCTTCTTGAAGAGTAAAAAATTTTAGTAAGTCATTAGAATTATCTACTACGTAATCTGTTTTTACTGTGTAATCATATGTACTATCATACCAATCAACTTTACTCCAATAAAAAGGAATATTATAACTTTGACTACGAACCAAGGTCCACGGGCTATTTGTATTCCCTGAATAAGAGTATAATGCCCATATACCACGTTGATATTCATCATTTAAAACTAGAACAGTATAGCCAGCTGAAATCTTACTGAGATCTATATAGTCTAATTCAGTCTTGGTAGCAGTAGTAATATCGTATAATTCATCTGATGGCTGTGGTTCACCTTCATACAGATCGTCAATACGAAACTCTTCTGCGACCGGAACTGTAATTAAAACATTATTAATATACTCTATCCAGTTCTTTAACGCAGAAAATCTGTCTACAAAGAACGATTGTCTAGGTCTGTTATAGATGCCAATTTGATTTTGTGGACTGAGTGCTGGATCGGGTACTATTTTACCATGGTTGTCTATGCCAGATAAACTATCTCGAAGTTTGTCAATAAATCTTGTTGGTATTTGACTGCTAGCACTACCTTCTTGAATTAGTGCATATTCACTATGAATTACATTTGTGTTCTTTAAACTATCATAGTTTACATGTAGAATAATGTTGTTTGAAGTAATCTTATTAGTAATACCATGAACACTAATAGTATCTGAGCGAAGAACCTGCACATAAGGGATACCTTGTGTCGCAGGATTCAAAATTATTTCTTCAATTGCAGCTACGCTATTGCTCTTGTTGCTATCCTGATCTATTGTTGTTTTGCCGCGAACCCAGAAATAATAATGACTGCGTACTGTTTTGCTAACTGCATCTACATAACTTTCTACCACATAAGCAGTATTATTTGGATATCTAGGGATACCAGAATCTTTATAGCTACTTGGTGGCAAATCACTTACTACCCATTCATATAATTCAACGGAACTTCCAGGAAAAAGTTCTCCCCAAGTTCCTTCACGGTAAACTAAACTGCCTTGTTCATAATCAATATAACGCATTGCAGCTAGGTTCCACCAAATTTTTCCAACTTGATTCTTGCCCCAGGGGCTGTTTGTGTTTACCGATAATTCATTTGCTGACTCATCAGTAGAACCAGCAACGTTATACACAGCAGGATCATATGGTGTTCGATAATCTATGTCTTGATCTGCTATTCCTAAAATGCGCCCTTTAGCTGGATCAATGTGGTCCAGTCGAGCAAGAACTTTATTGTCTGTTTTATCGTAGATATAGAAATTGGTAATGCTGCGTATATCGACCCGCGGTTCTTGAGTGTGTATAATATCCCACCCTACATTGCCCGAGAAATCATTGTACACATAATATGTGCCGGTTCGGGGTACAGCAGTAAGTAAGCCACTGACAGGATCTTCTATAATTTTATTTCCTGAATCGTTTTGTGCGCCCACCAATAGCGTGTAGTCATTCATGGCTAGACTACTACCAAATAAATCGCTGTTTTGTAAATTGTTGTTTTGTAATCTTTGAACCAACACATATTGGTCTTCTGCCGGTCCTGCTAAATCGCCTCCTACTAGACCATACACATACACCGAACCTGAGCCGTAGATGCTATCTAAGAAATTTGTGCTGTCCTGATCAAGAGTAGTGGTAGTTTGGTCTAGTGTCAAAGAATTGTAAGTTGTACCACCAGTGGCACCGATGATTAGTTTTCTAGAATCATAACTGCTGATTACATGTGCTCCAAAATTATCGACCCGATCGGTCACTGGATGCCTAAATGTTTGACCAGATTGATAAACATCGAGTCCTAAATCTCTTAGCGCAGTTCCTTGGCCTGGTGCAATAATTAATTTCTGATATGGTGTCACTACATTACTAGAAATAGAAAGAATACCTGAATCAGAAACTGACGCAGTAACGCCGGATATTCCTGCAGTATTGATATTCGCTGCTACATTTGCTAAATCACTTTTCCAGAATTTAACTATTTGTCCATTGAGTCTAATACTATCTCCAATTGTAACAGTTGGCGAATATTTATTACTACTAATTGTACCGTAAGCAGCACCACCATTAACAAATCTATAAACAATGCCACTGTAATAACCTATTTCACTGAAACCAGGGCTAGATACAAATATATCAGCATCATTTCCACTTATATGAGAAGTGATGCCAAACACAGCACCACTGGTAGGATTATCCGCTACAATTCTTTCCATAAATTGAAACTTGCTAGTTTCTACATTAATCTTGCTGCCTATTATTGGAGCTGCAGTAAATGTAACTACATTACCAGCTATATTATAATCAGTGGTAATTTTTTTGTCTGTGCCATCTATCGTTACTCGTACAAATCGAGGATCGATAGCATTCAAAGTTGCATAGCTTTGACTAGTATTAGCAATAAATGTCTCTATACTTCTGTCGTAAACATAAATTGCGCCAGCAGAACTAATTGCGTTCACTGTTTCATATGGGGCACTTATAATAGTTTGGCTGGAATCACTGGTTGTTTTGATCGTATAGCCAAATTTGGCAACACTGCTGTTTGATATCGTATTTGCATATGTGTACTGTGTGATTGGAGCGATTGTTGCATTGGCAGACGTAATTATATTAGCGTAAAATACTTCAACGTTTCCTTTGTTCGGTGCACCCACAAACAACCATCGCCCATCAGTGCTTGCACTTATGCTTTGTCCAAAAGCATCTCCGATGTTTGGGCTCCAACGGCTGCTGATTTGTTGCAGTTTAGTAAATGAAGAATTTGCTGCCCAGTACAAATACACGAATACATTACCAGACTGGGTAGAGCCATTACCAGGTGCACCTATATATAGGATATTACCTGAGCTATCTAGACTTGCTCCAAAATTACTCAGCCCAGTGTCTGAAGAAGATATATTGGCGACCAGAGTTAACGTATTACCATTGACTGTGTTTGATAAGAAAGTCATTACTCTGCCTGAGTCAGTCGTCGGCATGCCGGCAGCTGCAAATGTCCCGCGTTGATTTATAGTAGTAACTGAACCAAATCCACCATCAGTGACATAATTATTTGCAGACATTTTCATGTTAGCATTAAAATCACTAACATTTGCTGTCCACGGATCACTCTTGTTATACACTGCCCAAGTGCTGGTATTGGCATCATTGTCTACCCACAGTTTATCGTTTGGTAGCCATCCGCGAATTGGTGTGACAGAATTTAAATCAGTAGTAGTTTTAATACGACTGCTGATAAATTTAAATACTGAACCTGTTCCTGCAATAGTCTGCAAATTCTTGATAGTAGTAGCTATCGCTAATGTAATGATGTTAAACTTCGTTGGGCTGTCAACACTATAAACTTGATACACGCCATCTACACGAGCATCAAATCCTTTGATTACAATCAAATCACCATATACTACAGATATTTTTTTGTCGGTAGTTACTGTTGAAATATTATCAACATTATAGGATAAAGAAACTATACTGCTTTCAGTCTCAGTGAGGCGGTAAACATTCCAATCATTATTGAAATCTTTGGCACACCATATTTTATAGCCAATTCCCATTGAACTGATATTATTTGTCAGACTTGAGTAGGTAGAAATATCGTAGATTGTTGCATCCACATCATTCATGTTAACATAACCAGCAGTGTGGATATCGTTTTCATAGATGCTGTATTCGTCACGATTTAAAAATATATTTGCTTGATATCCTGAGCCTGTACGATATAGCTGATCGGGCGTGACACCAATGATCTGATCTACTGATGAACCATTGTTGGGCAATAATGTTATTACGATAGGGTCACTACTATATTGACCTTCAATAAGCTGTACTTCAACAAATTTATTGTTTTCTAATGCACCATACTCGCCGATTCGCAATGCCCATTCTTCATATAAATTCACCGTGCTGGTGACGCCATTGAATCCAGCTGCAGTGAATGCATCTACTGCATTAATTGTTCCTTTTTCTTTAATAAATCCTTGATAAAATTTAGCTTGAATTGATCTATCGATACCAAAATCTGTCATATATTGACGTTCTTGGAATCCAATTACTCTATCTGAAAATTCATCAAATCCACCTTCAGTTGAAGGATTATCTAAATCAAAGAACTGATTAAATTTCCCTGCATTGTATGTAAAATTAGGCAATAAACCTGTTTTAATTTCATTAGTAGGTATTTGTCTCCATTGACCTGGGATAAAATCTGTAGTGGCAATAATGTCAGAGAGTGCAGCATAGTAGAAATTTTTATAGGTTATTAGTGAACCTTTCTTGTAGTCTAGTCCAGGTTGCCAGTCTGACACAGTTGGACTGTTATATAAAAATCCTCCTGGATTCAGCGCACCAGTCCATCCACCAGTTTTGCTGCCAATCAATTTCATCCTATATTGTCTATTACCTAGCTCTGGTTTATAAATGATATCATTGAACACAGTAATATTATCAAATATCATTACATGTTCGTATTCAACTATATCCAGAACTGCTAATGCAATAGTTTGTATAGAGTTAGCAGTGAGCTTGAAACTAGTATCGTCCCTAACCACTGTAAATTGATTGTTTTTGATAAAGTTGAAACTAGTATCGAGTACACGACTTGCACTAGGAGAGTTCTGTACATTATCTACAATACCTTGAGTGTTGTTTACACGAATAACATTGAGTATTGGACTCAAAATGATTACACTACCTACAGGCCATCCTTGTTGACTCCAACTCAAAAATTCCTTGCTACTCAGAACAAAATCGCGTTGTTCAGTTAAATCTGAATCATAATCTGTGAATTGTATACCAACACCTGTGAGGTATCTTCCATAACTCACTAAGAAATCAACTAGTTGTTGTTTATTGGAAAACTCAAATCCATACGGAACAGTTACTTTATATTTCTGATAATCTTTATACACTACTGCTCGTTCATTCTGAACACTTATCGCATAAGAATTGTTATTTGCTAGACTAGGCACAATAGTAAAATAAGGATTGTCTAGATCATACCCACTGACTGTATATCCGTTTTCACTGCGTTCTACTATTACTGCACTGTAAACAATGGTCTTTGTTGGAGAAGATTTATTCAGTTGTATGGTATAGTTCTCATTGGGTATTACCACGCCCTGATTAGTACTAGTTGGACTACTTTGTTCAGCAATAACTTCAATCAATGATGAGTCTGTATACCCAGCCATTTTATATGCAAGTTGTACTGATACGTATTGCAAATAACTGTTAATTTTAGTTATTGGGTCTATGCCATTGTATCTCAAGTAATCAGACACCCAGTTCAGATAACCTGCAGCTCGTTTGATACTACTACCTGTAGTATCGCCGTTCAAATTAACAGTGGACGGAGTTATTCTCTGAAGGTTAGTACCTAGGACGTACTGATCTAGCTCCGTATTTTTATAATATTCACCAACATTCATCAATGTTCCAAAATAAAATGAAGGGAAAGCCAATGCTAGTGTTTGTTGCATAGCGTATGGAAAATCGCTACTGCGACGCCAGGCTGTTTCAACTGGTCCTTGATTTCCAACAGCATAACTTGCATTAGTATGACTGCTATCAATTGAAGCTACTGCGAACTCATTGGGTGGGCGTAACACGCCATGTTCATCTACTGGAATAATTTTACTCAACCCAGGTCTAGCAAATCTGCTGTCAATGCCGGCGCGAGATCCTGCGTAAATGTAGCCTTGTTCTAAGTCGTCCCACAATACACGGTTTCCACCAGTGTATGGTGCCGGTCCGTATCTGCCATTCCACCAGTCTGGCTGTTCTGAGAATCCCAACATTTCCCAAGGATGAGTATGTGGGCGAACAGTATCATAGAAATAGTCGAATATAGCACGCCAGGCGCCAGGTAATTGTTCCAAATTAATACTATCTTTAAAATATCTGTAGTTCCAGGTAAATGGATTACTTGCTTCAAAATAACTATTGGTAGTAAAATCTACTCTATTGGCTCCTGTCCATTTCAGAAAACTACGAGTTAATATTTGGTTAAACTCAGTTATGTTATATTTTGAGTCCCTAAACTTGCCGGGTATATGTTCGTATATATCAAAAACATTGCTAACGTAATTGATCTTGATATTATTATAAATTCTCTTTTCAAATTCTAATAATAAATCGTCTCGCATGTCACCGAAAGCAGGCGTGATACTTCCGTCATGACCTTGAATAACATAAATTGGATTTTGATAAGTATCGTCCATATACATCATAGGAGTATATTTGGGATACAGCCCTAACTTAGTTGGTGTTTCTGGTATATAATTACCATCTGTGTTGCTATATTCGTTTATGGTGATTACATCATTTACATCTAGTGGGTAAGTAGCATTGATTGTTACACCAGATCGAGTAATATCAAATGCATAATCTATACCTTTGGTAAGCTGTACATTATTCACATAAACTAAAATTGCTTGATTACTTAATGCAGTATCATCAAAAATATTGCTTATTTCATAATCCCTAATTTCTGTATCTAGAACTGTATAGGTGATAGTATTTTTAATATCACCGTATGGAATCATGTCACTATAATACCATGGGAATGCTTTATTTTTTACTTGATTGATATTCTTGAGAATCTGGTCACAGATGCTAGGGATATCAGTTAAGTCAACAGAATCAGATAAAGAATAAAATGATTCTAAATATTTGTTTTTGATTTTTTGATATTCATGCCGAGCTAAATCCAAACTTTTTATTAGATTTGCATTTGGGTCTACAAGAAATAGTTGGCTATAAAGCAGAGGACTAGCATGTTGTACAATACTTCCACCTTGCTGCTTTATAGGTATATCTCTGAGATTACTGTCACCAGGTAAAGTTCCAACAATTCTAGTAGTATTTTCAGCCAGTGCGCTAAGATGATTACGCATCTGCCCAAGTGTCAGGCTAGAAAAGTTTTTATTTTCCGTATTAAGATCTAAATTCTTAGGTATCTCATAATAGCCAATTTGACTTACATCAGTGCTGTAAATTCTTATATCAATCCTATCGCCTGTCACCAGTGATGTATCATCGACCCTAATATAAGTGCTTACTCCGATTATCTCTTGTACATAAAGAGAAGAATCCAATAACTTACTATTTTTGTATACCCTAACATGTGGTACAGTTTTATCTTGAATAGCAGGAGTTATATCAATAATGAAATATTTGTTTATACCATCGTAAATGTTGCTGATAATTTGGAACTGTTGAGATGGTTCTACTTCAGTACTCCACATGTTTTTGACTACATAATCTGTTAGATCTGAATTGATTCTAATCAGCCCAATGCAGTTTATATTCGTAGTGACATTGATATTGGAAACATTCTCTAGGTAAGAAAATGTATCATTATCAAAATTATTTTTAAACTGAATATCGCCAAGTTGATTAAAATTTCTATAGCTCAGAGGAAATCCTAGGATCGAGTCATCTGCTCCAGTTCCAATATCATAAGAAAAAACTTTTGTGCCAGTAAAATTACTATTAGGATAGACATCCGTATTTGACAAACTATAGCCATTTTGGTCTATTGCATCAAATAGAGGCGATTGATTCAATGAAATTTTTGCTTGAGATGGTAGCCAATTAGCGCCGTCAAAATAATATTCAACTCCGGTGATAATTCCGTCATCTGTGATGACACCATCAATTGCAATCAAATTATTGTAGGGTAATATTTCTGCATCAGATGCAAGCTGCAACGTAATTACATATTTGCCATTGACATAAGAATACTCTACTACATAGATCTTATTTTTTACAGTCGAATCAATATCATTACCAAATATTATCCGTTGGCCATCTGCAAGTGTTATGTTGTTCGGGAGGGTAACAACTTCCTGAAGTTCAATGCCATTGAATGCGTCAGTAAAAGTACTTGTCAACAATAATATATTAACAGGCTTCTTGGCTTTTCTTCCAAATTGATATAATTGAATATCATAATCAAATTCAATAATTGGTCTATTAGAGCGAAGGGTTTGATCCAATAAAATCGTAGCATTGTTATAAACGGCAGTTTGTTTTATAACATCAATATGGAACCAGCGATTACTTCTACTCCAAGGATTTAAATCTTGGCTACCTCTGTTGATTGTGATATAGTCTTTTTCTACACCGAATCCTTCAGGACTAATAAAATCTTTAACATCTATAAGTCTAATAGCAGTTCCAACACCTTCTACATAGAATGTATTGTCAACATACTGATTGGGTATAACTCCAACGGAAAATCTTACTTTCAATCCATTAGTAAATTCTACCCCATTTGGGCTCTTATAAGTTTTTCGTCCAAGTATTTTTCTAACGTCTATAACGTTATCAATAACACTTGATAACGTAAATTCTCCCCGGTATTGAGTTTCTACACCGTCTTGATAATACAAAATAGGCAACGGGGCAGTTATATGTGGCACTCTTTCAAGAAAATCAGTAATATTATCCCGATAATAGGTTAGCTCTCCTCGCGAACTACCATTACGAACAAATATACGTTGATTTACTGCTACTTGTATATCTGGTATTAATTTAACAATTGGGTCTGCAGGGTTTCCTACTAAAGTAATTTTCCATAAACTTCTACGTTGACTGTTGGGAACTGTGGGATATGCTGCATAGTTATATTCTGTAAATAATAAGGAAGTCCCAACAGCTAAAAATAGTCCAATTGGTTGATTTAAGGTGATTTGACTACCTGAGATATTTGTTATTCTGATACCAGTGGCTAGCAACTGATCGTCACTTAAATACATGCCTACTTTCAATCCAGCTGTATTATCAATAGTAAGCACTGAATCAGTGGAAGTCGTCGATGAAAGTAATTGATGGGTTACTGATTCAGCATAAGTTTCTCCATCGTATAAATCATTTCCTGTCCAAAATACATCATCTGTATCTTGATTTATAAAAACTAATGTTTTTCCTGCAAGATTACTAGTTACTGTATCAAATCCATTAAATGGTGCTGCTTGTAAAATTTTAAGACTAGTGTTTTGAACATCACTAAAATGCAGGTCAGTACTGAGATCTGCATATGCAACCAGTGGCATTTGTAAGTATTTGTCTTGTTGGGTTGACTGAGGTACGTTAAATGTAATAGTTCCATTATCTGTACCATTATTCTCTACACCCAACACATCTCGTGTGCTGACATTTTTCTGATTAGTTCTGTATCCTTTGATGCCGGGATCACTTTGAATCCAAAAAGGATAACCAGGTTGATTTATTATAAATTTGTATGTGCCACCGTGCCCTAGATTTAAAGTTGGATTTTGCGTTGTGCCTAGTCCACTGAAATGATAGCTACCAGTTGAAGGGTCACGAGTAACAATGTATGTGCGTTCTTTTTCAATAGCACTTCCGTATACGTCAACTGAGTCTGGACCGTTCTCTAACCAATAATATTGACTAAAATTGATAAATTTGTCGAAATCAAATCTACCATCAAAGCTATATGATTCGCTAGCAAATAATCTGCTGTGATCTGTAGTAATGCCACCATAATATTTTATTTGGTTTAGTAAATCCAAATAGCTACTAAAAAACTGAACATTTTTTTTCTGATCCTTAACAACAATGCTAGGCTCAAGCTGATAATTCTCGCGTGCAACAGTTGGCTCAGGCTGATAATTATCTGTGCTTTTAAATGTCGGAGCAAATTTTCGACCAATATATCCATTTACTTTTCGTAAATCAGGTTGACTAACCAATTGGTCCAGGGTAGCATTCAAGAATTTCTTGTTAGTGTCTGAGCGGAATATCTCAGGTAAGAAATTTACTGTCTTTATCGCCATCTTATTTCCATTATAGTATTACGTTTGCTAGGCTTTGGTTAAGCTGGGTAGCTGTTATCGCACTAATTATTTCAACATTGTCAACGGTAGCTGCACTAATTATAACTTCGTCTGGCTGTGCGTTAATCTGCATCAGACTACCAAAAGCTTGATTATTGGATGAAGGCACTATGATAACACTAGCTATGTTGGGAGAAAGCTTATTGTGTAGATATGTACTAAGTTCGCTAAAATAAAATGTTTCACCAAAATCCCAATTAGTAGTATCAAAAAACGTATTAATTGCTGATATCACACTGGTTTTAACATCGTTGTCACTAATAATTACATTAGGATTTTTAACTACCTTAAATGTAGCTTGATATTCTAATTTAACCTTATTGATATCTAAGCCAAATACCGGTTTAAATTTTCCTGAATTGTAAACCAATGTATCACTCAGCGCTTTATAGTTTTCGAGACTAGTTGATCCTGCGCCATAAGCCATTTTAAGTTCTTCATTAGTAGATCTGGTAGGTTCATTCACTGTGCCGCTAGTATCTCTTATCCAAGCAATATAATCTTGCGTGTATTGTTTGGTTAGGATATACAAATCCATGATATTATTTGGACTTGGATCAATTCTTCTTTCACTAGGACTGTTATGTCGATGCTGAAAATAAATGTCTTGTCTACCTACATCTGCTACATAACTCGTGTCCTGGGTTAGTGTACCCGTGGATCCCAATACATAAAAGATTTGTTCTGAAGTTGCATAGAAAATCTGACCTGAGGAATAAAGACTCTTGTTGGCAGAAATAGTAGATTGAGTAGCATATGATGTTACTACAGTAGTGTTATCCACTGGCACCAATATATCGTAATTATCTGTTGTAAGCTGATGTTGGAAAAATACATATTTCTTGCTAGTGTTTACAGAAGGGTCAACGATGTTATTAAACAAATCTGGATCGTCAGGAACCCCATCAAAATTTGAATCGGTGTAGGTTACCAAAATTTTAGAGTTGTCAATAAACCCGGTAGTATCAATCAAATTATTATAGACGTACCAAATTTGATCTTGTGTCAATGGTGATGCACTGTCTGGTTTATTATTAACTTTTAATATCTTGATTTGATCGTGCACAATCACACCCTCGCGTGGATCATATGCATTTACCTTAGGATCAAAATAGAACCTAGTTTCGTCTACACTACCAAATATATACTGCTGGGTACGATAGAATGCAGAATAGGTTGTGCCATTAAAGCTAAACCGAACTATCCAGCTTGCATCTAATGCATTTCCTGATGTGTTACCTGCATATGCAAGATCAAATGTACTTGTTGGATTCAAGTCTTGCGGAAGAATTATCTTCCAACTTTGATAGTCTACATCATAACGAATACCAAAATTTTTGTAACTTTGAATCAATTTAGTCATCTCGTCAGTAAACGTCTTGCCCGGCAATACAGTATTAAAAACTGGAATAATTTGATCGAGGATAGCAGAGCTTGGCACTTGTGCGCTGAGATTTATACCGTTTCCTAAATTTGTTGAAGTAACTGCAGCATAGATATAAAGTTTTTCTCCTTCATATACAGGAGTACCTGTTTGTATTTGATTCTGAGTATCAAAATATTTGGTTCCGTCAGTAGACGCCACAAAGCGTAATAATGAACCAACTGTCACGTATTTCAATGCACCAGCAGTAATTAAACCAATGTTTTGTGTTATGCCGCTGGATTGTAGATATCCTGAGCTAGAATTTGTATCCACTGATATACGTGACCAAACAATATTGTTAAAATTACTCGGCCTAATTTTTCGTGGAAAATTAGCATAATAAAACTGTTTTATTTCAACTGTAGACAATAAAGGATTGACTACATTATAAATCACATTGTTTATATCATTAGGAGAGGTGATATTAAAATTTACACTCTTTATAGGCAGGTCTTGATAAATGAATCCATCACTACAAAATACATTTGTGCTAGAGTATTTGCCGGTGGCATCTAGCACATCTAGAAATCTGCTTACTCCAGCACTGCTTCGATTAACAGCCTTGACTTTTAAGATACTGTTAAAGTTGGTGTAAGGGAAAATATTATAATCTTCGCCGGTGATCATGCGATTCTGAGTATAGTACTGCTGAGGTGCTTTTACTCTAATGTCGTCAGCCACTTCACGAATATCTGCATTGGCTACTGTATATTGAAGACTAGCTCTAACTGTCAGAGTTTCGACACGGTTATTACGACTAACATAGTTGATAGAAATCAACACACTTTGAATTTCGTCAGGTGTTACCTTGTAACGTTGACCATTGCTAACACGATAATACAGTCTATAAATTCCTTGTGGCACATTTGCAAATGACCCGTCACCAAATACTAGATCTATTTGATCATTTGCTCTTGTGTTCACTTGATATAGATTTCTATCTGAACTGTGATTATAGATAATATTGATTCCAGCTAGTGCTGGCACTTGAGTCCACAGTGTGGTCGGCACGCCGGTGCTGTCTAGTTCATATAACCAAACATCGCTATTATTAATGTTATCAAAGTTTAGATTTACAACACGATTCGGCAATGCCTGAGAAAGATTAAACGACGTATTATTCAGTGTGCCTTGTTTAAAATAAACAAAATAACCAGTGTTGATACTAGAATTTCCCTGGTTATCATTACGATATAAAATATTGAACCTTCCAGCGGGCTTAGGTTCTGGTTCATAGATGTAACTTTGCCCAACTGTAGTAGCACTCACAGCTTCAAAATCCATGAGACTGCCTTCGACTACTGCTTTAAATCCGTATGTTGGCACTACGCCTTGAACTAGATTAATAGTATATTCGTCAGTTTGAATACTGTTAATTACTTGGCTGTTGCCCGGCTTGCCTACTAGCTGACTGTTTACAAAGCTAGCATTTAAAATAGTAGCAAATTGTTCTTGCCAGTCTGGATTAGTAGTATCGTTCCAACTAATGATCAGGTTGCTGAGATCGAATCCATTAGAATCAGTGACTCTTTCTGTAGTAGTAATACTGTCTATTTTCAACAATCCATTGGCAGGCATGTTTCGTTTAGCATTATAGCTAATAAGTCTAGCTAATTTTAATACACTGTCGCGACGCTCAGCAGTATCAAAGAAATTTTCACGGGCGTTTAAATCTGTACGAAAAGCTAAACTCTGCCCCAAGAAAGCGATAAGATCGATCAGGGCAATATATTCACTACTTTCTGTGTAGTCATTAAAATCTTCAGGGTAATATAATCTTAGATAATCAATCATGGACTTTCGAATAGTCTCGAAGTCGTAGCTTTGAAAATCAGCTTCTTTAAAAGATTGATATACCTGTTTCCAATCCTGGTTTACTAATAGGTTGGTCTGTCGTCTAGTTATAGCCATTCTTTAAATATCCTGTATCTCTTATTTATGACTGTAAGAAACACGGGTTTTATTGGGACACTGAAAATACTCTAGTAGTACCCGGCGAATTTTTATCAAATTGCAACTTAAGAGTTTCTACTTGATTTGTGGCTCGATAAACCAGAGTAATCATGATTTGAATTCCATATTGCTGCTCAGTGATGTCAAATTGTGTTACACCCAATCGGGGATCATAATTTATTATTTGTTTGATATCGTCAATAATAGACTGACGCAGAGTTTCAGTAAATGGCTCAAACAAGCTGCTCCAAATCATAGTACCAAAATCAGGCTGCATCACTCTCTCACCTTTTTTAGTATTGAGATAGTTTATAAGATCCTGTTTAGCAAGCTCAAAGTCTGTGACTCTGAATTTTTTAATCCGATTGTATGTAGAAAAACCGTTGTATATAGTCATAGTTATATTTATTTCGGCACATAACTAGATAAATTGATGTGCACTTTGTCAGGTTTTGCAAAATTGCCACCCCAAAATAATCCGTAATCATTAAGATTAAATGAAGACGCCAGTATTTCTGCCTGACTGCTGTCAATAGCAATACCTTGACCGTGTGCATTTAACTTTCCTCCCTGACTAATAGGTTTAGCAGGAGTTGTGATATTCGCTGCGGTTGGATTATTTGGGCCGCCGCCGGCTGCTAGCCATTTATTGTAAATTGCTTCTTGTTCAATGGGTGCTCTATATGCACTGGTGATTGTGACTTTACTATTGGTTTTATTTTTATAGTCTTGAGCAAGTCTCAATATAGCACTCTTGAATACTCCATCAAGTTGATCAAAATGCGCACGATCTCCACTGCCAGGCGTGAATACCAACACATCATCGGGATTTATTCCACTGGTATTCTCTCCAGCTGGGCCACTGCCTGCCACTGGCACGATTGCTCCATTTGCTGCTAGAACGTCAATTGCGTATCTTCCATGATTGAAATAATTTGCAGCTGTACCATCTTTGTTTTTATCCCGCCAGGTCTTGGCTTTATTTGTACTTCTATAATAATGAGCCACAAACAACATGCCAGCTGCTGTACAGATATCATCAGTGGATTTTATACCTCCATTATTTTTTAAGTCAGTGTAATTTGTAGTAAATTCATCCAACTGCATTGCATCTTGGATGCTCTTGTAATCTAAAAATGTTGTTAAATTGTTTACACTATCTTTTCCTGTCCAGCTCTCATCATATAATATTGCTGAATCACCGTATTGTTTGTAAGCGTCAGGTTTAATATACGCCCTAGCTGGATCTGACAAATATTCTGAGTCTATCTGATACTTTCCTATAATCGTGTCGTCGGTTGTCTTGGTGTAATCCCATTGACTTTCCAGATAGCCCAGTTCACTCATCATGGCTTTGACTTGAATCTGGTTGAATTGTGGGGCAGAGTCACCTATTCCACCAGGTGGATTATAATTATCTGACTTGTTCAGCGATTCAGCCGGGCAAGTATCACCAAATAGCGGCTTGCCTGCTGCTTCAGTGATTCCCAGTTCTTCTGTAGAAGTAATTGTACCGTTGGTGCTGCTTATCACATTACCAGTGCCATCAGAAATTTCTCTGTTTTCTAGGGGTGTCTGGGTTTGTGCGCCGGCATTAGATAGAACTTGTTTTACCGAATCTTGATTTTTTTGAATTGCAGCAGCCACATCTGCTACAGTAGTGTATCCTTTTTTAGCTGTGTCGAAACTAGGGTTTGCTTTCTGGGCAGCACTACCTGGTTGAAACACTATATATTCGTCAGGTTTACCTACTGCAGCAGGCCATAGTATGGTCAAATAAATATCAACCAGTCTGGGAGTAGGTGCTTTTTGATTGAGTTGATTGATCTGAAAATATTTTAAGACATAATCACACTGATCCTGACGAGTCAATTCTTTTATAGCTGTTGTAGTTGTACCACATGCACGACAAGCGTCTCTGCCAAATTGAATCAATCCTGTGTAACCAAGACTGTTTGTTATAGCTGGATCAAAAGTGCCGCCTGTTTCTAAATTCATACATGCTAACATATCAATATAGTTCAGATTCAATGCACTGCTGATACTCTTGATTTTTTCTAGGAAAGGGTTATCAGTAGACCAAGGATATGGCTGACCTTTGACTTTTCCTTTGTCTAGGTTCGCTGAATTTGGCGGCGGTAATGTATAGCTCGGTGGTGCGCCTTTCTTGGGAGGACATATGCTGCTGTTTACAACCGTCAACGGAGCATCTCCAGTGACTTGTATTCCATTAGATCCTTGTCTAGTCCAAGGTTCATGCTGAGGCAACACTGAAACAATACTTTGTTGACCTGCTACCACTTCACGCCATACATTACGGGGAGTGACCTGGGGATCACTGATAAATCCAGTGATATTATGCGAGTTCTGTTGTATAACTGTCCCCACAATACTGTTACCACCTGCAGTTTTATTCAAATCAATCTTACTACCATTGAGTTGAATGGCTCCACTGGCACCCATGTTTACAGTACTGGCGCCAATATTCATAAAACTTCCAGACCCAAAATTTACCTTACCTCCAAAAGCCAATATACTATCTGACCCAGTGGCGTTTATCTTGGAGGCTGTGATGTTACATTCATTAGAAGCAAATAGATTTATATTATTTTCGGCATGAACATTAACATTCTTGCCTGAATGCAAATTCATGTCGCCTTGGGTATGTAAATTGAATCCTGCGGCAGAAAATATATGTAAATGACCGGAGCCTGCTAATTCTATCCAAACTGACCCTTCGCTATTAGCAATGTAAAGTATCTTTTCATTGTCATTCATGAGAATCTGATGACCACCAGCTGTTCTCAAACGAATCAACTGATCTTTACCCATTGTGTCACCATCATCCATTACAAATTGATGCCCTCCTTTACGAGAACGCACTGCATATGTGCTATCATTAATTTCACCACGGTTTACTTTATATTGATATTCTGGATCATCAGCAGGATCATTTCCGTACGCACGACCTGGTGTCGATATACCAAATACGTGACTAGGTGTTTCACGTTGGCTGCTGCTGGTTATAGCTCCTCTGATACCGTCAATATCTAGACCTTGTTTTAGTAATACATTTGCTTGAAACTCATGAATAGGTCTAGCATTGTTGTAGAAGTTATCTGAAATAGCATCTGGCGCATTTTCATTAAATTCTACCACCGGCAAAACTTGTGGTTTTGGTCCGGCAGTATCAATACTTGGCTTAAGATAATCAGCGACAGTTGATGTATCTGCCTTAGGATTAGTAGCCATACCTGGCACCATGCCATGACTCAATGTTGGATTAATACAAGCAAACCAATAACCCCTGCCTGGGTCACCATTGACAAATGTACATAATACCTGATTGCCTATGTCAGGAGGTATCATCCACATTCCATATGTGTGGTTTACTGTTTCAAAAGAGTTTTTTTCATATTTTGTTGGCTGATACGTTGATCCAAAATAAGGGCTAGCATAGCTCACCGTTCGCCAAAACGCTGGATTATTTTGTTCTTTTTCGTTTTGTGAACTGCCAAAGTCTGGTATCCATATTTGCAATCTACCACTTCGAGTAGGATCATAGTTGTCTTTGACTATGCCGATATAAGTAGCTGCGTCTAATTTTGTACCCGCAACTTTTTCACGATCTGTATGTATAGGTGTTTTTCTACCTTGACGTTTATCTTCAGCCATTGGCTAACCTCTTATTCATTTTATATGCTTACCACAAAATCACTGCTCACCACATCTGCCAAACTTTGATCTCTACTAGTTGTATCATTTAGTTCAGTAATTGCTTGTGTATTAGCTCGTTGTGCTTCATTTGGATTGTCAGGTAGCTTGGTCACTGTACCATCAGCTTTAGTAATGGTTGCGCCGCCGCCAGATGTCGTAGCTACTGAAGTAGAACTACGTTGTTGAACAGTCGCCGGGCCGCTGGTAGACTTTAATTTATCAGGAATGCTCGAATTATTAACAGATGGATTTCCAGAGTCTGGCTGTGGTGTGTCAATCTTGGGATCACCTGTTTTATTGCCTTCGGATAATTTTTTATCTGAATTTCTATTATCAGACGCTGCCGCACTGCCAGTCTCACTGGACTTTGAGGATTTATTGTCGTCAGGCTGATTAAACTGTCTTATTAGATCGATATTTTGAGTAAACTTACCGTTCTGAAATTCACTTTCTACGGTGAGAACTCTGAAATATCCACTGAAAACGCTGTCTAGATATTTAGAATCTTTTCTAAGTAACCCGGTAGACTCGTCAATATCTACCGGCGTTTTAAACGTTACATAACAATATAATTCTCCAGAATCCATTATCAAACTATTTGTGGTAGGTGATAATGTTTTTTTATCGTCATAATCTGGTTGTCCAGGATTTGTGAATACGTCATCTTGCTTAATAAAATGTGGATCCCCAATTATTTTCAATTTGAGATTCAACATATCACCTTTGGCCCCAGAAAGAAGACTTTCTGATACTATTCTAGCTTGTTTTTTTGTTGTATCTGTGCCAGCTCCTAATGAGCTTGAACCTTGTGTATCTGAAACAGCCAACATTTTAACTGAAGTTACACCGCTGCTGGAATTAATATCTACAGTAGATTTTGAACTATTTGAAGTTTCATTAACTTGCTGTTTTGAATTTTGCTGATTTTTGGCTAGGTCGCTTTGTGCAGCTGTATAGTATAAACTGTTGAAATCTATTTCGAAATCAATAATGTCATTGTTTTGGCCTGTAAACATGTAGTCATATTTTTTAGCATAACCATCAGGAAATGATTGTACTGCTCTACTATCTTTTGAATTATGATATTCAAAAGTTTTAACATGGTAAGTAATAGTTCTCTGATATTGATTTCTAATTTTATCGTATTTGCCTAGTATAACTTGTGGTATTACTTTATACCATTTAAAAGTTTCTTTTTTTAACTTAGCAGCAATATTTTCAGCATCAACTGATGATGTAGAATTTTGTACATCTTGCTGAACAGTAGGATCTTTTATTTGCGAAGTAATATATTCACTGTTCAGTAATACCTGGTTTATCAGAGCTAATATCGAAGTACCTGCATTTATATTGAATGTACTTTTTTCAAAATCTACAGTTGCGACTGGAGTTTTAGACTGTATGTCAGGTGTACTACTTGCTTGTTTTTTACTTGCACTTATTTGTCCACCCTTAATTGGTGCTTTATCTGATGGATTTTTTTTTGGATTTACTATGTTGGTTTTCATCTTTTCGTCGAATTCAACTCGAATCTCATCAGCATATTGTTGAACACCATTTTTAGCAGCTTGTGCTTGCCATGCGTTAAACGCTGCTACATAACTAGTTATTTTGACAGCAGGAGGAGGAGATGCTACACCATTTTCGCTATTTTCTTTGTTAGCAGTATCTGATTGCCTGACATCAGAATTGCCTGTGTTTGTTGCATCACTACCAGAAGATACTTTTTTAGGTACTGTATCATTTATTTGCTTTTGAGCTTCGGCTGTTAAACCTTGAGACGAAAAAAAATCTTGCACCGTTTTAGCAGTCACTTCAAAGTTTGCAGGACTTGCACAAGTTGTTTCCAGATATGAGGTGTGCCCAAAAGGTATCGCAGTAATCTCATATTCACCTCCTTTTATAGAAGCCTTGATTTTCATGTCTGTTAATTTTATAGGAATGTACTTGGTGTGATCTTTAAGATCTACCATTTTTCCATTATCATCATATCCGAAAAAATTAATTTCCAACAAATATGGTATTTCAATATAACTAGTTGCACCAAGTTCTGTAACATTGACATCTATAAGTCTGTTTAATAAAGTTAATCCATATGGCTCAATTAATGTAAAACTCATCTGTATAGCATTTGTACCCTGAGCGTGAGAGTTCATGCCAATGATTGTTTCTAGTTTCAAGTTTTCAAAATAAAAATCATCATAAAAACTTGGCAATCTGGTACTGTGATATCTACTAGCAGAACTAATTAAAGTTTTAGATATTTTGAAATTTTTTGGGCCGCCTGTTGATAAACTATTAAAATCTTCAGCAGTCAATGCGTGAAGACTTATGCCATAGGTATAGTTTGGATAAGCATGCAAAGGATTTGGTATAGGATTTACTTTTTCTTTTTGTCCTGCCTCTATTGTTTTTTCAGATGTAGCTGTAGTCAATGCAGCATCTTCTGTTGATGCCGTCGGCGTACTCGAAGAAACTGTAGTAGATCCAGAATCTAATGGATAAAGACTTGCTGCTGCATTTTTTTGTTCGTCATCAGATAATAAAGAACTGGATGAACCTGTTGTATCTTGTGCTACTATATCTGCTGACGTATTTGAAGATGCGTTGGCTTTTTCATTGCTGGTAGCTGGCGCTGTTTGATTATTTGCTTGATTATTTAAATCAGCTATCTGATTTGATATGGCATCAACATTTTTTTGAATATTGGTTATTTTTTCACTAATAGCTAATTTTTGCTGAAAAATAGAATTATATTCTTCCTCATTTTTTGCTTGTTCAGACGTTGCATCTAACCGATTATATAAATCGTCAAGCTCTGTTAGTTGACTTTCTAGTTGAGATTTTTGAGCGTTTAGAAGCCTAAGTTTATCTGTGACTTCGTAGTCAGTAGCCATATTACTAGATACCTAAATCTGAAGCAAGATTTTGTTTTTTAGGAAGGTATATGCTTGTTCCAACACGAAAATCAAATATTGGATCATCTATGGTATTGGGATTTCTTTCGCGAAATATCCACCATAATGCAGCATCTCCGTACAAGTCATATGCTAATAAATCTGGTCTAAATTCATACACCTTGTCAATTGTATATAGCACATCATCTGCATATTTGGTAATAGGTCGATACGTCAGAATATCCAAGAAATTGCTAAAAGTACCTGTGTTATAATATGGACTGACTTTACTATATTGAGTAGCCATTAAATGAATCCTCCCTGCCCGCGTAATAATTTACCTTGAGCAAAAGATTTGAGATTGAAGTTGTCGTAAACATTTTTACGGCTATACACCGGCTGCACTGTTACTTGTATTTGGCTACTAGTCGGCAATCTGACTGTTTGACCACTGGATGTTGAAACACCGGGTAATCCACCTGGTGAAACAGGTATTTGAACATAATCAACATCTGCCGGCATTGTATGTTGAAACTGTGTTAACACACAACTCACATGTGGAAAATAATAATCACCAAATCCATCTAGAAAAACCAAAGGAGGAGGATTTCCCAAGTTATCGCCATTAGCAAAGAACATCTTGGTAGCTGCCCTAAAGAAGTATATCGCTGCCAACAAATATCTACCTTCATCAATATTTTGAATAGTAAAATCTCCATTGATAGTTAATGGACTTACTTCAGAACCTTCGTAGTAATAGTTTGTATAATTGCTGTGCGTAAGATTCTGTGGATTATATCTAGCAGTGTGTTGTGTAGTTATACTGGGTGTATAAGGAAATATCACGCCATTGGTTCGAACGATAGGACCTAATAGATCTGTACCCGAATCACTAAATATATTCCAGTCAGCAAGAGAAATCTTGACTCTCCAATCTTTTTCAGTACTAGCACCAGCCATTGATGGATTAACATTTAGCCCTGGAGAAACATTTGTGTTAGCGCCACCAGAAAATAATCCTGCTGCTTGCATTCTCATACGGCTTGGATCCGGCAAGAATCCACTTGGATTATTATTGCTATACCCCGGTGCATACAAAGAACCTGGAGGGCCAGCTAATGTGCCTGTTGCAGCATTGGGTGAAAGTGCATTAACTGCAGCTTGGGCAGCTATGCCTGCTGCTGCATTGATGCCTAGTAATTCGAGGGTGCTGAGAGCCATGATATATTCCTGCTAGATATTATTATTTATTGTGTGTATAAACGGCGAATATTAAAGGTTGACATTTTTAAAAAACTGTGCAATTATATCCAATCATTAAAGGAAAAAGAATGAAAACAAACTATCTAAACAATAAAGATATTTTAAAAGAAATACACAAAAGCAAAAACACATACTGCAGTTTTATTGATACTGAATATGCAGACTATGATATTATTCTTGATGATATTACATTGATCTGTTCAGAGACTATTTTAGAAGGCAGAATAAATCGTCATGCGCGTTTAGCTAAAGCTGCACATGCAGCTGCACTAGCAGCAGATGAAAATGACAAGCGTAAATTAGAAGAATTTGAAATTCCTCTAGAATCAATCGCTGATACTGATGTAGTATTTCGCATCATGTCATGGGAACACGTTCCTTTGGATGATGCCAAAACTAAGCGAGCTAGAATGATAGCGTTAGATATCGAAGACGACGAAGATCAATTGTTAATTGATTTCGATGAAGCAGACACTACACACAACAAACATGTAAAATGCAACTTCCCTCCGTTCATACATTGCAAGGTCACTGCTGCAGGTGAACCTTATTGTGTAGGCAAGAGTCATTGGCGTGGTGATTTAGAAAAAGGTGAGTTCTGCAAAGATCATGGACAAATCACGCACAAGCTAGCTCATATGTTTATCAAGTTGTGTGAACGTTATGCTACACGAAGCAATTGGAGAGGTTATACATATAATGACGAAATGCGCGGTCAAGCACTGTTGCAACTCAGTTATAACGGGCTGAAATTCAACGAAAGCAAAAGTCAGAATCCTTTTGCTTATTATACAGCAGCTATAACCAATAGTTTCACTCGCATCTTACATGCCGAAAAACGCAATCAAAGTATTCGCGATGATATTCTGGAAGCAAATGGCATGACGCCTAGCTTTACCAGACAATATGAATGGGGACTAGATAAACAAACTCCCCATGATGATTGAGTTAAACCCTTTAGCATATTATAATGCTGTGATGTTATTTCTTTGATAAATAACACAAAAGGAAAAAGTATGAGCGCAGAACATCAACAACTATGGGATAAGAAATACTTGAAATTTTCTGATATCGTACTCGATGATGCGCTCATGAATATTTCTGTTGTAATTAACAGTCAGAATGCCAGACAAATTTTGTATCATGCATTGAATAAGTTATTTGATGTTCCAAAATGCTTATGTGGTTCTGCATTATCCTGGCACAATGATGAACGAAAATATCGTGTTTTTTGTTCTAAAAAATGCACTGCCATGTTTACCGTAGATAGCAGAAAAAAAACTTCGTTGGAAAAATACGGAGTTGATCATCACTCAAAAACTCCAGAATTTTCTAAAAAAATCAAGAACACTTCATTGGCTAAATTCGGCGTTGAGCATTATTCAAAAACAGAAGATTTTAAACAATCTGTAAAAACTACAAGTCAACAAAAATACGGCACCGACCATCCTATGCAAAACCAATCTATTTTAGATCAAACCAAAGAAAAATGGACTCAAACGCTAGGTGTTGATAATCCTGCTCAACTTGATTCAGTAAAAGAAAAAATAAAGAAAACTAATATAGAAAAATATGGCGTAGCATGTGTATTGTCAAACTCTGATATCAGAGAACGTATAAAAGATACCAATGTTGCAAAATATGGTTTTGCAAGTCCTTCTCAAAATCCTGATATCTTAGAAAGAATAGTAAAAACCAGACGCGAGCAGTATTATGATCCATCAACATTAGAATTTCTTAAAGATCCTCAATGGCTAGCAGAACAAAATTCATCAGGTCTCACGATATCCACTATTGCATCAAAATTAGGAATAAGTGCAAGTAATTTAGGCAAGATTTATGCCCGGCATGGGCTAGAGATCAAACGTCATTTTGCCAGTTCGTATGAGAAAGTGCTCACTGATTGGCTAGACGAACACAATGTAGATTATCAAATTAACGTTAGAAACATAATTCATCCATTTGAATTAGATATTTTTATTCCGTCCGTGTCTTTGGCTATTGAAGTAAACGGCGGTTATTGGCATCACGAAGATCAAGGCAAGCATCGAGAATATCATCTTTCAAAAACACAAAAATGTGCTGAAAAAAATATAGAGTTATGGCATTTTTTTGATTGGGAAATGGATATTCGTTTAGAAATAGTGCTATCAAAAATAGCACATAAGCTAGGCTTAAGCAAAAGAATATACGCTAGAACTCTGCAAATTATTGAACTTAATGCACATGATAAACACGTATTTGTAGACAACAATCATTTGCAAGGTGATTGTTCAAGTAAAATAAATTTAGGGTTAACTGATAAAACAGGCATTATATATGCTGCTATGACTTTTGGTAAAAGTAGATTCAACAAAAATTATAATTGGGAACTACTGAGATTTTGTAATCGCACAGGATTTTCAGTCGTTGGTGGTGCGCAAAGATTATTAACTAAGTTTTTGAATGCATATAAGAGTGAGAACGATAGTTTGATAAGCTATTGTAACCTACGTTTTTCAATAGGAAATTTATATGAAACATTAGGCTTCCGACATCTTCACGATAGTCCGCCCAATTACATGTACGTTACTCACAATGGAAATTACGCGGGCACCAGGAACCAGTGGCAGAAACATTTACTGTACAGCAAATTAACCAATTTTAATAAATTACTATCTGAATACGAAAACATGAAACTAAACGGATACCATCGAATTTGGGATTGTGGTCAAAGAGTTTATGAGTATAATCTTTTTAAGGCTAAACCAGGTCACGTGGATGATTGATATTGATGTTTAAACCTCGTATAATCTGCGCATGAGTAACTTATTCAAAAAAGCCATGGTCCTGACTGATATTCACTTTGGATTAAAGTCAAATAGTACCGTACACAACGAAGATTGTCTGCGTTTTATCAAATGGGCTACAGCACGCGCCCGAGAAGAAGGTTGCGAAACTTGTTTTTTCTTGGGCGACTACCATAATAATCGGGCATCAATCAATATCCTAACCTTAAACTACAGTCTGCAAGGATTAGAGCATTTAAATGACAACTTTGATCAAGTCTTGTTTATTCCGGGCAATCATGATCTCTATTATCGCGACAAGCGTGATGTACAAAGCGTCCAATGGGCACGCCACCTTTCTAGAGTACGCATCGTTAATGATTGGTTTCACGATGGTGATGTGGTCATTGCTCCTTGGCTAGTCGGTGAAGATCACCGACGCATACCTAAGCTCCGAGGCAAGTATATGTTCGGGCATTTCGAGTTGCCAGGCTATTTAATGAATGCTATGGTAGCAATGCCTGAACACGGTGAACTGCGTGGCGACCATTTTCAAGGCTTTGAACACGTATATACTGGGCATTTTCACAAGCGACAAACTCAGCGCAACATCACATATGTAGGCAACTGTTTTCCTCACAACTATGCGGATGCAGGTGATGATGATCGCGGTATTATGATTCTAGAATGGGGAGCCAAACCTGAGTTTCATGCTTGGCCAGAACAACCTATGTATCGTGTGTTTCAACTCAGTGATGTGCTGAGACATACTGAAGCAATGTTGCAGCCAAACATGCATGTTCGAGTGAATCTGGACATTGATATCAGTTATGAAGAGGCTAGCTTTATCAAGGAAACTTTTATCGACACTTACAAGTTGCGAGAAATCACCTTGATTCCTGCTAAAACTACTGACTTAACTGAATATCAGTTGCAGGGCAATATTGATTTCAAGAGTGTAGATCAAATCGTCACAGGACAGTTGACTAACATTGATAGCAATCAATACGATCCCAAGCTATTGTTAAACATCTATAGGAATCTGTGATGTTAAAAATAAAAACTGTTACGCTAAAAAATTTCCTATCGGTAGGAAATGCTACCCAAGCTATAAACTTTGATCGTAAGGATTTAACACTTGTTCTAGGTGAGAATCTAGATCTAGGCGGCGATGATGCTGGTGCTCGAAATGGTGTTGGCAAGAGTGCTATCATGAACGCTGTGAGTTATGGTTTATTTGGTCAAGCACTAAACAACATAAAGCGTGATAATTTAATAAACAAGACTAATGCTAAAAACATGTTAGTCACAGTAGAGTTTGAAAAAAACGGCGTTGAATATCGTATCGAGCGCGGCCGAAAACCTGCTGTCATGAAGTTCTGGGTAGCAGGTTCAGAAAAAGAAATCACTGATGAAGCCCAAGGTGACAGCCGAGAAACACAAGCTGATATTGAACAGGTACTAGGCATGAAGCATGATATGTTTCAGCATATTATTGCACTGAACACCTATACTGAGCCTTTTTTGAACATGAAGGCTAATGATCAACGAACTATTATCGAGCAGTTGTTGGGCATTACTCTGCTCAGTGAAAAAGCAGAAGCATTAAAAGAACAGATTCGCCTGACCAAAGATGCCATAAGTCAAGAAGAGTTTCGTATCAAGGCAGTGACTGATGCTAACAAGCGTATTGAAGAACAAATTGAAAGTCTGCGCAAGCGCAAGCGACTGTGGGAAATCAAGCATCAAGAAGATTTGGAAAGTCTAGCAGAATCACTGGCGTCATTGCTAGAAATCGACATTGATGCTGAGATTCAAGCTCACAAAGATCTGGCTGCATACAATGAAAAAAACAGAGATATCACTGAGCTACAATCTGCAATCAAGCGTTGTAAGCTGGATGAAGACCGAGAAACTCGCAGTGTAGATCGACTAGCCAAAGAAATCCAAAGTCTAGAAAATCACACTTGTCATACCTGTGGGCAAGAGTTTCATGATGCCAAACATGAACAAGTACTAGCAGAACATCGTCATCAGCTAGAAGAAGCAGCAGGTCGTGCACTAGCTGCCAACAGTCAATGGCTTGAACTGTCAGAAGCATTAAATGACCTAGGTGAACTAGGGGTTCAGCCTAAGATTTTCTACGATCACGAACGAGATGCTTATGACCATCGCAGCACAGTAAACAAGCTGCAAGAGCAAATCGCTGCCAAATCAGAAGATATAGATCCCTATTCTGAGCAAATCGAAGAAATGACTGCCAAAGCTATTGAAGAAATAGATTATGGCATCCTAAATGACCTTTCTAATGTCAGAGACCATCAAGAGTTTCTGCTGAAACTGCTGACCAACAAAGACAGTTTCATTCGCAAGAGTATTATCGATCAAAATCTCAGCTATCTGAATGGCAGACTTGGACAGTATCTAGATCGAATCGGCTTGCCTCATACTGTGAAGTTCAACAATGATCTCACAGTAAGTATCAGCGAACTTGGTAGAGATTTAGATCCTGGTAATCTTTCTCGTGGCGAGACAACTAGATTGATATTATCACTGAGTTTAGCATTCAGAGATGTTTTTGAAAATTTATACCAACCAATTAATCTTGTTTTCATTGATGAGTTATTAGATAACGGTCTTGATGCGATAGGTGTAGAAAACGCCATTACTATTTTGAAAAAACTCAGTAGAAATCATAATAAAAGTGTTTGGCTCGTGTCACATCGAGATGAACTCTCAGGACGAGTTAATAACACATTAAAGGTCATTAAAGAAAATGGATACACTAGATTCGACACGGATTTAGATATAAAATAAATCATGGCTCAAGCACAGGCATAAGTAAATGATACACGGTAAGCACACACATGACTTGGCTATTTCAAGAAAACATCGTCGAGGAACTGCCCGAGGACTGTGTGGGATTCGTGTATCAAATAACTAATTTACAATCAGGGCGCAAATACATAGGCAAGAAGCTAAGCAAATTCTCTAAAACATCAATTAAAACAGTAAAACTCAAAAACGGCACCAAAAAGAAAAAACGAATCAAATCTAAAATCCCCTCAGACTGGCAAGACTATTATGGCTCAAATCAAGACCTTCTTAAAGATGTAACTCAACTAGGCAAAGAAAATTTTAAAAGAGAAATATTACGATTTTGTAAATCAAAAGCGGAGTGTAGTTATTTTGAAGCCAAAGAACAATTTGACAGAAGAGTTCTGGAAAGCACTGAATACTACAACGGACATATCCAACTTCGCGTCCATGGCTCACATATATTAAACAAAATTTAGGCACACACAGACAGTAAGGCTCGCATCGGCTAACTTCGGATGCTCTAGACCTGGACACATGTATCGCAGGGATGGAAATCTTCTCGCTGTCAGGAGTACTCAATGACTATCCTTAACAGGACGACGACTGGATATGCCTTCATAAACCAGTTTCATTGTTTGAAAAGAATTCTTAATCAAGGCTAAAAGACGTAGCAGCGATGCTACACGATGTGTATTTAAGACTAGCGTTTGAATATACATCTGCCGTCAGAAATAAAGACGTGGCTAGAGGTACCGGCTGACCGCCTCGGTAATGCCATAATGCTAGGGTTGTAATCACTCAGATGAAAACTTTTCACTTTGCCCCTCGGACGGGCAAAGTGTGGCTGCTCCATCTAGATGAACCGTGTAAGACGCCGCTACGCGGCTACAAGAGTTACTTTATTAAACAGTGATTACGTTAGAAAACGATGTTTATAAAAAAGAGTTGATGAGCGACAGCGAATCAACAGGTCTGTGTAACAGACCTCATTGGTATTAAAAGAAAGGTAACCCTGATTTCTTGGTGGTTTCCAGATTTCCGTCAATAATAGAACTTATTATTTTTCTTTCTTGGTCACTGAGAAATACAGCATCTTCATAAGTGATGCTGCCTCGCATATACCAACACATCCTCAGAAGTTCTTCTTTTATGGCTTTTGTGTCTCGATCATACTGTTCTATAAACATCATGATCTCTTGTGGATCTACAAGACTCAAAAGCCTTTGGCGAAAAAACGAGAATAATCAAATTCTATGTTTAGTTTAAATTTGGTTTCACAGTTTGAACACAAAGTTTCTTCGTGTTTGATATTGATGGTGTCTGCAAATTCTTTGGCTTTATCCTGTACTGATCTGATAACTACACCTTCAACGTTCTGGTAGTATTCTTTGATAAAAGATACATCAGTTACTTGAGTGCCGTCCTGTGCGATAATTGCCAATGTTGAATTTGTTACATTTTCTACATTGAGTTCTATCATTTTTTTGATGTGGGCATCATATTTAGCTAGACGAACGTTCTCTTCTATGTCTGGATTAGCCAATGTTTGTATCATACGCTCTTCTTCAAACATGACATTTCCTGCTTGACTGACTTGTTGATAAGTCATGGGCTTCAAGGCGATAATTAACCCATCCTTGGTTTTAACAGTTTCGTCATAATTTGGCATGCGTATTTTAGACAGCACTGAATGCAAATCTACATCATAATCATTTTCTTGATTGCAGCTAGGACAAGTAGCATTTACAGACATAAATTGCCCATAGCTAGCAATACGGATTGCAATAAGCGTTGAATCGACATCTACACTAGGCATTTGCCAAGCATTTTTGATATTTGGACAGCAGCTCTGGATAACATCTACTACACTGGTACCGTTTATTAAAGCGTCTGGAGTTCTGAGTGTTATTTCATCTCTTGCGGTCATTGGGTAGACTGGTATTTCACCAGTTACAGGTATCTCTAGTGCATTGGCAGGCCAAAATTTACCTTTGCTGGTTAACGTGATGTATAGAGCTGGTTGGCGAAAATGTTTTGCTAGCGGATTACTGTTGACTGGAGAATTCATGTTTTTTTGATCCTATAAATATAGTTGATATACCCTATTATTTATGGTGGAAAACACATGGCATCAGAAGATCCTCAAAAAATTCTCGACGAACTAGCTGCTAGCAGCAGAAGAATGGCAGATGTAATTGACAGGCAGATGAGGCTAGAACTAGCTAGAGGCAGCAGCACAGATGAAGCTGCCAAAAAAACTTTAGAATTTGTCAATGCAGTGCGTTATGCTGAGCGGAATATGAGAACATCCAGTGATAGGATTTCAGCTTCTATAGATGGTTTGGATCAAGCATTTAGAGAAGGAAATCTTACTGCAAAAGATCTTAATGATGAATTACTCAGCTTACGAAATCAAGTAAACAATACTGCAGATCAAGGAAAAAAACGAGAACTAATAGAGAAAAAACGCCATCTCGAAGAAATAAATCTTCGTAATCAAGTTTCAGCAAACCTCAAAGATACATTTTTTACTCAACTTGGCACTGTTGTGGGCGGAACTACCAAAGCTATTGCTGGTTTAGCAAAATCTGCATTATCTGGTTCTGACGCGATGGAGATCGCTGCACAAGCGATGAAATCTCAAATTGAGATTGTTAATAACAGTTTTCAAGCTGGAGCAAAAGGTGTTGGTGAACTTGGGCAACACATGGCCGGTGCTGGCGGCAAGGTCGGCATAGCTGGCGTTGTGTTAACTGGATTGTCTAGCGCAGCCGGTATAGCAGCCGGGCAACTTTCAGAACTAGCCACTGCAGGTATTGATTTCATGATGAGATCTGTTAAAGGTTTTATCAGAGACTTTAACAGTATGAGTCAAGCGGGTGCTATCTATTCAGGCGGAATGGATGCAATGATTAAGACTGCTTCTGATGGTGGCATGACATTAGAACAGTTCGGTAAAGTAGTATCTGACAACAAAGAAAAGTTTGCAAGACTTGGCATGAGTGTAGCTGAAGGCAGCAAAAAGTTAGCATCTGTTATGCAAGCTGGGGGTAAACCAATGCGTGATGGCATGTTTGCATTAGGCATGTCTATGGAAGAGCAGGGAGAAGCTGTTGCAACAGTGATGCAACGTCTAGCAGGACCAACACAGCGGTTAACAGCATCTAATGCTGAGGTAGCAGCAGCCACACAATCCTATGTTAGAGATTTAAAGACATTACAAAGTATCACAGGCGAAGATGTTAAAAGCAAGCAAGAAAAAATACGTCAAGAAAATGATACATTGGCTATGCAACAAAAACTTGCTGGAATGGATGAGACGAAACGTACAGCATTATTAGCAGCAATGGACTCCATGACAGACAGTCAGCGACGCGCTTTAAGAGAAAATATGATATACGGCACAGTAATCAGCAAAGACATAGCTATTGCTCAAGCTAGCAATGCTGGCCTCAAGGAAGCCAATGATCGTGCATACCAAGCAGCTATGGACGGATCGCTGAATGCAGAAAAACAAAAACAAATTCAAGCAGATACCAGTGAAGCTACTGAACGAGACGCTAAAAAAGCTGTTGGATTGGGTATGGCTATGAGTGAAGCTGCCAGAGATGCAGCCAAAGTTGTTCTAGAGAATTGGGATTATACTGCAAAATTTTCTGAACAAGCATTGGCTGCAGCTAAAAAAGCGTCTGACGAACAACAGAAAAAAGGCCAAGAAGGCACAGCAGGACCAGAAGTAAAACTACAAGCACAAATGCAAGAGTTTTCTACAAAATTGCAGGAAATAGCACATGGTAATTTAAACGCATTTGCGACAGCACTAAATTCTACTATGGATAATATAAAAGAAAGCGTTTTAGCGTTAGCCAAAGCATCTACAGATGTTGGTACAAGTTTGGGTGAATTATTTTCTATAGAAGCTTTATCAGCATTGATAGGTAGTTTAATTTTGCCAGTAGGTACGATGATAATGGCTAATTTTGCGAAAGGCAAAGCCATAGAACAAGCAGGTGGTCTTGCAACCAGAGGTGCAGCAGCTTTAGTAACCGGCGGAGAGGCTGCTGCAGCAGGAGGAGTAGTTTCAGGTGGAGGAGCAGCCGCTGCGGGTGGAGGTCTTGCAGCTACTGCAGCTGCAACTGGAGCAGTTTTAGCAGCAGGTGCAGTTGGATATGGAGTAGGCACTCTTGTAGATAAAGCATTGGATAATTTTGGTGGAAAAGCCAAAATCCTGGATTGGCTTTCTTCTGACAAAGAAAAAGAAATCAATAACACAATTACTGAAGGTTTAAGCAAAGAACAAGTCGAAGAAATACGTCGTAGAAAAGCTTCAGAGGCTGGAAAATCTGCAGCTACTGCAGGAGCTAAAGTTTCTTCAGATATAAAAGACAAATCTGCAGCTACTGCAGGAGCTAAAGTTTCTTCAGATATAAAAGACAAATCTATATCTGCTGCAGGAGATAAAATTTCTTCAGATATAAAAGACAAATCTGATATTTTCAAGTTTACACTTGATCGTGTGACAGCAAGCGCAGATAATCTTACCACTAGCTTTACTAGCTTATCAGATTCTTTAACAGGTTTAGCTAAGTTGCCTAGTACTGAAAAGTTATCAGAAAAGTTATCAACAAATATTGCTGCTATAATGGACGCATCCAATAAAGATGCTTCTCTTGCTAAAGAAAAAGTAAGGAATATTCAATCAGAGACCTTGGATAGTGACCCATTAACACAACTGTTAGATATTGCTCAGCAGCAACTATATAATCAACGAGAAATGTTGGCATACATGAGAGATCAAAAAGATTTAAGTCGAAAAATGCTGCAAAGCCTAGCCTGATAGTATTTAGGATTGCAGTCAGACTAGATAGGAATACCAGGCCACTGGCAAAAACCCTATAAATAAACAATAAGGTTATTATTTAATGAGTTGGAAAAAATATTTCAAGACCAGTAACATGCCGGGACAAACTAGTCCCATTGGCAGTGGAACTTCTTCCTCAACAGACGCAGGTTATCGAAATTTCGCCAGTACACTTCCTGAAGTCTATATAGGACATCCCAATCGAATTGAACGCTATAACCAATACGAACAAATGGACATGGATTCAGAAGTCAACGCTGCACTAGACATTCTGGCTGAGTTTTGTAGTCAAAAGAATACAGAAAACAAAACTCCATTTGATATACATTTTCATGATAAACCGACTGACAACGAAGTAAAAATTATCAAAGAACAGTTGAATCAATGGGTAACTTTAAATCAACTTAACCAACGCATTTTCAAGATAGTAAGAAATACGTTCAAGTATGGCGATCAAGTGTTTATTCGAGATCCAGAAACATTCAAGTTGTTTTGGACAGAAATGAGCAAAGTTACCAAAGTAATTGTCAATGAAAGTGAAGGTAAAAAACCTGAGCAATATATTGTAAAAGATTTAAATCCTAATTTTCAAAATCTCACAGTTACAGCAGTGAGCACATCAGATACGTTTGTGAATCATCCACAAGTAGGCGGCCCATCAGGTGCATATGTTCAGCCTAGAACACCGTACAGTGGTGGATCTCGTTTTAGTCACGCACAAAATGAAGCTGTTATTAATGCAGAACATGTAGTTCATATTAGTTTGACTGAAGGGTTAGATATTTTTTGGCCATTTGGCAACAGTGTGCTAGAAAATGTTTTTAAAGTATTCAAACAAAAAGAATTGCTGGAAGACGCAATCATTATATATCGTGTGCAACGTGCTCCAGAACGTCGCATGTTTAAAATTGATGTAGGTAATATGCCAAGCCACATGGCAATGGCGTTTGTGGATCGTATTAAAAATGAAATAAGTCAGCGTAGAATTCCTACTCAATCTGGCGGGGGTGCAAACATGATGGATGCTACATATAATCCCCTGAGTACACACGAAGATTATTTCTTCCCTCAGACTGCTGACGGGCGTGGTTCTAGTGTTGAGATTTTACCAGGTGGTCAAAATCTTGGTGAAATCACAGATCTAAAGTTCTTTACCAACAAACTATTCCGTGGCTTGCGTATTCCTGCTAGCTATTTGCCTACAGGCACAGACGACGGTACCCAAGCAATCAGCGACGGCAAAGTAGGCACAGCATTGATTCAAGAATGGCGTTTCAATCAATATTGCTCACGCTTGCAAAGCATGATTATAGATAAACTAGATAATGAATTCAAGATGTTTATGCGATGGAGAGGTATAAACATCGACGGTCAGTTATTTGAGTTAATTTTTAATCCTCCACAAAATTTTGCTCAATATCGACAAGCAGATATTGACAGCGCTAAAATAGCGACTTTTGCACAACTGGAGCAGTTTCCGTATCTTAGTAAACGTTTTCTAATGAAGCGATACTTAGGATTGAGTGAAATGGAAATGGCAGAAAATGAAATAATGTGGGCAGAAGAACACGGAGAATCAGAGGATTCGAGTCCTGGCCAAGCACAATTGCGTAATGTAGGCATTACTCCTGGTGGAATACAAGGCGATCTCGAAGGTATAGGTCCTATGCCAGGCATAGAGCCTGCGCCAACTCCTGAAGTCGGTGCAGAAGGCTCTCCGGCATCACCCGAGTCCGCACCTGGGGCTAGCCCGCCAGGTGTTGCATAACCATAAATAAAATTATGTTTATATCCGAAATGTTTAATGATACTAAAATAGGTTATCAATCTGAAAAGGATGATAACAGTGTGCTGCGTTTGAAAGACACGCGAAAAACTCGTCTTACCTTGCAACATTTGAATAGACTTCGCCAAGCCAATGATGTTCGTAAATTTGAGCACCAGAAAAAATTAGAAACAGTCAAAAAACAATATTCCCCGCCCGCTGCAGGTCCAGGTGGAATGCCTGGATTGTAATTTTTTTCAAAAATCCTAAAAAACACCTATTTAACCCTGTATTTTACCTAAGTTTGTAAATACTTTGCAAATGACTTTAATATTTTAAGGAGTTTCTACAATGAACAAATATGAAAAGTTGATCGAACATATCATCAACGATAACGAACAAGCAGCTCGCAAGCTATTCCACCAAATTGTGGTGGAAAAATCGCGTGACATCTATGAAAGCCTCATGGATGAAGAAGTAGGTGGCAACGAAACAGAAGAAATGGTTGACGATATTACAAATGAAGTCGAAATGGACGAAGAAGGTCTAGCTGAAGACGACATGGATAATTTTGACGATGATGATGAAGATTTTGATTTAGATTCTACAGATGATGACGGAGTTTCTGGCGATCTCCCAGCTGATGTCAATGACATGGGTGACGAAGATCTAGAAAATCGCGTGATGGATCTTGAATCTGAACTTGAAGAACTCAAGGCAGAATTTGATCGTCTTATGTCTGATGAAGACGCAGAAGAAACAGAGCATCCTGGCATTCATGACATGGACGATCTTGATTCTGATGAAGAATTTGATTCAGAAGACGAAGAAGACGAAGAAGACGAAGAAGACGAAGGCGAAGAAGACGAAGGCGAAGAATTTGATGAAGCTCGCAATAAAAAATCTTCTGAAAACGCCAGTCAAGCTGACATGATGCGTGAGTACGTAGAAAAAGTAAAAGATTTCTATAAAAACGACACCGCCGAAGGTCAAAAAATTGGTGCTCCTTCTTCAGAAAAAACAGTGAATGTCAACAAAAAAAGTACAGTAGCTGGCAAAAATGACATGGGCGGCACAGCCAAAAATCTTGTTCAAGGCGGGCATAACGAAGCTGTTGATGGCAAAGTTATCGAAGAGCCAAAGAACGAATACGCCAAGAATCGTGGCAAAGAACCACATGCTGACAAGTTCAAGAACGCTCCTGGCGATAAAAAAGTGTGGGATGAAAAGCATACACCCTACAGTAAAAATCATGAACGAGAAGGCAAACTAGTTGGTGCAGACGGTACTCGTCCTATTAACAAGAACGGCCCTATCAAAGGCAAAGTTCGGTAATAACTAGGCAACTGTGATGGCTTTAATACTAAAAGAGCATTTAACTTTCGACAACGCTTCAATGCAGGTGTTGTCGGAAGAAGCTTCTGATGGCAAAGGCAAAAATCTTTACATGCAGGGCATATTCATTCAAGGCGGTGTTAAAAACGCTAATCAAAGAGTATACCCTACAAAAGAAATTGAAAAAGCAGTTGAATCTATTAATCACCAAATAAAAGACGGTTATTCAGTGCTGGGTGAAGTGGATCACCCAGACGATCTGAAGGTCAATCTAGATCGTGTTAGCCACATGATTACAAAAATGTGGATGGATGGACCTACAGGTTACGGAAAATTAAAAGTATTACCAACCACGATGGGAAAACTTGTTGAAGCTATGCTTTCGTCAGGTGTAAAACTTGGCGTAAGCAGTCGCGGATCTGGTCAAGTTAATGAAGCAAGTGGTCATGTCAGTGATTTTGAAATAGTCACTGTGGATATAGTGGCACAACCCAGCGCACCAAATGCATATCCAAAAGCTATTTACGAAAGCATGATGAATATGCGAGGTGGGCAACAACTGTTCAGTCTAGCAAAAGATGCTAGTACTGACCAAAGAGTACAGAAATATCTTGAAAAAGCCGTGGTAGGCTTGATTAAAGATTTAAAAATAAGGAGATAACCAAATGCTAGATGCTATCAAATCGTTGCTAGACAACGGCATTATAAACGAATCTACGCAGCAAGCTATTAATGAAGCTTGGGAAACCAAACTTACAGAAGCACGCGAGGAATTGCGTGCAGAGCTTCGTGAAGAATTCGCAGGCCGTTACGAGCACGACAAACAAGTGATGGTTGAAGCTCTAGACAAAATGGTCACCGACAGCCTGTCTGAAGAAATTCAAGAATTTCAAACAGACAAGCGGGCTCTAGCTGAAGATCGTGCAAAATTTAATGTTCGCATGATGGAAAGCGCACGCAAGTTTAATGACTTTATGGTTAGTAAGCTTGCTGAGGAGATCCAGGAACTACGTCAAGATCGCAAAGAATATCAGAATAGCCTTCGTAAGCTAGAAGAGTTCACGACTCGTGCGTTAGCCGAAGAAATCCAAGAGTTTGAACAAGACAAGCGTGCAGTAGTTGAAACTAAAGTAAAGTTAGTGCGTGAAGCTAAATCAAGAATGGCTAAAATGCAAAAGACTTTTGTTGAAAATTCAGCTGAATTAGTACGTGAAGCGGTGACAAAATCACTAGAGTCTGAGCTTAACCAGCTTAAAGAAGATATTCAAATTGCTCGCGAAAACATGTTTGGTCGTCGCATTTTCGAAGCTTTTTCAAATGAATTCAGTGTCACGCACTTGAATGAAAACAAAGAAATTGCTCGTATGCGTAAGGTCATGCAAAAGCAACAATCAACTCTTGCGGAAGCACGCAAAGTAGTTGATCAAAAAGTCAAGTTGATTGAAAACAAAGAACGTGAAATTCAATTGATCAAGGAAACAGCAGAACGTAAAGATACTCTCAACAAACTGCTGAAAACACTAACTGCAGAGAAGGCAACTGTAATGAGCCAACTTCTCGAATCAGTGCAGACCACTAAGTTACAGGCTGCATTTGATAAGTATCTACCAGCTGTGCTTACAAACGGTACCAGGAAGCCGGTAGCTGAAAAAGCTGCTGTTCTAACTGAAAGTCGTGTAGAAGTGACTGGTGATAAATCTGCTAAAGCCGTCGAAGTTGACACAAATGTGGTAGAACTTCGTCGTCTAGCAGGGCTAAAGTGACTAACCCTAAATAGGAGAAAATAGAAATGAAACAAGCACTTTTAGAAAGCCGTTGGGGCGAGACCAAAGAAGCTCTGCTCGAAGGCTTAAACGGTTCCAAGAGAACTACAATGGGCGTTGTCCTAGACAACACCCGCAAGTATCTAGCAGAAAACGCCACATCTGGCTCTACTGCTAGCAGCAACGTTGCTACATTGAATCGTGTGATTCTGCCAGTTATTCGTCGCGTCATGCCAACTGTTATCGCCAACGAAATTGTAGGCGTTCAGCCAATGACTGGACCAGTTGCTCAGATTCACACTTTACGTGTACGTTATGCTGATTCAGTTACCGGCACAGGCGGTTCAACCAGCACAACTGCTGGTGACGAAGCTCTAAGTCCTTTCAAGATTGCAAATGCTTATTCAGGTGCAACTTCTGGATTTGCTCAGACAACAGCTACTCTTGAAGGCGTGGCTGGTAATCGTATCAACGTACAGATTCTAAAGCAAGTTGTTGAAGCCAAAACACGTAAGCTCTCAGCTCGTTGGACATTTGAAGCTGCTCAGGATGCCCAGAGCATGCATGGTCTTGACGTTGAAGCTGAAATCATGGCTGCTCTTGCTCAAGAAATCACTGTTGAAATCGATCAGGAAATTCTTGGTTCACTGCGCGCCTTGTCTGCTGTCGATTATGCTTATGACCAGTCTGCTGTGTCAGGTACTGCTACATTCGTTGGTGACGAACACGCTGCTCTAGCTGTTCTGATCAATCGTTCTGCTAACCTGATTGCTCAGCGCACTCGTCGTGGTGCTGGTAACTGGGCTGTTGTATCCTCTGCTGCTCTTACTGTTCTGCAGAGTGCTACTACTTCAGCTTTTGCTCGCACTACTGAAGGTACATTTGAAGCCCCAACAAACACCAAGTTTGTCGGTACTCTGAATGGTGCCATGCGTATCTATGTTGACGCTTATGCCAATGACTCAACACCAATTCTTGTTGGTTATAAGGGTTCAAGCGAAGCTGATGCTGCTGCGTTCTATTGCCCATATATCCCACTGATGTCTTCGGGCGTCGTGTTGGATCCAAGCACTTTTGAACCAGTAGTTGGCTTCATGACTCGCTATGGATATGTGGAGCTTACGAATACTGCATCGTCTCTTGGCAATGCAGGTGACTACTTGTCCGAAATCTCTGTTGCGAACCTTTCGTTCCAGTAAGATTAGGCGATATAGTCTAAAAAGAAAAGCCCACTTCGGTGGGCTTTTTCTTGGCTAGTTTTATAGTTGATTTTTTCTTTAAAATTTGATAGAATTTGGGATTGCGGAAATAAGGTATTCACGTATACACAAATAATCAAATAAATAATTAAAAGGAATCAAAATGAAAGAAACTGAAATTGCTGAAGTTCTGGAAGACGGCACAATACACTTATTTGATATGGATGTATGCAACCAAGTGGCTGATGAAACGATAGATATGCTGTTAAACAAAGAAAATCAAATGTTGAAATATGACTTTACAGCCACAGTGTTTAGTCTTTTTAGTCGAGCAGTTCACATACTAACCAGTTCAGGTTGGAGTACTGAAGAACTGATCAATGAAGTCATAGATCATTCAGAAGCAGAAGATGCTGATGATTTTGATTGCGATCATGAAGATGGGCAAGACTGAATATGCGTTTCTCCGAGATGACAATGCGCGGCCCAGATTTATCTAAACAAGCTCAAGATTTTGTCGATAAATATCAAGATCATTGGAAAAAACACGGAAAATATATTGCTGATATAGAAAAATATTGTGTATTACAAGATAGAATTTATTATTCGCTGTGGAACAATGATGATCAAATAATAGCAGCAGTAGCATTGTATAATGCAGACAATACAGTAGACGATGCATGGGTTCATCCTGCTTATCGTAACCAAAAAATATTTTCAAAAATATTATGGTTTTTTAAAACTAGATTGAATAAAACTCCACTTCTACTCGGGCAAGTGCATTCAAACATTATGCAAGAAGTAATTAAAGGCTTAAGTAGATTTGAAAAAAATTGGTTCAATGTCAGAACATTAGAAAAGAAACCGTTTTCTTTAGAGACACTGGATGATTTTTATAGTTGGGGACAAGTTACTCCGTGGCGGTTGATGTTAGAAAACGCAGGCGATTTCTCTGAATGGCCTATGTTTAGTGGACAAGGATTCGTTCTCGAAACATACGAAGGCTATATCGATTAATCCAAAATTGCCATAAATAGTATTGTTCTCATGAACTCTCGGAGCAGCCACTCCGGGTAGCTTAGAACGCTATACAGGAGAAATTAAATGGCAAAATTAAAAATTACAAATACTGATTCTAGTAGTCAGATTCATGATCGTTATACCCAACCTCAGTATATAAACGGTGCATATACCGGCGGTACAGGTGGCAAAACTAATCAAACAGGTCGTCAACTTTCACCAAACGTAAAAGTTGGAACCAACAGTGCTGCAGCAGGCAGTATTGTAGCTCAAAAAGGCTCACATAAGTTTCGTGTTTTGGATACTACTGGAGCAGCAGGTAATCAAGGAACCTGCACACTAGTTAATCTTCCGGTTCCAACTGCATCAAATACAATGAGCTTGAAACTCACTTTATCTACTATCACCGGGGCTACTTTAGCATCAGTTAATGTTGCGCCCGGCAGCGGCGCCACAGTCAGTTTTGTGACTTTTACGCCTAGTAACAGCACTGGCCCAGTTACTATACCACGTGTGGGCGATTATATCATGTCACTGCCAAGTAGTCCAAATATTGCAGCCACTGGTGCTCAGGTTACTTCGATTATTTCAACAAGCCCAACTGCTAATATTGGTATTTTGGTGACAGGAAATACAGCCCAGTCAACCGGTCTTACACTAACAAATACAACTTATGCAAGCAAAATAAACAACAAGTATGTTTGGGATTGGTATACTAACGGAAATAAAGATTCAACAGACGGTACTATCACATTCTATAGTGGATATAATCCAACTCGTTTCTTGTATCATTTGGCTGCACCAGATGCTACATATGTTCAGGTTGATTATAACTAAACTTGCTGATTTAATAGCATGACAAAAATTGAAAGCAGCTTCGGCTGCTTTCTTTTTGGAAAAATAATATCCAGACTTATGCTAAATATAGAATAAAGCAGGATTCTGAGGATGTCAACAACAAAGCGTATTACTGGCGATTACACGATACAAAGTATCGACAGCACCGGCAAAGTCAATATCAATACTAGTCTGTTTACCATCAACGGTAACTTAGTAGTGTCTGGTAACGTAACAGCTATGGATATCACTACTCTTAACGTGTTTAACGCAAATATCATCCTGAATTCAGGAGTGACTCCTGGCAGTGTGCCCAACCCTGTAGGTGCGTATATAATAAATGATCGCGGCCCAGCTGCTAATGTTGCCATCAGATGGAATGAAACTACTCAAACTTGGCAATTTACAAACAACGGCACTACATACAATGATATCGCTGCTGGTGGCGCTACCTCTGCAAATCTAGACATGAAAAGCTATACCATTTATAGCAGTACAGTAGCTAACGTGGCATTTGACAGTAACATAGCAATAAAAAACACTACAATAGCACCTCCTTCAGTCACTGGATACAATGTAGTTTATGCACAAACACCAAACAGCGGTGGGTCAGGATTGTACGTGACAAACTCAACTGCTACCGATGAACTGGCAACTAAAAGTGCTGCTATAAAATACAGTATTATTTTTGGATAAGGTAAAAAATAAATGGCGATAAACAACGCAAACGTAACAACTATTGCATCAAGCATATACACTAGCGCAGCAAGCAGTGCTATAACCACAATACATCTTTGTAACTATACTGCAACAGCAGTACAAGCCAATCTTTGGTTAGTGCCCAGTGGTAAAACAGCCAATAATTTTAGCTTGATATATGCCAATACAACTATATCTGGTTATAACACTTTGATTGTATATCAAGAAAAATTTATATTGTCTACGGGCGATGCAGTATATGCAAACTGTAGTGCAAATGTTTCTTTATCTGCAACAGTGAGTTCAATAGGAATATAAGCATGCCAAGATTTCTCAAGAATCCGTTGCTTGGTGATAGTATCAGTCAAGCAGCATTGTTACCAGTGGTGAAAAACTCAGGTTACGGTGATCCACCAGTTAATGGCTTGATTAGATTTAATGCTGGCACGAATAAAATTGAATTTTATTACAGCGGGGCATGGAATCAGGTAGCTAAAATAGGCTCAGTCCAATTAGTGGTAGATGATTTAGTTGGTGATGGCACAACAACTAATTTTACAATGAGTCAGGCAGAAACAGATCATACAGCTATTGTAGTGACTATAGGTGGTGTGTATCAACTTCCTGGAACTAGTTATACAGTGAGTGGAACAACCATAAGTTTTACAAGTGCGCCGCCAGCACCTAGTTTGCCTAATAGTCCTAATAGGATCAATATCATACATAATATAAACAGCACGAATGCTGTGTGAGGTCTAGTAAATGGCGATCGGACGTATATCAGGACCAATGCTTTATGGCAATCTTGATCGCCAAGGAGTCAACCTTGCTTTTGATGGCACACTACTTTATCTAGATGTTACTAATCGTTATGTAGGGGTCAATACATCAACTCCCGGATATGCACTAGATGTAGTCGGTACAGCTAATGTAGGTAATGTCATTACCACTTCTGGCGTATACTGGAGTAACGGCGTATCATACGGTTCTAGTTTTGCTAGTACCTATGGCAATACTCAAGTTGCAGCTTATTTGCCTATATATACGGGGAATATTTCAGCTGGAAATATCAGTGTAACTAAACAAGTTCAAGCAAACACATTAGTAACCACATCTGGTGTGTATTGGAGCAACGGAGCTTCAATATTTTCTACACTGCTGGGTAATGCTATTACGTTGGGCAGTAATAGTTCTGGCGCATTAGTTAGTAATGCAGCAACCTTCACAACAACTACTTCAGTAACTGACAGTATAGCACAGTTAAACTATGTGCTAGGTAAATTAGTGCCTACTAGTCCGCCCACGTTCCCTGGATCTCCGTTTACATTGGCAGTAAACAGTTTAACATCGCCGGGTAGAATGACTAACTTTACACAAACTGATAATACAGGCAGTGGTTGGTCTGTTGCGGCTGGCACAACTTTAGCTAATGTCTTGAGAACAAGCACATATACAACAAACACCATAACCAATGTTGGGCCTGGCAACAACGGCACAGTCACAGTTTATTTCAACGGATTGGCAGCTGGTTCAAATGTATTGGTTGGTGGTGTAAACGCTACCGTTAGCAATTTAGTAATACTAAACAACCGGGATTATAATGCAGTAGTTTCTACAGTGACACCGGGTTTTTGGTACAGTTTTAGTGCATACGCCTCAGGTTCAAGTGTGCCATCAGGTTATAATGCAGTTTATATCAATGATACAGCAGGTTCACCTACTAATACAGCAAGTTGGTATTATGATTCAAGTGCACCAGGAACGCCTACTTTTAGTAATGCTACCATGATTGTGAGTGCCAACAGCGTGACTTATTCTAGTACGATCCCACATGCTAATGGCAGCAGTCAATATAGACTCAGAGGAAATATTGCTAAACTCAGTGGCGATTTTTATTATTCTAGTGACACTTTCATGACTGGTACAGCTGGGGGTGCTTTTCAAGCACCCACATCAGTAACCTATACACAAGCAGCTGTGACTACACCATTAGCGAGAAATTTACATTTATCGGGAACAAGCGCATATTTTGATACACCAGCCAGTATTATTGCTTCAGGATTCGGCTCAAGTTCAACAGGTCCAACACTTACAGCTTTTAATAGTTATTCATCTGCTACTAATACATATAGTCCTGGCGTCACAATATTGTATAAAAATGGCACAGGAAATAATATAGAAGAAACCAGCATACCTGTTACTAGTGTAGGCACAGGCTCAGGAAATGCTTACAGAATAGTTAATCCTGGTTCAACAGACACGCCAGTCTATACTGGCAGCGAGGCACAGTTTAATAGTCAAACTGGGCCATTTTATACATATGATGCAACCGTCGTAGCAGCAGTATTAAAATATGATACAACAAACTATAGCACTGGGTATTTTCCAGTCGGACCAAGTCTAGCCGGGCAAGGTGCAAATCAGTACTTTACTTTTAAATTTGTACGCACAGTTGTTAGTAAGTTTAATATTACGTACACGGGTACATTAGCTGGACTATGGGTAGCATTGCCGGGTAGCACTATAGATTCTACTAGTTCTCTTAATGGCTGGATAGATGTAAGTGTTGCATATGCTGGTTCTGGCACACCTGGCGCAAATACCGGCGCTGGCGGTAACGGATCAAATGGATGCGCAGTGGGAGGTGTTGCTGTATTAAACAGCGCCCAAACTAACAAAGCTGTAACTGCTACTTTTGGCCCAGTAAGCAGCAGTAGTACTTCCACTAATGCAATTTATGTACGGGTAAAATTAACCTCGGCGCAGTCACTGACCTTGCTGAATATTTCGACAGCGACTAACTAACATGCCTATTAGTCAAGAAAATCAAGTAGACTTTCTATTTAAAAAAATAGGCTATAGTATTGCTAAAACAGCAAACACCAGTACTAAAAGCGCAGCAGGTGAAAGTATCGCGAGTCCGCTGATACTACGTGGAGATACTATATGGGGTCAAAGTAGTTCAATTCCAGCTACACCACCATCTAGTACGACTGGTGTAGTTACTGTTTACAGTGATGCTAATGTTAATACTGTTCAAACAACTGAAGATATCACTAGTCCAAGTAAAAAAACATGGAAAACAAATCTTACCAATTGGATTGATTCAAGTTTTGGCAGTTTATATGCAGTAAAAGTTTATTTAGACACTACTGGTTCTACAACCCCACAGACGACAGGAACACAATTGTTTCCAGATGGGTCTAGCAGCAATGATTTTTGGTTTTTTGATTATTCAGCTGGTGTTTTAATTTTTCCAGATGCTATACCTACAGTTGTCAGTAGTAGCTCAGGCAAAAGTATTTTTGTTGTGGGTGCCAGATACACCGGTACAGTAGGTATAGCAAACTATTTGCCTGTTTATACTGGCAATATAACTGCAGGCAATGTCATAGCAAATACTTTTTATGGTAATTTGCTAGCTACAACAATAAGCACTACTGGAATAGCAACCTACAGCGGCAACATTGTTGCTGCTTCTTCAGCACCAAGTATTAGTACAACCACTGGTGCTCTAGTAGTCACAGGTGGTGTAGGTGTTGGTGGCAACATATACATGGGTGGCACTGGCTTGTTCTGGGCTAATGGTGTAAGCTATGCAGCTAGTACAAATCCTAACTGGGCAGCAACAGCCAACACAGCTATCTATGCACAAACTACTGCGTATACCACACAAACTTTCTATCCTACTTTTAGTAACATAGCTGGTGGTAATACTACACTAGGTGTTAACTCAGGTCTGACATTCAATGCTACCACGGGTAACTTGACTTCACCTGCTGGACTAGTAAGCAGAACTATTTGGGGTGCAGTGGCTGCTACCACAGCCAATGTCAGCGGTGTGAGCACATTTAATGGTAATGTCGTAGCTGCTTCAACTGCAGTCAGTATCAACACAACCACTGGTGCTCTGGTAGTTTCTGGTGGTGTTGGCATAGCTGGCAATGTTTATATCGGCGGTTCAGCAGGCAACGCAATTGTTACATCAGCAAACATTTATTCAGGTAATGTAACAGTTGCTAATATCGCAACAGTTGGAACTCTTTACGCCACCACTGGCAATATAATCGGCCCAGATTCTAATGTTACGATTGCGGCAGGTGTATATACCAGCACTTTTGATAACTTGGGAAATGTCACTGTACCTAACCTCACAGTTCTAACAGATATAGTAGCAAGTAAACTTTCTGTGACTACGCTCAACGCTACCAATGTTTTACAAGATCGAGGCAGCGATGCAGCAGATTGGAATCTATTAACTACAATGGGAGTATATTTGGTAAATAGATCTAGTTGGAGTGGAACAAGCAATACGCCAGCAAGCACATCAAATTTCACTGGTTTATTAGAAGTATTAAATGCAAGCAGCTCAGCAATTGTACAAAACTATAGACCATATGATACCAATAATGTAACAAATAATTATTGGACTAGAACACGTTTTAGCGGTACCTGGACCAGCTGGATAGAAGTAATAAATGCCAATGGCTATATGGACGGCGGTAGTTATTAAAATTAAAATTTATAGGATATAATAGATGTCAAACACAATATTACTTAAACGAAATTCGGTAGCAGGCACAGCGCCTACTTCTGGCCAAATCGTAGTAGGCGAATTAGCATATAACTCTGCTGACGGAAGATTATACTCCAAGCTAAGTGGTTCAGGATCTATAACAGAACTTACTGTTATAGGATCTAATACAGCAAATATTACAGCTAATCTCACTAGAGGATACGTAGGCTATGATTTAACAAATACCGGTGTGTCTTCAGGTCAATACGGCAGCAGCACACAAGTGCCAGTTATCACTGTTGATATCAAAGGTCGTGTAACAAGCGTTAGTACTGTTAGTATAACTAGTGGAGGATCAGGGGACAGCGCAAATGTTGCATACTATGCAAACGTAGTTCCGGTGAGCACTAATCAAGCGTATTATTTGACGTTTGCTAATTCATCAACAAGATCAAACTCAACTATAAACGTCAACGGCAGCATTACATTAAATCCTTCTACTGGTAACTTATCTGCAACTGGATTCTTAGGAACTGTTTGGGGCGCTGTGGCTGCTACTACTGCTAATGTAAGTTCAGGTACTGCTAGTACCAGCACAACCTCAGGTGCTCTGGTAGTCACTGGTGGTGTTGGCGTAGGCGGTGTACTTCAAGTAGGTGGTAATATAGTTGCTGCTTCTACTGCAGTTAGTAGCAGCACAACAACTGGCGCATTGGTAGTTAAAGGCGGGCTTGGAGTAGCAGGTTCTATATATGCTAGCTCTGCAATAATCACTGGTGGTGCAGCTTCTGCTGATAAAGCCTCTGGTGCTTTAGTAGTCACAGGTGGTGTAGGTGTCAGTGGTGCTGTTTGGGCAGATTCTTTGAATGCATTTTCATATGTTAATGTTAAAGCTTCAGGGGGTCCAAATTCTTATTTAGGCACGAATCAATTTGATATGGGATCACCCGGTGCACCAACTCTACTAAGTTTTAATATATCTGGTGGTTATAATGTAGACAATCCGGGAACAAGCCAATTATTCTTGAAAAGCTCGCCGGACGGCACTGCAGTTGATAATTATATGTTAGCTACACCAACTAGTATCGAATTCAAAGATACAGCGACATTTTTGACCAGTATAGGACCAAAACTCACTAATACATCTTTGGATTTTTATAATCCTGCTACCGGTACACTAGTTTCTACATTAAATTCAACCAGTTTTAGTCATAGCGGCAGCATCACTACTACTTCTACTGCAGTCAGTACTAGTACAAGCACTGGTGCTCTGGTAGTCTCAGGTGGTACAGGTATCGCAGGAAGATTGTTTGTAGGTGGTAACACAGTAATTGCAAACACAACTACTAGTACCAGCACAACCTCTGGTGCTCTAGTAGTCACAGGTGGCGTAGGCATAGGTGGTAACATTTACATGGGTGGTACTGGTTTGTTTTGGTCAAATGGTGTAAGCTATGCAGCTAGTACAAATCCAAATTGGGCAGCAACAGCCAATGCAGCTATCTATGCACAAACTACTGCGTATACGACACAAACTTTCTATCCTACATTCAGTAATATAGCAGGTGGTAATACGGCTCTTGGTGTGAACTCAGGCTTGACATTCAATGCTACCTCAGGTAATTTGACATCACCTGCTGGTTTAGTAAGCACGACTATTTGGGGCGCTGTGGCAGCTACCACAGCCAATGTAAGTTCAGGTGCAGCCAGTACTAGCACAACAACTGGTGCACTAGTGGTCACTGGCGGTGTTGGCATAGGTGGGGTAATTCAAGCAGGTGGCAATATTGTTGCTGCTTCCACTGCAGCTAGTACCAGCACAACAACTGGTGCTCTAGTAGTCACAGGTGGCGTAGGCATAGGCGGCAACATTTACATGGGCGGCACTGGTTTGTTTTGGAGCAATGGTGTAAGCTATGCAGCTAGTACAAATCCTAACTGGGCAGCAACAGCTAACGCAGCTATCTATGCACAAACAACAGCTTATACTACGCAAACTTTCTATCCTACTTTTAGTAACATAGCTGGTGGCAATACAGCTCTTGGTGTGAACTCAGGGCTTACTTTCAATGCTACCACAGGTAACTTGACATCACCTGCTGGACTAGTAAGCACAACTCATTGGGGCGCTGTGGCAGCTACCACTGCCAACGTCAGTTCAGGTGCAGCCAGCAGCAGTACTACCACTGGTGCTCTGGTAGTTACAGGTGGTGTAGGTGTTGGTGGTGTAGTTCAGGTAGGCGGTAATATAGTTGCTGCTTCCACTGCAGTTAGTAGCAGCACAACCACTGGCGCTCTAGTAGTCACTGGCGGCGTAGGCATAGGTGGCGTAATTCAAGCGGGTGGTAACATTGTTGCTGCATCAGGAGTAGCTAGTAATGGCACAAACACTGGTGCACTTGTGGTGGTAGGCGGTGCAGGTGTAAGTGGTACAATATACGCAGATCAAGCTAGAATAACTAACACAACTGATTCTGTAAGTATTGCAACCGGTGCATTAGTTATTCAAAATGGCGGCCTAGGTGTTGCAGGCAACGTGTGGATTGGTGGAAATTTATATGTAGCAAACATTGTTGGTACTACTTACAGCCAACTGTCTGTTAATGATCCGATGCTATATTTAACTGCAAATACTCCACAACCATATATCTATGACATTGGTGTTTATAGCCAATTTGTGGGTGGACCGGTAAATGCATATGGTCACACTGGTATTGTTCGTCAGCAGTCAGCTAATACTTGGGTATTTTTCAGTAATGTTAAATCTGAACCATCTAATACTATCAACTGGGCTGATCCAGGTATCATCTATGATGCAGTAAAAACTGGTGATTTAAATATAGCGAACTCAACCGTAAGTTCTAGTACAACTTCAGGCGCTTTAATAGTCACTGGTGGTGCAGGCGTAGGGGGAAGGTTAAATGTAGGTGGTAATATAGTTGCTGCTTCCACTGCAACCAGTACCAGCACAACAACTGGCGCTCTGGTAGTCACAGGTGGTGTAGGCATAGGTGGCACCATATACATGGGCGGCGCTGGCTTGTTCTGGAGCAATGGTGTAAGCTATGCAGCTAGCACTAACCCAAATTGGGCTGCAACTGCTAACGCAGCTATCTATGCACAAACAACAGCTTATACCACGCAAACTTTCTATCCTACATTCAGTAATATTGCTGGTGGTAATACAGCTCTTGGCGTAAACTCAGGTTTAACATTTAATGCTACTTCGGGTAACTTGACTTCACCTGCTGGTTTAGTAAGCACGACTATCTGGGGCGCTGTGGCAGCTACCACAGCCAATGTCAGTTCAGCAACTATCAGTACCAGCACAACAACTGGTGCTCTGGTAGTCACAGGTGGTGTTGGCATAGGTGGTATACTTCAAGTAGGTGGTAATATTGTTGCTGCTTCCACTGCAGCTAGTACCAGCACAACAACTGGTGCACTGGTAGTCACAGGTGGTGTAGGTGTCGGTGGCAACATTTACATGGGTGGCACTGGTTTGTTTTGGAGCAATGGTGTAAGCTATGCAGCTAGTACAAATCCAAATTGGGCTGCAACAGCTAACGCAGCTATCTATTCACAAACTACTGCTTACACCACGCAAACCTTCTATCCCACATTCAGTAATATTGCTGGAGGCAATACAGCCTTAGGCGTGAACTCAGGGCTTACTTTCAATGCTACCACTGGTAATTTAACTTCACCTGCTGGTTTAGTAAGCACGACTATCTGGGGCGCTGTGGCAGCTACCACTGCCAATGTCAGTTCAGGTGCAGCCAGCAGCAGTACTACCACTGGTGCTCTGGTAGTCACAGGTGGTGTAGGCGTTGGCGGCAACATTTACATGGGCGGCACTGGCTTGTTTTGGAGCAATGGCGTAAGCTATGCAGCTAGTACAAATCCTAACTGGGCAGCAACAGCTAACGCAGCTATCTATGCACAAACAACAGCCTATACAACACAAACCTTCTATCCTACATTCAGTAACATTGCTGGTGGTAATACAGCTCTTGGTGTGAACTCAGGTTTGACATTCAATGCTACTTCGGGTAACTTGACTTCACCTGCTGGCTTAGTAAGCACAACTCATTGGGGTGCGGTGGCTGCTACAACAGCAAATGTCAGTTCAGCAACTACCAGTACCAGCACAACAACTGGTGCTCTGGTAGTCACAGGTGGTGTTGGCATTGGTGGTAACATTTACATGGGTGGCACTGGCTTGTTTTGGGCTAATGGTGTAAGCTATGCAGCTAGTACAAATCCAAATTGGGCTGCAACTGCTAACGCAGCTATCTATGCACAAACTACTGCGTACACAACACAAACTTTCTATCCTACTTTTAGTAACATAGCTGGTGGTAATACAGCTCTTGGTGTAAACTCAGGGCTTACTTTCAATGCTACCACGGGTAACTTGACTTCACCTGCAGGCCTAGTGAGCACGACTATTTGGGGCGCTGTTGCTGCGACCACAGCAAATGTCAGTTCAGGTGCAGCCAGCAGCAGCACAACAACCGGTGCTCTGGTAGTCACAGGTGGTGTTGGCATAGGCGGCAATATCTACATGGGTGGTACTGGTTTGTTTTGGTCAAATGGTGTGTCATAT
>Ga0209189_1000137_pt1 | contig 62097 bp, 47 predicted proteins | sample C_130820_EF_Meta_FD_187308 | JGI IMG/M metagenome (GOLD analysis project Ga0209189, IMG submission 187308) | Freshwater microbial communities from Lake Croche, Canada to study carbon cycling - C_130820_EF_MetaG (SPAdes) (version 3) | ecosystem: Environmental > Aquatic > Freshwater > Lake...
GAAGACAGTGATTGAGGGGCTACTCTACTACACCTTTTAGATCCAATAAAAAATAGTCCTGGTGGGAATCGAACCCACTACCAACCGCTCATAAGACGGCTGCTCTACCAAATGAGCTACAGGACTGGCAAATACGACTCTGGGGGGGCCTGCGAGTTCAAAATTTTCTCTGGCATCATGAATAATCATTAATTGTTACGCTAGAGGCCTCATGCGGTACATTCCGCGAGATGGCTACACTTTCTAGAATTCGCAGGCGCTCATTTCGCAGACTCTCGCTAATCTCGAGAAGTGTATTATCAACCTTGAAACAACTACACCAGAGCGCTAGGCGCTCATAGAATGAATACTTCATTTTCTTATAGGATCTATAAGAAAACGAAGTAATTTCAAATTTTTATTGCCGCTCAATTACCGCCATGTACTTAACTTCAGTACTAGCCGTTACAAGGTCGCAATCCAGTTGAAAGTGAAGTTTGTAAGAGTACCAGCCGTATTAAAAGTATTTGCAGTAAACGCCGTCGAGCTTATTGCACTTATTGTGATTATACCAGCAGTTGTTCCAGTAACATTCGCAGTTACTACTGGAATACCGCTGAATATAACAGGACTGAAAGTCACTGTAAGCACACCTGAGCTCGTTGTACCAGTACCATAGATAGTACGGCGTTGCGCTGTAGTTACACCGACCATTGGTAAGGGGCGACGCGAGGCAAGCGCAAAGATTGTATTCGCCGATCCAAAGGTTGATGTTCCAGTGCGCTGGAAAGCCCAGTTAATACCATCTGTACTATAGACCATCGAGTTAGTTCCAGTACCACCAACTATGAAGTAATAGCCATTCCACGCCACCGAGTTGCCAGATGTAGTCAGGATCGTTGTATTGTTACCTCCTGCAGTCCAGCTTGTGGAACTCGTAGAATAAGCAATAGTATTTGTTCCTGATCCCACGGCCACCCATAGGTAACCGTTCCAGGCCAATGCATTCACCTGTGTCGTTATAACCGACGAGCTGCCAGTCCAAGATGCATTACCAACAGTCGAGTAGGCAAAGGTATTTGTTCCTGAGCCGCCAGCAACCCAGTAGGTACCATTCCAGGCCACGCAGTACCCTGCAGTGGAGAAGGGGGACGAGGGCATTCCAGTCCATGTGATACCATCATAAGAGTAGGCCATCGTATTTGTTCCTGAGCCTGTTGCCACCCACAAGAAACCGTTCCAGGCCACGCCAGTACAGTTTGTCGTGAAGACCGCATTACCAGAGCTTGAAGCAGTCCAGCTGGTACCGTTATAGGAATAGGCAAGTGTTGTTGTTCCAGCGCCGCCGCCAGCCACCCACAATGTACCATTCCAAGCCACACAATAGCCGTTTGTTGTAAGAGTTGATCCAGATGCTATCCAGGCAATACCGTTATACGAATAACCGATTGTATTTGTACCTATACCAACACCAACCCACATATGCCCGTTGTACGCGAGGCCATTAATCGAGGTTGTAAAAACCGTGTTCGCCGTTCTTGAAACATACCATTGCCGCCCATCATATGAGTATGCTCCTCTGCACGAGGTAGCCGTACCGCCACCAGCGATTAGGAAGGACTCTGTCACAGCAGTATTAACTATAGGAACTATCGCGTTTGTTACAGTCGGATTTGCTACGCGTCTTCCTGCAACTGTATAGACTACATTGCCTGATGCAATCGCGTTTAGAGCTGGGTGGAATGACCAGTTAATGCCGTCAGAGGAGTAGGCAACCTTCGAGTTTCCATAGGCATAAAAGTATTGACCGGACCATGAAAGACCATAGATAAAGTAAACACCACCACCAAGCAAGGAGTTAAGAGATACAACAGGTGTAAAGGTCGAGCCGTTTGTAGTATAATACGCTGAGAAACCATTCGTATTTGTTGTACCACCGCACCCTACAATTGTAATAAGGCCGTTCGAAACTACCCAGTAGGCTGCAGCAGAAAAATAGGTTGTTCCTGTGCTGGTCCAGTTGAGTCCATCAAAAGAGTAGGCTAAGAATCCACTACCACTGCCTGCTGCAACCCAGCCAGATCCAGTCCAAGCTATACCTACGCACTGGGAGGATAAGATTGTTGTATTAACAAAGTACCAGTTGATACCATCATACGATAAGGCAATACCACCTGAGCCGCCGGCCATCCAATAGTTGCCACCCCAGGCAACTGTGAAAGCTGCATTGTTACCACCAAATACATTGCCTGTTAATGTATTATACCAAGTGATACCGTCATACGAATAGATAATCTGATTTGTTCCGTTACCGATCGCAGCCCAGGTCGTTCCACTCCAGGCTACACAGTTACATATCGTGCTAAGCATGGATGCTCCAGCACCTACCCAGTTAATACCGTCATACGAGTAGGCTAGAGTATTTGTACCAGAGCCACCTGCCACCCATATGGTACCATTCCAGGCCACCGTGTTACAGGTCGATGTGAAGATAGCCTGTGCTCCAGGGCAGGCATACCATGTTACCTGATCGTAAGTGTAGTTCAGACGATTTGCTCCGCCCGCCGCCACCGCGAAGAGCTCTGTGACAGGCTGATTAATGCGCGTCTGGAGTACTGGGGCGCAGTTGGGGAGCGGCTTAATTCTCGACGCAATCGCACTTACACCGCCTGTAATCGTGTTTGAGTTTGTCGTCCAAACGATACCATCCTTTGAATAACCAAAGGTATTGCCGCCAGAACCACCGCCAATCCACTGAGTTCCAGTCCAGCAGAAGGTATTTGCACCACTTGTAAAGATTGATGTACCGATTCCATACCAGGTTGAACCGCTCGAGTTTGACGAATATGCAACAGTATTTGTTCCCGTACCACCAGCCACCCACACGACACCATTAAAACCAAATCCGGCTACAGTGGAAGTAAAGACCGAGTTACCAGATGCAACAGCACTCCAGCTTGTGCCATTTGTTGATGATAACATCTGATTGCCACCAGTTCCGCCAGCGAGGAAGGTTGTACCACCAAATTGTACTGCATAACACGCGCCAGAAAATACTGTACCGGTACCAGAATTCCATGTTACACCATTATTTGTTGAATAGGCAAGATAAGGCGACTGTCCTAGACCAGCTACAACAATACCAAGACCATAGGTGAGACAGGTTATTGAGGCAGATGCAAAAAGTGTGCCAGCAGAGGATGAAGACACCCATGCAACAGCTCCAGTTGGTACAACAAAGGTCGAGTACATGATTCTCGGAGCTCCCTGAACTCCAAGAACCCAGGCAACTCCAGTCCATACAAGTCCATTCACTGAATTTGTGCTTACAGCTGAAAGAGCATAGGCCGTCCAGCTGGTTCCGTTCACTGAATAAGCTACATTGTATGTACCATATCCAACAGCAACCCAACATGTTCCATTCCAAGCAACTGACGTACCGTTTGTAGTAAACATTGAACTAACACTGTTCCATGTTACACCGTTGTATGAATATGCGAGGAAGCTTCCAGTATATCCAACAGCTACCAAAAAGTTCTCAGCGTTGTTTCCAGAGTTTAGCTTAGAAATCGAGTTAGAAACTGGAGGAACCACATAACGACGAGCGCAGAGAACATTTGTTGTACCAGCTGATGTTATAGAGGCGCCAGGAGAGGGTAACCAGTTAATACCATCGATCGAGTATATGATTTCAGAAAGTGTGGATGTACCGGTACCAGCGACAACCCAGTATGTGCCATTCCACACAACTGACTTTGCAGTTGTTATGAGTGCGTTGGCTGAGGGGGCGGCGTACCACCCAATACCATCATATGAGTATGCAATAGAGTTTGTACCAGTACCAGCAGCCACCCATAGTCCTGCATAGGCGATTGAGTAACATGTACTTGAAAATACATATAGACCGAGGCCAGTCCAGTTAATACCATCATATGAGTAAGCTAATGAGTTAGTAGTAGCTCCTCCAGCAATGAGTAGCTGACCGTTCCAAGCAAAGTTATAGACTGTACCCATAAGAGTATTACTTATAGGGAACCAGGCAAGTCCATCATATGAATATGTGAGGCCAGCGCCGCCACCCACCCATATTGTTCCAGTCCAGAGAAGGGCATTTACAGCGATAGTCGCTGGAGACACGGCCCAGATTACACCATCATATGAATATGCATTTGTGTTTGTACCTGTACCACAGGCAATCCACATAGAAGTGCCCCAGGCGACTACAGTACACTGTGTACTAAATATAGTGTTACCGTTTGGTGATATGTTCCAGTTGATACCATCATATGAGTAAGCGAGTGTATTCGCACCCTGACCGCCAGCCACCCACATCTGACCGTTATAGACTATTGTATTCACCTGTGTTGTAAAGATGGCAGTTGGATTCTGGCCCACATACCATGTAAGTCCATCATATGTATATGAGAATCTTATGGCATAGTTTGGCGATACACTACCAGATACAATAAAGGCCTCTGTCGCCTGCCCCTGTGCCTTTGGAAAGGTAATCGCCGCATTCTGTGGATGGACGCGCTTTGATCCAAATCCAAAGCACTGTGTTGAGAATGGCTGTGAGGCCACTGGAAACCACTGGATACCATTTCTTGAGTATGCTACCTGTGTGTTTCCTGTGCCTCCAGCAACCCATGTATTGCCGTTCCACGCTACAGCAGTACAGCTTGTAGTAAACAAATCTGCACCAATACCCGTCCATGATGAGCCGTTGTATGAGTAGGCGAGAGTGTTTGTACCGGATCCTCCAGCCACCCACATCTGTCCGTTCCACGCCACAGCGTAGCCAGCCGTGCTGAAAATAGATGTTCCAGCACCCGTCCATGTAAGTCCTGAGACTCCTGAGTATGCGATTGTATTAGTTCCTGAGCCAACGGCAACGAAATAGCCGGCAAGTCCACCCCAGGCAATACCATTCACTGATGTAGTTATAATGCTGTTACCAGCGGAAAGGCCCGTCCATACAATGCCATCATATGAGTAGGCGAACTGATTTGTACCAGATCCGCCACCCAAAAGTATACTACCATTCCAAGCGAGCGTATTACACTGTGTGCTAAATATACTAGTACCTAGGCCAGTCCAGTATTGACCACCACCTGCAAGGGCAGACCATCCAAGTGTGTTAGTGCCCGCGCCTCCAACTACCCAAGCATTACCAATCCAGACAACTGCGTAACCAGCTGTAGAAAATATAGCATTACCAAGAGTGCCCCAGCTGGTGCCTTCATACTGTGATGAAGTTAATGAAATTGCAATAGTGCTTGTTCCTGTGCCAACCGCTATCCAGAATGTTCCATTTGTTGCAACGGCATTACCCTGGGTAGTGAATACACTTGAACCCATTGAAGTCCACACAATACCATCTTTTGAATAGGCGAACTGATTTGTTCCTGAACCCATTGCAATCATATAGGTATCTGGAACAGATACATAAACCTTAGGAACTAAGTTCGCATTTACTGGAGGAATGGCTATACGACGAGAGGCAATTGTGTATGTGGCTGTGGTAGCAATACCACTCGCTACACTCTTATTCCAAGTTATACCGTCAGTCGATACAATTACCATATTTGCAGCGGCAACTCCAGCTAACCAATATACACCGTTCCATGCAATAGTGTTAACCGATCCTGTTGTAATCGCATATGCAGACGGCGATGAAAACCACCTTATTCCGTTATACGAGTACATTATACTGTAGGTTCCTGAGCCACCTGCTACCCACATTACACCATTCCAGGCAACTGCATTACCCTGACTTGAGAAATATCCAGTACCGAGACCAGACCAGTTAATACCGTTGTATGAATACAGAATTGTATTAACACCGCTACCAACTGCTACGAATATTGAACCATTCCACTCGATTCCATAGACTGTTGATACGAGCGTGGTATTTAGAGAATTCCAAGTTTGACCGTCTGTAGAATATGTAAGACCAGCTCCTCCACCAGCCCAGATACTACCATTCCAAGATATCGCGTTAAGAGATACATTATAATTTGCAGGTTGCCACTGGATACCATCAACTGAGTAGAGATTGTTGTAGTTACCTGAACCTGTGGCGATCCATGTACTTCCACCCCACTTTACATATAGTGCTTGAGTGCTAAAAAGTACTGAGCCACTGTATGAGGGGAACCAATCAATACCATTGTATGAGTAGCCGAGAGAGTAGGTACCCCTACCTGCGACTACCCACATCGTACCATTCCACGCTACACAGTTAACTTGTGTATTAAAGTACTGGCTGCCAGTAGGTGAAACATTCCATGCGATACCATCATATGAATATCCAAGAGTGAAGCTTCCTGATCCACCCCAGACCATAAATGTCTCTGATGGGCGGTCGTTAATTCTTGGAATTGCAAGAGTTGACATCATCTGTGTATTAGGTCTGCGAGTAGTCATAGCGAAGCATGTTGAGTTAAAGGTCGTACCAGCAATACCAAACCATACTAGTCCATTGTAAGAATATGCAATTTGGTTTCCACCAGATCCTCCAGCGGCCCACACCGTGCCATTCCATACAACCGAGGTACAGCTCGTTGTGAAAATGCCTGAGCCGAGACCAACCCATGTAGTGCCGTTGGTTGAATATGCAAGAGTATTTGTTCCCTGGCCGCCGGCAACCCAGATGGAGCCATTGTACGCAATTGCATTACACTGGGTTGTAAATATGGTCGCGTTAATCGCCGTCCATGTTAGACCAGTGTAGTTAGAGTAAATAAGCGTATTCGTGCCAGATCCACCAGCTACGAAGAATGAGCCACCCCATGCAATTGCATAGCATACTGTAGTCATAACAGCACTCGCAGTGCCTGCTCCCGTATTAGCAGTCCATGTAAAACCGTTATACGAATAGGCAAACTGTGTAGTACTCGAACCGTTCGTGTATCCGCCGGCGAATAACATATTTCCATTCCAGCATAAGGCATAGCACTGCGTACCAAAGATTGATGTACCTAAGCCAACGTAGTTAAGACCATCGAACGAGTAAGCAAGTGTATTTGTGCCCGTTCCTCCCAGAATCCAGGCGTTACCAGTCCATACAATAGCGGTACAGGATGATGAGATAACAGCATTTCCGTTACCAGAACCAGCCCAAGTAAATCCATCATAAGAGTATGCAACTTGATTTCCACCAGATCCTCCAGCTAGCCAGTAGACAGCTTGAGTCGGTGCAGTCGTCGCGCGCGTTCCACTAAACGCTATTACATTACACTGAGTTGTAAAGGTGGTTGAACCCATATTTGTCCATGACGCGCCGTTGTTGTAGGAATAGGCAAGGTCACCTGTCGTACCATTTCCGCCGGCGATTAACATTGAATCAGGCCACTGGGCGTTTGTTTTCAGCGCCGCTGACTGAGGAGGTGGTGGGAAATAACGGCGTACACCAATTGCTCTGATAACTGTACTAGAGTCGGCCTTTAGATTTAGATATGCAAATGACTGATACCAAGTAATACCATCAGTTGAATAAATGAGTCCTGTTGGATCACTGCTGCTTCCAGAATTAGTTCCACCTGCAAAGAAATATGTACCGTTCCATACAACCGAGTAAGCGATACTACATAGTTGTGATGCTGAAGTTGCCACATTCCATGTAATACCATCATATGAATACATGATAGAGCATGTTGAGTTATTAAACCCAGCTACCCAAATAGAACCATTCCAACATATAGACTGTCCTGAAGGGCTTGCAGCTGCAAGTATTGCACTTCCACCGGCTCCAATCCAGTTTATACCATCATATGAATATGCGATTGAGTAAAGATAGTTTGTTGCAGGAGTGCCGACCGCTACCCACATTACACCATTCCAAGCTACCGCATTTGGAGTTGACGGTGCACTCCTAGTAGTTGCCGGTTTACTCCATACCATAGCATCATATGAAATTGAAAATTGTATTCCACCACCACAGGCTAACCAATATGAGCCATTCCAGGCTGCATAGGATGGATTTACGAACTGAGTCGTATTTGGAACCCAGTTTACACCGTCATTTGAAGTTGCAAAATAGGGAGCACTTGTACTCACAAGAAGCCAATATGAACCGTTCCAGGCTACGCACTGTGCGACAGCGGTGTTAACGAATAAGTTAGATCCAGTGGGAAACCATGTAATACCATCATGTGAATATGCAACAGAGTATGATCCGCCGGTTGACCCACCACAACATACCCATATCATACCATTCCAAACAATAGAATAAAATGTTGTAGTTGGCGATAAGGCAACTGATCCAGATGGAGATACTAGGAAAGTTATACCATTATCATAACTGTAGGCAAGTTTTGCTGTATTATTACCTGTGTTCCCCGCCGATGCGATAATTATAAAAGCATCTGAAGGACGATCGATTAACTTTGATGGCTGAACGATTGTTGGAGATGGTCCACGGTATACTGAAACATATCCATATACAGTTGTCATACCTGTACCAGTACTTACTGGAGATGGAAACCAGTTGATACCATTATAGGAGTACCAGCTTCTACTCGGTGAAGCTGAGTCAGAACCTCCAGCGACCCACATCATACCATTCCATGCTACAGCATTGCAACCACCCGCTAGGAGACCTGTACCAAGCCCAGTCCAGTTTTGACCGTCATATGAATAGGCTAGGTTGTTCGTTCCAGAACCGCCTGCGACGAACATGTATCCATTGTAAGAAATCGCATTACATTGTGTGGTAAAAACAGCGTTACCAGACGAAGAAGCAGTCCATACAGGAGGCGTAGACGTTACAGTTGTCGAATAGGCCATTGTATTTGTACCTGAGCCGCCTGCTACAATGATTGCCTTCGTGGCCGACCAACATATAGCATAACATATTGTGGAGAAGATAGATACACCACTTCCAGTAAAAGTCTGCCCTCCATTTGTTGAATAGGCCAGTGTATTTGTACCAGATCCGCCAGCATAAATAATATAGTTGGTCACCACACAGAGTGCATTACAGCTCGTTGTAAATATTGAAGCACCTAGTGGTACCAGGGCTGTATCTGTTGCTGGAATTCCAGTTTGTAGAATAAAGTATGCCAGTGTATTTGTACCCTGTCCGCCAAGTAAAAAGGATGTGCCAGTCCATACAATTGCATTACACTGTGTAGTAAAGACAGTCTTATTTATATCATTACCTCTGCCAAGAGGCTCAAACTGAGACATATAACCATAACTAACTGATGCACCCGAGCCTGTTCCACCAAGTAGCATCATATTACCATTTGAAGCACCAGTATATATAGTTGTTAAACCTGTAGGATTACCCGCGCCGCCCCAAATTTTTCCATCAAAACTTCTTGCAATAGGGCCACCTACACCTAGAGCAAATATATAGCTTTCAGCTCCAGTAATTGAAACACCACCTAGCCTTTGCTTCAATATCATAGGATCAGCCGTCTGTATCGTCTGATTTATGTTAGGTAACATATTTGTATTCTGTGATATTGATTGAGTTCCACCCGCGTTCGTTTGAACTCTCGAAGATGGTGAGAGGAGATTCACAATTGTTCTGGAAGCAATGGCATATATTGTTGTGGCACCACCAGTTGAGTTGCCACTCACATTTGGGAACCAGTTAATACCATCTACTGAATACAGCATGCGATTTGTTCCACTACCGCAGGCAAGCCAATAGTTTCCATTCCACGCGAGAGCTACACAGCTACCGATCTGGGCTGTTCCAGATTTAGATGGAAGCCATGTGATTCCGTTATATGAATATCCAAGCGTGTTAGTTCCTGAACCACCAGCTACCCACATTACACCATTCCATGCAAGAGCAGTGCAGTTAGTTGTAAAAAGACCCGATCCTAGACCAATCCAGTTCTGGCCGTTATACGAATATGCCATTGTACCCTGGTTTCCACTACTAAGAGCGCCACCCGCAAGATGAATGTATCCATTTGATGCGACAACATAGGCGGTACTAAACCATGTACTGATTACTGGGTTCTGAGTACCACTTGTAACTCCCTTATACCCTACAACATCAATCGCATAGTTTATAGAATTTGTATTTGCATTTGAGCATGCAAAAAGCCAAAATGTTCCAGTCCAGCACGAGTATATAGCATTACCCATTTCAGCCGCAAACCAGTTAATACCGTCACGAGAGAAGAAGGCTCCATTATTACCGGCCATCGATGCAATCCAAAGATAATTATCTGTAGAAATATTTGATACATTTAGTGTGCTAATACCAGTGCTGTTTGTAGTTAGTGTTGACGGTAGCCAGTTAATACCATCATACGAATAAATGATTCCTGGTACACCTCCAGCAGTTGGAACGCCACCAGCTACCCACATAGTTCCATTTGTTGCTACTGTATTAACTCTGCTAACCCACTGCTGAATATATGGAACACCATACCAAATCAATCCCTCATAACTGTACATTAAATATGAGTTGTTACCTCCGCCACAAGCTGCCACTGTAAAGGTATTTCTAACAGGCTGATTGATTTTTATAGGGAGTGAGGGGGTCACTTGCTGAGGTACCCTTTTTGTTCCAAATCCAAAGGTCTGTGTCCCCATTAGAGAGTTTCCAAAGATATTTGGATACCATACAAGACCGTCATAGGAGTATGCTATCCGATTTATTCCTGAGCCGCCAGCATTCCATACAAATCCATTCCAGGCTACAGCAGTGCATGTAGTAGTGAATGATAACTTACCGAGACCAGTCCAGCTTGTTCCGTTCGTCGAGTAAGCCATTGTATCAGCCGTTCCAACACCACCAGCGACCCATATCGTACCACTCCAGGCGATGGCATTCACCTGTGTACCAAATATGCTATTACCAGTTGCAGAGGCAGTCCATGATGTTCCATTTGTTGAATACATCATCTGATTTGTACCCTGACCTCCAGCTACGAAATAGGTGCCGTTCCAGCAGATTGCATAACATCCTGTTGAAAAGTTTCCTACACCAGAGCCGGTCCAGACTGTGCCATTTGTTGAGTATGCGAGTGTATTACCTGTACCTACGCCTCCAGCTACAATAATAGCGCCATTCCAGCACAGGGCATTACAGCTCGTTGAGAATATAGTGAGTCCCTGTGCGTAGAAGTTAGAAGAACTTGAAGGGTTTGCAATAGGACAGTAGGCAAGAGAGTTCGTTCCTGATCCACCAAGAACCCATGCGTTATTAATCCATATAATAGCGAGACAGGCGGTAGAAAAGATCGTTATACCAAGTTGTGTAGAGTATCCTGCAGAGACAGCGCCCGAACCAGCAGCTATTGTATTCGTTGTGCTCGTACCCTGTCCTCCATATAACCAGTAGTCTTTACCGTTCCAGCACGCACAGTTGAATTGACCCGTAAAAGGAAGACTACCCTGATTCATCGCAATCCAGTGAATTCCGTTGTAGGAGTACAGAGAGGAGCCGCCACCAGAATATGAACCAACCGCAAATATAATATTATCAGTCGCATAGCTATTTGTCTTACCGAGTATGGCAAGTGTTGAGGGGGGAACAACTGATACAATTGGTACTATATAGTTTGCAGCAATTGTATAACATGTACTTGTCATGATATTATTGCCGTTGTTTACATACCAGTTTGTTCCAGTCGATGAATATATCATCTGATTTGTACCCTGGCCTCCAGCATACCAATATAGTCCATTCCATGCTATGGTGACACAATATGTCATTAAGTTGTATGCAGACGGTACAGGGATCCAGTTTATTCCATCATACGAATATGCAATAGAGTTTGTACCATTACCACCTGCAACAAACATATTACCATTCCAAACAATACTAAAACAGGCACTCGTAAATATCGCATTACCTAGTTGATTCCAGTAGATACCATCATATGAATAGAGTAATGTATTTGAAGCGGTACCTGTGCCAGCAACCCAGAGTGTACCGTTCCAAGCAAAACAGAGGGGGGTTGAGGAAGTAACTGCAGAATTGATACCTGTAAAGTTAATACCATCAAAGGAATATCCAATGTAGGGTGAAGACGAACCTCCAGCTACCCACATTTGACCGTTCCATGAAATCGCATTAAAAGCACCTATTGTGGTTTTTACATCATACCATGATTGTAGGTTATTGGTACTATAGTAGGTATTACTACCCATACCTACAATCCACATGTATGAATTCCAGCCAATACACATAGAATTATTATTTAGACCATTCACAGTGCTATTAAAAAACAGATTTCCTAACCCTACCCAGTTTATACCATCATATGAGTAGGCGAGTGTGTTTGTGTAGTTATTGGTTGTTCCATTACCACCAGCAAGCCACATCTGACCGTTATAGAAAACATTTTGAACGTTAACTGGGAAAATTGCAGAACCTGAGGGAGAGTTAAACCATGTTATACCATCATAACTATAACCAAGTGCGTAGTTACCCTTACTGCCACCACATACCATAAAGGTCTTTGTTGATTTGTCGATGATTGCAGGGCTCAATACAGCAAGTGTTTGGCTGTATACTGTACCCCTAGGACAGATTGCATAACACTGCGTTGTTAGACCGCTACCAGCTGGCTGTAAAATAGGGAACCATACTGTACCATTGTATGAATAGGCCATCTGATTTGTATACTGGCTTCCAGATCCTCCAGCCACCCAGACACGACCGTTCCATGCAATCGCAGTACATATTGTAGAGAACAAACTTAGGCCGAGACCATACCAGGTGGTTCCGTCATTCGACCAGGCAAGTGTGTTTGTACCTGATCCACCAGCGAGCCACATCTGACCGTTCCATGCAATCGCATTCACGCTTGTACTAAATGCTGTATTACCACTCGCTACTGCTGTAAATGCTGCTGTACCTGAGTTCGAAGATGCCATACGATTTGTACCCTGGCCTCCAGCAATAAACTTCGTGCCGTTCCAAGCAATACAGTTACACTGGGTTGAGAAAATGGTTACACCAAGCCCAGTCCATGTGTATCCACTGTCCTTAGAGTAGGCCATTGTATTTGTTCCAGAGCCGCCAGCTACGAGAATACCACCATTCCAAGAGAAGGCGAGACAGTTTGTTGAGAAAATGCTTGAACCAAGTCCAATAAAGTTCGATGAAGCAGTTGGAGCAGGGTTACTGCATATTGCAATAGTATTTGTACCCTGGCCTCCAAGGACCCATGTTGCACCAGTCCATATTACTGCATAACCCGCAGTCGAGAAAATGCTTGTACCAAGTCCAGTGAAACCATTATTTGCCTGTTGTGTATAGGCAATTGTGTTTGTTCCCTGACCGACTGCTAGATAAAAGTTATTTGCTGCTGGTGCATTTACATTACATGCGACTCCATTACCCTGGGTTGTGAATGGATTTGAATTTGTAAACCATGTTATACCATTATAGGACCACTGCATTGAGTTAGATCCACCAGCGCTGCCAGCTGCCACCATAACGGTATCAATCTGTCCGTTACTCTGGTTCAATCTGCTTGCGATAACTGTTGTTGAATTTGGAGGAATAGGTGGAATATACACTCTCGATACGATTAAATTGACGGATCCCAACAATCCTATTGAAGGCGTGGGAATCCAATTAATACCATCTACTGAATAATATATGTTTCCTGTAGTACCGTTATTGTTAAATGCCATAAAGAAATATGTACCATTGTATGTAACATAACTGCTACTATTTGATATACCACTAAACATTTCTGGGTTCAAAAACCATGTAATACCATCATACGAATACATAGAACCAGAACTTCCAGCCGCAACTATAATACTACCGTTTGTAGCAAAGGCATATATTGCTGATCCATTTGAAGCATAGTTGCCAGTAATACTAGTGTTATATCCTCCTAGCGTTGGTGTCCATGTAATACCATCATATGAATAATAGATACTCGAGTTCTGCACGGTCGTTCCGCCGCTACTACCAGCAATCCATACTGAACCAGTCCATAATATAGCTCCTGAAGATGGGTTAGACCAAATTCCTGTGTTAGGACTTGGGCTCCATGACATACCATCATTTGAGTAAAACATAGTGTTAGTACCACCATTTGTACCTGCTGTAACACCGACCCACATTAATCCATTCCACGCCGCAGCTGACAGTGCGATTGCATTTGAATTCATAGGCGACTTCCAAATAATACCATTGTATGAATAACAAGACTGGCCACCATTATAATTCGCTAACCAGATAGAGCCATTCCAAGAAAATGATATAACAGTGGATAGGAATAGTCCAATATTACTACCTAATCCAACCCAGTTGATACCATCATATGAATATGCTGCAATATTTGTATAGCCGCTCGTTGTTGAACCAGCTAACCATATAGTTCCATTATAGGCAATACATGAAATAGTCTGAGATGAGTTAAAGACAGCATTAAAGGAGCTTGAGCTATACCATGTGAATCCATCATAGGTATACATTAAACGACCTAGATATGTATTACCGGTTGTACCACTTGTAGCTACCATAAATGATGATGTAACTGAAGGACTCGGTTTTGTAATGATACTTGGAATTGTCATTGATATCGACAGAGGGGACACAACCTTTGAAGCAAATCCATAACACTGTGTTGTCATTATGCTGCGTGAAACGGAGTCTGTGTTGTACCAGTTGATACCATTATTAGAGTACATGACTACATAGGGCGTCGTACCAGTACCCGCTACCCAGGTATTACCATTCCATCCTACTGCGGTACAGCTGGTGGGTACAACGCCAGTTCCAAGACCATTCCATGAGGTACCGTTTGTCGACCAGGCTAGAGTGTTTGTTCCAGATCCGCCAGCAATCCACATATAACCGTTCCATGCGATTGCATTACACTGTGTTGAAAAGATGGCGATACCTGAGCCGGTCCAAGATGTTCCGTTCGATGAATATGCGAGGGTATTTGCGGTACCGGCTCCACCTGCAACGAACTGTTGACCGTTCCAGCAGATGGCATAGCAGCCTGTGGAGAAAATTGTAACACCTCCAGCAGTCCATGTACCACCTGCATTCTGTGAATAAGCAAGAGTGTTTGTACCAACACCACCAGCTACAAGTGTTGAACCATTCCAACAGAGAGCATTGCAGCTTGTTGAGAAAATACTTGTACCGAGACCCGTCCAAGATGTTGTAGTTGTAGGAGATGTTGTCGAATATGAATATTCATTATTAAATGGGCTAGCATTTAGTGCAACAGCAATAGTATTTGTACCAGCTCCACCAGCTACCCATCCAGATCCAACCCAGGCGATTGCATAGCCTGCAGTACTAAAAATAGTCGCACCAATACCAGTAAGACCGTTTGTTATTTGAGGCCCACTACTAACTGCAATTGTATTTGTACCTGATCCAACTCCAACCCATAAATAGCCGTTAAAGGCTAATGCATTACACTGTGTAGCAAAAGTACTACCCATTCCTATCCAGTTCTGCCCGTTGTAAGAATAGCTTATCGTATTTGTTCCAGAACCAAGAGCTAATATAAGTGTATCAGGTAATCTTATATCATTTGTCTTGGAAATATTAGTATTTATTGTAGGAACAACGAATTTTCTCGTACATATTGCATTTGTAGCAAATCCATTTGGAGCATGATAGATACCAGGAAGCCAATAGGTTCCATCGACTGAATATAGTGTATTTGTCAAGGACGCGGCCGTGCTAATAGCGATCCAGTAGGTTCCGTTCCATGCAATTGCCGATATATTTGGCTGTAGTATATATGCGCTTGGAGCAGAAAACCAGTTAATACCCTCATATGAGTATATAACAGAACTCTGTTTAACACTCGCTCCGTTACAGACAGCCACGAACATGCTACCGTTCCAGGCAATCTTATTTACAGTGGTTGCAATATTATACCCAAGACCAGTCCACTGAATACCGTTATAGGAGTATGCCATGCTATTTGTCGTACCCGTACCACCCGCTACCCATAATGTACCATTCCATGCTATACCATTCACGCTTGTCAACGAACTTATCAGTGGTATAAAAGACCAGTTTATGCCGTCAGGTGAAGCATACATTGTTCCGTTACTTGATCCAGCCACCCATATGCTACCATTTGTAGCAATAGTATTTACTGAACCAGTAAAGCTTGCGGATCCATTGTATCCATTGAGCCAGTTCTTACCATCCATAGAATATGCATAAGATGTTCCAGCTGCAACTACCCACATGGAACCATTCGTAGCAACAGCATTCCAAGCACTTACAATAACCTGTCCGTAAGCTGGATACCATACGATACCATCCATAGAGTATGCAATACTGCATGTACCAATTTGTGGTGGACTACTGGTGTAGTTTAGCGTTGTATTTGAGGCTACTGCTACCCACATATTATTTCCATTATAGGCAATTGCGTTAGGATTTCCACCTAGAATTGAAAAAAGAGTTGTTGCAGCTGTAAATGAAGTTATTCCATCATAGCTGTAGACTGCTCTATATGTATCTAGCACAGTACTGTTAGTGGTAGTTCCGAAAACAGTAAAGTTCTCTGTAATACTTGTAACATTTACAGGATTGATAAATCTTGGTATGCTCCAATCATATAGAACCTTAGGAAAAGTAACTCTTGGCACAAGGGCATTAATACTTGTAGTGATGCCTCCCTGCGAAGACATGATCCAGTTGAATCCATTATACGAGTAGGCAAGTGTGTTAATACCACCCGTACCACCAGCATACCACCTTCCTCCAGACCAGGCAACCGTGTAACAGGTGCTTGGGAATATTACAGGACCTACTGCAGTCCATGTCGTGGCGTTCGTCGAATAGGCAATAGTATTTGTACCCTGGCCTCCTGCAAGCCACATCATACCGTTCCATGCAATCGAGTTGCACTGTGTTGAAAAGATAGAGGTTGATCCTGAAACCGCCGTCCATGATGTACCATTGGTTGAATACGCCATCGTATTCGTACCAGCTCCTCCCGCGACGAAATAAACACCGTTCCAACAGACCGTGTAGCAGCCTGTAGAAAAGATTGCATTACCGCTTGCAGTCCAAGTTACTCCGTTATCTGTTGAATAAGCGAGAGTATTGACCGTGCCTACTCCACCTGCTACAATGGTACTATTTCCTGGAACACCACCGTTCCAACAGAGAGCATAACAACCTGTTGAGAATGGAGAGGATCCAACCGCGGTAACTGTAAATACAGAAGCGCTTGTAGGATTCGACATCATTGTATAGGCAAAGGCATTTGTTCCTGCGCCACCTAGGACCCAACCTACACCAGTCCAACAGACTGCATAACAGCCTACGCTAAATATTGTAACTCCTAGAGATTGTGAAACGCTGCCTGCAACTATATTTTGGTTAGATCCACTGCTATTATTCCATATAAGAATTGTGTTTGTTCCAGTACCCGTTACAGCTCCTCCTAATATCCAGGTAGAACCATTCCAGGCTCCACAAGTTCCAGTACCACTACCTCCAAAGTTGCTATTGGGATACATAGTGTTAATTCCGCCACCTGTTATATACATATTTTGATAGTTACCAGTTCCAAGAACCATTAATGACTGATTCTCAGTCTGTGACGCATTTGCCTTAGTTGTTAGTGTGATACTATTATTCGCGTTATTTGGGGAAACATAGTTTCTTGAAGCTACAGCAGTTGTAGTACTTGTAATATATGTTGAAAGTAATGAAGGTAGCCATGTGATACCATCAGTAGAATATAAGGCAGTATTTGTTCCTATGCCGCCAGCGATCCAGTATGTTCCATTCCAGGCGATAGACGAACAGCTACTTGTCATTTGGCTAGTTCCTGAGGTCGATGCCTGCCAGTTTATACCATCATATGAGTAGGCGAGTGTGTTTGTTCCTGAACCGCCAGCCACCCACATATTACCATTCCATGCAATACAGTAGCCAGTACTTGTAAAAATACCATTTCCAGTTGCAGCCCACTGCTGACCGTTATATGAATATGCAAAGGGTGCTGATCCAGAATATACAGCCGCACATATTACCCACATTTGACCATTCCATGCTACGCCCTTACACTCTTTTCCAGATCCTGTTGGTAAAGGATAGTTAAGAGTAACATTGCTACTAGGATATAACCAGTGAATTGCATCGGTTGAATAGAGTATAGGAATATTGTTTCCTGAGCAATAGGCCGCAGCTATCCAATAGTAACCATTCCATTGTAGAGAATATATATTAGTTGAAATTGCACTTGAATCACCTGTAGTTTTCCAAACTATACCATCATATGATATATATATATTACCGCCGTCTCCGCCCACAAGCCAATAACTACCATTCCATCCTACAGAGTAACCAATATTAGGCACATTTACATCTAAACTCTGTTTTACACCACCAGGAAGCCAATTTATACCATCATATGAATATGCAATAGAAGTATGTGTACCTGATCCTGTGGCAACCCACATTTGACCGTTAAAGCCTATTCCATATACATTTGAGTTAAGCAGCGCGGTTCCACTCGGTGAAACATACCACGAAAGTCCATCAAAACTATAGGTTAGAGTGTAATTACCAGAGCCGCCGGCCACCATAAAAGCCGTTGTAATTGGCTGTGTACTAACCTTTATAGGGATAATAGGAGCCGTGTTCTGATTGAGTACACGACGGGCAACAAGGGCATAGACCTGTGTAGTAATAAGTGCCTGATAGGAAGTGTACCAGACAATACCATTATAGGAATAGGCGATACGATTGTAGCCACCTGTACCTCCCGCAATCCACTGGAAGCCGTTCCATGAAACTGCAGTACAGGCTGTGGGAAAGACAAGCTTGCCAAGACCGGTCCATGTAGTGCCGTTCGTTGAATAGCCAAGTGTATTTGTACCTTGGCCTCCAGCCACCCAGATGTATCCGTTCCACGCGATCGCATTCACCTGTGTGCTAAAGACGCTGTTGCCCGTTGTGGAAGCAGTCCACGAGGTGCCGTTCGATGAGTAGGCCATCTGATTCGTACCTGCACCACCAGCCACGAAGTATGTGCCGTTCCATGTAATTGCATAACAGGCTGTGCTGAAGGTACCAGTGCCAGAACCAGTCCAGCTTACACCACCGTTCGTTGAATAAGCAAGTGTGTTTGTACCGGCGCCACCGGCAACTACAGTGATTCCGTTCCAAGCGAGGGCAGTACAGCTTGTTGAGAAAATGCCTGTACCGAGGCCCGTCCAACCACCCTGTGAGGCTGTAATAGGGGCAACGCTTAGTGAATAGATTAGTGTATTTGTTCCTGAGCCGCCAGCAACCCATCCATTTCCAACCCACACAATCGCACTGCATTGTGTGCTAATAAGAGTGTTTCCAATGCCAGTCCAACTTGAGCCGCTTGATGAGTAGGCGATCGTATTACCTCCAGATCCGCCAGCAAACCAGGTAGAACCATTCCAGGCCGCGCAGTTGCCCTGTGTAAAGGGCGTGCTGGCGTTAGTCCATGTATTTGCATTGTTACTGTAGACTGCACCGTTTGTACCAGTACCGAGAGCGAGTACATACGAGTTATCAGGATTCGCATTGTTTAATCTGGCACCGGCATTTGGAGGGCTGGGAATAATATAGCGACGGGCAGCCATGTAAAAGGCACCGTTTGTTCCAGATAGAACAGAACCACTTGGGGTTGGCTGCCATGTAATACCATCTGATGAGTAGATCAATCCATATGAAGAAGACGCACCTGAGATAATAAAATAGGCACCATTCCATACTGCAGTGTATGCAGAGCCGTTACTCATTAGAGTATTACCAGATGGAGAAGGAAGCCAATTTATACCATCATATGAATACGCTACAATATTTGTTCCTATACCAACTGCAATATGCATAATATTATTGTATGCAATTGCATATACATATGATGAAAATGTTGTTGAACCGAGGCCCACCCAGTTCTGACCGTTATATGAATACGCAAGAGTATTTGTACCCTGGCCACCAGCGATCCATATTGTACCATTCCATATAACAGCATAACCACTAGTTGAGAAAATGCTTGTACCAAGGCCGATCCAGTTTATTCCATCCATTGAGTATGCAATTGTGTGTGTACCGCGGCCTACTGCCACCCACATTAAACCATTGTATCCTATCCAAGTAACAGCTGTAGTGAATACATTTGTTGCAACAGGAATCCAGTTTAATCCATTTGTAGAATAGCATATAGTAGAACCACCTGAGCCGCCTGCAACCCATAGACCATTGCCCCAGGCTACAGCGGTACAAGACGTACTAAATATATTTGGATTTGTAGGATTTAGAGTGTTCCATACAATACCATCGTACGAATATGCAAGTGTGTTTACATTAGATGTTGTAGTATTGCCGCCAGCAATCCACATGGTTCCGTTCCAGGCAATTGCATTTCCATTATTTGTTATAAGAGGGAATAGGGCAGATCCGCTCTGTGATACATACCAAGTTAGACCATCATAACTGTAGGAGATGCCGCCAACACCAACATTGTTATTAGTTCCCGCTACACAGAAATTTTCAGTCACAGTCTGAGTAATTCTTGGAGGTGGTATTGTTGACATTAGCGGTAGAACACGCTTTGTGGCTACAGCATAGACCTGTGTTGTTATAATTGCATTTGTAGGCACATAGGTCCATGTTATACCATTGTACGAGTAGGCAATAGGGTTGGGGCCGCCGCTGCCGCCTGCCACCCATATATTACCATTCCATACTACTGTATTACAGGCTGTTGCGAAAATGCCAGTACCTAGACCAGTCCAGGTCGTGCTGTTCGTCGAGTAAGCGAGTGTGTTCGTACCCTGACCGCCAGCCACCCACATTGTTCCGTTCCAGGCCACTGCATTACACTGCGTCGTGAAAATGCTTCCAACTGCCGTCCATGTAAGACTTGTGGCGGTAGGCGTCATTGCAGCGTAGGCGAGTGTGTTCGTACCCGTACCACCAGCAATAAAGTACTGGCCGTTATAAGCAATCGCATAAACGGATGTCGTGAATGTTGAGTTACCCGAGGTGTTTGTCGACCATGTCACACCATCTGGTGAGGTAACCATTTGGTTTGTACCTGCTCCACCCGCCACCCAGTAGGGTCCAGCGTAACAGATTGCTCTGCACTCTGTTGTAAGCGTCGAGTTACCAGATGATACTGAAGCCCATGTGCTACCGTTAGTTGATGTTACCATCTGATTTGTGCCTGAGCCGCCCGCGATCCACTTGCCCTGACCCCACGCAACGGCCTTACACTGTGTGCTAAAGGCTGATACGCCTGCTCCAGACCACGCGGAACCATTTGTGGAGTATGCCAGCGTATTGCTTCCTCCAGCTCCACCCGCAACCCACATATAACCATTAAAGGCCACTGCATAGCCAGTTGTTGTTATAGTTGTACCTGTAAAGACCGTCCATGATAGGCCATCCTTTGAATAGGCTGTTGTGTTAGTACCAGTACCGAGAGCAACTATGAAGTTTTCCGTTGAAAGGTTATTGTTAATCTTTGCAATAGTGGTAAGGGGTGTTACCTGATTATAAGAGCGTGATCCAATACCTAGACCTGAACTTAATACTACAGCATTGCCAGCTGATGATGCAAGCCATGTTATACCATCATATGAATATGCTACCTGGTTTGTACCAGAGCCCACTGCAAACCAATAGATTCCGTTCCATGTAATCGAGTTAACTGATGATGTAATAATGGCATTACCAGAGGTCGAGGCTACCCAATTTATACCGTCCGTTGAGTAGGCAAACTGATTTGTACCAGTACCGCCGGCAACCCAGATGTATCCGTTCCAGGCTACACAGCGACCACCAGTTGTAAATAAGTTTGTGGTCTGATTCCAGTTGAATCCATTGTTTGAATATATGATTGATGTTAAGTTTGTTGATGGATTTCCAACAACAACTGTTATTAATCCGTTTGATGCTATTCCATATCCAGCATAAATTCCATTATTTGTAATATTGCTTGGCGACCAGTTTATACCGTCATATGAATAATAGGTTGAGGTTGTACTACCTGTCGCAAGAAACATTGTTCCAATCCAGCTAACAGCAAGTGCAGTTCCAGTTACCTGTGTAGCAGTAGCATTGTTAAACCATGTTAGACCATCAATAGAGTAAAGAAGATTTGTTTGACCGGTTGGAGAGCAACCAGCTACCCAGATCTGACCGTTCCATGCGAGTGATAGAACACCAGTAACCTGTGTGAGAAGATTTGCATTTGTAGCTGCCGTCCAGTTTATACCGTTTGGTGAATATGCTAGAATATTTGTTCCTGAGCCGCCTGCTACCCACATTGTACCGTTCCATAGTACACAGTTACATTGTCCTGTAAACACTGTACTACCAGAGGATGAGGCTAGCCAATTATTTCCGTCATAGGTATATGATATTTTATTTGTTCCATTAGATCCAACAACCATGAAGTTGACGGTAGGCGTAGAGGATATCGAGGCTCCTGTTGGACCCGTCGCACCAGTATTTGTTGCAGTACCTGCTACTCCTTGAGGGCCTGTATTACCAGTAAAGCCGGTTGGACCCGTGGCACCAGTATTTGTTGCAGTACCTGCTACTCCTTGAGGGCCTGTATTACCAGTAAAGCCGGTTGGACCCGTGGCACCCGTGTTTACTGCTGTACCTGCTATGCCTGCTATACCTGTTGGGCCTGTTGCACCTGTGAAGCCTGTGGGGCCTGTCGGACCTGTGAAGCCTGTGGGACCTGTCGGACCTGTGAAGCCTGTTGCTCCTGTTGGGCCTGTGAAGCCTGTTACGCCTGTCGGGCCTGTATAGCCTGTTGCTCCTGTATTTGTTGCGGTTCCTGCAGGGCCTGTATAACCTGTTACACCTGTAAAACCTGTTGGCCCTGTAAAGCCTGTGTAACCTGTAATGCCTGTTGGTCCTGTGAAGCCTGTAATGCCTGTTGGGCCTGTAAAGCCTGTATATCCTGTGGGGCCTGTCGGGCCTGTGTTACCCGTTGGTCCTACCATACTAAATGCTAAAGGCCATTGCGCCATGGGTATCTAGAATGGAATAATATTTGATAAAATTATTTACCGCCATGTAACGGCTAGTACTAAAGTTAAGTACCGCCATGTACTTAATTTAAGTACATGGCATTACTTTCATAGCTCTTAAAATTGCTGATCTAATATGCCTTTGGTCCATATAAATATCCTCCCACTAAATCAATATAAAAATCTCCTATACGCCCTACAGTACCTGCTGGAGCTCCATTACCACCTATTATATATGTACCTGTCACACCTGTCGGACCGGTAAATCCTGTTGGGCCTGTAAATCCTGTAGGACCAGTCCAGCCCGTCCAGCCAGTGGGTCCCGTATTACCCGTGGGACCTGTATTACCTGTAGGACCAGTCCAGCCCGTCCAGCCTGTAGGTCCCGTATTACCCGTGGGACCTGTATTACCGGTCGGTCCCGTATTACCCGTCCAGCCCGTGGGACCTGTATTGCCCGTGGGACCTGTGTTACCTGTATTACCTGTTGGACCTGTCGCGGAGTTTGCTAGTAGCGTGGTATGTAAATGGGATTGTTTATTTCCACGAAGATATATTGTTAGCGAATCAACATTATTCTGTATAAAAATACCATATACACTTATACATACTTTATATGATAGATCAGGCAGAGTTGTGGTAGGAATATAAAGAGTATCATAGATTTCTTCAAATACTGTTACAGGCTGACTTGTTCCTACGTTACCTGTTGCCATTATTACAGGATTATTTCCATTCGAATCAGTGTAAAATACACTAAAGTATATTGCTACATCTGTACCTGTATTCGTAGAACTTGCATAAATATTCAAGTCCCATAAACCTCCTATAATAATATTACTTGGGAGTGTATAAGGATCTGTTGAAAAAGTTCCCATTAAAAATGCATTATTTGCAGGTTGTACCCCAGATGATATTACAACTTGTGCTGTTTGTACTGGCACTGTTAGTAGTGAACCGTTCACGGGTGGTGAAGTACCTGTAGCGTCTAAAAAGAGAATAAGACCTGATGAAACTCCATTAGTTCCTGGATGCCCTGTAAAGCCGGTTGGGCCTGTAAAACCCGTATTACCTGTTGGACCTGTATTGCCTGTGTTACCAGTTGGCCCAGTGTTACCCGTGGGACCCGTGTTACCTGTGGGACCCGTGTTACCTGTGTTACCAGTTGGCCCCGTGTTACCCGTGTTACCTGTTGGCCCCGTGTTACCAGTTGGGCCCGTATTACCCGTGTTACCAGTTGGACCCGTATTACCCGTGTTACCAGTTGGGCCCGTATTACCTGTGTTTCCTGTATTACCAGTTGGGCCGGTGTTACCCGTGTTACCCGTGGGACCTGTATCTCCTGTTGGTCCTGTATTTCCTGTTGGACCAGTGTTTCCTGTGTTACCAGTTGGGCCCGTGTTTCCTGTATTGCCCGTTGGACCCGTATTACCTGTTGGACCCGTGTTACCTGTGTTACCAGTTGGACCTGTGTTACCCGTGTTACCAGTTGGACCTGTATTACCAGTATTACCCGTGTTACCAGTTGGACCCGTGTTACCTGTATTACCCGTATTACCCGTCGGGCCCGTGTTACCTGTGTTACCCGTAGGACCCGTATTACCGGTGCATCCAGTATTACCCGTCGGGCCTGTGTTACCAGTCCATCCACGAATACCGCCATAACCCATATCATTCCAGCGTGTTACGCCATCACCAACCTTGAATTGCCGAGTATCAATTTCAATACCCATTTCAGCAATTGCCAGAATAGGGTTTGTTGCAGCCCATTCAAGGGCAGTACCCCTTCTGAATTGTACCTGAATATAAGGCATTTGATTAATGATTAGAAAATATTAATTACAGCATTCTGCACGTAGTTTGTTATAAACCTATTAATATTACTATCGGGTATTAGGTAGCCTGATGGATAATTTGCCTGATCTAATACTGATAGAAGCATTTGCCCCACTAATATGTTATAGCCAGTTATTGAAAATGACTGCGTATAATCTGCATAGGGTGGATTTGCTGTATTGCGCTGATCGTTTGATGTTACAAAATATCCATTAATACTTGGCTGCTGAATTGTAAACCAGATATAGCAAATTGTAGGATTTATCATTCCGTAATTTTGATTTACCCAATAAGTACCATAGCGACCCTGGTTTGAAGTTGTATAGGTTCCTGTGGAATTTGCATTTGATGAATTAATTGAACCGCCAGTTCCAGGTGATCCTGCATTATACCATTGAATTGTTCCAGCACGCATATAGGCAAGTTCAACTTGCGGCCATACATTTGATTGACTTACAAAGTATCCATAGTTGCTGAGTTGTGTATTTTGTAGAGTTCCGTAAGAAATATTAGAGGCGGTTGTAATTCCGTTTAGTGATATGTAATTGCCAATGTTCCACATATTATATCCACCATCATCAATTGTACTTATAGAGCCATCATAGGTATAAAAGTAAAAGTTGGGTATTGCAGTTGTAAAGCTTGAGGCATTGCTCGTGTGCCAATTTGAGAATGAGACTAGATCCACATAATTGAATACTGTTGAATTCACACGACCGTATCCAAATTCACCGGCTAGGGTCATGTATAGTGGCATTTCCTTATTATTAGAGCAATATTTTTATGATATCATCTAATACTCATAGAGTGGAAGGATTTAACCAAAGGCCTAGCCGAAACTCGGGCTGAAAGCCCCAGTTAAGACTAGGGCCAAAGGCCCTAGCCGAAACTCGGAACGAAGTTCCTTGTTAAGGGTGAGCCTTTGGCTCACCCGAAACTCGTGATCTGTGACAAAACAATCCAGTTCGACCCAGTATAATAAAGTGTAAACGCCTGTACCTCAATCCGATTTGCATTTATTGTCGGTACAAAGGCATTCGGCCACTTTATAGTTTTTGGTGTGCCATTAATACTAAGAGCAGATGCATAATATGGCGTAGCTCCCTGATTCAATATTAAAATAACAACATAGGATCGGTTTGCCGTGGTTGGCATATTTGTAATATCACATGTAAAGTTACTTGCAATAGCAGTATGATAGAATATTGCACCAGTAAGCCAATCATGTACGACAACCCCTGTGGCACCTGACTTTGTATTTCCAACTTCCTGTGTCTCCTGTACTGTCAGAGTTCCATTAATAGTAATACTATCAACTGATGTCGGAACAGGTCCCGTGCAGCCTGTTACACCCGTAGCACCGGTATTACCCGTCCAACCCTTAAGCCCGCCATAGGGCAGCGAGTTCCAACTCGTGCTTCCATCGCCGATCTTGAATTGATTCGTATCAGTCTCCATACCCATCTCGGCCAGCGATAATACCGGATTTACAGTAGCCCACTTTGTAGCTACATCATGGCGTACCTGTAAAATGATATTTGCCCCATTATAGGCTCCAGATGGTCCTGTATTACCCGTCATACCAGCCCCGCCACAGTTGAAGGCCGGTCCATCGCTATATATCGATGAAGGCGTGCCACCATCAAAAATATAATAGGTCTGTGCTCCAGTATTACCTGTCGGACCCGTATTACCTGTTGCTCCTGTATTCGTAGCCAGTCCATCCCGCCCTGTTGGTCCCGTTGGGCCAGTAAAACCCGTATTACCTGTCGGACCCGTCGGCCCCGTTGGACCCGTAAAACCTGTATTACCTGTGTTACCTGTCGGCCCTGTTGGACCTGTAAAACCTGTATTACCTGTTACACCTGTGGGACCAGTCCAGCCCGTCCAGCCCGTTGCACCTGTTACACCCTGTAGACCAACTGGGCCAGTTTTTCCTATAGGACCAGTATTACCTGTCGGTCCCTGAGGTCCGAGTATACCAGTCGGACCTGTATAACCCGTCCAACCCGTGTAACCCGTCCAGCCAGTGTAACCAGTCCAACCCGTGTAACCCGTCCAACCTGTGTAGCCCGTTGTACCCGTTGCACCGGTGTTCGTAGCAGTTCCTGCTGGCCCAGTCCAGCCTGTGTAGCCTGTTGGACCCGTTGGACCTGTGTAGCCCGTCCAGCCAGTCCAGCCTGTTACACCTGTTGGACCCGTGTAGCCCGTCCAACCAGTCCAGCCTGTCGCTCCAGTATTTGTAGCAGATCCATCAATACCTCTTATACCAGTTGGACCTGTATAACCTGTAAAGCCTGTTGCACCAGTTGAACCCGTCGCACCTGTGTTCGTAGCAGTACCAGCAAGACCCTGTGGACCTGTTGCACCAGTTTTACCAGTAGGGCCAGTGTTACCTGTTACACCTGTAAAGCCTGTGTAACCTGTTGCACCAGTTGGGCCCGTTGGACCGGTATAACCAGTCCAGCCTGTGTAGCCTGTTGCACCGGTATTTGTAGCAGTTCCTGCAATACCTTGTGAACCTGTCGGGCCTGTTACACCAGTTGACCCTGTAGCTCCTGTAGGCCCTGTGAAGCCGGTTGGGCCTGTAACACCTGTTGCACCCGTGGCTCCTGTGGCCCCTGTTGGACCTGTAAATCCAGTTACACCAGTTGCACCTGTATTTCCTGTTGGTCCCGTGAAGCCCGTGTCTCCTGTAGCTCCTGTTGGACCCGTGGCTCCTGTGGCCCCTGTTGGACCTGTAAATCCAGTTGCACCAGTTACACCAGTTGCTCCCGTATTTGTAGCAGTACCCGCAAGACCCTGTGGACCTGTGTTACCTGTTACACCGGTGGAGCCTGTCGCACCAGTTGGTCCAACTACACCAATTGTATCAAAGGCAATAAGATAGTTATTACCAACTATAGCCGATGTAGATGATCCTGTTAAATAACTTATACCAAAGGTCCAATACGAAAAGTTATTGTTCGTAGAATCTACAACATAAATATGCTCGTCATATTGATTCAGATTTACTAAATGTATTAAACTACCAATACCTACTCGCGCAAAAAATCCGAGTTTTATAATACCGTCTGCATCTACACCGTTAATTTTGATCGTTGTCACTGAAGTTAGGTTCAGCTGATTAAGAGCATATTGGCCTGAGGGCGGTGCAGAATTTGTAACATTGTTTAAAATGTAGCCAGAGGTATTTGCAGCCGGCCCTGTTGCACCAGTTGCGCCCGTCCAACCAGTTCTACCAGTCGGTCCAGTTGTACCAGTGGCACCAACTTGACCGGTATAGCCAATAGGGCCGAGGCTACCTGTTGGGCCAACATTACCGGTTGGACCAGTAGCACCATATCCCGTAGCTCCCGTGAATCCTCGAGCACCAGTTGCTCCCGTCGAACCTGAGGCACCAGTCACACCAGAAGGTCCCACACCTCCAAGAGGGGCGTAGTGAATATTTTTCACGGCAGCTCCTGGATCATATATTGCCGTATTCAAATAAAGGGCAGCACCCTTTGCTCTTAATGTACTGTATACTGGAGCAGTATTCTTATAGTATATTACATTAACGCCATCATATTGAATTCCAAGCTGAGTCGCAGTCGTATAGGTTCCAATACTACTACGAAGATCACCACTTTCGCGTACTGAAAGTGCACTAGTAGAATCGCAATAGAAACCGTAATTAATATTGGTAAAGTTTGGAGAGGCCGATGGAATCTCGCTGAATCCTGCCATTAGAATACCATTTGTCTGCAGTGTCTGAAAGGTCACGAACGATCCTGATACATAGCCCTCCACTGAATATGCATTTGCATCCCATCCCTGAAATCCTGTGATCGGCTTCTGCACGAAACTTGGATTTGGTATACTGAGGTTGTTATTCACCCATGTGAATAGTCCCTGTGCTGCGCCAGTTGGACCTGTGCCAGATGAGTTCGATAGACTCTGAATCGTCGATGGTAGATAGGGCATTGGAAAATTCTCAGTTGCCGACTGAGTACTCAGAACCTGAAAAACATTCTCCCAATTGCGACCTCCAACCCCGTCCGCTACCTGAAATCTGGCAGTCGAAATAGGGAGATTTGTATTTGAATCGAGTGAATACAAAAGTTGTGCTAAATATTGTGTTGTAGTATTCTGTGAACCGCTCATATGGTCCTCTCTACCGTAAAGTACTTAATTTAAGTACTTTAATAACGACTAGTAACAAGTAACGGCTAGTACTTAAGTTAAAGTATTCGCCGTTACCGCGTAAGGCTAGACTCTTCCGAATAAGTAGGGATAGAAGATAGGATGCCACTTGGAGGTGGATTATTACAATTAGTAGCAGTCGGAAAACAAGATATATACTTAACTGGAAATCCACAAATTACATGGTTCAAGATGGTATATCGCAGATACACGAATTTTGCCATAGAGTCACAGACGATCTATTTTGATGGTAATCCGGATTTTGGAAAACGCCTCACCTGTACGATTCCACGAAAGGGTGATCTCCTCGGTTCTCTTATAATGGAGGTTACTCTGCCCGAAATATATCTCGCTGACGAGGATAAAACACTTGCAGCCTATGTAAATTCACTCGGCCATGCACTCATTGAGGAGATTTCCATTGAAATAGGCGAACAAGAAATCGATAAACAAACCGGGGAATGGATGGAAATCTGGTCCGAATTAACAGTTCCATCGAGCCAGCGTGACGGCTTTAATGCCATGATCGGCCGTGTAGATGGAACGCTTCCTCCGCCAACGACCTACCCTCCCGATACGAATGCCGTATCTATAAATGGCACATATCAATACGGCGCTGTAAAACTCTATATACCACTCCAGTTCTGGTTCAACAAGAATCCTGGTCTATACCTCCCCCTTCTTGCAATGCAATATCATCCTGTACGAATTAATGTAAAACTCCGGTCGCTCGAGCAACTTGTCTACACGGCTTCTCCTGGTAATGCGAATCAGGCCTGTGCCACAAGCCCACAGGTGAAAAAGACAACTATCACTGATCTACGCATGTACGGCGACTACGTTCATCTAGATGCTGAAGAGCGTCGCCGCTTTGTAGCAAACTCGCACGAATACCTAATCGAACAAATCCAGTATACATCGAAAATCAGCATACCGGCCGCCTCAACTACGGCAAATATCCCTCTAGAGTTTAATCACCCCGTCCGCGAGCTTGTCTGGGTCATCCAGCGTGATGTTATGGAGAGTTACAATGAGTGGTTCAACTACAGTTCGACATCAATTAATGAGGGTGGCGCGCGCCGTGATATTCTACAGCAGGCTGTTCTCCAGCTCGATGGATATGACCGGTTTGAAATACGCGATGCAGGTTATTTCCGTCTAGTACAGCCCATCCAGCATCATACGACAGTGCCAGTGAAACAATTCATTTATAATTACTGCTTCGCCTTGAAGCCCGAGGAGCTACAGCCTTCTGGCTCGTTCAATGCCAGCCGCATTGATTCGATCAAGCTTCTCGTTGCACTTCGACCGGATCCCTCAACAAGTCTTAAGTTGACCGATCCGAACTATGTGCCTCCCCGTGGAAATGCGCATATTCGTGTTTATGCTACAAATCACAATATTCTGCGTGTTGTAAATGGCTTCGCCGGTTTAGTATTCAAGATATAATAGGTCCATATATCAAGGAAATGGCTGGGATTGGCTCAATAATAAGTGGTGCTGTAGCCTCTGGTTCTCATGGAGGACCCGTTGCAGGTGCTTCTCAATCGTTCTTACAACAACTTACAACTGGGATTCCTATGCCGTATTCAACTCTAAAGTTACTTACTGCTTTTCCACCAACGGGTATGCTTGGAATGAATCATGCAGCTCTGGGTAATCAGGCTCTCGCATTTATAAAGGCTGGTTCTGTTGCAATATGTATACTTATTGTTACATTAATGCTACCATATTATCCCATGCAACTACGTAAACCGATTGTCTATCTTTCATATTTTGGCCCCTGGTTCATGTTCGATATTTTTGAAGTATTTAATGAAATACCATTCAAACGGCATGGATTCAGACTACCACTAAATTTCAATATAGAAGGTTTAACAAAAGAGTTGCCAAATGATGGTAAATGGAAACTCACCACAGCTATGCTTACGGCTATTGGTGCATCTCTTGCATCATATGGTCTTGTTATAACGAATCTTATACCGCCTAGTATATTGCCAGCAAGTGCTAGTAAATATATGTCAATTGTCGCAGGTGGTGCGGGAATTACACTAGGCTGCGTTGCACTTGGCTTAATGTTATCGAGTAGTAATTCTACGACAGCTCCAACGACGACGGCCCACCATGCTCCTGCCGCTCATGCAGCTCATGCCACTCCTGCCGCTCATCCCGCTCCTGCAGTTCATCACGGCGGTGGATCAGTCACTCTCCCTCCTCTTTCATCCTTTGCAGATAAACTTATACAGGCCAAGTCTCCTGATGAATCTCTAGCCTTCTTATCAACAATTGCTCTTATAGTAATTGGGGGAATTGCAACTGCCAGTCTAAACATAAAATAATAGAACAAACAAGATATGAAATACCTCATGGAGCAGGCCGAGTTCGAGACACTTATCGGTCGCGGAGAGTACCCCGATGCAGAGGTTCCTCCCTTCACAATCATCTATTTCACAGCCACCTGGTGCGGCGCCTGTCGCTCAATTGATCTGAATGCTCTCACTACAGCCTTCCCTCTAGTAAATTGGCTAAAGTGCGATGTCGACCAGAATAATTACACCCCTGGTTACTGTGGAATCCGTTCAATCCCAACCTTCATTGCTATAAAGAATAAGAAGATCGCCGATAAACTTCAGTCGAATGATAATGAGAAGATTACAGAGTGGATTAAATCGCTATAAATTAGAAAGGGATGAAAGACTCCTATGACCTTATAATAATAGGTGCTGGAATTGCAGGGTTATACACCGCAATAGAGTACTTAAAACACCATCCGAAACGCTCCGTCGCTATCGCGGAGGCCTATCACATCGCCGGTGGGCGTATGTCAACCTTCTCAGCTGATATATCGGGAGTTCATTACCAATGGGAAATGGGTGGCGCCCGAATTTCGGAACATCATACGATGCTTCTCAAACTCCTGAAACGGTATGATCTCGAACTAATTCCAATTTCAGGCCAGTCTCAATTCAAGGAATCTGGAGCCTATCCGATCGAGCCAGACAGTTTTGGTCCAGCCCTTCCAATTACACTCGGACCTCTAGCAAATCTTCCGCCCGAAATTCTCGCCGCCAAAACAATACGCCAATTACTTTCACAATTCTACAAACCGAAGGAACTCGAAGGCCTTCTAATTCGCCACCCCTATCGCGCCGAATTGGATACCATGCGAGCCGATGTTGCTCTGAAACTTTTCCAGAATGAATTCAGTCCGGAAGAAAAATACTTTTTATGTAAATCCGGTCTCTCGAATCTTATAAAAAAGATGGTGGAAGAATTTGAAAATCTCGGAGGAAAACTTTTCCTGAAACACAAACTTTTAGAAATTCAAGAAACCAAATTCATTTTCAAATCTGGCGGGGCCGGCCGTTCCGAAATTATTATGGAAGCTCCCAGAGCCGTTTTTGCAATTCCCTCCACCGCTCTGGCCCGGATCCGCCAATTCACTTCCTGGCCCACTCTTCGCCATCTCACTATGAAACCTCTTCTCCGAGTCTATGCAGTTTTCCCTCCAGACAGCGACGGTCACCACTGGTTTGAAAATCTCCCAAAGATTGTCACAGCCACTCGACTCCGCTACATAATTCCAGGAAATATAAAGACCGGTTCAATTCAGATTTCCTACACAGACTCCACGGATGCAGAACCTCTCATCGAACTTCTAAAAAAGAACGGAGAGAGCTCCCTTGGAGAAGTTCTTATGAAAGAGCTTCGAACACTCTTTGGTAAAAAGATTCCAGACCCCCTCTTCGTTAAGGCATATCCATGGGAACATGGCGTAACCTATTGGCTTCCCGGTGATTATAATCCTGTAGAGCTATCGAAGAAGGCTATCTCACCTCTAAAGGAACATCCAAATTGGTTCGTCGTGGGTGAATCTTATAGTATGCGCCAGGGATGGATTGAAGGTGGACTCGAACACGCCAGATCTGCTCTCCCTAAAATACTGGCGGCTGAAGACGAATAACGGCTATTACCAAGTACTTATTTTCAGTACTTGACGGTAGATGGATAAGCACCTCCTACTTGCCCTATTTCATATAGTCCTCGTTGTTCCCCTCTTCCTCTATATTGGGTTTCAGCGTGCAGCGACGCCCGAATGGGTCTATAACCTAGTTTTTGGGCTTGGTCTAGTTTTATTAGCCTATCATGGTGTGAAGGCCGCTATAAAACTTATGTCACATACTATGGGTGCCTGGGTAAATCTTATACACGCTCTGATACTAGCTCCCTTGCTCCTTTATATTGGATATAATGGAAAAAAGACGCAGCGACCCGCCTACGAAATGCTACTGATGGTAGCCTTTGCAGCACTCGGCTATCATCTCAAGTCGCTGATTGTAGCGACTCAGACCTTTATTAAGGATGATGAATAATACTATTTAAATACTCTCGACGCGTGGCCTCATCTATTCTAATACATGAGGCCGCATGATAATGAAAGGCTGTAAGCGAGTTCGATTCCTTATTACAGCTACTGCAGATAAGCCCATTGCGGATCTGAGCCACCTCATTCTTACAGTGAATCCGCACATAGTGAATCAGAAGGTTTGATTTAACAGATGAACCCTTGAACTTACAGTTGTCAATAGGGCATCGAAATAGAGTTTCCTCGATATGATTATGCTGTGTATTAATGTGAACCTCTAGAGAATATTTTGCCTTGAATTCCATCTTACAGTGATTGCATTTATATGCGAGACGATCCTCATGCGATTTCAAATGATAATGCATTGTATTCTGTTTTTCTCGCGTTTCACCGCATATATGACAGCTGTATTCACCGGCTGAGTTTTTAGTATATTTGTATACCATTTTCTAAGGATTATGTGACTAACACCATATTATTCAAATTTAGATCTTACCGCCGTGTACTTAACTTCAGTACTAGCCGTTACCGCCGTGTACTAGCCGTTACCTCCGTTTACTAGCCATTATTGGTTACATTTGGCCCACCAATCTCTCGCCGATTTAGAGGATTCCTTAGCTCTTTTAGCAATATCCGCATCAGTTGTATGATAGGTTTTTCCACAAAGTAAAAAGGAATGTACTCTGGCGTAGCCCCATTGTTGCTCTGTTGCCCCGGGCCGATGACCCGTTCTCCAGGCGGCCATTCCTCGATTATATGACTCTTTTATATATTTGAGAGGAACGCCTGTCACCTTGGCCTTATCTTCCAAGGATTTTGCATCAGGAAATTTCGATTTCCAAGAGGCCGTATAATGTGAACTCTTTGTTTTAACACCCTCGTCTGTTTTGAATCCAACATAGGCGCTTGCATTTTTCCAGAACTTAGAACCAAAATGTTGAATCTCCCGTTTTCTCGCGACCTTTTTGGTAGATGAAAGTCCACTAAAATACCGTTTTGGCTGGTAGGCCTTGCGTGTTTTTGATGGCATTACTTACTAAGATTGGAGAAATAATTCTACCGCCATGCAGTACTAGCCGTTAAGCACTCAAAGGTACACATCATATAATATCTAAGATGATTATCGCAACTCTTGCAATCGGTCACGACTTCTGTGAGAATCTGGCTGACTGCATAGATTCGAAGCGAGACTATGCAGAGAGACACGGCTATAAGTATATTCAGGGGGGTGTCGAATTCTGGGACCGTGAGCGGCCCATACCATGGTCGAAGGTCCCCTTTATTCTTTCAATTCTATCTGGGCTTGAAGATGGTGCCCTCGTCTGGCTCTCAGACGCTGATGTTTTAATTACTAATCCGGCACTTACTCTCGAAGAACATGTTTTACCGATGCTACCCGCCAAGAAGGATATGTTGATGCTTATTGATGCTTGCGGTCATCTTAATTCAGGGAACCTATTAATGCGTAATAGTGCCTGGTTGAGGGACTATTGGAAGCGCGTTGGAGAGCAGACTGATCTACTCTATCATATCTGGTGGGAGAACGCTGCTATGATAAAGCTGCTAGAGACGAATGAGAATGATCTAGCCCATGTGGAGATTTCGGGGCTCCATACGCGGTTCAATTCATATATCCAGGGACTTCCAGATCAGCCCCTCTGGCTTCCAGGACAGTTCCTCGTTCATTTTGCAGGCGTGTATGATGTTAAGAAAATCCGGAGCCTTACGGAGGCAATTCAGGCTGGTAAAGTTCCCAGACTAGTCGGAGAAAAAATCGAATATCTTAATATAAATGGACGCCGCCAACTCTAACTCTAAGAAGAATATGATGGGTGGTCGCCGTCGCCGCGGAACGCGCCGCGCTGGAAAGGGTGGTCGCCGCGGCACGCGCAAGACGCAGATGGGCGGCCAGAACAACAAGCTTGCCATGGGCTCGCAGATGGGTGGCGCAAAGCGCGCCGTCGGCACGCACGCTGAGGTCTGGCATGGCACAGCGGACCACACGAGCGGCGGCCTCAAGAAGAGCCAGCTCATGAAGAACAAGCACGGACGTATTGTATCCAAGAAGAAGCACGCTCTTGGCAAGAAGGCGCTCAAGCACCTCGTGAAGGCTGGCTTCAAGGCGAAGAAGGGGACCTTTAAGCTTTTCCGCAAGTAAATTGCGGAAAAGCGCAGAGTGTTACTAAAGTAACACCCGAACTTTTCAGAAAGTAAATTGCATTAAAGCTCACCCCTTTCGAGAAGTAATGGAATCAGCAATAGACCGTAAGAGTTCAGCCGACTCCTCATAAGAAAATAGACTACCACCCGAACCCTCAACTGGATCAAACCAATACAGATATCCCTTCTTGTCCGATTCTCCTATGGAGGACCAGACAAGACCAAGCTCTGATCCCCGAATCTCCTTTAGAACAGAACTAATATTGTATTTTCCAGTCTCTGCTGAACCCATTCGCGGTAACAGCGCTGATTCAATCATATCATTATTTGTATCGTGCGTCCAAAAAATCGCATCCCAATCAGCCAGTTTCGGTGCCATAGAACCAAGGCCGATTAGACTGAGTCCCTCACATTTCGATAAATGATTCAGTACCTGCATTGAAGGCTCTCCACTCGCCCAGACAAGTCTTACTGGCTTAGCACAGTTTGTTACATAGGTTAATGCAAGACGAAGATCAGATGAATCTTTCACAATAAAAATAGCATCCCATTTCATTCGTTGAAGCCACGGATGTGTCTCCTGTGTAATAAGTACCTTGCGCCCTCTCTGTGCGACCTCACTATCTAAAACAGACAGTCTCGAGCGTAAAAGTGTCGGTAGAAGACTGGGTGATCCAACACAGTATATCTTATAACCCTTGAGCCGTTCGCCAAAGGCCTCTAGGCGAACTTCATCGGCCATTACTATATTTTTAGACGAGGGTGTATTTAGACCTGCATTTGCCAAGTAACGGCGGTTAAATCATACAAATCTTGGGAGCAATAGGTGGCTTATCTTGTCCTGATAGTTCATGAATAACATAGAAATTCTGAATGACTCTTGGTTCTACTGATACGCGCGCAACGGGCAGAACGGGTTCCTCTTTTATGAAATAGGTTATAATAGAAATTGTAGAGCCTACCGAGCATCCAGTGACTGCACCGACCCAGACAGGAAAGCATTGATTAAGTCCGCCACCAAAGAGTCCTGCGATCGCTCCACACATACCGAGGGCAATTGGAATAGGTAATTGATGATTCATTTCTAATTATGTGCTAATGATAAATGATTATCAATTTTAGGATAACTAGTATAAAGTACATGGCGGTATAAAGTACTTAGTGGTACTAAATTTGAATGATGTAACCCCTCCAGAAGCCTCATAAAATGCTATCATGTTTTAAACCTAAACTAGTATATCAATATGATACAAGGCCTTTTGAGGGAGCGGGCTGTTTATTTACAAATAAACAGCTCGTTCTCGCTGGGTATCAACAAAATAAGAGTGACCCCTCTATCAGCGGTATCGGCGGAGCAAAGCTACCTGGAGAGCTCTACCAAGAGACTGCCTTTCGCGAGACCCTTGAGGAACTCTTTCATGTGAATACCTTTCCTGATGGCCTTCTTAAGGCAGTTGAGACTGCTCTAATACCTGAGTCTATCGTGCAAAATCGCACTTATATCATTATCGTTCTTAATTTTCAAGAGCTAGATAAAATGCTTAAAATCTGTAAGTATTATCGACTCAAGTCACCGATTTATTCACAGTTTCCTCTTACACTCAAGGATCTTGTCTTCAATCGTGAATCAGATGCCACAGCTGAAATCTCGCATCTCACCCTCATACCAATGACAAAGAGCATTCATATTGATAAATATTTCACAGAGGATATTGGACTTGTTTAGAAAGTTTGTAAAAATACTATTTTACCGCCATGTGTGCTGATCTAGTAATTACTAATAAAGTGTTATCGTAATTATTTATCCCTGGTATTTTTAATAGTGTAAATAGACAATCGTCATATCGGGTTTCCCATTCTTTAATCTTATCTATGAATAAATTCTCCTCAAAATGTAATATATCTTCTATAATATAATACCCACCAGGCTTTATTTTATGTATGCTGTTTTCAAAAAAACATACATTTGCTGCAAATGCATGTAATCCATCTTCAATGATAATATCAAAATTATCCTGTAAAATAGGTTCATCCCACATTTTCTTTATCACTTCTGGATTTGTTTGGTCGCAGTAAAATGTCTTTATTTTGTCGGTACTAAATAATATTTCACGATCAATATCTGCTCCGTATATATGTGATTTAGGGAAAAACTCGGACCATCCGTATAATGATGCGCCTGGTTTACCATTTGAACCCATATTGCTAGGTATTTCTGTATTATTAGTGCCTAATCCTAATTCGAATATTCTTAATTCCTTATTACATAAATCCTTGAATATACTATAATAAAATGTTGTATAGTTATGCCAACTAGTTTCAATATCTTTAGAGCCTTTATCACTTCCATGTTTACCCATTATTTCACATAATGGTGTGTATTTTTTAACATCAAACATATTATTCACCATATATTATATGCCTAAAAATATACCGCCAATTACTTAACTTCAGTACTTTGCATTAAAAAGTTTCTAAAAATTTCTCTATACATTCTCTTATTTCCTTTGAATCATCCTTGAATTTCACACCATGGAGTCCTTCAGAACGCAACTTCTTCTCGGCTAGTTCAAGAAGTTTGTATATGTTATCGATACTTACAGTCTTGTCTGTATCAGAATATTTTTTGCAGTGAAAGATGTCAGAGGAGAGATACTCATGATCCTCGAGAAGACCGGTTTCTTCTAAGACCTCGAGACCTATCATGAATATTTTTTCTCTTATTGGCATACTGAGTTTTGGATCAAAAATAGTTGGTTTCAGATAGGTTAGACCATCCTCGTGCTGAAGACGGTGCTTCTTAGGACGCTCATCAACAAAAAGAATATGCTCGGGAGTAATAGATCCCTTGACCTTACACAAATCAGTAAAAATCGTTTTGAGAACCTTGAAGGTCTTTAGAGGTTGTCCGTTCTCAGTCTCCTTCCAATCAGCTTGGCGTAGAGAGTGTGTGGCATCAACTAGACAGGTAAAGAGGCCAGGGCATTTGTAGATTTCCTCAATAAGCCTCTTGCCGAGATAGGGATTGAAGGTGTTCCAGGTATTTGAATATATGGCTACTGCACGGACCTTTTTGTTATTTATAAGTGGGTGTATCATCTCGCCGAGATTCGGTCTGAAGACTGTCTTGAGGACGGCAGGACTTTTCAAGAGTTTCTGGATATAGAGCTCTTCAGCCTGTTTGAGCTTTTTTCGGAGAGAGGCGCTGATCTTAAGTGTAGGATTGATTCTCTTGTTGAATGAATTTTCGATTGTTTCGGCACTAAAGAAGTCGGACCAGATTCCTATATGAAAAAAGAATCCGAGTGTATTATCTAGATCGAAGGCTATGAGTGCCATCTGCCCTTTTAATAAAAGGGCCCAAAAAAAGATGGATTTTATAGGGCAAGGCTCAGAGTTTTTGGGCTCTTTTTCTAAAAAAGAGCAAGGCTCAGAGTTTTTTGCTGAGCTTTTTTCTAAAAAGCTCCTAAAGAGCAAACCGCGCCTTGTAATCAGCAATAGATGCTCTCAGCGACGGCTTATTCCACAGAATCCATCTAGAAAGTGCACCAGCCGTCGTTGGATCGGTAAAGTTCTCATGCGCCTTGTGACGGAGAATATAGCGCTTCTTCCGTTCCTCATCCTTGTGAATTGTAAAATCGGACATTCCTGCAGCCCCGAAGTGTGTTGTCTTAGTGCGCCCATTATCTCCACGAAATATAGCCATCATTTTTTTATCCGGATTTGTTGATTTTCCGAGGAATTCAAGTTTCATTTGCTATTAGGGTACAAGATTTATCCTGCGCGCGCTAAATTTGGTATGTAATCCCACGCTATTATATAGTAGACATGTCAGATAACGCATATATTCCTCTCGAGCCCCATGCTATTCCTGAGGTTATCAAACCCTATCTCGACCAGATGAGCCCAAAGGAGCGTGAGCTCCACAATCTAGCCATCGAGTTGCTTGGTTCATCCTATTTCATCGAGTATTCACACGGATATCTAAATTGGATTAAAACGAAGAATTCGTAAAGGAACATCTCCATAGGCTGCTGCCATCTCACTAAAGCTTGAATAGTATGATCCGAGAATCTCAGAACAACGGCTGAGAGAATAGAAATCAACCATCCCCTCACGACATCCAAAGGGATCATTTCGCCCTATAATCATATCGGATCCACACAGAATACGCCCTGGAAATCGCATTAGAGCCTCGATTCGTTCATCAAATGAATCAGTAGCTAAATAGAACATTGTAGTACTAGAGTATGTATTCATCGCCTCCCAGAAAAGTTCAGAGGGTGACTCTTTTATGGATTTTTCATTGTCTCCACGACGAATATGAATCCCTACAATGGCGGTTGTTCCTGGCACAACCTTCGCAAAGGCATCGTCTGACATGCACTGAATCATATCGGCCGGCTTTAACATTCTTAAATAGTACAGCCAGCGGTCAGGATCAGACCGATGAAATTGCCCGTGCGACTTAATACGGAGAGGCCGATTCTGACCTGCCCGCAAAAGTACAAAGTTCCACTCTTCCTGTGATTGAACCTCTATGGCCTTATCCCAACCTGTATGAGGCTCTAGACGGCCATCTTCAATTACAACCCAGGATGGAACCGATCTCCTGTCAAAAAGAAAGTCGAAGGGTGCCGTGTGAATATTCGTATCGGGGGTCCAAGATACTACAAGAGACACTGGCCTAGAACCGTCGCCATTTAGAGGGACAATATCCTCGGCAGCACACATTGCACTTACAAAAGCACGAAGGCGATTTGCTAGTCCCGCACAGGCCCTAAATTCGAGCGGAGGATTCCGTGTAGCCATCTTCTAATAGTAGTGTCAATTTCTTAGGTAACGATTATTAGAAGATGGCTCTGATGGCTAGAACGAGAAGCTAAAGTTACATGGCGGTATAAATTTGAGCCCGCCCCCTCGCCAAATCCTATTTTTAATATAATGGACTGTGGAATCTGTCTAAACACATATACAAAGAAGCTCCGCCAAAAGGTGACTTGTCAATATTGTCCTCAACATGCCTGTAAGACTTGTCAGCAAGAGTGTTTGCTGAGAACCTATGAGGACCCCCATTGTTTCGCCTGTAAACGCGGCTGGAGTTCCGATTTTATGGTTCAGAATTTCCCTCTTATCTTTCGTAATAGTACCTTACGTATGCATCGTCGCAAGATTCTCTTTGAACGGGAGAAGTCAATGCTTCCTGCTATGCAAATCTTTGTAGAGGCCAAGCGTAATGTTGAGCGACTTATTGAATTGTATAATAATAGAGTAAAAGCATTCTTAGAAAGTCATACTACTCTAAGCAAACTTATGAGTGATCTTCGCTTGTATGAGAAGACTGTTTGGACTGATCTTGTCGATAGAAAGGCTCGCGGAATGATTACTGAAGTTGAAAAGCCGGCTTTTAAGGCCGCTCGACAGACTTGGAACAATCTCATTGAAAAAATCAATGATTATCGTGTTAGCCATTTTACACCACTTCGAAAGAGCATGCAAGAAGCACATACCGAGTTAAACTATTGGCAAGTGATGTATCAAAATGGTACAAATAGTGCTGAAAAACAGAAGCGTGAGTTTATGATGCGATGCCCTGCCGATGAGTGCCGCGGGTTTCTATCGACAGCCTATAAATGTGGTACATGCGAGAAGCATACTTGCTCCGAATGCCTTGAAGTTCTCGGTCTTCCAGATGAGACCACGACCCTTGAGGTAATGAAGGAGACCCACACCTGTAAACCCGATAATGTAGAATCTGCAAAGCTCATTAAAAAGGAGACACGCCCCTGTCCGAAGTGCGGCGCGCGTATCTTTAAACTGGAGGGCTGCGATCAGATGTTCTGCACGGTCGAATCATGCCACACAGCCTTCAGTTGGAACAGCGGCCATATTGTCACTGGTCGCATCCATAATCCACACTATTATGAGTGGCTCCGTCGCAATGGCGGAGAGGCGCCCCGCGAGGTCGGCGATATTCCATGTGGTGGTGTTCCAGCAGCCGGCATCTTTATGCGTGAGATCTTGCGTAATACTCAGCTCACAAACGATGAGAAGAATCGGCTACTAGAGATTCACCGTAACACACTCGACTTCGAGGCGCGGCTCACGGCCTTTCCTGCCCGCCCAGATGCGCTCATGAATAAGGATATCAATGTGCGCTATCTCATGAATCGCATAACAGAGGATGAATGGAAGCGGAAGCTCGAGCTGACTGAGGCGGCCTTTAATCGCAAGAAGGAAATCGGTCAGCTTCTGCAGACCTTTGTGACGGCAACAGCTGATATTCTCCAGAGTATCATGGGGCAGATAGAGGACCCAACGCGCTCGGCAGCATCTATTGCCAAATACATTCGTGAAACTGCAATACCGAATCTGAATAGCCTGCGTGATTATACGAACGAGTCTTATGCAACTATGAGTAAGGTACGGCATATGGCAGTTCCACAGGTGGGTGATAGATGGAATTGGATGGGTATCAGGGCTCTTTATAAGTCAGAGGGTGGTCCCCCGCCGTTAGACATGGAGGCTGAGAATACGGTTGAGGAAATGGTGATTACTGCTTTACCGCCAGGTACTTAACTTCAGTACCCATCTAAAACACGCCTCATTAATATCAGATAGAAATGCTTTTTAATTACCCCGCATATTCTATTAATCTTGATCCGGTACGCACAAAATATATTTATTCCCTATCTGGTGCGATTGATATTCCAATCACTATTTTTAAGGCGTCAGATGGATCCGAATGGTGGAATTCAAATATGCCAAGGGCACACCCTTGGCCAATTGATGTAATTACACAGGGTATGATGGGCTGTACGAAGTCCCATCTTGATATTCTTGGTAGCACTGCGGAGCAGGGCGTATATATTTTCGAGGATGATGCTGAGCTTATTATGCCGATGGAGGTAGTCAGTAGTTATCTTTCTGATATCATGGCCGATTACAGTGATTCCTGGGATATTATTCTCCTAGGTGCAAATGAATATGTGAGTTCAAAGCCTCTTACTCAGCATATTAATCGTGTATATCGCTTCTGGGGTACACATGCGATGATTATTAATAGAAATGTATTTGAGTTAGTTCGGCGAACCTTTGAGGACTCACTCGGCCAGGGAATCTTTCTCCCAGCCGACTGGCTCTATAATGAGACTATTAAGCGGTATAGTCTGCGGGTTTATGCACCGAGCTCACCGAAACTATTTTTTCGTCAGGTGCCTGGGCTTACTTCGGCAATTACGGGGAAGGTTCGCGCTTAAAGCTTTTTTTCTAAAAAAGCTTACCAATAAGTGGCCCGCCCCACCGTATCATATTATTTATAAATCCTTGATCCAAAGGACGCTTATACATTCTAAAGTCAAAAATGGCACCCTTTAACAGTTCATCTCGGAGTTCGTACTCTCCAGGCTGATCCGTCCAGTTCGACTTCCCCAAATAGTTCTTCTCAGTATATTGATTCTGTGGAAGAAAGCCAGACTCCTGTGTATAGACCTGTTCGCCATTTATATGAAATCGAATATCGGGACGCACAGCATCCATTGAGGCTGCCGTTACTACAATATGAGTCCACTCGCCAATTGCAATAGCCTTATTAATTTTTACCTGCATCTTACGGAGCGTACCGTCCCAGACTTCATACATAAGTGTAGCACGGCTGCGCTTCGCATTTGGATCCGCCGCCGGCTGGCGCGTATTTATCTGCTGCGCCTTGTTCGGATCAGCATAGTTATCGGCTCCAGGGCAGGTAAAATCATTCACATTGGCTGATGATATCTTGTAAAGATCTTCAGCGCGTAGTTCAGCGCACCACTGTGCCCCAGAGCCAGGCCCAGGCACTGTTGTTTCAGGGCAGTTAGATCCCTTACGAAGTTCATTATCTCCGGAATCTGGATCACCCTTGCCAAGAATTCCTAGAAAGATATTATCCTTTCCTGCCCCATTTCCAAAATCGAAAATATGGGCGTTATTCGTAAATTCGTCAAATCGTACCCACACTGAAAAGGCACGCACAGACCGCAGCGATCCGAGATTTCCTAGACTGAGATCCGAGCTGTCTCCCAGGCGAATGAATTGGTTTACTCCGTTAAGTTGAAGGGCATGTGAAACAGTCGGCCGAGGAGGACTCTCATTCACGGTTACGCCACCTGCACTCTGTATAATGGCCTTCCCCATGTAGTCGATCATATCATCGCGAAATCTGAGCCACATTCCACAACCCCTGTAAAAATCGAGTAGAATCTTAATATCATCTGGCGGATCCGTATCGAGCACATCCTTATCGGCAAACTTAAAGTCACTCGCGGTAAGACACATTGGCTCATAGTTTGCCCCCGATTTTATAATACGACAGTACGAGCTTCTACCTGTTTTCGCCGATTTTACCATGTAGTCGTCACGCGATATCTGTAGTCCATCACCAACCTTTTTTGTCTTGAAGTCTACACTAGTTAAGCCATCTGTTCCGGCAAGAGCACAGGCAAAGAATAGTTCGTTCTCGGATCCTCCATCAGGAAATACCATACGACAATAGTCCTTCTTCTGACCGATCGCTTGTACATCAGCATAGTCAGCAAAGTAACGGCGATCTGACTTATACCCTGACTCCTCCTTGAGAGGTCCTACATCACCACGAATATTGAATGGAAAGGTGAGAATACTCTCAGGCGTCGCCTCAACAGCCCCTTGTCCTGTTGGAATTGTACTCGCCCACTGGAATCCTTCAGTCACCTTTTTTGGAAAGACCATTTCTAGCCATAGAAGGCCTATAAGGAGTCCTAATGCTATCCAGACACTTCCGGACATTTACCTATCTTGGGTTAATGCTTTTTAATAACTCGTTAACGCTAGTAACTAATTGGTGGTAGTCGGCGGTAGTTGCCGTAAGAGAAAACATCCAACGAGAAGACAGGCAATGGAGGGCGGAGCAATCATAGGGCAGGGAAATTATGGCTGTGTTTTCGATCCACCCCTTCTCTGTGAAGATTCAGTCGAAAAGAGAAGGGGTCGGCAACGTGTTGTTGGTAAACTCAGTGATGAATCCGATGCAAAGGATGATATAATTGCTGCAAAAATCCTATCAGAAATCAAAAATGCAGATGACTACTTTATTCTGCCCGATATTAATTCATACTGTAAAAATGTCGTGCCACTTGACAAGCAACCTGATAAGAGAGGTATTAAGCTTTGTGGAGCAGTCGAGTATTTTGGCACAGAGCGTATGGTTCACTACACGATGCCATTCGGGGGACTCAGTATTATGAGATACTTTGAATCACAGACAAAGGCATTTCCTATTCGTGCAATGATATCACACCTTCTAGAGGGGTCTGCTCTTATGACACTAAACGGATACGTCCATTATGATATTCACATGGGGAATATTCTCATTGGCTCAAAGGATCTGAAGCCCCGTTTCATTGATTTTGGATTTAGCTTCTCATCGTATTCTATCACAACTGAGGTCCTCGATGAGAGATGGAAGGTCTACAAGGCTGAATATGCTGCAGAACCACCTGAGATCACAGTCATAACAGGCTTACTAAACAATCATAAACTGACAACAGTAGTACAGGATGTCTTGAAGAATAAGCCGCCGCTTAAAAATGCTGAAAAGATTGTGGGACTCTCTCGCAATACTCAGCTAAACGAATTCATGAAGTTCTGGAATACCTCAATCGCCTGTAAAAATAAGGACTGGGTCGGCTTCTTTCGTCTCTATTGGCCCGCCTTTGATGCCTGGGCGATAGGATTCATAATAATCTATATTTATTCAAAGGCGCTCTTTATAAAGGATGTAAGCGATGATTGGCCGGTGCTTTCGTCTCAAATAAAAGAAGTTCTGAGAGGACTTCTTCGAATGGATCCTAGAAAGCGGCTCGACTCGGTCGAAGCCTTAAATCTATTTAATCCCTCTTCACATGTCTTGTCGTCCGCGTCCGGAAAGGCTTGGCTGGAGCAGAGACAGGCTGTTCGCGATCAGCTCTAGAGGATCGCGAACCACCGCCACGGGCCTTTAGATACAGTGCATGATTGCGCGGGACACAGAAAAAACTGCAGAAAATGTCATAGTTTAAGGAGCTTCCCTCATCAAGTGACACATAGTTATAATTTGCAAGCTTAGGATTCCATATTTTATGGTCGTAAGCGTCCAAATTCGTGACCTTTGACCCCCCAGGCTTATGCGACCAATAGCCATTTGAATCCTGTCTTAAGAAGTGATAGTCATCACTCTGGTCGACAATAAGGGCAATCTTTGAGTAATTTGCGGGGCATGTATCCGTAAAGTTAACCCGTTTTATTTGGCGATTATCTCCATAGATACGCATCGCCATATTCGGACAGGTCTTAGGCAGATTATTTCGAAAAGGTTCATACCCTGATGCCTCCCCTGGCTGATGATAGGGTGCACTACAGACCTTCTTGCCCTTGCATTTCGCAATTTGTTTCGGATCACGAACATTCATTGCATAAGAATAGCAGTTATGCGTTTTTAAGAATGACTTGATCTTATTCCATAGGCTTGGGTGCCAATCTGGCTCGGCCCCTGTAATTGGCGACTCTACAGGGCAGGCGTCAAGATGCTCTTTACAGAAGGCCTCTCCTGGTAATGACTTATTATTACACTCAATCGAGCAATTGCACTGGTGAGGTAAAGCCGTCTCATAGGGTGCCAAGCACTGCTTGCGGTGAATTTTTCGGGTTTGGAACTTCTGTTTGTATGACATTTTGGTCGGGAGGACCACCTACTATAGTCTGTGATTGTAAAAGTTTCGCAATCTTTATAATAACATCGTCTTGCCCTGGGGATTTAGAAACATCAACCAGGTTTGGGACGCCGGTAGAATTGGTTGAGGATGTAGGGGCTCCAGAATTCACATCCTGTAATTTTATGAATTCTTCCTGGGCCTGTCGCATGAGAATTTTTTCCACGGTATGCATGAATTTATTGAATTGTTGTTCGTGAGTTTGCGAATCCTTCGTATTATATGTTCCAGTGAGGGCGAGATATTGCCAGCCTTCGGATCGTAATTGTTCGTAGGTTGCATGAAATAGGAAGTATTTTTTATCGAATTTGAAAAGTGTTAGGAATCCATTTGAAATTGTAACGAGAAGGGAAAGTAGCCAGGTACACCAGTAAATTGACGTGGAGAATTGGGATGCAATTTGATTATATTGAATTGATAAAAGCGCCGGCACTATAATTGAACCAATTGTTATAACGACCCGATTTGTATGAAACAGGAATGCAGTCTTTTGACACCTATAGTATGAGTCTTCGATAATAGTAATATAATATTCCTCAAAAATTACACGCTGATCTGCACGAAGTGTTATCGTCCCTGCAGCCTGTTTGAATTGATATATCGTCTTTTTGGCCGAGACCATACTAAACACCCTAAGAAAGTAAAATTGATATTATAGACTCAGATGGGAGGCATTTCTAAAAATGAATTACTCGATCTGGTCTCATAATTTCATCTATGATGATACAGATTTCAGTACCTGTAATGTGAATATCGATGAATGGCGTCGAATCCAGGATGAAAATGTAGGGATTAATCGGCTCTTCGCGCAAGTAACACTCGGTGAAAAGAAGGTCTATATTGCCCTTGGAACACCTATCGGTGCAGAGGTTATTCCGAACTCACTGCATAAACCCCTCTTTCTGCCAGGATGGGTTCTCGATATACTTTGCTGCGAGGGAGCTGGTGAAACCGTGGAGGTTGACTGGCTCGATTCCGAATCCTTTCCCGAGGCCACTCGCATAGTACTTCGCCCGCATGATTCCGCCTTCTTTCATGCAGATGCAAAGGAGGAACTTGAGCGGGCTCTAACAAGTATTGGAGTTCTTCAGCTCGGTACAACTATTCCTGTGACCCTGGCAGCTCTTGGTGGATTTACAGTATATGTGGATGTTGTAGGGCTGGAGCCGACTACACTTGTTCTTATGCAGGGGGATGAAGTCGCGATCGAGTTTGAGGAAGCACTGGATGCCCCTGCAGCGGCGCCACCGCCACCGGCAACTCCAGAGCCAAAGCAAGAGGTGCTCGTAACGCCCCCTGCGCCAGTCGCCCAAGGCCACCAGCTCGGCGGCGTCTCACGGCCCAGAGGGCCTGATGGTCGCGCCTGGAATCCCTGGAGAACCTAAGGTTAAAATGCAAATAAATGGTAATGACGACTCAGCAAGAGGTTGATGATGGGGCCGAGCAAATTCTCAATTGTTTCAATAGCAATGAGCCTTTTTTTATTGGTCGAAATGGCAGCAGTGAAATGATGGTTTTCGACTACTGGCTAAAATATCGCACGGTTGGTGTACCCTGGCGCTCAGATCTTATTGGAAGACTTCGAAACAATTTCGGAGTCTGGCCGATCACATCGAGTTCGCTCGACGCCTGGTGCAAGGATTATCATGATGCCCTTTCCAGAGTCAATGGAATTTCAGCAGGATGGTTCAAGCCTCTGGCGGATGCCGAACACCAGTTTATCAAAAGAGTCGTTCCAGCGGCCTTCACGATGCCACTAAGATGCCTCGAACCCTATTATGTTCGCCCTGATCTCCGCTGGACGACGGCACTTGCTGATAAGGATGTCGCGGTTATAACGAGTTTTACAAAGACCGTACAGGGCCAGCTCGACCGCATAGACCCTCTAAAGATTTGGTCCAGTCTAGAGGCTCCTGAGTCGATTCTGCCACCGACTGTGCGCTGGCATCTTGTCAAGAGCTATTTTCCTCCGAATGTGTCTGGGGATCACGAGACTGGATGGGCTTCAATCGGCGTTGAGTCCTGGGAACAGGCTGTAGATCATCTTGTTGCCGAGGTTCTCAAGACACCGGCTACACATGCTATTATCGGATGTGGCGCAATAGGAATGAATGTGGCAGGGCGTTTACGGGCCAAAGGTCTGAGTGTGCTGCTTCTCGGTGGGGCGGTGCAAGTCCTCTTTGGAGTGCGCGGGCGGCGCTGGGAGAATCACGGTGTCATTTCCAAGTTCTGGAATGACTCCTGGGTCTGGCCCGAGGAGTCCGAGTGCCCTCCAAACGCCCAGACAGTTGAGGGGGCGTGTTATTGGCGCTGATAGTTTCTCCTAGAAAAAGAGGGATGCGGATACAAATAGCCTCCGATTTACATTTAGAATCGCGGCCAAAACAGACCTTTGAAACAATGCTTGATGTTGGCCTGGCACCCTGTCTGGCTCTCTTGGGTGATATTGCTCCAGTAAATCATCCGAATCTGAAGGCCTTTATAGAATGGTGTTCTACCCGCTGGGAAATGGTCCTCTATATACCAGGAAAGGCTGAATGTGCGGACGATATTCTGAAGCCAGAGGAATGTGTTCGTATGCTAAAGATACTTGCGGCGCCGTTCAAGAATGTGAATATTATGTTTCGCGACAGTTTTTATACAAATGATGGGCTGATTATTCTTGGATGCCCCTTTTGGAGTTTTGACCCGAAGGAGAAGCGGGTCTTTCGTGATTTACACAAGGGTGACTTGGAATGGATACAGTCTATAATAAAACAGTATACGAATCCATTTTTGATTCTGACACATTTTGGACCGGTCAGCTGGGTGCAGGATGAGGCGGGTGATACTGATCCAAATACGGCCCCAGTATTTACGGAGACCGAGTTGATGTTACGGGCTCCAATTGTAACCTGGGCCTTCGGTCACTGTCACACCTATCTTGAATTTACGAAGGTCTGGAGTAAGGCAAATGGAGTTCCGCAGTCAATTATGTTGGTCTGTAATGGTCTTGGGCCACGGCGTGCCAGATTCGTGCAGGGTGACTCATTAACGGAATACAGGACCGATGCAATTCTGCGCGTGGATCCGAAGCTAGTCTAGCTTAGGTCGCACCATTTTATCAAAGGTCTCCTCAAAACCCTTTATAGATCGTATGAAATTCGGCGCCGGTGTAAAGGCAATAGGGCGTTTTGCCTTTATTTTTGCTATAGCATCATCTGACTTTAGACGATAGTTTGCAATAAGATACATTGCTACAAGACTCGCTGACCTCTGCATTCCAGCATGACAATGAACTAACACAGGGCCGTTCCGAACTTCCTGCGTGAGCTTATAGACAGCCTCTATCGACCAGTGTTCCATATTGCGTATTTCCTCCTCCTGTAGGTTATCGTCTACTGCGAGACGGTACTTTCTCGGGACGGAGTTTACAAAAGGAATATTCTTCGTACAGTTAAAAACAGCCTGAATTCCGTTCTTCTTAAGAAATTCCTCATCCTGTGAGGCTATGATGTTTCCTAGCCAGAGATTGCGTGTAATAAGATCTGCAGCGTTAGCTTGCGATGCCATTTTATCTATGAACTAGATAATCTAAATGGCGAGCCGACGCGGTAGCTACCGACGCGATCGCTACCGACGCGGTAGCTACCGACGCGATCGCTACCGACTAAATATACTTTTTAGAGAACTCGGACAACTCAAAAAGACATCAACCTGTTTCTTTTCAGCCTTCATATTTCTGACAAATTGTGCTACGGCGCTCTGGTTCAATAACATGATCTACTTCAGACTTTTCACTGCCCTTTTTGTAACCTCACTTATCGTACACACTGACAATAATATTTACACGAATCTTCTTGATAAGATACAAATTCTTGGTGTAATATTATATGGTGGCTATCTTTTTTGGAAGAAACTTGGATCCAAGAGCTACCTTAAGGCATTCATACCAGTTACCTTTCTTATGGTCGTATTTTTGTATGGCTATGGATATTTGACAACATCCTATTGTTTCAATAAGGATGCTGAAATCGCTGAGCTCTATCATGCTCTTTTACATATTATGTCGTCTGTAGGGCACCATTTAATTATGATTATCTAAATTTGAAGATTTTCTAGAATACAATTACAATAACAATGAATTCTCTATATATTGTTGTTGAAAACGGCGAACCTTATAATGCAATCTATCAAACCTTCGAGTCTGCTGCGAATGCAGTAAAGGCAATGCACAAGGAGGAGATAGAGAGACAGATAGAAGAGTGTGGTAGTGAAGCCGAGATCTGTTCTGAGATCGATGTCCCAGAGAATACGGTGACTGGTATCACACACCTATATGTTGAGAAAGGTATTAACATTTATATTCATAAGTTGCCTATTAGCAGTTCATGATAAATTTGAGCTCCGCCATCCTAATAGTTCTAGATAACACAAATGCCACTTACCAGAAATCTCTATCGCGAAGATGAAGTCTCCGCGGCTCTCCAGTATTGTATTCTGAAAGGCCGATTGCAGGAATCTATCTTCTGGGCTCACGAAATGATTCAGTCAAATATGACAGCCGAACTCCTCCAGACCCTCTTCTGGCTCTGGATGAATTTCTATAGCTCGGCGCATCTTTCATGGTACACCTGGTTTCATGAGACGGTAGGAAATCTCGAATCAGTAGACGAGGATGCCATTTATCTTCTAGTCGTCTCGTTGGGTCGCGCCACTGTTAATAAGCGCAACGACTCCACAGTCTTTGCTCTTCTTCTCGTGGGTCTGTCACGAACCCCCACAGACCATGTAGGCTTTGTAGTTCTTCCACCACTTCTTCGAAATCTGGTCGGTCAGTCAAAGGCCTTCGCAACTGCAGTAAAGCAGGGAAAACTCGAACTAGCCTGGAGCCTGTGGCCCGCCGATGGATGGCAAATTCTAGAGGAGATAGCAAAGGAACACGGATCCTTTATTAAAAGCCTTTCAAAGGAGGATGAGACTTCTCTCTGGAAGTCTGAGTGGATTTATGCGGCCCGCGCAACAGCCCTAGTGATCGCCGGCTCTCTTTCCCGCCCGTATATAAAGGAAAAGGAGGAAATGCTAAAGGAACTCGTCGGCTGCACGGAGGCCTGGAAGGGTCCGATGCGCTCTATAAGGGCATATAGCATTCCGCAAGAGTGTCTTCATTGGTTTACTCAGCGCGGAGCCCTGCCAGTGAATAAGACAACTGAGCGCGAACTCAAGAATGGACTCGAGTCAGCACTCAAGGGAAGTCAGTTCTGGGATGAGTTGGACTGGACCTCATCTGATGACGCGCGCGAGGAGTTCTTTGATACCTATTTCACATCTGATATTCCAGATGAGTGGTCTGCAGTCGATCGAAAGAAGTCCCACGGATATGGAATCATTCCTCCAAATGCGAATGAGAATCTCATGCGTCTTCACACCTTCTCGCGCTGGTTTCAGCATATTCCATCAAAGGGTCTCTGGTCTGGTATTGAGACTGCCGGCAAGTATATGATCGAGCGATTCGCAAATGCCAATAACCTTTGTGATACTATCTATGAGGCCTATGAGGAATCGGATATGGCAACACGCTTTGAGAAGCTAGCTATTACGCCTATGAAAAGAAAAATTGAAATAGTAGACTAGTGATTATATCCTAAAATGGGGTTTACTGCATTTGGGTATGAACGAAACGATGGTTCAGTACAATACTGTCTCTATAATGCGTCGCTGCATCTGGATCATTACGAACTATGTATAGCAGATAGAGATATTCCAATCGATCATAATGCTACAGAGTGGGAGTACTGTGATAGTCTAGATCAATACTTTAGTAATAATATAATGGATGTAGAGGATACGCGCTGGCGGATTCTTTATCGCCTGGATGGGACGACCGAGTGTCGACTCTTCAGCATGCCTGGGAAGTTTATTTATGAGAGCTAGAGGTCATCGTCAGAACTATCAATAGGGCTATGTGGGGTATAAATTATAACTGATAGCATACTGGGGTGCGCCTCTCTGTATTTTTGATTCATGAATGATAGTGGTGTTTTTAATAGATCCCTGCTAACAACATGAACGATATCTGTATAGTTAATCTCATTATTCATGTAAGCATGTTTATAGAACTTGAAACAGAGTTTTCTCCAGGCTTCAACGACCACACAGTTAGGATGATTTTGAATATACCATAGAAGAATTATGGTATTTACACAAACAATTCCGTGATATTCATGCTCCACCTCAATAAAGTCAATAAGCAGATCAATACATTCAGTACTCGTGCAGTTTGCAAAACACCGCTTCAGAACCTCATAGTAGATTGGCTGTTTATAGACTCTCTTAAAGAAGTTTATGGCGAAATTGCAGGACTTAAATCCCTGAAGAGCCCAGTTTGTATATCCATACAGGCGAAGAGCATCCGTGATAAAGTGCATTTGCCCGAAAGTAAGAATCTTATTTGTAAACATATTGCGTGGTGCAAGAGAATTATTAAAGAGACTATCCGATTTGAAGAGGCGTTCGCAAATATCGCGGTAAACCGTGCCGGCCTCTAGGACATACTTTGACCGTTCCGCCCAGTCATAAATATATACAGGCTTTAGAGGTGTCTCACCAGTTAGAATATCCTCCGTGTTGATTATTTTCAGTCTTGAAAGTCGCCACTTGTGAATAAGGCGTTTTATCTTCCAGCGAAAGATCTGATTCTTGAAGATCATCGCCTCTAGACAGACTGCGCGCTCTTCAGATAGCATAAAGGTAGGTAGCTCAGTGTAAAGATTGAGAGTTCCTCGATCAATCATGATTTTTTGATAGATATGATTAAATCCATAGTGACAACTAGCGAGATACTCGGAATCAGTTGATGATGCATCAGTGGGTAGTAAATACCATTTATTGGGTATTGAACCTGGATATCTCGGTGTGATATTGTAGATTGACAATGATTCAATTTGTGATTTTCTATAATTATCCATATCTCTAATAAAAATAGATTAGTATCTTCAAATTTCGACGGGTGGTAACGGCTAACGGTGATTACTTAGCAGTATCAAACAGTATAATCTTATTCCTATAATATCTGCCGATCACAGGAGTTTTCGCGTCAGCGATTTCAATATTACTATTATATACACAGCCACTTTCTTTATCAATCAGCATGTCACGATGCTTATATAAGACAGGAAGTCTCATATTTGTATAAGGGCTCGGTTTCAGACTATGATGCAGACAGGCCTTCGAATCTTTCATCCAGAGCAGAGGTTCACAGCATCTTGTCAGAAAGTTCTTATTTATCAAGACAAGATGCTGACACTTTCGCTCATTGATATCTATATCCTCATCTCCAGGTTCTGAATAGACATAATACGAGATCTTTTTTGCGCCAGCAATTGATTTTAACAGTGGACCGGTCTCCTTTCCCAAGGTCCCTGCAATATCTTTAACAAGACATCGTAACTGTGTTTGCACTGCAATTTCGATCGCTTCATGAATTATTTTATTAATCGGTACGCTTGCCTCCATCGGTTACTTTATTGCGGTTGCGTAGAGGATCTCAAATTTTATCAGACTAATAGAATGTCTTCTCCCAAGATTTGGGGACCGGCACTATGGTATATACTACATACATACACTGAGAGACTTGGAAATCAAACAAATCCCATAATGTCTACGGATCAGCGTCGTGCATGGATTAATTTACTAAAGAGCGTGGAGGGAACTATTCCATGCCCGCGATGCAAATCACATTATAGAGAGTGGAGAACAAAACATCCTATAGAACAATTCAATAATTATCAAGGCAATGTTCTAAAACAAAAGGCGCGCGAATGGGTGTGGGGTCTCCATGACAATGTAAATCAGGAAAACGGCTTAACTAGTCCACCGATTGAGTCCTTGGAAGAAATATACGGCACATATAATGAGGCCAATTTAAAAAAGAATCTTGAAGTTTGTAGTAATGATTTTAAAAATGCAATACTACACTCTTTATTAGTTCCTGAATTATATCGTATTTTTATGAAATCTCTTTCACTTTTGCGGGCGGCGAGTCTTTAGTTCGTAGAAACACAGGTTGTCGGCATAGAAGGATCCTGTGTGACTAACATTTGTTGAACTACACCGAATATATCCATAGTACGGATACCGAGACTATTGGATGCTTCAAACCAGCCCCAACCAAGCAGGCCAAAAATTACTGTAGCAAATAAGGCTCCAAAGATATGCTCTGTATGTGTATATCTTAGGCGGATTAAGCTTAAAGCAAGGAAGATTGCCACAATGAATATCATAATTACAGTGGCGCGTGATTTGCGAGCCTGAACCTTTGATTCGTAGTCTGGTGAATCCGAAATCGGAGGAAGCTTATAAACTGCATTTGCATTGACTAGAAGGTAGCTGCAGAAAAAGGTGAAATGTGCCATCCAGTAGCTAGGCCACACATTTATCTCGGTTGTAAAGGCCGACACGGGTATACTAGGTACAAGTTGACCGATATCACTATAGGGTACATCAAAAATCTTGTATAGCTTACCATTTGAAAGCCACACTAGGAGATCTGGTATTAGATGACACATAAATACAGCGATAGGTACTAGAATCATTTGGCCGGCTGAAAGAAAAAGGAGTCCAGCATTGCCAAGGCCAAATCCTAGGAAAAATACGATGCTTATGAGAATTAAGGGTAGTCCTAAAAAGAACATTATAAGGGATCTTTTAATTGTATCCAAGACACTCATTCCTATTGTGTTGTGTCAAAAATAATGATACCGCCAACTACTTAACTTTAGTACTAGCCGTTACTGCCACTCTTATCTACGAGTCGCTGCAGGCATATTACAAACATACATAGGATTGCCTGACGCCGTACTATTATAGAGTAGCGGGATACCTAGCATATTGATAGCAGAGGTTCCAGCAAGTAGTTTGTTTTGCTGGAGAAGCACCGCACCCACGCAGAGTCCAACAACTAGACTTAATATAATTACTATAAAGCTATCACAGCTGTAATAAGAGCGATAGGCCATAAGAAGGAATAGTATACTCGATAGGCCAACCGCAGATAGATACAGTCGGGAAGCATAGTCTGTACCAAGGGTCTCTAGTTCCTTTTTGAATGTTATTAGCATTGATAGTATGTATGAAACAGCGACTGATACAATATAGATAGGCGCCGAAGGAAAGGCGAGGAGGCGTTCTGATCCAAATAAGGAGAGCGATTCAACCGTGACACTCGCGAAACCAGTTCTACATTTTAGATATGAGGCATCCTTCGTAACCCGTTCAGGAAATACACCCAGCCATGTATTTCCTGAACGAAGACCATAATATATGGCAATACTCTCAAGTAGCGCTATAAAGAATACACCAAATGGAAATGATAATGTAATCAGCGAGAAAAATCCGATTCCCCATACAAGCGCATCAGGAAAAATTCTTATAATTTCAGCTAAAACTGGCAGTGGATTTAAATGACCTTCTAAAATTTGAATCAACCGATCCATCCTGTTTAGTATAGATACTATAATGGGTATTCCATCCTATTTCAAACACATTTTAGATCGATACAAATATCTTCTGAAACCAACATCTTCTGATACACGAGCATCAGTGCTTCTTATTGACTTCAATTGCCTGATATATGGATGTGTTCGTGCACCAACTATGCCGCCATATACACATGATTCTCGCATTCAATGGGAAACACACCTTTTGAAACAAATCCGCGAATATGTTCTCGAGATTTGGATTACTGCCGGCAAACCAGCAGAAGTCTATCTTGCCGTAGATGGCGTTGTTCCAATGGCAAAGATTCGTCAACAGCGACTCCGTCGTTTTAAGAGTGTTTGGATGACCGGGCAAGAGCGCACTCTCGGTGTAAGGAAGCCAGAGGAGGAGGTCTGGGACACGAACAGCATCACTCCTGGAACAGCCTTCATGGAGAAGCTCAGTTTCGAACTCGGATCACTCTGTTCGAAACACGGCTGGATTCTCAGCGGGGCCGAATATGAGGGCGAAGGCGAGCAAAAGTTGATGAGCTGGATTCGCGAGCGCCCTGCAGAATGGTTTAACGGAAAGAGTATCTTTGTATATGGTCTCGATGCTGACTTGATTATTCTGTCGATGCTTCATGCAGGGACTGGCCCTTCTGCAGCTGCAGAATGGAGTATTCTTCGTGAAAAACAGGAGTTCGGAAAGCTTGCAGCCGCCGCCGGTACAGCAGGATTCCTACTCCTTAACATATCGAAGTTGGTGCCGGTTCTCTTTCCAAATGTGGCCGAGCGGGAATCGTATCTTTACGATTATGTAGCTGGAATGTGTCTTCTCGGCAATGATTTCGTTCCACACAGTCTAAGTATTCATATTCGCGAGCACGGGCATGATCGACTGGAGAAGGCCCTGTATGAGATTCATACAGAGGGTCTTCGTCTTCTTGTGAAAGAGGATGGCATATATGTCTGGAACAAGCTGGCACTTGAGAGGATTTTATCAGAATGGTCGAAGACCGAATCAGAGGATATTATTACGAGTTTTAAGCAAAAATACAAGATGCGCGGGCCAACGCCGCGAAATGATAATGAATGGAAACTTCTCCCCCTTCAGAATTTACCGATTGATTGGGCCGATGAGAATCGCATCTGGGACAAGGAGACGCTTCTCGAGGGCTGGAAGGCACAGTATTATCTTGAAAATGGCCTCACTGTATGCGCTGCAGATGTTGCAGTGAGATGCAGGGAATACTGCAAGGGACTTCAGTGGATTATTGACTATTATACGGGTCAGCGGAGTGCCGCGCAACACTCTTGTGAATGGATGTATGCGTGGAATTACCCGCCGCTCTGGTCGGATCTATACGAGTATATTCGGGGCCAGGACACTTTGCCTTTGCCACCAATTCAACTCGGCAGCCCTCTTCAACCGCAAGAACAGTTATCACTGGTTCTTCCACTTGAAAGTTGGGAACTAATTCGTAATCCGAATCTGAGACTCTTATGCTCTAGAGCACCTGCATACTGGCCGCAGAAGTTTAAGTTTGTTTCACTCGGAAAACGCTGGCTATGGGAATGCCCTCCGCTTATTCCCATTATGACGATTGCTCGCCTCCGTTCACTAACGGCTAGTAATTAACTTCAGAACTTAGCGGTAATTGGCACTAGCTCATAAAGAGCCCTCGTGAGGGAGCGCTCTATCGCAGAGAGCATAGAAGAAGGCACCATTAATCACTGGTACGGCCAGAGCTAGAAGCATCAGAAAGAAGGTGGCCGAACCAACGAGTAGACCAGGGCGCGTATAGATTATCATTGCAATCACACGAATTAGCATAATTACTGAAACGACGCTGTTGACTATAAACATTATGTAAAACCATCCACAAAGAGAGACATTTGAAACTGAATTGAGCCACACCATCTCGTATATTATTTTTAGATATTTTATATCTCAAAAAGAGGTATTCAAACGAATGGGTAATTCTCAGTCGCTTGAGCGGTTTGATCCATCACATATACGCATTTATCAGAAGCTTCTCCATATTTCGAACCCCCAGACGAGAGTTCAAATGATACAGACCTTACTTGCCGGAGCAGAATATGTAATGTCGGCTAGAAATGCTGGAATCTATTCGCACCTACTTAATTATGTCGCTCGCGTGAACGCCCGTGAAGCGCCGCCTCTTCTTCCGGGGGAACAGACTTTAAAAGAGCTACAAAAAAAGGGTATAGAGCCTTTAATGACGGCGCCAACGAGCAACACTATAATAAACGCAAAACAGTCTACAGTCTCACCTAGCGCGCATGTAGCAAAGGGCCGTAACAATGAGAAGGCCCTAAGCTATTTTCAGAACTGTCTACTTGTACTCGGGCTCGAAGAAGAGGTTGCACTTACTGATGATACTCTACGCTCAGCATATAAGAAGGCTGCCCTCAAGGCTCATCCCGACAAGAAGGGCGGTTCCGAACAGGACTTCGAGGCTGTTACAAGATCGTATGCCTATCTCACGGAAATACTTAAGCGCATTAATGGAGGTCGCTCGACGGCTGGCGTAGTCGATGCTCCGACAGCACTAAAGGATTCTAGACAGGCAGCTTCAAAAGACTGGACGATGGTTGAGCCTGTCCGACTAAATCCGCAGAAGCTTGATTTGAATGCCTTTAATCAAATGTTCGAACAAACACGAATCCCGGACCCTGATGACGAGGGTTACGGTGACTGGCTCAAGAAAGAGGGAGAGACCAAATCAGGACCCAACTTTGGTGGAAAGTTTAATAGGGATGTTTTCAATCAGACCTTTACCGAGGAGGCTCGCGCCAAGGCATCGACTGCTGTTTCAGTAGTGGTCCCTCAGGCAATGACACTTGCCCCATCGCAGGGTGTAGAGCTCGGGCGGAGTTCGGCGGGTGACTATACTGCACCTGCAAACGCTCAGATGAAATATACTGATCTTCGAAACGCCTATACATCTGAAAATGCCTTTACGCACCAAGTCTCAAATGTTGTGGTGGAGAACAGAACCTTCGACGCATATTCTGGCTCACGCAAGAAGGCTCCTGAGCCACTGAATGATAGAGAAATGCAGGCTATTCAGGAGGCGGAGGCCTTTCAAGCTAGAAAGGAAAAGGAGCGATCTCTAAGAGCAGTCCAGGAACTGAGTATGGCTGATGATTATTTTGCGAGAATGAAGCAACTTGTATTAACGGACGGCGCGACAGCGCAGGGGCAAAGAAAGAGAGCCCCTTTTTAAAACAATAACATTGTAGGAAGCATCAAATATGCTAAATAAGGAGTTTATAGTTCCGGGCATAGTAGCATTAACAGCTATAACGGTTGGTTGGCTATTAGTCGATAAATATCGTGATGTAAACGCTTTTCAGGATAAGAATCTTCTAGAGCGTGGAAAGGATATGCCCGTTGTATGGGTTTTTGTTAACACAAGTGATATAAATAGTCGTAATTGGTCGGATTTCATGTCTCGTGGCTCACATCGCGCGATAAACTTACCGTTTCTCAATTTATGCTACGAGGGGATGGTAAATAAGCTAAAGGGTCAATTCAGATTTGAGGTAATTGGAGGTCTAGAGGATCTTGCAGTTCGCCTCGGAGGCTGGGAGGCTCTTCCAATTCCTCTTCGGAATCCTGCGACAATTATCCGTGCTCCTGAATTGAATTGGATCCGCGCTGCTGTTTTAAAGAAGTGGGGTGGCCTCTGGGTCTCTCCTGCAACAATTTGGCTGAACCCTCTGCCGAAGGTTCCAAAGGACAAGGTCGTGTTTTTTGGAACAAATCCTGATGAAACATACGCTAGGACAAATAATGCTCCTGCTCTAGATGTTGTCTGGTCGCCAAAACCAGAGCACCCTGTTTTTATTGACTGGGAGGCCAAGGTGCGCGAGCGCATAGAGTGGCGCGCTGGCGGGGCTGAGTTCAGACATGATGAGCTCGCAGATGCAGTTGATGCTATTAATAAGTTCCAGATGGATGTAAATGTGGTTCGTCTCCCAGAGATTTCCAGAAAGGGTGGCAATCGTCGGCGGATTGAATTAGAGGACCTTCTCGCGGCTGGTACGGATGGTGTTCTGCCCTTTGATATACCTAAAAAGGGAGTCTATGTGCCAATACCGTATCCTGAGATACTCGAGAGAGAGGCATTTGGATGGTTCTTACGGATGAGTGAGGATCAGATCCTAGAGAGTGATCTGGTCGTCAGTTATCTGTTTAATAAAGGATCAACTAGTTAAAGGTCACCTCTAAAGAGGCTCCACTCAAATCCTTAAAGGGTGTTACCGACTGAAATTGATATAAAAATGTTTTACGACCATTGTAGAGTCGTTCTTCTTTCTGAAGGTGATATCCGTGAGAATGAAGAATATGTCTTAGGACTGTTATAACTGACCCTGCCGTCCAATTATGTATGAATCGCTCAGCCTTACACGGTAGGTAATAAGATTCTAATTCGGGAAGCCATTCCTCCATATTTGATACACGAATTTCATCTCGTGAAAACCAGCGGAGATCATGTAGTCCAATGAATCCCATATGTCTTATTATCTCCTCTACGAATTCACGAGGTGGTTCTTTTCTAAATAATTTAACAGGTTTACCTGTCATTGTCCTAGCTATTTAGGAGCTAGACGATTCAAGAAAGAGACGCATCATATCAAGAGTATGAGTCTTTCCCTGTGCGAAATAGATCCATCCACGCAAGAGTAGCTGATGGATTTTTTGTGACATACTTGCTGGTATAATACCCATCATATGCAGGGAAGAATCTAGTTCGTGAAGAAAGTCCTCATAACTAATACCAGTCGTCCAAAGATCAATAAAAATTGGAATAATATCTTCATGTTTGTTACAAATATAGGCCTTCAAAAGATTTAGGCAAAGAGAAAATGAGGGGGCTGAAAAGTTCTCAATAATATCATTACTCACAATTTCATATGGCGCCTTTGATGAAAATTTATAGCCTATAATTTTTGTTATATTTCGAATTTGCGTTGGAGTCTGGGCGATTGACATGAAAACTGAGACTGCTGATCGAGAAAGAGTAATACCGGTGTAGCCCTGTTCCTTGAGGAAATGATCTACGAGGACAACTGGTGAAATTGTATCTAATTCTAGGTGCATGCAACGAGAACGAAGAGGTTGAATTAGATCGCCCACATGACGACTACAGAAGAGAAAGCGTGTAGTATGCGAATGCGTTTCCATGGGGCGACGAAGAGCTTGTTGAGAAATGATAGGAAGTGAATCAGCATCATCGACAATAATCCATCTGTAAATTCCTGGCGTGGCGGAGGTATGTCTCACAAATTCGGCGACTGACTGTCTTACACAGTGAATTCCACGGTCCTGTTCGGATGAGAGCCAGAGAATCATGTCCTTTGTTGGGATAATACCCTTATTCTTGAAATAGGCTCCTAGAAATTCGTGAAGAATTGAGGTCTTTCCAGAACCGTATCCTCCAGAGAAAAAGAGATGGGGTGGATCATTGAGAACCTTATTTAATAGGCCGACCGTCTCATCTTGGCATATGAGGCTTGTTTTAAACATAACTGGTAAACAAAGTGGAACCAGTTTAACCCCGTTGCGCTTTTTAGAAAAAAGCGCGCCAAAAAACTCGATATCTCTAAGTTTTTTGTTGATTCAGTACTAGCCGCTAGCCGTTGCGCTTTTTAGAAAAAAGCGCGCCAAAAAACTCGATATCTCTAAGTTTTTGTTGATTCAGTACTAGCCGTTACGCTGGGTTAAAAGAATATATACATCAATAAAAAGAGGTATGTCACTATACGAACATCTCGGACTTCAGCGTGGTGCTGACTCACAGGATATCCGTCGCGCCTATTTAAAGTTATCAAAGACCGAGCATCCTGATAAGGGCGGAAGTAAGGAGAGGTTCGAGCGCATCCAGACCGCCTATGAAGTCCTATCAGACGATCAGAAGCGCGCCTTTTACGATCAAACCGGCCAGATTCCTGGATCAGAGCAGGAGCAGGCCCAAGGGCAGGGAGTTCCATTTGACATGGGAAATATGTTTAATGGAATGTTCGGTGGTGGTATGCCCTTCGGCGGCGGCATGCCCTTCGGTGGAGGCATGCCCTTCGGTATGGGTGGGGGCCAGCCGCAGCAACAGCAGAAGCGCCAGAAGGGTCCACCAAAGGTTCTTGAGGTCGGTCTCACTCTTCGCGATCTCTTCTTCGGAAAGACGAGTCAGCTCAAGTTCAAGCGCCAGAAGTTCTGCAGCGATTGCAAGGGAGTCGGTGCCACGAGTTTCACGAACTGTACCCAATGTAATGGCAGCGGCGTACAGGAACAGCGCATAGTCTTTGGTCCAGGTATGCAGGCGATTCAGCGCGGCCCCTGTGGGCCTTGTAACGGTCA
>Ga0209189_1000138_pt1 | contig 61865 bp, 90 predicted proteins | sample C_130820_EF_Meta_FD_187308 | JGI IMG/M metagenome (GOLD analysis project Ga0209189, IMG submission 187308) | Freshwater microbial communities from Lake Croche, Canada to study carbon cycling - C_130820_EF_MetaG (SPAdes) (version 3) | ecosystem: Environmental > Aquatic > Freshwater > Lake...
TAGGCTGCGGGCGAGCCGAACTTGGCCAGGATGTCTTCACGCTGCTGCGCCGCCTGTTGCTTTTGGCGGTTCAATGCAGCATCCTGAAGTGCCCAATCATTCTGTTGAATCTGGGCTTGGTTGCGGAACGTGCCCATGTTGCCGATAGAGCGGTCAAACAGGTCGTTCACGCCAGCCGTCGAAGAGTTGTAGATGTTCTTGTTGTCCGACCAGCCAGAGTTCAGGTCGTTCTGCACGCCACCGATGCGATTGGCAGAACTGGTGTAACCACCCGCCAAGGCTTCCAACAAAGACCCAGTGGGGATCTCCTGCCCGGGGCGGTAGCTGCGGGCTTGGGAATCGCGGGCAAAGTCATAAAACTGATTCATGCCGTTGGACGACGCGCCAAGGTTCAGCTTGTTGAAGTCCATCAGTGCGCCATAGGCATCACCTACCATTGTCCGCGGCGTGTTGCGAGCAATGGCTTGGTCGGCATTGAGGGAGTTCAGGCCGGTTGAGTAGTTGCGGTTGAGCGACGAAAGCTCTGCGCCGTTGTTGATGTCGCCACGCAGGCCGTCCAGCATGCCATCTCCGAACCCACCGCCGTAGCTTCCGCCGCCGCCACTGTACGCGCCGTAGTTGCCGCTCCCATTCACGGCACCGGCCAGACTTGGCAGCGCACCGGCCACATCGCGCCCAACGGACATGGCAGCGCCAGCCTTGCCAAGGCCAGCCAGCGCGTTGTAGCGGCCCACTCCAAGCTGGCTCACGGCGTTCTGGTTGCCGACATTCATGTCAGCCAGTGACCGCTGATATCCGTTTTGATTCTGCGCCCACGCCTGCAATCCCTGCCCAGCCACATTGCCGTAGTTGGCCATGGCCGCGGTGCCAAGATTGGACACCGCCGCCTGCCGCGCAGCCTCGGCCGCAGAGGCAGCTTGGTTGTTAGCTTGGGCGTTGTTCCAAGTGTTGCCTAGAGAATTGGCAAGCTGACCAATCCCGCCAGCCATAGCCGCGTAGTTCTGCGCGTAGCTGTTCCCCAGGCTCGCCAGCCCCTGGTTGTAGGTGCCGTAGCCCTGGTTGTAGGAGCCGTACATATTGCCCAGAGTCTGCCCGAACTGGGACGGCGCAGCGGCCAATTGGCCACCCACAGCCTGCGCGTATTCCTTGGCGGTGTTCGCGCCCCATGGGGCCAGAAAAGTTCCATCAAATGCGGCCATGCTTGTCTCCTATTTGCTATTGCCCCGGAAAGGGCGTTTCAGTGCCGACAGGGAAATAGCCGCTAAAATCAGCGCCGCCCCGGCAGGCGGGAAGAACCACAAATCCCGCTTCTCAGCCTCTTCTTTAAGCCAGCCGCATATTTCTGGGATGCGTTTCAGGCACTCCCGCTCGCCCCAGACATCCATCTGTGCAGCCCGGGCGTTGCAGCTACAGGTTTGGGAGGCGACTATTCCGACCTGCCGCAGCAGGGCTTTTAGCTCAGACCCCGGCCCGCAGTGAAGATGTGCCCCCGCGTCAAACACAACCGGATCGCCCACGGATGCGGGGGCGTAGTCTGGGCAGGGATCGTTGGTGACATATCTGACTTCGGCCTCATAAGACCCCGTAAAGCGATCTGTGCATGTGCTGTTAGCTCGCAGCCGCAACGCGCCGGACCCCGGCTTGCCCGAATAGCTAGCGCCTACACTGAACGGTGCCCCGCCCACTTCTCCGATCAGGCGCAGGAGTGGCTCCGAACCCTTCACCTTGCATTCGGAAAACGCGCTCTCTGGTGGCACAGGGGAAGTGCCGTTGGGGCTTGAGCTTATGGGAGCAGTGTTACCAGGGCCGGAAGCGCCGCCGGTCGCGGTAATGATCACAGTGGTGTCGTTGGGAATGGTCACACCAGTGTCAACCCACGCATCTTGTCCTACATCGATTGTCACAGTGACGGTCGCTGATGTCGTAGACCTGGGCTGGCACCCCTCGGCCCCGCAGCACTTCTGGTTGGGCTGGCAGCATGTATAAGCTGTGAAATTGCCTTGGCAGAAAGTAGTGCCAGTCCCGCACTTGTTCACGCATTCCCCATCAGTGCATCGCTGTTCAATTGGGCAGCAAGTCCCTTCGCAACATTGCCGCGGAGCATAACACACCGAAACGCAAGATCCTGTGCGCTCGTCACACACCTCGCAGTAACGTGGGCGGCACCCTCCGTGGGCAACGGAAGCCGCCAGGGTGCTGCAGTTACACGTTGTGAGGTTGATGGTTCTCTTACCCTTAGCGGCGCAGGAGCAGGCGTTTTCTTGGGTGCAGGGCTTCTCGCCCGCGTCGTCAACGCATGTCAGCGAGGCGCAAGAGGCAGTTGTTGTGCCGCCTGCGGTCGCGCATTGTGACTTTGTCTTTTCCTCACAAGAAGACCCGTTGCAGCACGCAACAGTAGAGCAGCAATCACATGGCATTAGTCAGGCTTCAAATAAGTGAGGCTTTCAGGTTTGCTGGTAACCGTCACGCTAATCGGCTTGTCCTCATAGACCGTATCCCAGTCCACTTCGTCACTGGTTAACTCTCCGGTGCCATCCGGGTACAGCACGGATGCTGTTCCCTTCGTTGCGACCTGAACGGCTTGCGTGCCGGGCGTTAGATCCACTCCCAGCGCGGGCACGCTGATAGTCACATCTACCTGCTTTGTGCCAGGGGTCAATGCAATAGTGCCGCCAGACACAGAAAGGTTCGCGTCTGCCGTGCCGTTTGTTTTGTTAAACGTAATGGTCGGCGCTGGGATTGTTACGGTGGCGTTGGCGGAATCCGACAGTTTAATGCTACCCGTCACTGCCAGCGAGGCGCTCGCGCTGCCAGCAGACTTGTTTAACGTAACGGTCGGCGTGGGAATTGTTACGGTCGCAGTGGCAGCATCCGACAGCGTAATGGTGCCCGTCACGGGGAGAGACGCATTTGCACTGCCAGCAGACTTAGACAACGTCACTGTCGGCGTGGGAATTGTTACGGTCGCAGTGGCAGCATCCGACAGCGTAATGGTGCCCGTCACTGGAAGCGAAGCATTCGCGCTGCCAGCAGACTTGGACAACGTCACTGTCGGCGTGGTGATGCTCACAGTCTTTGCACTGGCTCCCCCCAGAGTCACTGTGCCAGTTACAGTACCCTGAGACGTTACCTCGCAAGTCGGCGCGCCGGTAAAGGTGACAGTTATCTTTCGGTTTTCCGTAGTCAGCTGCAGCTTGCAGTCGGCATCCAAGGAGCCTCCAGTCACAACTGGGACGGTCACGGTGGCCGACAGGGATCCGATACTTCCCTTTACAGCAATGCCGCTGGGCGTGGCGGTAAAAGACCCGCTAGTGGGAACGTCAACAGTGCCGGTTATTTTAGACACGGTAGCACTGTCGTAGACATCGTAGCTTATGGACCCACTGGCCGTGGCATTAGATAGACTGCCACCTGTTGGCACGGCCACAGTTCCGGTTAGCTTTGAAACCGTCGCACTGTCGTAGACATCGTAGCTTATAGAGCCACTGGCCTTGGCATTAGATAGACTGCCACCTGTTGGCACGGGCACAGTGCCGGACAGCTTTGACACAGTAGCACTGTCGTAGACATCGTAGCTTATAGAGCCACTTGCCTTAGCGTCCGAAAGACTGCCACCTGTTGGCACAGACACAGTGCCGGACAGATTCGACAAAGTGGCACTGTCGTAGACATCGTATTTAATAGATCCGGTAGCCTTCGCGTCAGACAGGCTTGCACTTGTAACCGTTGGCACTTCGGCCTTGCCCGTGGCGGAAGTAGATTTTGTTGTCGCGCTCGCAACGGTGGGGGCTTGGATCTCTCCCTTTGTAGTAATATTGACATCGGTGTTTTTTGCATTGACGGTGACGGCTTTATTCTTCACCGTCAGCCCAGAGACATTCGGAATAGACACAGTGCCAGTGGCAGTTTTATCTACATAGGTAATGATTTTTTGAGTGGAGCGAATCCCGCGAGAACCGCCCCCTCCACCACCATTGGAAAAAATCACCGTCGTAATGCCATCTCGGCCAGCTGCTCCCGCCGCACCGTCAACGCCGTCCCGCCCAGATTGCCCCACGTAGGTGTTGTTGATGTAGGAAGCGTTGATGTTGTTTGTGGTCAGCGTGCTTGTGGTGACGTTGGTGCTGAACGTGTTGCTGAACGTGCTGTCTCCAGCGACGTTGAAAGTGTCGCCGCCAAAGTAGTTGCTGTACTGGAACGCTTGGTTGATGGGGAAGGCAAACTGATTGCCGTCATAGTTGCTGGAGTTGTTGATCACGCCGCCGCCGCCATATCCGCCACCACCGCCAAGCCCCGGCATGTCCACAAACGCATTTTGGCCTGCGGTCGGCAGCAGGTTCCGGTAGTCGGATGTTTTCCACACGCCATTTCTGGCAAGCCCACCTGCGCCGGTTGTGGCTGGGGGCTGGAGGTTGACCGCACCGCGGTGCGTGAGAGGTTGCTGACAGTTGCCCAGCGACTGCATCAACTGACGCAAGGCCGCTTCGGGAAGCGCGCCAGAAAGCGCCTGCGCCAGTGCAGGCATGCTTTGCGTAAACACTACTTAGCACCCTCCACAATGACAGTGTGTATCGCAGGGGCATTTGCAGAGGACGACTGAGTCCCGGCGAAGGCTATGGCAACATGCCTGTCCGCACCGGCGGATCGTTCTTCGTTGCCGCCGTAGAACATCGCCCGGGCCACGCCACTTGCCTCGCCCAGCGCCGACCGGGAACGCTTCATATTCAGCACCGAATCGGTTCCAGGGGAGGACGGCACAAACCCATCCCCCCGGTCACTGGCAACGGCGTTCTGTCGGGCGGTGTCTGAGCCATTGAAATAGCGAGACAGGGAGAGTGAGGCATCACCAGAGGTTGGCGTGTACAGCACGCTGACTGCCTGCCGCCCCTCCTCGGTTACTAGCTCCATGTTTCCCGAGCGGAAGCTGTACGGTATCGCTGTGCCGTTGTCGGAATAGCCAGCCATGCGCACAAACCCGGATCCGGTGGCGGCGTATGCCACGCCCTGCTGACCGCCTACGGCGTATGGGGCCGATGCGGTAATCGGGGCTGCATACTGTTCATCCCACCAACACTTAGTGGTGACCGAGTAGCACAGCGCGCGTGCGGGGTAGGTGTCGGTTGCATTGCAGTAGAAGAAGCGCACAACCTTGGTCGCCAAATCGGCTCGCACAAAGAACTGAGACGATTTGGTAAAGTCGATGATGCCGTCGCGGAAGTAGTTATCGACCGGCACGGAGACGGGTTGGTCGTTCTGGCCGTCAAAGACATAGAGGCCGTAGCTATCAGCAATGAACGCCACGCCGCCCATCACATCCCAGCACCGGCTGTTCAGCACTCCGCGGTACGCCGCAAGCATGATGCTGGCATCTAGCACGGGCTGAGCCACGTAGCTCAGCTTATACAGATGGCGCGATTGCGCGGCTATTAGAAACGAGCCGAGGGGGATGAGGGCAACTACCGCATCGGAGTCGCCAGCGTTCTCTTGGACAACGATCTCGTTTTCCAGCGGGATGGATTCTGGCTCGTCTACTTCCGAGTAGTACAGACTGTTGGGCTTTTCGCCAGTGGTGTCCACCGCCAACCAGCAGCGGTCTTGGAACATGCAGGCCACAGCGAAATTCCCAGGAGGAACACCAAATCGGCGGGCGTTGATCTGGCCGCTAGGCAGGGTTACGGGCAGCAAGCCGTAGCCGTCGCGCTCCGCATCGGACAGCTGGTCGTCCGTGAGGGTGTCCGTATAGGTTCCCGAGAAGTTCCCGGCAGACCGCAGGATCTTGGCTACCCGAAATAGCAGCACGCTCTGATCAGAGGTTGTGCGCCACAGTTCAACTGCGTACACGCGGCTGTCCAGGTCAGAGTGAGCCAGAGTCCACGTTAACGAAGAAGCCCCGTTTGCAACATCCACCTCAATCAACTCTGAGATTGAGGAACTGATAGGCCCGCGGAACTTTTCGGGCGTGGCATCGATATAGCGGATAGCGCATTTGTATTTGCCGCGCATCACGTTGGAGATGGTGGAGGATGCGGTGGCGTCGTAGTCTCCAAGCGTCACGGTGGGGGGCAGAGAGTATGACCCGCCCCCACTCACGGTGACTTTGGTGATGCTGCCTCCAGAGACGGTGGCGGTGGCCGCAGCTGCAGACGCAGTTGTGTCGGTGACATCGGGCTGAAACGCAATGGTCGGCGGCGTGAGAAAACCCGTGCCGCCTTTTGTGACTGTCACAGCCGCAACGCCGTACTTCATGCCCACAAGCAGGCTTGCCCCGGTTCCGCCACCACCAGAAATAGTCGCGGTGACTGCACCCGTAGCTCCCGTTCCGCCTGACAGAATGTCCACTGACGAGATCGCACCAGCAGACGAGACGCTGACCACCGCGTTGGCCTTAGTGAGTCCTTGGGCGCTGGAGAAAACAACGGTCGGCGTAGATGTGTAGCCGGTTCCACCGCTGGCAACCGTGACGGCATTCACAGAGCCAGACACGCCAACAGAGAAGGAGGCTCCTGAAGCGTTGCTGGTGCTGAGCGTCACAACAGGCGCGGAGGTGTAGCCTGCCCCAGGCTCTGAGATGGTGACACCGACCACCCTCCCACCACTCACTTCGGCCCGCCCCACCGCGGCCTTTGTTGGTGAGCCTCCCGAAAATGTCACGCTGGGAGCGGTGGAATACCCACTGCCAGGACGCGCCACGTTGACTGCATCCACATACCCAGCCATCGCAGTGCTAGCAATTGTGACGGCCGGACCCTTATAGGGCTTCTGCAGGCCAATCGGTTGCATGACGCTCGCCGCCCCATCCCAGCGCAACCCGCGGCCCATGCCGTCAAACACGTACACATCGTTAAAGCGCGAACGCACAAACGAGGCAGGGATCACGGAGCCGGAATACACGCGCGCCTCCGCAGCTGCGTTGCCAGCAATGGTTACCGTAGGCGCGGATGTGTAGCCCGTTCCACCATTTGTTATAACCACCGCCTCCACCTGAGTCCCGGCCATGTGGGCCACACCGACTGCTCCCGCCCCACCACCTCCCGAAAAACTCACCGCGGGAGGGGCTGTGTAACCAGAGCCGCCGGTCGTCAGGGAGATGGAGACGACTTGGCCCGAACGGCGTTGGGCAAGGTAGGTCATTATGCGCTGCCCGTTTTGACTGAGGAGTAGATGCGACCGCCAGAGTCTTGGTAGATAAGATGCTCAGCCGTGCCGTTCTGATATCGGAAGGTGGAAACAACAGGCGACGAGGTTGAGTCTGCCGATGTGAACGTGATCGGAGTGAGTCCTGGACGCACCGAGAGCTTGCCCGGGACCAGGCACTGCAAGTTCACCTGCTGCACTGCCGATCCTGGTGGGATGGAATAGGGCGAAGCGTTGGTCGCCAGACCCGCCCATTTGTCGATAACGATCATGGGTTGCCTCCATCAAAGTTGTCGGACTGCAGCGGCGTTCTCCAAGCCATGGCATCGAAGATCACTCGCTGCGGTTGCTGGAACGGAGTGAGTGCATCGGACTCCATAGCCAGACGCAAGTCCCTCTGGTACATGGCGAACGCATTGTCCGGCTTGGTGTTGCGGGTTCGCGCCAGCCAGTAGTTCGCGCAGGACAAGAAACCGTTGTGCATGCCCGTGGCCATGTCCACAATGTCGGTAACGATGTACTTTGCCGCAGTGGCCGTGAGCGAGGTCGCTAGCGTGCAGGACGTTGCGCTTGCCACAGACGCTATGACTGCTTCGCCTTGGTACGGGGTCAGGGAGCCGTCACTGCCGGGGGACTCCGAGGAAGTTCCCACGCGCAACACGGATCCAACCATGGCAGATGTGAAGGCTGTGCCAGAGCCAGTGACGGCAGTCCCAGAAATGGTAACCGTGCCCTGGCGGGAACTGGCCTCATGCCCAGAGATTCGCAGCCGCCGCGGAAGTCTACGGTAGGTGAAGTCTAGGTTTGAGTTGGCGACCGGATACCCAACGACTTTAATCGCCCAACCCGTTCCCTGCGGATCCTTAATGACAGTCCACGCATGCGGTGGGCCTGCTAGGTTATTGGCGTTCTCCAGCTTCATCGCCTGATCAGGTGTGGCATAGATGAACCGCGTCCAAGCCACATGGTCAATGGGCGAGTCCAAAGACCGAAAGTCTGAAGGCAGAGGAAATGTGTCTTGGTACAGCGTTGCCGCCGTTGGATTCACCAAGTCTGTGGTGGGTGTCAGAATCGAATCGCACTGCAAGCGCGTATTGCTGACGCGCGTGGCGATCTTTGTCACCGTGTTGTTCAGGCGCATCCGGCAAAGAGCCGCATTGGTAGGAAAGGCATCGCCAGAAACTAGGTCGAAGTATCGGGTGCTCTGGGTGTACGTGACGGTTCCCAGCCAGTTGATTGCAAACCGAATGCGGCCGTGCGTCTGGTAGTAGTTCCAGTCTCGCAAGGTAGACAGTTCGCTGTACGCACGCTGGATAGCGGTGCGGATGTCTGTCTGCTCCGCATCTTGCGGCCCACCAAAACTGCTGGTGATGAGGTGTTCGACGGCGTCGTAGTAAGTCAGCATGTGTTATAGGCGGATGGGGTTTAAGAATCCAAGAAAGCCGCAGATGGCACGGTGAGGCTGGACCCTGTGTAGCGCGCCGCCAGCGTCACGCGAAACTCGTCTAGGTATCCGGTAAAGTGACCGGAGGTTGCCTGCGAGATGTCGTCTACGTTAGTGAATAGAACGAACCTCGTCCCGCCAAAGTCATGCGAGCTAGCCTGGGTTAACGCAAGCGTGCCGTTGATGTAGACGCGGCGTGTTCCCGATGCGCGACAAATAGCTATGTGACACCAAGAGTCGAACGGCACGGACGATTCGCTTGTATCCTGAGTATCGCTCCCCTCAAGTATGCGCATTGCGCCGTCGTTGCGAAAACCAACCAGCAACCTCTGGCCACGGGGGTTGATGTTGCCAGCATTAAAGATGTCAAATAAGATGTCGCCATACCCGGAGTTCCAAGAAGAGTCTTGGAGTCGCATCCACCACTCAATGGTGTAGTCGCCAGTGCCAATGACCGGAACGGAAGATATGCCGGTGTCAAAGTTTCGCGATTCAAACAGAAGCCATCCACCTGTGCCTGCATCGTACTTACTGCGCGCTCGTATAGAACCCGCGCCATATTTGGGATCCGCACTGCTCGCGGAAACACCAGATGAAGATGTTGGGCTTCGTCCATAGCTGCTGCTGTCTCCAAGCCCAGTGTTGCCGTGCAGGAGGAGCGTGACGTTGGCAAAGTATGGATCGCCAACAGCTTGGTCTGTGGGGGTTCCCGAGACGAAAGCGAACGTCCCAGTCCCTGCGGCTGAGTTGACCGCAGCCACGCCGAATAGATACGTTGTGCCGTTGGTTAGTCCGGTGACCGTGAACGTGCGGCCCGAGGTGTCCAAGTACACTTCTGAACCGTCGTCTGCCACGTAGAAGACTATGTATCCGACCACCGACGCGCTGCCCGCTGTCGTAGGGGCTGACCATGTCAGCGTGACTTGGTGATTGCCACCCGTCGCCGCCAAGGAGTTGGGTCCACTAGGGGCCGTGAGCGGGGTGATTGTGCCATCCTGCTCCAGGTACCGATAAGCCTGCGATGCCACCGCTGCACCAGCCGCAATGGCATTTGCCGCGGTAATGGCATCGCCTTTGAATCCGTAATTAATCTTCGGCATTAAGTGATTGCCTCATAGGAGACAAACAACGTGAGCGTGTTGGCGGTCGAAGCTGTTTGCTCAAAAATTAAGATATCCCCAGGCTCCAAATACAACGCATCGTCCATGGTCGTTACGTTAAATAGATTCTTTGCGTTGACGGTTACGCCAGAGTTGAGTGGGTACATCGTCGCACCGCGATATATCTGCACAGTAAACGTCTGCGCCGCCGACGTTTGATTGGATACGTAAATCGTTCGCAATCGTATAGTAGTGTTGGCGGGACAAGTCAGAACTCCCGTAGTGCCGGACGTTACCGGCTTGTGCATTAAGAGGCGCGCTTCGACTCGCGACGGCCTTGCAAGATCGGGAAGTGGCACGGTCTAGCTCCAGTTGTACGGAAGTGTGTCATGGAAATAACCAGGCAGTACGAGTCCCGAAGCTGCTGGTATAGCTTCAGTCAAGCCATCTAAATCGCGTACGCCTGACCACAGAGGAACAAACGTCCTGTCTCCCAATACGCCGTCATCGTCCGGCGCTTTGTCCGTTGAGAAAGCGCCGCTGCGGCTCCCCGCATTGACGAAATTGACACCGTCCTTGAGATTCGTTCCGCGGCTCATGCGAACTCCTTCCAGAATGCCGTGACGGCCAGAGCGCCAGCAACGCTTGCCGTAGCATAAATCGACTGCGCTTCTTTCAGATTCACGCCGTTGCTCTTAGAGATGACCACCAACGTGGACTTGGCAGGAACCGTGATGGTATTTGCGATGCGGTACGCTGTGCCGGTGTTAGTGGCCGCGGCGTATATAGTGATTGTGATGTCGGCGTTAGCAGCGCTTGTGTTTGCAACTAGAATGGAGTCAAACAAAAACACTTTGCTACTGGAAGCAGCATTGGCGATGATAAGCGTGTCCGTGGATGTGCCCAACGACAGGAGCGCGTTGTTCGCAAAACAGGACGACGGTGCGTTAATGTTTGGATTTGCCATTTGGAATTCAGCTGAGTGCAAATATGGTCCCGAGCGTCGGACCACCGGATGAGTTGGAAGAGTTGATTGTGACAGCACCCGTAAGCCCGTTCACGCTTGTCACGGGACCATACTTAGCGGCTTCCGTTGCGAAGTCTGTGATTGTTGACGCGGCCTGCGTGTGTGCAGTCGGCGTGCGGGCATCCGATAATCTGGAGTCACTTGTCAGGACAACATTGGCGGAAAGACGCGAGTCAGCAAGCGTGCCAGAAACTATGTCTGTGGCGGCATGAGTGTGCGCAGTTGGCGTGCGAGCATCTGATAGGCGCGCGTCGTTGCCTTGGCAGAATGAGCCAGAAGTGGTTCCGAAAGCGCCCGTCGTCAGGACACCGCTAGCGCCGGTCAGGACAGGCAAGCCGGATGTGGAGCCGATGGCCCCGCCATTGGTGATGTTCCCGTGCGCGTGTGAAGTCGGCGTGCGAGCGTCAGACAGCCGAGAGTCAGACGAGACAACGACCGCGGTGCCTCCAACCGTAAGGCTATTGGAAAAGTTGCTGGCCGTTGGCGTAATCGTAAACGCCAAGCCCTGCACGGAACCGTCGCACACGTACATCTCTAGCTGGGTTCGCAGGGCCGCATCGCCCGCAGAAGGCGTTTGAGTGCATACGGATCGAATTAACCCCGCTGCTGCCGCGGCACCTGTGGTCGTAACGCTGTGCCACGCGATAGCGCCAAGCGTGTCATTCGTCTGAACGATTGTTGGGCTGGCTGTGCTTCCGCGAGTGCGTTTAAACCGCAGCGCCGGATTGCCAGCAGAGTCCGCATTGCGCTGAATGGTGACGGCGGCATTTGTGTTGTCGCCTATTACCTGCACGCTGCCGTCGGGTGCCGCGGGGCCAACTACTGGCTTAACGGTCAGCACACCCGTCATTGTGCTATCGGTGGCCGGGAGGGCGGCAAAATTATCCACGCCCCCATCCGCCGTGCGGTAGTACAGCTTGCCGTCTGCCTGGTTAATGGCGATCTCGCCATCCTCCAACGAGGCAGGAGTCTGACCGGCCGTATTGCTGCGTTTCAGGCGTGGAGGGGGCATGTAAGTCCTATGAAATGGGCCTATAAGCTATTGTCCGCTCAGTCGGCAACTGGCCCCAAACTAGATCCCAGCCGCCTCCGCCCACGCGCCAGTCTCCCCATCTAGCGTCCATCCCTCTCCTGGGCTTGGTGGGATAAATCCCTGCAAGTCATCTCGCCAGACAAAACCAATCCCAGCGTAATTCAGCCGAAACTTTCCGTTGTATGACGTTTGCTTCCAGCGCCTGTGCCCAGTGATCGACTCCATGAGGTCAACGCCTCTCTCTTCAACCTCAACGCCGTCAGCACGCAGCACCTCATTGGCGACCACTGCTACAGATGTGACGACATTGTTCTCGTCCAACTCGGCGAAGTGTGCCATTAGAAGGTGATACTCCCCGATCCGGTGAATGTGTAAACGTAATCGCTGCCAACTGGGGTGACCGTTGGCGAGCCTGTGGTTGAAATTGCTGGCGAAGGACTGCGGATGATGACAACGCCGCTGCCCCCATTTCCTCCCGCACCGCCGCCGCCGCCGCGATTCGCGGCACCCTGCGAGGCGGCTTGATTTGATGGCGATGTGTTTCGACCACTGCCGCCGCCGTCTGTTGCAGTGCCACCCGTGGCAGACAGGTAGTTCGCGCCGCTGCCGCCGCCGCAGTAACCTAATGAACTGCCTGTTATGTTGCTGCTGACACCCGACCCGCCATTTCCGGCGGCAGACGTTGTTGCGCTGCCTCCGGCACCCCCGGCACCACCACCGCCTCCGGTCGCATAGACACCGCCTGCGTATCCATAACCTCCGTTAAAGCCTTGAGTACCTTGCGAACCAAATCCAAACGCCGCAGACCCATATGATCCGCCGCCGCTCGCGCCGGAACCACCAGCAGGAGTGCCGTCTCCACCTCCTCCAAACCCGCCGCCAATTGCCGTTAGGCCGAGAGCAGTTGTTGATGTTCCTGTTGTTCCGGGTGTTGAGGAGCTTGCGCCGTAGGCATAGGCAAGAGTGCCACCGCCGCCGACAACGAACGAATAGGTCACGCCAACGACCGCTGGGAATGTGCCGGTAAGAAATCCGCCAGCCCCGCCAGCCCCACCGCGAGGGCCAGCCCCACCACTGCCGCCACCACCAGCAATTAGGTACTGCACAGCAATGCGAGACGGCCAAATTGCCGACGACAGCGCAGCACCTCGCAGCGATGTCCCGCTAGTCAGTCGCCTGCTCATGTGATCTCCACTCCAAACGCGCCGAACGACAGAGTGGATGAGCTTGCGTAGACGCTGATCACATCTGTTGCAGCGAGAGTTATCCCGAGAGTGAGAGTGATTGTGTCGTTGGCCGGAATCGCCGAGTCGTACACCAGATAGTGCTGCGCCGCCACCGTCGCACCCGCAGGCCGAATGGCGACTCTATACGTTGCTGACGTTGCGGCTTGGTTGCATATCGACAATGTCGAAACGATGGTGCTGGTAGACGCCGCCACCGTGTACAGCGTCGTCAGCGTCGTAGCTGATGGGTTGAGTTGTCCAAGAACCTTATGTGTCTGTGGCATCTCAGCCTCCCATCAATAGAAACGGATGAATCGGGATGAAATCTAGGCGGGCCTGCAAGAGCGTCCCGCTTGTGATGTCGCTTGCCGCGTGCGAGTGGCTTGTCGCAGCCGCACCAATGGCTGCGGGAGTAATCGGATCGCCGCCGCTTGAACCGTGCGACGACGCATGCGCTGCGACGTTGGTTGTCAACTCCCACGCATAGCCGCTCCATGTGTATGTGCGGCCATTTTGAACGGATAGTTGACCGACTGTCGGTGATGCTGGGAGGGAGAGTGCCATGGTTAAAAGCTAGTGAACTCCTCTGCCGGGACGGTGACGGTTTCGTTGTCTGTCACTGCAACGACTCCCACAATGAGATGTCTGCCGCGTAGATTTCACGCACGCGAGCCTCCTGCTCTGGCGTGAGGATCGGCTTGTCGGCCTCGTTTGTGGCGTCCTCCAACGGCAGCGGCGTCGGCAGGCCAAGCCATTCGGCAGCAGCGTCAAATTGATCCTCAAAACGAAAGTGGCGAGCAAACTCACCTTGCGGCAGTGGTCTGTATAGTGGGCCGCTGAGATGCTCCTCTAAGGCCCGAGACGGCATGTGCGCGCATGCCGATCGAAAGCGTTCGATTGGATTTCTGACAATTATCCCAAGACCTTTCTGATCAACAAAAATCTCAGTTGGCAATACGCTGGCTGGGTGTGCATTTTCTGGCACCTCAATAGAGGGATACCAAGCCGCGACGGCTGCGCGTGCAAGCGAATGACTCCCGCTCCTAGGCGTTAGCAGGATTGCATTTCCGTTAATTGGTGATCGAACAATGTCGCTCAAGGCAACCTCACTCCTAAGAGAAATACAGAACCACAGCACCAGCACCAGCAACGGGACTATTTGGGTCTGTTCCGCAGCCTGCGCCATATCCGCCGTTGGCTGTTATCGTTCTCGGGTCGTACTTACTGCGACCGCCAGACCCAAACGCTGGCGTTGCTCCGCAGTCCTCCGTTGTTTTCCCACCAGCGAGAGCGACTGCTGCTTTTAGTCCAGACACATCTGTCATCTGGACTCTGCCACATGATGCCGTCGTTCCGTTGCCACCCACGGCCCCGCCGCGATTGTTTTGACCGGCTCCACCGTTCGCACCGCCATCACCTCCTGAGTAACTTCCACCAGCACTGAACGCAGAAGCACCCAATCCTCTGATTGTCACGCCGCCATATGTAACAGTTGTGTCAGTATGAACGCTCCCTGTGGTTGTCGGAGCAGGCCCAGTGCTGTAACCGACCGTTGCTCCGCCAGAAACTGACCACGTTTTGTAGGCAACACCGCCAGCGTTCTGGTATATGTTGCCCGCCCCCACCGCCCACGCCTTCATCGTTGTCGCTCCGCTTGGCACCGTGTAACTGGTGCCGCTGGTGAGCAGAACGGCCATCGCCGCAAAGCTGGCCGGTGTGACGCTGGAACTTGCCGACGAATATGGCCCCGTTCCCAAAGATGTAACGGCAGCAACTCTGAATATGTAGCTTGTCCCAGAAGTCAAACCCGTCACTGTCGCGCTGGCCGAGGACGACGCGGAGTGCGAGAACGTAGACCAATTACTTCCGCTATCGCTGGAATACTGCACAATGTAATCAGTGACCTCATACCCGCCGTTGGATGCTGGTGCAGTCCAAGTCAACGCGACGCTGCCAGAAGAATTGCTTCCCGTCACGCCCGTAGGCGCACCGGGGAGCGCAGGCCAGACGCCTGAACGCTTGTATGCCTCTGCCTCGCGGGGCGTCCAAATGCCGCTCGCCGCCGACTGCGTTGGCGTGACGCTTGCGCCGATAATCCCGCCGCGTGGACGCATTAGGAGAGTTCCTTCCAGCTTGCGTTCACTTTGAGCTTTGACGCCGTGCCCGCCGTGACATAAATGCTCTGAGCCTCAAGCAGAGATATGCCCTGCGCCTTATCCACAACGATTAAGGCCGCGTTCGCGGGTACGCTGACCGTAGAGGCCAATTCGTATGCCGTGCCCGAGTTGTCGGCGGTTCGATAGAGCGTCACAGTCACTGTCACGGCGTTAGAAGTATCGATGTTTGCCACAGTGATTCCGTCAAGCAAGAAAACCTTGCCAGATGAAGCCGCGTTGCTGACAAGCTGAGTCGCAGCTGTCGCCGTCAAGGACAAGGAAGCGTTGTTGTAATAGACGTTCTGAGCCGTCCCTGCATTTGGATTTGCCATATCACTAAACTCCAAAAACGATTGAGCGAATGACAGGGTTCATCCCAGTCACACCACCGAGAGGGCCAATCTCTATGTAAGCCGCACCCGTCCAGCGATAGACTCGCCCCGTGTCAGTCGCAATCACCAACTGAGCCGCACTGCCAGTGGCAGGGAAATTTGCAGTCGTTGCGTACTCGTAGATTTCAGTTGCGCCACCACTTCCGGTAGCCAGTGCCGTCACAACGCCAGACGAGTTCCGATAGAACAGCTTGCCATCGGCCTCGTTGATTGCGATCTGCCCAGTGGACAGCGAGGACGGCGTGTTACCGGCGGTAGTAGATCGAAGTATCCTGACAGTTGCCAACTAAAATGAACCCCCATCGATATCAGAACTGGGCGCGAGATAATCGGTTCCGGCAACTGCCGCCGAATACGCGGAGCCGTTTCCTTTGAGAAGGCCAGAGACAGCCGATGTCAGTCCCGTCCCGCCATAGCCAACTGCTACAGCCGTACCCTGCCAGACACCCGTGGAAAGCGTCCCTACGCTTGTCAGGCTGGACGCTGTCACGCCGGACCCGAGAGTGGTAGCCGACAGAACATTCGTACCGGCGATCTTGTAGGTCTTCCCGGTGAGGATGTTGAAGTTCTCGCTGCTCGTCCAAGAAGATGAGGCAGAAACCCAATTCAGCGTGTAGTCCGCGGTGCCGTGCAACGTGATGCCGCCACCGTCTGCCGCAGCATCGGTTGTCGAACCCTTGGCCAGTTCGATGTTTTTATCGGCTACGGAGATGGTGGTTGACGAGATGGTGGTTGTGGTTCCGTTGACCACAAGGTTGCCGCCGACAGTCACGTTGCCGCTAAATGAAGCGCCCGAGAGCAGGGCATAGTTCGCCAGTTGCGTCGATACCGCAGAAGCCACGCCGGACGAGATTGAACTGTCTACATAGGAGGTGGTCGCAAACGCGCCCGAACCACCAATGGCGATGATGCTAGTAGCCGTGCCGCCCGCGCCGCCGGTGCCGGTTCCATAGTACAACACGTTTGACTGCTCATTGAAGCAGAGTTCCGCGTTGGCCAGACTGCTTGGGGCACCAGCGCCGCCGCCGCTTGCCCGCCGTTTGATACGAAGTGTTGCCATTTAAAAATTACCCCCGTCTAAAAGTTGTGTCTCCGAATAATTGCGCCACTTACCGTTTGACCAGCGCAGCACATCCCCCGTCTTTATGTCGGTCATCTCCACATCACTGGAGGATGGAAGAGAGAACCGCAAAGAATTCAGTAGGTACGGCAGGTTGCTCCACCTCGTTACGCCGTCACCAATTTTGATTGCACCCGAGCCAAAGGCGGGATCGGAGTAGCTGAACGTGTCCGTGGATGTTTCCGTACCGGACGGCACATCACGCTCATAGCCAATCTCTCCTGCCTCTAGGATTGGATTTGCAGCCGCCCACTCTGCGGCGGTTCCACGCCGAAACTGGACGAGCTTGTAGCTCACACATCCCTCCCTTTGACGCGGTAGGCATGCTTCTCAATGACCTTCTCTCGCAGATCCGCAGTCTTCGCAGACGGGTTGAGCTTCTTGGCCTTGGCTACTTCCTCCCGCACAATCGACTCACTGATCAGCTTGCGCTTGGGGGCATCCACGCCCGGGTCGTAGTTCACAGTTCCGCTCACGGCTAGGCGGCGCTTGTGGGCGACTTTGAGGATGTCGTCATTGTTGGACACCCAGGCTTCGGGATCACGCCAGCCGCGGTTGTCGGCAATGCCGCCGACATAGTGCTTGCCCGAGATGTTGATGCCTGCCCGCTTAGCCTCCGCGGCCACGTACCTTGCCTGCCGGACGGGCATGCCGTCCAGCTGCTGGTTGTTCATGCGGCCCTCCATGAACGCACGGTCGGTGCCGGACGTTCCAGGTGGAGTCTGCGTTGCGACCATAGCGGCCCACTTCTCGCCGTATGGCAGGGCACGCTTGTAGGCGGCGACGGCTTCGGGACCGGCGCGTTTAACTTCAACTGGGATTTGCATTGGGCGGTCCTGGGGGTGGGCCTTGCGGGGGACCAGGCGGCGGGCCTGGAGGAGGGGGTGGGGGAGGCGGCACCATGTACCGTGCGACATCCACGTTCATCGCCTTGCCCCAGTCTTCCAAGAGCGAGTTGAACAGTTCTGGGCGACCGGCTTGCAGCAAGCCCTGACTGATCGGTGCAAGGATCTGCATCGCATTGGTGATGTTCTCAATGCGGGTGGCGTTGTTGGGCTTCTTCACAGACCCAGCCTCAACGCGGTACGAATACTCGCGCACCACAGACTCTGGGTCTTCGCCCTGAACGTGCATCTGCCACGCCTGTGCAGCCATCGGCCCCAAGAGAGGCGCAACGTCCTGCGGGCCAATCAACCAGCGAGCAAGGAGAGCTTCCTTGCGTGCGACAAGAGACAGAGCGTCTTCCAAAATATTTGCATAGTCATCCGGCCTGACCGAAATTTGCTCAGCCTTCACCTGCGCTTCTGCAGCTGACCGGAACTGATTGCGGGTCATGCCATAAATTAGCTCTGTCAAACCGACGCGCCTGTCAAACAGCGCGGTGACCTCGGAGATAATCTGATACATGTCCGATGTGACACCAGGCATCTGGAAGACAGAGATCACATCGTTGACCGACCGGCCGATGGCTTCAGAAATCTCTACGATCTTAAAGCCACCCTCGTCCTTCTCCAAAATCTTGGCTTTTATATCTGGGTCGGCTGACTTCGCTACACCAATCAGCACCTGCGAACTGGTCGCAATGCGCGTGGCGAGGAAACTCATTGCCCAGTTAATAAATCGAAGCTCTCCGATACCTGGGCGAATGATGCTGATAGGCCAGCTGTACCCGGGCTTGCCGTGCCACACCAGCGGAGTGAACGGCCAGCCATTCGGTTCTGCCCAGAAAGGGATAGGCCACTGCGCCGCCATAAACATCGACTGCGGGACACCCGTCTCGTCCACTTCTTCCTGCAGCATCTGCTCTGGCATGTTCAACGGGAAGTCAATGCCATCCGCCACAACGATGTAGCAGTTTGGGCCAAACGCATCGAACTTGCCGCGGAGGTCTTTGTCGGCGTTCTTGAGCCGGTCACCAAACCCCGTCTTGGAATAGATTTCCCAATAGACGATGAGGTCGTTGGTCTTCCCCATCTTCTTCTTGTACTCAAACCCGCGCTCGTTGTTGTCGCCGCGAGACGAGTAGCTTTCCATGTGACCCTTCAGATCATCACGGGACAGACCAAACTTTGCGGCTACCTCATCCAACGGCTGGACGCGCTTGCGAGCGGCCCAGCGAATGTCTTCAAACTCGTCCGCATCGGGATCCCAGACGAGGTTGTCGATAGAGTCGTAGAAGCTCCCAGCCATCTTCAGCTGCGATCCAGGCGGCGAATAAAGCTCATGCCACCAGACACCAGCGCCCTTAATGAACGCTTCCTCAACCACCTTCCGAGAATGCTTCTTCAGGTCTAGCTCGTTGGGCGTGTAGTTCAGATAGTCTTCTAGGAGCCGGGAGACGAGCTTACGCCGCTCCAGAAGCATCTGCTGATTCTGCAAGCCCTGCTGGTACATCTGCATGCCCGGGTCTGGCATCATCACCGGCTGGCCATCCGGTCCAATGATCGGCTGACCGTCCGGCCCCATTGCCGGTACGGGGGGCTGGGGCTGGATGCCAAGGAGCGCAGGCCCAATGATCGGGTACTCCTTGGGGGTCACCGCGCGGTTTGGGTTCCGGTGGTGGATGACCGCGGTAAAGAGACGCACGGCCTCCCACACGCGGTTGACCTGCATGCGGAACGCCGGGGGTGTCATGCCCTTGTTGTAGCCCCGCTCCCCGCGGGCATACCCATCTTTCCACATGAAATCCGGGTCGCCCGCAAAGAAGTTCATCGCCTCGTCAGCGTCCTCTGTGAACGGACGCTTGTGGGCAGTCGCCTGCTTAATGCACTCTAACCAGCGCGACACTATCGGACGAAGCGGTTTATCCATGGAGACTCCTATTAGCTAGTGTCCCTACTTGCCCCGGCGGGCTTCCAAGTCGGCCACCTTGCGCTCAAGAAGTGCCACTTTTTCCGCCAAGATCGCATTCTTCTGGGGCTTGTGTTCCCAGAATCCATAGTCCTTCCACGCCGGGAACTCAGCTACGCCAGGGTCCGTAACGTGGTGGACGCTCTGCTTTTCGGTCCCACCGTACCCGGGGGCCAAGGCCCACATGGTCAGGGTCCGCTGGGAGACTTTGGTCACCAGCGCCGGGACGGGGTCGGCACCCTCATGGGCGCGGAAGAACACCCAGTCACCAAGCTCCGCTGTCGGCATCGCGTAATCGCTCATTGTCGTCTACTCCCCATTGGCCCGAGAACTATGCAGTTGTCTTCGGACGACTGCTGCCTGCGGCGTTTCTCCGCGAGGTAACGCACCCACCATGGATCGGGGCCATAGGTCTTTGGTGGTGCGTGGTATTTGGGTTCGTAGGCGCAGAGGTACTCCACGCTCTGAATGGCGTGGACTTCCCCGCGGCTCTGCGGCTCATCGGTCACATAGATTTGACCGTTGACGCTCGTTGTCTTCTTGCGGTAGCGGCGGATCTCGCGCATGAGATTCGGACACGCACCGTCCAGAAACTTCAGCTTGGTCGTCCCGTCGCCCCGGATGTGCATCATCTGCCGGACGAGGGCGGTGCGGGCCGGGATGTCGTCTGAGCCTGGGATGAATCCGTACCCGCTCATCTGCGACTTAATGCCGCGCTTCTTCAGTTCTTCGGAGTACAGTTCATGGGGAAGCCGACCAGACCCTAAGTCTCTGAGCATGCCGCCGTGCATGTCGATGATGAACGTCCGGTAGCTCTGGCCATCGGCCTTCTGGGCGAACTGGTCGCCAAAGATCAGCGCATTGGCTTGGCGGATATACAACTCGTCGTAGATGAGAAGGAACTTTTCATCTGGGGGAACCGCTCCAAACACGCACGCAAGGACCGTGTGGCCAGGATCGATTGCAACATAGCGCGTCCAGTCGGCCGGAACCCGTCCATCGGGTAGATCCTCTCGCCGCAGAACATGCACACCAGGATTGAACGACGGGTACATGAGCGTGCTTTCCGTGGTGAACTCGCCCTCCGCTCGCATGCGAAGCTCGTCCATCCCCAGGGCAGACCACCGCTCAATGTTTTTGGCTTTCTCTTCCTTGTCGATGTGGTCGTTATCCAAGAAGCGCAGGGTGAACTTCTTAATAATGGAGTTCTCACGCCCCTCTTCCTCTGCCTTGTCCGCACGTTCACACAATCCCAGCAACGCATCGTTTTTACTATGCGGCATAGCCGACCAAACAAACCGGCCTTTGCGGTCTGCAAGCCGCGCCTGCATCTCGCCGACCCACCGTTCATTATTAATATCCTCATCAATGTGAACTAAGTCGGCCTGAAAACCTTGGGGCGGTTCGCCTTCTGACGAGAAGCAATTGATAGTCCACCCATTGGTAAGCTCTGCCTTGTTTAGGTAGCCTGCGTTTTTCAATACCCAACTCATCTCTTTGACCATGCGAGGCGGGATGAGGGGCGGTGCTGGTTTTGCTTTGGAGGGGTCGTCCGCCCCGGGCTTAAAGGCCCGCCACTGATTCGTCGTCTCGTCTTTGATCATTTTGAAGGCACCGGCACGGAACAGCATTGGCACAACCACAAGGCCGATGTGGGGCCAGTTCCTGCCGATGATCACTAGGTTCCCGCCCTCCTTCGGATATTTCCCGTACGGGTCTTGTCCTGTGGCCGCGCGAGCGTCCTCTATGAAACTTGCGGCGCTCTTGCCTGACCGATTGCCGCCGATCAGCAGGCGTTCGCTCGCCATGCACTTGTGGAACTCCTCCTGCTTGGGCATCGGGACATAAAGCCGCAGGGCTTCGATCCGGCGTTCCGCAAGCTCCAACTGCACATCGCGCAGCTGATTGAGCGCGTGCTGCGTGATGCCTTGGACGGCCGGTTCTTCAGGTGGCGGCGGTGGGGGGATCTGTGGGTGCTTTTTCATATTCTCCGCACCAATCAGTCTGGTCGGTGATCGGGTGCGTGTCCTCCTCCACAGTCACCTGCGGAGGGTATCTCCTGCACCGGCCCCACGTTGCCACTGTCGGATCCCACCACCGGCACGTTTGACACTCCATGCTGCATCTCCTTCAAAGGAATTCCTTGGATCGTAATTGTTGTGGCCGCTTCCATGATCCGCTGGCGAAGCTCGTCCTCTAGCTCCTCTTCGCTCCAGGCCGTGAGGGGTTTCTTGGCACCACCCATTGCTGTGTTGGCAGAGACGAGGCGCACAACGGTGTCCAGCATCTTGGTGCGAAACGCGCCGCCGGAAGGGGAGTCGAACAGCTGCTTCATGTATGCGTTCGCGAAACCTCGCACCCCGCCGAAGTATTCCATCAGAACCTCTAAGAGTTCCGATGAGTGGGGGATGTTGGCTCCTCCGATCCTTGCGGAGGCTACGAACAGATCGACCGCGCCCTTCTCAATCTCGGCGAGCTTCTTGTTGGTCTTCTTCTTGCGGGCCTTCTTCTCATGGGCGTTGCGGCATCGGCGGCAGCGCGCATGGAACCCGTCCTTCGACTTGTGCCAGTTTGCGGGTGTCAACTCATAAGAGGTGCCGCACTGGATGCAGGCTTTGTACTCAGCCAGGTTTCACACTCCACTTTGGCCGAAGATCCATCAGCTTCACACTGTGGTCGTAGTTGGCCTGCCAGCACTGCTTGAGCTTGGCGCTGATGTCCACGGCCTGGACGATCTGGGGCTTGCCAACGCACTTGGGCTTCCAGTGACCGGCCCACGCATCCCAGTTGCAGAACACAGGGTTGTAGCCCAGCTTCTGCGTCCCGGCGAGAGACAGGTCGCGGGTCATCGTCACATCTTCTGTGGATGACTTCTCCGACTGATACTTGTCGGGGTATTCGTAATAAAACCAAGGGTTGTCGCTGGAGTCCTTCGGCTCAGTCACCTCAAACGCCCGCATGTCGTACATGATCAGTCCGGTGGGGAGGGCAGCGCACTCTTGGATGCCAGCCATCTTGGCCCCGGTGTCACGGTCGTACATCTCCAGCTTAAAGTCTGGGTTGGCGTTGGCCGACTGGTGGGCCTGCCAGCGGAACACGTAGACGTTCTCATGGGGCGGCGGGCCGCAATAGGGCGCGCCGATGACCACCGGACCCTTGGGGTAATGCTCCACCAAGAAGTCGAAGGAGGAAGACAGGAACGGCTTTGCGTCCGGCTGGCCCGAGTACATGTCAGGCTTCATGTCGGAATCAATCATCACCAAGACATCCACGCCATACTCGCGGGCCATCAGCACGGCCCGATTGCGAGTCATGGTGATCGGCGTGTCTGAGAGATTCCAGACTTGGATTCGGGCTACGCGCGGATCCTGAGACAGGCCGGTTGTGGCCGGAAGCATCCACTCCCGAATGTCCGGGTGTTCCGAAGAGATGCCGCCATTCCCGCCATAGGAGAACGTGCAGAAACCGATAGTGAACTTCTGTTGCATTTCACACCCCGGGGTAGGTGTACAAGTCTACAGTATTACGACGCGCGTGTCAACGAGCGCGCCACGGCATTGGCGTGCGGGTGTAAGCTCCGCGCTTGGAGGGCGGCGCTTCACTGCGCGGTTGTTGGACGGGAGCCTGCTGGTACTGGCTGGGATTCTGCTTGGCTCTATTGAGATCACTGAAATACTTGCGAACGCCAGCCACGTTTTCTGGAGTGCCCTGTCCTGTGCCCCGAAGATCCATCACGGCCGACCGCTCTTGCTCACGGGCGCGGTCGGCTCTGTAGTCCGCTTGCGTCTTGTTGGGGTTGACCGCCTTGCCAGTTTCCAAGTCGTAATCAACGATGGGCCTCATGTTGGTGTAGTCTTGCTTTGGTCGCAGGTTGGGGTGCTGGCGATACAAGTCTTCCTGCGTCGGTTCGCTGCGAGGCAACGAGATGTTGTTCTTGGCGCGATATTCCTCTGCCCTCTTCTGGCTGTCCAGCTGCGATTTGATTGGGTCAACCGGAGGCAGCGAAGGATTCTGTTGCGTCGGGTTGTAGGTTGTTCCCTGAGAAGGGCTTGGCTTGGGCTGCGCGGCACCCGGGGTGACCCAGCTTGGGGCCGGGGAGGGGGGGTTGGCGTATTGGGGCGTACCACCAGGATTAAACGGCTGCGGAAGCGGAATTGGGGATTCGGGTCGGGTCCACGCGCTGCCGGTGGACTGCAGCGCGGGCTGGCCCTGACTGGACGTGTTAATCACTGGCGGCTGACCGCCCACCCCAAAGGACGGCATAAATGGCCCTGACGGTGGACGCTGCGATTCGCTTTGAGGCGGGCTGGCGGTTGACCGCGCAGCGGTCTGATTCGGATTGGAAGTGTTCTGCACTGGAGGCTGGCCACCAACTCCGAAAGACGGTGTGTTGGCCTGCGGGCCGAACGGGTTCTGCCATTGAGTGCCGGTCGCAAACTGGCTCGCCCCACCCATGGCGCGCTGAACATCGGGGTTCTGTTGGCCGAATGGGTTGTAGAACGTGCCGTTGGCAAGTTGGTCGTTTGCCTGCCCAAGCAATTGGTTGGGGTCAAAGGCAACCGGACCAGTCAGCTGGCCGCCTGTGTACTGATTCAGCCGGTCGGAGAGGTTACCGACAAACGCTTCACGCTGAGCCAAGGAATCCTGCCACTGCATGGGGTTCCCGCCAACGCCTGTTGCAGAAGCCTGGATCGGGCCTGGGCGCTGGTCGATGGCGTTATAGGCCATGTTGCCGTCCCAACTTTGTCCACCAGTGGGCTGGCCGTATTGCCCAGTTGTCGGGTTGTAGCCCTGCGTGGAGTATGAACCAGGCATCGTCCAAGACTGAGCCTGCGTGTTGCCGCCGTACTGGTTAGACGCTTGGTTGTACGCCTGACCCCAGATTTGATTCGACGGCACCTGACCCGAGAGGTCGTTTGTTCGCGCATTTTTCGGAGGAGTGCGCGGCCCTGTGTAGGGCTGGTACGACGACATGTCAGGAGCCTTGTACGGCGAAGCCTGCTGCTGCGGCGCTGTCTGTTGCTGATACGGAGGTTGCTGGGAGGTCGGGTTTGGTTTGGCAAGATAGTCGTTTGCCATCAGCGATCCCCCTGTTGAACTGTCAGGCCGTCCGTACCAACGCCCGTTCCGTAGTACATGCGGAGCCGGTCAGCGTCTTCCTGCGGCAGCGATTTGATCTCAGCGATCAGCTGCCGCAAGAAGTCCAGGTTCTGTATTGCTGGTGGTTGATCCATCTAGAAAACGGGGCCAGGATGTTTCCACCCTGGCCCCGCCCCCGAAAGCCCGTGAAGGGCAAATTACGAAGCCCGAGTCTTGATCAGCGCGAGAACGGCCGAGCCGGTCGTCGCCCCGGCACTCGCCGCAAACCCGATGACACCGATGCCGTTGTCGTTCGCACCAGCCGTGCTGGACGACAGCGGAGACACCGTCACGCGGCCCGCCGTCGTCGCACCGCTGGTAGCGGCGGTGACAACCGACAAGCGGTCACGGACGGCAACGTCCGAACCGGAGAGCGCCACCGACACTTCGGTCGGGCCGTCCACGGTCACCCAGAACACATCGTTGCTGGCAACGCCCGCGGCAGGGAGGAACTCGTCCACCACACCAACGAGCGAATCGTTGGTAACCGCAGCGTAGCCGTCAGCCGCACCGAACAGAGCCGTGCCACTGCCTGCCAGACGCACAACCCGCTTGGGCAGCAGGGCCGCACCGGAGGTGTTACGGACAGCGATGCAGACCTTGCGACGATTGCTGCGGACCTGGCCGGTGGTGGCGTTCACATCGGTGAACTCCTTCACAGCGCCAACCCAGTTATCGCCATACGAACCAGAAATACCGTACAGACTGTCGTTGGGCGTGGTAACGCCAAGCGTCTGACCAAGACCGAACGGAGGATCAACTTGCAGTCCCATTGTGACTATAGTCCTTTCTCAGGCGAGAGTAAGAAGTTTGAAGAAGTTGCGCGGCGACTTGAACTTCAGGTTGCCGAGGGTGGACACCACGTAGCGGTACTGCTGCGTGATTTCGTCATAGAACGGACCTTCTGAATTCAGCAGCTGGCCTTCCATGCACAGGAGTTCGATATTGCCTACAGACAGGCCGTATCCGACACCTGCAGGAACAGAATTTTCACTGCTGATTTCCACCCCGTCCAGCTCAAAAACATCAGTGAAACCATAGGAGCGGAGGCCGTTTGCGCGGCTGACAATCACTCGCTCCTTGGAGTCCAGCGTGTTCAGGAAGTCGATGAACAGGCGGCGGTCAAGCAACACCATGTCCACTTGATCTTCCTTGCTGTCGTTGCGGCGGGTCTGGTGAATCGCCTCACGCACCGCCTTCACGCAGTTGTCCTTCCACGTTGCCGTCGCACCACCGAAGTAAGTGCTGGTGTAGTTCACCTGGACCGGCGTGAAGAAATCGTACTCCGGGTCCGCGTAGCCGTTGGGCCACACGTTGCCCGAAGCCTGCGAGCCACCGTACGCACCCAGCACAGTCGAAAGACCAGCGTAGGTATCGGTCGGGTAGCAGAACGGGTCGGCCGCATTGGCCGTCCGCTGGGCACCGCTAGTAATGTTAACAGTGCCGTTGCTTCCCATGAAACTTTCGATGCCGTGGAAGCGCAGTTCGTTGCCAGAGGCATAGCCGTCAACAATCCACTCCTTGGCAAGGTACTGTTCCATGCTGGTAAGCAGTCGGCTGGCCATCTTACCAGCGACGTTTACAAGAGCCTGGGCCGAGCGGTTCTCCAGCATCTCCTTTTTGTAAATCGCGTCACTAGCTTGCGCACCCCTGAATTCAAGCTCCGCTCGCTTCCAGAGGTTCTGACGAGCGAAGGTCCGCGGCGTCTCACCATTGTTGCCGGAAGGCGTGTGATTACGGTACTGCAATTCCCAGTCGAAACCCCTGCCTGCCATGTTGGTGCGGATCTGGCCCGAGCCTTCCAGAGCGGCAAACAACTTGTACTTACGAAGCGATGCAATTTCCTCAACGGCGAGGTGGTTTACAATCGTTGTGGCAATAGACCTTGCCCAGTCAGTCGAACTGCTCATCAGATAACTCCATCGTTAACGAGTTGGCTTCGCAGCCGGTCCTCAAAACTCATCCGCGAGCGCGGTGCCCGCGGTTCCGTAGTTCCAGCACTTCGATTCGGGGTGCGTGTTGCGCGCTCCCGAAGGAACTGCATGTTCTGTTCTGCCACTGGATCTGCCGGGGGAGCAGGAGGGGCGGGGGGTGCAGGCGGGGCATAGCCTTGCTGGGGCATCTGCTGCATCTGCTGGTAGCGCATGTTCAGGAGATCCCTCTGGAGCATGCCGGTCGCATACTTCCAGCGAGACTCTGCGGACTGGATGCCCAGTTCCTGCGCCTGTGCGATGTACTGCGAGATCGCCTGGCCTTCCCGGGTGGGATTGCCAGCTTGGTCGTACAACCAGTCGGCGTTCTGTCGCTCCAAGTCAGAAACGTAGTTCTGGGTCTTGTAGGTGTTAAGATGGTTCTGAACCATCTCCTGCGCCTTCTGGATTGCGACCTGCTCAACGAAGGGCTTCAGCGTGTTCTCTGGATCAGTGACCAGCTTGCGGGCGAAGTCCGCGGTGTAGCTCTGGTATTCCCTGAGAGCCTGCTGGGCCTCATACGGAGCGTCGGGGGCGATGACTTCCTTGCCCGTGGCGGGATCTCTGACGATGAAGCTCCTCCAGGTGTCTTTGACCTGGGGAGGGTTCCACCACTTCGGAGCTTCCGGTTCCTTGGGCTTGGCAGCTTCGGCCTGAGACTTCTTCCAGTTCTCAAACTCCCGCTGGTTGCGCAGGTACTCTTGGGCGTAGGGAACGACCGATTGGTACTGCTGCAGCTGCCGCTGGGTTTCACCGTAGCCGTTGTAGGCCCGATACAAGTTCTGGGCGATTGAGAGATCGTCCTGACCCTGGAAGTCGGGGAGATGGCGGAACGCAGCGTAGGGGGTATCAAAGCCGGGAGAAGAAGTCTCCGTACCGGCCGAACTCTCGGCTGGAGAGTCATAGCTCGCCGTCTGCTCTGTGACGGGAGCGTCCTGCGTCTGGATGTCTGGTGTTTCTTCTGACATGTAAATCCTTTCGGGGGAAGGGTCTACATAGTCAGTGTCCTATTCCTCGTATTTTGTTACGGGGTAGGGTCATCGACGCATTAGCACTTCGATCAGCGGAGCCTGCTTAGTGCCGCCCACGCGCCTTGGATCTGCGTCAAACACTTGCCGAGCAGCGTCCATCACATCGTCTGCTCTTCCATCAAAATATCTTGGAGACGATGGGAAATTGAAGACGGCGCGGCGGTTAGTGGATCCACGCATTTGCTCTAAGGTCTTCAACAGCATGTCGATGTCCGACTGCGTATTAAGGACATTTGAAGCCATAACAGTGTCGTACTGCTTGGCAAGAGCGTCGTTGCCGACAGCGTTTCGGCCGAAGTCGTATTCGCTTACATCGCCGCCCGCTCGCCGCAACAACTCAGAATGGTCGTATAGGCCCGTGTGCGGGTTGGGTTTGCCAGCGCCGAAGTTGAGGATCGTCTCCCCCGGCCGCAACGTGTCGGCAACATACCGCGGAGTAATGGCCTTGCCGCTCACAGCCCCAAGAGAACGTGCCGAACGGTTGGCGCGCGCGACCGCTTCCAGAACATCGTCTAGTCCCATAAAGGACTAGTGCCCTGCTAGCAACGATTTACTGCGCTCCGTACCCACCCCACGCCGCGCCGCCCATAGCAGCAGAGGCTTTGATGGGGTTGTTGTTTGCCGCGTTGAGAAGCTGCCGAATGGCATGGGTTGCATCATCGGCGCGTGAGGCACCTTTGAGCATGCGGCCCGCCATGCCGATCCCCATGTACGTGCCTGGGTCGGTCAGCACATCCAGAGTCATTGCAGTGCCTGGTTGGGCGTACTTGCGCCAGTCGTCAGGCGAATCCATTGTGCCCGCGGCCAACTGTGGCATCAGCGCAGAGGGAAGTGCCCGCAAAGCCAGACCACCGGCCTGCCCGTAGTTGCCCTTCCCCAGTTCTTGGGCTGAACGGACGAGCGTGTCCCGCGGGCGGCTGGTCATATCCATCACGTACAAGCCAGCATTGTAGGCATCGCTGGCGGCATCGCTGGTGCGAGTCGGTGTGAGGTTGTTTTGCTGGACGGCCATCCGCTGCTCTGGTGTCATGTAGTCCCAGAACGGACCCTTGTTCTTCTCAAAGCTGGCGCGCTGCGCCTCCAAGTCGGCCATCTGCTGCGCAGGAGATCCCTGCCAGTATTCGTAGAAGTTGTCAGCCATTCTTAGCCTTCTCTATCTTGGCCCGATAGCGCACGCAGTCTTCCCGTACTTCGGGGTTCGCACGGGTCCATGCCATTAAGTGTCCGTGGACAAGGTGACAAGGATCCGCACATAGCGTGATAAGATTAGTGGGGTCCAATTCCCGCTTGGGGTCTGTGTGGTACGGGACAATGTGGTGGACATTTAGCCCCTCGGCCTTTCCGCAGGCAACACACTCTGGTTCTTGGAGAAGGTGTTCCCGTCTTACCTTTGCCCATCCCCCGGCCCGAAGTGGAAAGAACAGCCACCGGAACATCACTTGTAACACCACCCCGCAACCGCCCCGCACACAAAATTAACGCACCAAACCCAAGGAGCCATAGCTGCGAGCGTGCGATACGATTCGTAGATGTACGCCGGATCATGCGCCATCAATTCGCAGTACCAAGAATTCTCCAGCACGTACATCTGCCCCAAGGGAACTGAGACTCCGACCCACGCAAACAGATAGGCACCCAGAATAGCGCGCGCCCATCTTTGCATAGTGACTCATTCCATTCGTCTTCAGAGGGAACAATCAACACCCGCTTGCTGAACTGAGAGATCCACCCCACCGCGGCGTGCATTCCCCGCAAGCACAGCGACCTTCCAGATACAAAGCAGCAAACCGCAGCAACTCCGGGTCATCGCGGAAATGCCCCAAGCCCAGATTGCAACGGCTGCACAGCGCGCCGCGAACCTCGCCTGTTTTGTGGTTATGGTCGATAGCCAACTGAATCGATTGCGTCTCACCGCAGATAATGCACTCGCGTATCTGCCGCGCCTCGGCAAACGAAACAACGTCGCTCACGCCGGGGGGCATGCGAGTCGCCTTTCGGTACTCGCTGCGGCATTGCTTGCACCAAGAATCCAAGCCATTCTTCTTGCGAGCGTTCTTGGGGAAGAAGGTTGCGGTGGCTTCTTTAGCCTCGCCGCACTTAGTGCAGGTCAGCAGTTCCACGCCCGCCTCGCCTTTCGCAAACGGCTATCGGGATCCGCGGCGGCTTCGGGCCACATCTTCATCTGACCAGCACTTCGGGCGCAGAAGGAATCCCTCCTCGGCCCGCCTTCTGGCTGGGGTGCTTGGAGATGGGCACCATTGGCGCGGTTGTAACTCTCCCGGCCACGCTCATTCAGCCCGCCTTCAGGATCCTGCCCCTCCTTGCGGCTCCATGCACCAGCCTTCAACTGGCGGATCTTGTCACCCTCTCTGTCCACTGACCTTCCTCCATTGCTTGGAATCGGGGTAGTCCTTGTCACCAGGCTTAGCCGGTGCCTCGCCCCGTTCACGCTTGGCGTGGATGTTGGCCCACAAGCCCTTCTTCAATTCCCGAATCTTCCCACCTTCTTTGTCCATTACTCGTCCCAGTCGTCATCAAAGAGGAAGTCAAACATCGACCCACCGACCGTCAACGAATTGGCGATTAGTAACACCAGACGTTAACTGCTTCTGGAGCATGCGATCCTTCTCCCGCTCCTGCTGCTCCGCGGCCAGCCGCTGAAGGAGAGCCTCTTGGCGCATGGCCTCCATCTCTGTCTCATGCTCCATCCGGCGCTGTTCACGCAGCTGAGCTACCCGGGAGTCGTTCTCGTCCTGGTAGGCGTTCTGAACGTCATCGACCATCCCGCCCAGGTGCTGTGCCTGCGCAGCGGGTCCAAAATCGTTTATAAAGCCTTGTTGCATCGAATGGCTCTGGGAGTAGGGCTGCATATTGAACGGCCGTCTAATCGCTTGCTGGGGCGCTTCCTGCGCATCTGGCTCGTCCTGGTCGTTGCTGAGTACCTGCTGGCGATCACTGAGGTACTTGGCGCGCTCAGCTGGAGTCAGGGTTCCCAGGTACTGGCGCATCTGGGTGTCGCCCTGCTTGGCGAGGAAATTGCGCGCGCGTTGCTGTTCGTAGCTAGTGGCCATCTGGACCCTCCTACAAGGCAAGTGCCCCGCGGCGACAGCGGGCACGCAGAGGGCGCAGAAACAAGGCCCAGATGGCTGGCGACACGCAGCCGGTTTCAGCTTTCGGGCTTTGGGAAACGCGGAAAAAGCGACATGTGGGGGCTAGAGGGTGGAAAAAATCCAGGGGTGGATATGACTGAATACCGCTATCGATCTGGGGGTGGGAGGGGGGTATTCGGCATGTCGCCTACCCTCCCTCCCGTTCCCTAAGCCTATGGCCTGCATAGACTTAGCTCACTCTCTCCGATTACGCACAGGAAACCTGCGAAGCTTACGTTTTCGTAAGGCGACGTTTTTTTCCGGCGGCGGCTTGGGATGCATCGCCGCCCCCCCAAACGCGACCGGCCCCGCGTCCATCTAAGGAAGCGGGGCCGGTCCATCGTCGCCTGCCTTGCCTTACTCTGCCTTCGCACGCCATGTGGTACGGTTCGCAAGGTCATCCGTTGTCCATGGGCTGGCCGTCACGGGTTCGCGGTTCGGTACAAACCGGCCCCGCTCGTCCCGGCCGAGCATCGCCCATGCTGCGATATCGGCTGACACTGGCACTGTCCGGCTCTTGCCGATATCCCGGTTTGCTACTGTACCCTTGTGCAGCACGCCATGGATGGTGACCGTCTCCCAACGGATGGCCGTATGAGTGTCGTAGCGTCCCTCCACAACTAGGATACGCTCCCGGCGATTCCGGCCCCGTACGGCCTTCCTGCGGCTTTTACGTTGCCTATCGGAAACGTAGCGTAGCCCCTGCTGTGCTGCCTCTTTAGCCAAGAGAATGGCGAGCGGAGAGGGAGTGCGGGAATCCTCACTGGTGCCGGTTGACGGGGTAGCATCCCATCCCTCCGCCTGCTGCTGCTTTGCCAGTTTGGCAACTTTCCTGCGCTCCCTGTGATCGTCTGCCGTTTGGCCGAACCATCCTCGCATTCTCCATTTGCGAGCGTGCGAGGCTGCGGCGTGTTGGTGGCTTTCGGGAGTCCATTCCGAATAGTCTGCCGTTTGCCAGTCATAGATGATTCTCGCTACTACCTCTTCTCGCCCATCAAGAGAGAGGGGGGCCGGACAATCCGGCTGCGAATGTTTGGACACGTACCGTCGAACGAAAAGCATCGTCTGCTTGGCGACGATATTGGACACGGTAAGAGGATTGTAAGACATGGTTCGTTCTCCGTTGCTATTACTACTGCGTTGGGCCGGAACAATTCCTGCCGCACGCCACTATTTCTATCGTCTCTATATAGCCATGTCAATAAAAATCTTTCGCCCTTCCCAAGATTTGTTCTAGGGTAACGCAGTAGTAATAGTGTCAACGAAAAACACTCACCAAGTGTAATCGATGACAGTGCCGATACTGTGCGGCGACACTATAAGCCGTGCAATCAGCGATGGAGCAAGACTGCTCCATACTCTGCGCCCAGTGAACATTCCCGATAATTTTTCGGGAATTGTTCTCTGGTAACGCAGTAGTAATTCGCTCAACAAATGACGAACAATTCGCCGCACATCGCACGCAGGATGCGTGTTGCTACTGTGCATGCGGGCAGCGCAGGGAGGCGCTACAATGGAACGACATATTACCGTGTTCGGTATTGCGGTCTGCATGTTCATCTGCTGGGTGTCCCAGCTGTGGGCGTGGTGACGACATCCGATCACGGGCAGGTGGCACTAGGTGACTAGGTCAAATATAGGTGACCAAGTCCAGCCGCCTGCCCGCGTTCCGGTGCCGTTGTGGTTCCGGTTTCTTTCAGGAGGTGCGTATGGTCGCAAGATCACGCACCGTCAAGCCACTGGGTGTCATTCTGCACCGTGGTCAGTCTGCCTTCGATGGTTCGCCCTACGTGGTGATCATGCCACTGGGCAAGCCATCCAAGAATGGCAAGACGGGCAAGATGCTTCAGACCTACATTCTTAGGTCACATGTGCATCCAGTGGTGGCGGTGCGCAATGGGGGCGACGTTGGTATCTGCAACGATTGCCCTATGCGTGGTCTGGATGGACGCAAGCGGTTCCGTGCTTGCTATGTGAACGTCGGGCAGGGGCCGACAATGGTCTACGATGCGTTCAAGCGTGGGCGCTACGTTGACTATGTTCCCTCCCTGCATGATGAATTCATCCGGGGCCGTAAGGTGCGGTTCGGCACCTACGGAGAGCCGGTGCTTATTCCCTTGGAGTTGGTGCAGCATCTGGTCAGCCTTTCATCGGGCTGGACGGGCTACACCCACCAATGGGCGAACCTGCACTTTGCAGGCTATCGGCAGTATCTCATGGCCAGTGTGCATGGTCTTACGGGGCCGTGGTCACGGGAGCATGCAAAGTCTCTTGGCTGGCGCACCTTCCGCACCAAGCGTGCAGGTGAACCGGCTGCGGGTGAGATTCTCTGCCCAGCCTCTCTGGAAGCTGGCAAGCGACTGACCTGCGAGCAGTGCCGTCTGTGTGACGGTGCCGGTACTCGCAAGGCCGGTCTGCAGATGGTGGATATCTACATACCTGGGCATGGTGGCAAGGCGATTATGTCTGCCGTTGCCAACCTGCCCATTCTCCAAGGATGAGGTGTGATATGTGGGCCGTTCGTACCGCGCGTCGATATCTGGCGGTGTTCAATGACCGCTGGGAAGCAGAGCAGTGGTTGCGTGATTGGGTGTCCATCCATGGGCACCGCGCCTACCTCGCAAGAACGGAGGTCTGACATGCGCAAGACCCCAGGCGCTAGCAAGGCGCATGGTAGCTGCGGCTACTGGAAACATCTGCGGAAGTTCGGCAAGCGGCTCGCCAACAAGGCGGGCCGTAAGTTTTTCCGGCGGGATTTGTCCCGGCTGAGTGAGTAGTAACAGTGTCAACCAACAACGGAGGGTTCAATGTCGATCCGACAACGGTTCAATGCGTGGATCCAAGGCAAGGTGGATGCCGCCGTGGCAAGGTACATGCCGAGCGGCGAGGCGGTGATTATCAGCGCCATCAACGGCATCGACCGGAAGGATTTGGCGTGGCATGTGGATACGCCTGACTTCCGCAAGAACGTCGCCCAGTTTGTGAAGGAGGAGCTAGAGGGTGACATCGATACTGACGAGATCGTCCGCAAGGTAGTGCGGGAGATCGATGCGTCAGAGGTTGCGTCCTACATGGACACTTCCGATGTCGCATCCAATCTGGACATCGAACCCTCTGAGATCGCAGAGCGTGTGCTGGATGACCTGGACATGTCCTCGCTGGCCGAGGAACTGGACTACGACAAGCTGGCAGTGGCACTGGTGTGCAAGTTGAAGGAAGCGTTGACTAACTAACCAAAGGGGTGATGCGTATGTGTCTAGCAATCTACAAGCCTTCTAAGGTAAAGCCTGACTGGGATGCCTTGGAGGAGGGGTTTAAGAGCAACTCGCACGGTGCGGGGTTTGCTGTGGTGATGGATGGTTCCATCCAGATCCACAAGGGGTTCTTCAACTTCGATGACTTTGCCCGTGCGTACATGCCTTTGGAGGACAAGCAGGCGCTTATCCACTTCAGGCTGGCTACGCACGGTGCGCGTGATGCTGAGATGTGCCACCCGTTTAGCGTGACCGATGAGACGGCCATGATCCACAACGGCATCCTTAACATCAGCACCGATGACGACAAGACCAAGTCTGATACGTGGCATTACGTGGAGTACATCCTCAAGCCGCTAGCTGAGCGGGACCGGGACTTCTACTCCGACAATTCCATCCGGTTCCTGGGTGAGTCTGCGATCAGCGGCTCCAAGTTCTGCTTCCTGCGAGCAGACGGTGACTGGCAGATTTGGAACAGCGAGGACGGTCACTGGGGTGGCGATGCGTGGTACTCCAACCGGAGCTACGTCAAAAGCATCGGGTACACGCGGTGGCCGAAAGAGAAAGAGAAGGAAGAGACGCCGGTAGACCTGCATGCTTACGAAGCTGCGGACGAGAGCCGGTACTACCACTCGCTCACCACATCTGCGAAGTGGGAGTACGAGGACTTGCTAGAGGATGGGTACACCGCAGCTGACCTGGACGACTATATCCAGAACGACGGGGTGATTGCGTTGCGTTATCTGAATCGACAGCACAGCAAGTACGACGAGGAGAATGTATGACCACAACAAATACTGAGGCGGAAGTCCTTTGCGAGGACGGGGAAACCCGTCCTCTTTCTGTTTGTGTGCAGGATCATGCCGGTCGATGGAATGATACCGATGACTGCGTCGATATTGAAGGCAGCTACTACAACTTCAACGATGCCCTCATCTGCTATGTGGAGTCGCGTGATGAGTGGTTCCTGCGGGAAGACTGCATGCGTGTCGGCTCTGATTGGGTGCATGAGAACGATGCCTTTCACTGCCACATGTGCAACCGCGGTGGCCATGACGATGACTCTTGCACCGATCCCGATGGCGGGACACTCTGTCGGCGGTGCTATGAGTACAACGTCTGCAACTGCGCAAATTGCGGCGACGAGCAGTGGTGCGACGAGAGCAACCTGGATGAGGACGGGTACTGCACGGATTGCGCCGAGCCGCCTAGTCTGATCTCCGGGTACAGCGACAGGTCTGCCAACCGTCTGAAGCCCGAGACAAAGGACAAGCTGCGGTTCGGTGTGGAGCTGGAGGTGGAGGGATACGAGTCTGCCGAGCAGGCAGCGGAGTACATCCGACAACACCTGCCCACTACCTACTGCACGCTCAAAAGTGACGGTAGTTTGGGCGAGGCTGGCGTGGAGATTGTGACAAGGCCGGACAGTATCGCAGTCCACAAGCGTATGTTCGGTGCGCTGTTTGCTGATTCTCCCGGCAAGGCGTTGTCTAGCTGGACAAATGGACGGTGCGGCATGCACGTTCACATCTCCAAGGATGCCCTGTCTCAACTGCAGATCGGCAAGATGTTGTGCTTCCTCAACGAGCCTGCTGCTGAGAATTTCATCAGCAAGGTCGCTGGTCGCAGGCCGTGCAGCTGGTGCAAGGTACACAAGAAGAAGCTGACCGATGTGCGGAAGGAGCATGACCGCTACACCGCGCTCAATGTGACCAACCGTCACACCGTAGAGGTGCGCATCTTCAAAGGCACGCTGGCCGAGGCTGGGTTTATGAAGAACCTGGAGTTTGTGCAGGCATTGGTTGAGTTCACTGCACCTGCGAGCCGGTCAATCTCGCAGGCTACATCGCACCGTGCATTCTGCGAGTGGCTCCCCAAGAAAGCCTATCCGCACCTGCATGCGTTTCTGGTTGCCAAGGGTTTCATTCGTCGCCGCAATGCGGCATAAGCAAGGAGGTTGATTATGGCTAAGGTAAATGAAGACAAGTTTCTCCGCACCATTACCCGTCACTGGCTGAAGGGTAGCACTCTCACTGCTGCGGCGCGTGAGATGGGTATCACGGTAGCGTCCGCATGCAGCAGGCTGCGTGCGCTGCGTGAGCGTGGGGTAGGCAATCTCAGCGGCTGGGGTATCCCGCGCCGCAAGAAGCATGTGGCTGCACGCAAGTCACATGCACCTGCGAGGGTGGCCAAGCCGCCCAAGCACGCAGCCAAGGCGTGGGTCTTGTATGTCGGTCACCCTACAGCCGTGTGAAGCTGTACACTTTTACACTGGAGGAAGATCATGCGACTAGGATCTGAGACTGGTAGTGCGATGAACCATGTGTACACAACCGGCACCCAGCCCAACCCAGAGGTTGGCATGGGGGCGACGATGTGTTCATGGACTGACCGGCATGCCGGAACCATTGTCAAAGTCACGCCGTGTCAGGTGCATGTTCAGCAGGACACGGCTAAGAGGACAGACGAGAACGGCATGAGCGAGTGTCAGAGGTATGAGTACACCCCCAATCCGCATGCGCAGATCACCATCTTTCGACATACCAAGCGAGGGTGGCGCAGTAAGTGCGGGAAGAGGCTGATGATTGGCGTGCGCATGGAATACTACGACTACTCTTTCTAAGGAGCGAGCGATGAAGAAGCGAGCGGGTGATCTGAAGGAAGAGGACCGCGTCGATGCAACGTCCTGCCCCTACCTGCATGACCACACCATGGCCGATATGGAGTGGTTTACCGTGCAGGAGGTGGAGATAGAGGGCAACGAATGCGTCTGCGTGTACTACGACTATGAGACCTGCGGTTATCCGCCTGACACCATGTTGGAGGTTGACGATGAGTGAGCATACACCAGGACCGTGGGCAGTGGGCGAACACCGTGGCGTGTGGGTGGGGCCAGTGATCAGCGCCGAGGGTGGCAAGAAGGGGGTGGCGTTTGTGTGCGGTGAGTCCGATGCGAACGCTCGCCTCATTGCCAGTGCCCCGGAGTTGCTGGCCGCGCTGCACATAGCGGCGGATGCGCTGGACTATGCGCAGGCTCAAGTTGATTCGGAGAACGATGCACACAACCTGCGTGTACGGTTGGTGCAGGTGAAGAGAGTGATTGCCAAGGCAGAGGGGAAGGGTGAGTGATGCCGAAAAAGCGGAGCAAGATGGGGCAGTTGTCCCGCTCGTACCATGCCGATGTGGCGTGGTGCGCCGAGGACATCCAGGAGTTGCGGCCGGAATGGTCGGCCAAGAAGTGCAATGCGTTCCTCATGGATAATGAGGACGAGATTCAATGCCGGATGATTGAAGAGGGATGGGAAGCAATCAAAGATTTACTACCGAGGGAGGAATGATGGCACATACACCCGGGCGGTGGGAGTTGGTGTGGTTTCGCGGCAAAGGCAGCGTAGCCCGCATCCGGCTGAACGGATCGACGGTCTACCAAGTAAGCGATGTGACTGACCCGGAGTTCCCATCCGGCACGCCCCGCTACAACTTAGATGACTTGCGATTGATGGCAGCAGCACCTGAGTTGCTGGAGGCGTGCAGGAACTTGTTGCGCATGTGTGATGGCGAGGTCGAATACGAGTCAGAGACCAAGCCGATACTTGCTCGCGCGCGTCAGGCGATCCGGCAGGCAGAAGGACGGGCTGGCTAACCCTTAACAAGGAGGACAGGGATGTCTATGATTGACGCTTGGACTGACGAGAAGATAGAGACGGCCATTCGCCTGTTGGTCTGCGCCGAGGGGTTGTTGGAACCCTTCCGTGACCAGGAGGGTGATTGGGGTAGGGTGTACGAACAGATCCACAAGTTTTTGAAGGAGGACTGCTGATGGCAGCACCGAGGCGTAAGATTTCCAAGGAGGAACGTCAGCACAGGGACGAGTTGATGAGCAGCTGCAATTGGGTTGTGGTGTGGGTGATACGACGATTGTTTGATAAGGGGTGGACTACCGATGAGGTGGCCCCACAGTTTGAGCGCATACAGCGTGAGGCTGGGCGGATTTGCGTGGAGGAGGACGCTATCTGCGGAAACGCTTTAGATGAACTGATGATTGCTGGAGAAGTGATCCGTTTACTTTCACGGGGAGACAAGCGATGACAGACGCACAGATTATCCAAGAGTTCTTTGACGTTCCCGGCATCGGCAAGAAGATGGGTTCGCCTATCTCTGTCGATGATCTAGTGATGGCAGCAGCTGCACTGCGTGATCTCGGCAAGCAGGAGGGCACCACTGGCCGCTACATCATCGGTGCCCTGGAGCGTCTGCTGCTGGGCATCGGCCCGCACAACCTGCAGATCCTGGCCGATGTGCCAATTAAGTGCGACGACTACTGGGCTGAGTGGTGCCCATCACCGCAGCCCTTGCACAGCGCCACCTGCCCAGCTGGTACGACGCCGCTGTGGTCGAACGGCACGGAGACTGTGTTCTATCGGATGACCAAGGATAAGCATGGCAACGATGTCATGGGGTTCGGCATTCACACCGCGTGATGGAGATACCATGTACAAGGATGTACTTCAGGTGATGCACGTTCTGGCGACTGCTATACTGATGATGTTGGCAGGCCAGTTGAAGGAGATGTGTTTGAAGATACTGGGAGGTGAGTGATGGCTGTACGCCTGACCAATAGATGGAAGACGGTTTGCATTGTCGGATACCAGAGCATTGCCACGCAGTACCAGAACCCGTCAGCCCACGGCAGCGTGTGCCTGTGCCAAGCCCGCATCAGCGGGAAGAACGGGAGGCGTGGGCGCAAGGTGAATTCAAACGGGCGGCACCAAGAGATCGGCTATGCGTTTGCCTTAGACGATCAGATGCTCGCTCACTGGGAGTACTTGGACAAGCAGGAAGGGAGGTGAGTGATGGCTATTGATCCACGGGAGTACAAGATTCTGTGCGAGTGCGATGTCGGCAGGCGCGCTGGCGAACGAATGGACAGCGACTTCGCACACTTCGATAGCCTGGCCCGCAAGGCGGGGTATGCGTCCGGCGTTGAGGCGGCAAACAACTGCGTGCTTTGGGGCGACACGGTCGCGATGGCAGTGAAGTTCTTGGAAGGTCAGCTGAATGAGGAGGAGGTGCCCGATGATTGCAATGAGTGAGACGATGGACTTTCTAATCGGTGGCACTGGCGTTCTGCTGCTGTTGTGGTGGTCTTCGGGAGGTCGCTGACCATGCTGTATGGATATGCCCGTGTTTCTACAGACAAGCAGGAGAACTCAGCTGATGCCCAGGCTATACGCCTGCGGGCCTACGCTGAGCAGTCGGGCGTGGAGTTCGGTGGCGTGTTCGTTGACGAGGATCAGTCGGCCTTTAAGATCCCCCTGCATAAGCGCAGGCAGGGCAGGGTGCTATGGGACAAGCTGAAGGCCGGTGATGTGGTGGTCTTCTGTACGTTCGACCGTGTGTTCAGGTCGGTGCTGGATGCGGCGCAGACTCTAGCCAAGTGCAAGGAGCTTGGCATCGGGCTGAAGTTTCTGGACAACAGCATGGATGTGATGACCAGCCAAGGGGAGTTGTCATTCAACATCCTGTCTACCGTTGCGCAGTACAGCAGTCAGATCGCAGGCCAGAGGCAGCGGGAGATCCAGTCCTACCTGCGGTCAGCCGGTCGCCCGTATGGAAAGTTCAGGCCGTACGGCTGGCAAGCCAATGGGAAAGCGTTCGTTCCATACCCAGCCGAGCGTGAGATCGGTGACATGGTGGTGGCCATGCGGCGTGACGGCAAGCCGTTCACCGCCATCTGCCTGCACCTGTGCAAGAAGGAACTGCGCAAGCCACCCAACAAGAAGGGTGTCAGGGGGTACTACGGCCTGTCCGACACAGTGGCTCTGCATCGGGCAGCTGCAGCTGGATATCCAAAGCTCCCGCCAAGGTTGCCGCAAGCGCAGTGGCACGCCGAGATGCAGCGCGTAGAGAAATCTCATGCGACTCAGCCAGCGCTCTGAGAGTCTTGCCGTTGATGAACCTGTCGGTGGCTAGCTCCTGCTCCCACTCAGGGAGATCAGCTATGGCCAACCGGATGTGGTCAACGTGATCGAACTCTGGCAGCAGGTCGGCCGCCTCTTCTAGCGTGATGCGAACTTCCCCTGGCTGGCGGGCTAGCTTCTTGATCGCTTTGTACATCGCGTTCAGCACAGCCCGTGCGAAGTATGCCTTTGGGTATGGCAACCTCTTTTGATCGTAGGTTCGGGCAGCTTTGACAAGCGCCAGATACCCTTCGCTTTGCAGGTCTTCGACCAGCACGGATCGCTGCCACCCCGGTCGGTTCTGCAGGAAATACTTTGCGAGTATCTGCGCCAGCGGCAGGTACTCAACGACTAAGCGTTGACGCTTGGCCGAGAGCTTCAATCTTCTTGTCATGCTGGTTCAGGCGAACCTCATGTTCCTCAATGGTCTGGCGCAGTTCGTCCAGCATGCGGGGCAATGACTCCACGCTGCTAGCTATGACTGCGACCTTGGCATGCAGGCTGAAAGCCCACGGGACTACCGCTGCGGCAACCGAAATGCCCAGCATCCACAGTTCTGTTTCAGGCGACATCGTTCCCCCTAACCAGTGCGATCAACATTAGTCCCGCGTACGGGTGCAGCTGCCCTTCTTCCACATGCAACTTAATCATGCGTGTGGCTTTGAAGGCTTCGGTGTCGGGGTATCTGTACATATGAGTCTGCCCGTTGTAGCGGGCTAAGACTTCAAAGCGGACATCGCTTCCAGCTTCAGATGCTCTAGGCTTGTTGGGGGTTCTTTGAAAATCCATTTGGCTAGCCATGCACTGATGAGGTTGACGATGATGGGGATGAGGATCATTAGCAGGATCGATCCGCATTCCTGGTGACGCGCGCGGAAGGTGCTGCGAATCTCCTTGCGCCATGCCTTCATGTCTGGGTTGGCCGTGGCGATGGCGATCAGAGCCACCTCTTCGCCGTGCTTGGACATGCGGGCAGTGCCCGTCTCATCCGCACACCGCTGCGCTATTTGATTGGCAAGCAATCTTTGCACTCCTTCAGCACAGACTTGGTGCGACACAGGCAGTCAGGCGGGCAGGGGCAGTCGGTCACATGGCCGTCGCCGTGCGTGATCTTCCCGTTCTTGCATGCGCCACAGCACTTGGACTTGGGCGCGGCGTAGGTGGTGACAACGTACGCTGCCTCCACTGCGATGCGTTCAGGGAATGACGGGACGGGGAACAGCAATGAGAAGATGATTGAGATCATGTCTGCAGTAATCCGATGGTGCCGTAGTCGGGCAGCTTCTGAGGGGGGAACCCATCGACATTGCCGTACGCATAGCAATCGCCACCGCGGATGCAGACTTCCCAGTCTTCAGCTTTGGTTACGATCATCCCGGGCACCCACGGCGGGAGGTCGGTTGGCCATTCTTTGGGAGGCTGGTTCCACGCACCCCAAGAATTTTGGATGAAGAACACATCGAACGGCCAGAACTTGCGGGTGAAATCCATACCGACCGTGGCCATTGAGTGCGACCAGCCGCCTGCCGTGCGCGGATGGATGTGGTCTTTGCTGGGGTGCTGCGACCAAGAGGCGAACTGCCCAGAGGCTATCGCGTATCCGTTGAACAAAGCATCCACCGCATCGCTCATCCTGGTCAGCTGTCGGATGATGCCAACCTTATGGTTTCGGCACAGACTTCTGACGGCCTCTGGCACACCACTGCCACCCCAGTTTGTTCCGATTGTGCTGTTGTATTTTGTAAGATCGACTGGGTCGTACTTCTTTCGGAGGAGATAGCCAGTCTCGTTAACAAACATGGCCGCTCGCGCGGGCGACATACCTTCGCCAGAGTGACCGCGCCCACCGTACGTGGGTTCCGTTGCGCTTCGGACAACAAAACTTTCCGGCCGGTTCTCAATGCAGATTTGCGTGGCCCTGGTCGTATCGATAGCGTTGCGCGAGCAATGCGAGGTGCAGTCCCCAGTCGTCTGAACCTCAGTGAAAGACAGGGGATCTAGCTTTTGCGTGTACGCCCACAGCGCGGCACGCTGGCCTTCTCCGCTACCCATTGTATTCGGCTCATAATACACCGACTGTTTCTGCGAGTCACCAAACAGGGCACGTTCCCTCGGACTGTCAACATAACCTTGCAGCCCCGCTTCGTATGCAGCCAATGGCTGGAACACGTTGTCGTTTTTGTCAGCCACAGAATGCCTCCTGAGAAGTTGCTCTCAGATAGCTTGCTGCCGTTTCCAAGACAGCCGGATTATCTCTTGCGCTGCCCAGCATTCGGTTGCAAAGATTGCACAACGTGCCGCGCACCACTCCAGTGGCGTGGCAGTGATCGATGTTGCGGTCACGCGCAGTGGAGAACGATGACCCGCATATGTCGCATGCTTCTACGCTGCACATCTCTCGCACTTCTTCCAATGTCAGTGCATAAAGCTGAGCGCGGTTGCGGATGCTTGCGCAGTCCTTGCATTCTTTTCGGATGCCGGACACTCTCTTAGTTGCGCGGGGGAATTCCGATGCTGGCTTTTCCGTGCCGCAGTCGCAGCACACTTGCGACACCACCGAAACTTCGTAATGAACCGCTGACTTGCGTGCGCTGGTGCAGAGCTTGCACTCTTTCTGAAGGCCGCTTTTCCGCCCCTTCGACCGATTAAATTCTGCCGCTGACTTGGTCTGCTTGCACGCCGTACAGCGTTGTTCGCTCACAGTAACAGCGATGTTTTTTGCTACTGCCTTATGATTGCGGCACGCCTTGCAGGACGGCTGGAATCCATTCCGGCACGGGCTGTAGTCAGTCAGCGGCTTCGCGATGCCGCAGACGGTGCAAGACCTATCACTCACTTTGCTTGGCGACCTCCCGGCATGCGGCTGCGATTTGGTTCACTAGCGAGGCGCTAAGTGGTGCATCATCTAGTGGGAACTTGTCGGCCATCACCTTCTCAACGGCAACGTCCAGGCCAGCGTACTTGCCTCGCATGTCGGACGCAGCCAGCTTCAGGGTGTTGACATGCAGCTGTCGCCACATGCCCACGGTGCTGATGAGTGTGCCGTTGTCCTTCTCGGTTACATCGGCCAGCGATAGGTAGATGCCTTTCAGATGAGATCGATCTGATCGGCTAGCACCTATCAACGCAGTAGCTACTGGGCCTTCGGGTTTCTTGGAGGCGGGGAGGAATGACAGGGCCGCAACCAGGACTGCGACGATTACGGGTAGGTGTTTCATGCCTTCACCTGCAGTAGGGCGGATAGAAGTGCGTTGCATGCGGTGATGACGGCGGCATCAGCGTTTGCTTCCTTCACTTCTACGATGGCTTCGATCTGCTTTAGGATCGACGGCTTGGACTTGCTGATGGACGGGAGTCTGATTGCATGGAGGGGGAGGTACGTGAGTGCCGCCGCTACCAGCACAGCGACGATGGCGAGGATCTGAACTGTCGTCATAGAACTTTGGCTCCGGGGATGAAGATGGTTACGCCGCCAATGTTTGCCTGCATGGTGTAGTTCATCAGCTTGTGCGGATCGACCAAGCCCCAGCCGTAGACGTTGTCTCTGCCCTGTTCGCCAACGTCCTTGCAGGTAGTGGCTAGTGCCTTCATCACATCGCTGTGGTTGACGGTGCGATCCAGCTTGTGCTGCGCGCTGATGTACAATGCCAGCACACCGGAGACAAATGGTGCGGCCATGCTCGTCCCACTCACAGTTGCATAGCCATCGTTCAGCCAGCAGCTTGTGATGTCCTGCCCTGGTGCGGCGACTGCAATCTCCTTGCCGCGGCTGGAGAATTCACAGGCAGCGCCGTGGCTATCCACCGCACCAACAGCAATCGTTTCCTGGTAGGCAGCAGGGTAGTTCACAGAACCCCCGTCGTTACCCGCGGCACAGACAACAATGATCCCGGCTGCAGCTGCCTCGCGGATCGCAGTGTGTACCCCATCGTCCGTGCGGCTAGAGCCAAGGGACATGGAGATGATGTTCACCTTTGCTTCGGTGGCATGACGCACAGCTTGCGTTACCCACTCGTTGCTCCCCATCCCGCTGTGTCCTAGCACTTTGAGGGAGAGGATTCGGGAGGCAGGAGCAATGCCCTTCGCCAGCCCGTCACGGGCGGCGATGATGCCACTCACATGGGTGCCGTGCCCCAAGGTGTCATGCGCATCGGAGTCGCTTGTGAAGTTGCGGTAGTCGATGACGGCTGCGTCTAGGGCAGGGTGCTTGGCAACACCACTGTCGATCACGGCCACCGTCACTCCCTCGCCCTGCGACTTCTGCCAGAGGGAAGGGATTCCGTATGAGCAGACACCCCAATCAACTCCGTGCTGGAGCGCGCGCGGTGCGTCTAGGTTAACCCGATAGGGTGGAAGGTGGACGAACCCGCTCACTTATCTTCCTGGCCCGCGGCCAACGCTTTGAGAATGGACAGGACAATGGGCAGGATCACATCGACCAAGAGCTTCCAATCCACTCCCAGTGCAGCGAACTCTGCGCCAGCACCAAAGGCCATGGCCTCATAGTTCTGGTCTTCATAGTCCTCGTCATGGAAGCGGTGCTTGGTCAGCGCCTTGGGTGCAACGGCCTGGGCCTCCAACACAGGGATCAGAATCCGTGCGATGGAATCAACCAGCGCCCATTGCTCCACGTACGGAAGATCCTTGCGCCAAGACTTGGCGATCTCCACAACCTTCAGCAGGACGGCTTGGTTGGCGAGCAAGAACTTCACCACTTTCATATTAACCATGATCTTCTCCCGTATGGTCATTGATTGCGATTGCCACAATGGCGTGGCCTGCGATGTCAGCGAGTGTCTCTCTAATAGCTAGTGTCCGGTCGGAGCCGATCATCCCCCGGAGGCGGCGGCACTTCTCCCCGATGCGGGCCAGCTGGTAGACCCACGGTTCGATGCCGTCCTCTGCAACGCCTAGCGCGTTCTCTAAGGGGCTTTCGTCTGGGCACCCGTAGTACCCCCGCTTCCGGCTCAGAAGCCGCCATAGCTCAACGCAGACGGGTAGGTAGGGATCGTCGGGGAACATGGCCAGAGCCTCACCAAGTGCGCTCTCGGCAAGCCTTAACGATTCGTCCGAACTCTGCCCAGAAGGAAGGGTGGTGGTAGGGGTCATCGGTATCTAGCTCCTCCTCGTCACAAAGAAATGCCGTGCGGGCATGCGCCCACTCCTCCGCAAAAGTCTCAACCAGTGCGTCCCGATCTAGGCTGTCTCGTAGGGCGATCACCCCGCGGTCTGCGTCGTCGTTCAATAGGAAATAACCCAGGTGTTCCGGCATCTGCGCCGCCGGTCGGACGCACACCCTGACCGGGAACATCACAGGGAATCGGTCTTCCGCCCACACCTTCAGCTTGCGGACCAGCGACCGCCTCCAGCAGGAACTTCGGGGCATCGGATAACTCCATGATCAGTAGCCAGGGCTGGTTGTTCCGGCGGTGCAGGACGAGAGGGCACTTCCCCTTGGCATCTCGGCGGGCCTGGGCCAGCCAGTCATAGGGGTTGCCGCGCTCGCATCGCTTCACCTCTAAGTGAATGCCCGGGTAGTCGCTGACCACATCCGGCGAGTCGTTTCCCCCGGAAAATTGCTGGCCGCGGCGGGCCTTGCCGCCCATCACATGCGCCCAGACCTTGGACGCTTCCAGTTCCCCACGGCAACCCTTGGCACGGGACTGTGTCATTTCTGCCACCTCGCCAACAGGCCATTGGAATGTCGGGATTCAACGAGCGTGAGCGTAGGGAACTGCTCAGTCATTAGTTTGATGGCATCCATCCCCACCTTCAGCTTGTCGATGGCCTTCTCATTTTGGCTAACCCACCGGCCCAGCCTGCCGCCCATGTTCAGGTCGGTGGTGGAACCAGCTGGCTCCCAATAAATAAGGAACGTGTAGCTGGAAGTGCGGAGCATGGTGCCTGTGTTCATGGTGATCTTGCCGTCCATGAGGTGAGGTTCTGCTGGCGTTCGCGTGTGTAGTAATCCGGCAGAGGTTCCGGGTCGTAGCCCAGGTGCTTCTTGTGCTTTAGAGATGCAAGAAACACAGGGTCATAGTTATCGGGGTCGCACTCTTGCTTAACGCCAAGCAGTATACGCTTGTCCAGGTTGGCTCGTCCACTGAAAATCTTGCCGCTGTGGTACACCCCATGGCAGTGCGAGCAGAGGCGCAGGTAATTGCGGATGTCATGCTTGCGACCGGCACCACCGATGATGTGGTGAACCTCCAGGCTGCGGCGACCATCAGACTCAGGCCACCAGCACACCGCACAGCAGCGGTGCAGTTCAACCCACGCCAGCAATTCCTTTTGCTCAGCCCTATTCATTCCGCAAAGTATAAGGCTGTGCATCTTCCAGCGCCACAGCTTCTTTTACCCACGCTTTAATGTCGTATCTCTCAGGGTGGCACAGAGAACACAGCTGCGTCATCGGCTCGCTGGTGACCTTGTACTTCTTGTCACTCTCAGACAAACCCGTTGACCACAAGCGGCAGGCAGTATCACTCCCGGTCCACAGATGGGACTTGCCGTTGACGTTCCCAAACTGCGTACACCTGACCAAGAAGCCCTTGTGATTCGGCAATCTACGCTGATCCATAAAACCCCCAGTCTGTTTCGGTACGGTGAACTGGACCGACTCCCTGGAAAATCCCGCAATGGAAAATTCCAAGGAGTCAGCAAAAGCCTGTTTCGGTTGGAGCCACAGACCTCTACCCCAAGTGTGATCTTTGGTGACGCAGTTCTCTTGGTTCAACCCTGACACTGCGCTGCGATTGGCTTATGCCTCGGTGGACGCGGAGTCGGAAGACATCGCACCTTTACCGCAGAGAAACCCATTCAGCCGCGGGATTGCCTGTCGGCGCGTCTCCGCGGGGTTGCCCCCTCTTCGCCATTCCATGGCAGCGACTAGCCTTGCACAGCTAGCCTTCGGCGGGGGGCCGATCTTCAGGCCGGTTGCCAATCCAGTGGCTATGTGTGTCAGAGTTATTTACTGGCCATCATCCAAAGCCCAGCGTTCGCTACGGCATATGCACCGTAAGTAATTGACATGGCTAGGTTTCCGTGCATGGCCTGCTCGCAGGACACGTACAAGTAAATGACGCCGGTCATAATGATCAGTGTCCCACTCATCGCTTCTCCAGTTCAGCCATAAGGCGGGCGATTATATTCTGTTGAATCTTGGCTCGCCACCGAGTTGCGTGTAATTCCTTTCGCACCTCTTGGGCAAGCCGATCTGGCAGAGCTTGCAACCGCATGTCGATACTAAGGGGAGTGTCAGGCATCCAATGGGTGATGGGTGCCGCACCCTTCTCCACCAAGAACTCTTGGTCGAAGTCGCAGTAGTACCACATGGCACCCTCTGGCCGCGCCACATAACGCCCAGGCTTTGATGGCAGCTGCTCTGTCACCGGGATCCATTCGCCGGTCGGCTCGCCGTTGACACAGCGGTCATGCAGGTCTTGGCACTCGCCCACCAAGATCCCAATGGATTCGCCGTCCAGCTTTCTGCCTTCTTGCAGGCGTTCGATCTCATCCGCGGCCTCCAGCACAAGCGCTCTAGCAGCGTCCATCAGTGCAAAGTGCGAGGCCGCACGCAGCCGGTCGGTGAGTGCCCCACTCATATGCGAAACACCTCGTTCTGCGGGTGGTTTCTCATATGATTCGGCGGCGTACTCTCTCGCTTGCGCGTCCCGCTTAGTCATGGTGTCACTTTCTGGAATATGAAGAATAGGGTTTTTGGTAAACCGGAACCCAGCAAAACCGGGAGTCATTACCAGTAGCGGACGCAGGCGAACCAGCCGCGGGCACCGCGGGACACGGCGACTTCCTTCACCTTCCGCTGGCCCCAGTAACAAGAGGCGCGGCACGCCGCATCTCCACTGACGGTGGAGAAACCTATCCCCTCATAGCCTTGGCCACCCCGGTGTCGGAGGATGCCAGTGCGGGCCATCTCGTTGGCATCGTCCTGGGCAGAGCGGTAGACGGTGACCGTCCGCGTGCGGTAGCTGCTGTCAGCGTTGGCGGTAGCGGCAGTCAGGAGCAGGGCAAGGAACACAAAGTAACGCATACGAATCCTTTCGTAGGGGGCATCAATCAACCAGCACTGTGCTGGAATGTTAATTATCGGACGGGTCAGACAAGAGCTTTCGGCCATTAGCATGGGCGACCAGCGTGTACAACGTGCGCAAGTAACCAGCAACCCGGGCGCAATCGTCCTCACTTTCTTGTGTCATAGCAGCGTCCGCTTTCAATCCGGCCTCGCCATACTCCTGCGCAAGCTAGGCCATCTCGGCTGAGTAGCTATCTAAAGCATCCAGCACCAAATCCAAGTCATCCAGCGTTAGCTGTGCTGTAATAATCATGTCCACCTCGGGTAGATAAGGACACCGTTCGTCTTACTGCCGTTCATTACTTCCACTGCACAGATGCGGGGGAAAGCCTTAGTCAACATCTCGGCCGTGTCGATCATTGCCTGCAGGTCAATCGTCTGCCTGTGTTCTTGGATGTAGGCGTTGATCTCTTTGTAATCTTCTTGGTCGTACGGGCCGCTCTTGTCACGCTCAACCCAGGTGCGGATGACCGTGTTCAAAGTGCGGAACGCCAAGATGTTTTCGTACAAGCGTTGCGGCTTGGAGAACAGGGGTAGAAAGCTCACGCTTCACCCCACATTCCGATCAGCTTTGCCTGGAGCCTTGCGACCTCTGCCTCTAGCTGCCGGATCCGATCTATCAATTTCTTCACTGTCTCCTCCTCCGTGTGTAAAGAGTCCCGTGTCACCGTCCACCATCTCCAATAGTGTATGTGGGTACAGTAGTTGAATTAATTCGTCAGCCGAACGCAAGTGACTTTTTGGAGCAACCAATGTCTGCACATGGTGGTTGCGCCCGCGGTCAAAAACATTCTCTTCAAACCAGCTTTCATCCCGATCCAGTGCGGAGATCCACACCCACTGCCCTGTCGGCTTACTCTTAAAGACATAAGCGAAATGCTTCAGTCGTTCCTTGGCCATGCCGTGCATGTCATCAACGAACACTGTGTCGTAGGGGTAATCCTCTGGGCAGGTAAATGAGATGCTCCGTTCCTTAATCTCCAGGCTTAGCATCACCACTGCGTCTGGTGTCTCGCAGTGGTCTGTGTTCTTGTTGTGGCCTTTGATCACCAGCTTCCGACCATGAGCCGCCGACCGGCCAGCGGAGCGCAGGTCATCGACCCACGCCCGCTCGGCGCGGTGGCCATTACTCAATGCCGATTGGAAAGAACGATGCGCCACGTGGCCTCCATGCGTAAGTGCGAATCCCGGGTTGGGCATCGCGGCGGTCCATGCCTTTCACCAAGCGAACCTCCAAGGCTCGCCGCAGGATTTCGTCGGGCGTGGGGTCGAACGGCTTCAGGCCGTCGTCGTACCACTCCAGGCTCGCCTCCATCGGCTCAGCCTCGCGGATGAGAGCGGTGTGTCGGCGCACGCTGGCCGACCACTCCGCGCTCTCCCCAAACACCTCGCCCACATCGCGGTCGTTGTAGCCGGGGTCAAGCTGACAGATGACCGCGAGGCGCTCACGGCTTGGCACCCTGCCCACGGCCTTCATCATTCGCACCAGCCCGCGGCACACCTCGGGGCACAGCCCCAGTTGCTTTGCCACCCGGGCCAGTTGTTCCTGGTTGATGACCACGCGGTGCCACAGCTGACCGGCGAAAGCCAAGGGGTGTGTTGAGCCAAGACCACAGTCGTTTCCAGAAACCAACTTTGCGTTGTTCATCCGAACCTCCTTGTGAAAAAGCATGCTCCGGGGGGAAGGCATGCGGGACATCAAATCTCCAAAGGATCTCCGTTACCGTCTCATCAACTAACAAATCTTTGTTCTCTTCCATGGCGTCTACCCAGTTCCTTTCTGAACATTGACCGGATCCAGCCGTTGAGCTTTTCGTTACCCGCGGCCCAATGAACGTAGTGATCGGGCAACTCGCTCAGCTTGTAGCCCGCGTACTTGCCCTTCAGTGGGTTGTTATAAGTGCCGACCGACCGGACGCCCTTCCACGTAATGTCAACGTCCTTGCCGTGAATGCGGCCCTCCCCGCGGCCATGTGTGTTGCGGCGCATCTCCTCAATGAGCTTGGCACTGGCGATCTTCTCGGCCTTCTTCGCCGCCTCTGCCGCAGCCAGTTCGTCTATCTCTTTCTGCGAGAGTGGAGACTGCGCCGCTGCTTTACGGACTTGCGCTTTGACTTCCTCGTCTTGCGAGGTGCAGAACATGTCCACGCTTGTGATGACTGTGTGATCCAGAGTTCCTGCTGTGCAGTCAACAATTTTGAAATGAGGTTTATCCGAACGCGCGATTGCAGCAATTCTGTCGGCAGCGGTGAGAAGATGTTCCCCGTCAACAACACCGGGGAGTGGACGAGTGGCTCGCCCAACGCACTGAAGCCAGAAGGATCGGGAGCGTGTTGGTCGGGCAAGGATGAGGGTGGCTGTTGGGGGATAGTCGAATCCAACGGCAACCACTTGGCAGTTGACCAAGACTCTGGCCTGCCGGGATTTGAAGGCTGCGAGTGCATCGGCTCTCTCCTCGTCAGGCATGGTGCCCCAGACACAGACGGCTGGGATTCCGTAGTTGCGGGTTAGGTATTCAGTCGCACCCTTGGCTGCGAACACGCTGCCGGTGAAGAGGACGGTCTGCCCCTCCATCTCCTCGGCGGTGATCATGCAGGCGCGATGCAAATTACTTTCCTTGTTCAGTTCAGCGGCGAGCTTGGTCTGGTTGAAATCACCGCCGACAATGTTGACCTTGCTGAGATCCAGCGACTCCACCCTGCTCAGCTTGCAGATAGGCGGAACTGACCATCCGTTGGCAATGGCCCATTGGAGGTCGTAGTTGCAGACTGACTCTTCGTAGAATTGCATGCTTCACTCCTAAGCATGGGTTTGCCATCCATACGGAATGGAGTGGCGGTGAAACCAGCGACCATCGCTCCTTGGTCCTGGTAGAACTTCAGCATCTCAATCACAGGCTCGCTGCACTGCATGTGCGCTTCGTCAACTATGACGAGCGAGAATCCGTTAAACCGCTTGTATCGCTTCTCGCCACCGCGGCTGGACAGAAGCGTCTGCTTACTGGCGACCACAACCTTGGCGGGCCAGTAGTCACGCTCGGCAACGAAGTCAGCCATCTCAATGTCTGGGTCTGAGTCTGTGACCTGACGCACCTTGTCAGCTGCTTGCCAGACAAGCTCACGCATCGGAGCGATGATCAGCGTGCGTCCTTCAATGCGGTCGGCCAATGAGGTGAAGATGACGGTCTTTCCCGCGCCAGTGAACAGGCCAACGAGCGTGGACTTCACACCGCGGCGCATGGCGTCCAGCAGCGATTCGATCACTTCAGTTTGGTAGGCGCGCAGTCTGAGCATGAAACGTCCTTGTGTTAAGAAGCCCGGGGGAGGGCGGGTCGGAGGTTCCCGCCCTCCACCCCAGGCGGCGCGGAGCAGCGCGCCATCAACCAAACTCTGAGACGAACTCTTCTTCTCGGGCCGGTTCCTTCTTGCCACCAACAAGCTGGATGGCATTGACGTTCAAAACGATCTTCGACCGCTTCTGGCCGTCACGCTCCCACACCTGCTGATCCAACTCACCTTCGACCAGGACAGAGGTGCCCTTGTTCAGGTAGTTAACGACAGCGCCGCCCTTCCAGTATTCGCAGTCCAGGAACAGCACCTTGCCCTCGCGGTACGGGTTGTTCACGGCTACTGAAAACTTCACAACATCCTTCTCACCGACACGCCGAATGTCGGGGTCAGCTGTGATGTTGCCCATCAGAATCGTCCGGTTGTAACTAGCCATTCGTCACCTCCTTGGTTTCCCAGCACTTGGTAAATTCCGCCTTGCAGCGGTCGTAGCACCCACGGTCAATCGCCTTCTCGCGAAGACGAAGTTCAACTGTCTTCATCACGTTCACTGCGGTGAAGCGATCCTCCGCGTTGGCGATCTCTGTCTTCCACATGGCCTCCAGCTGGAGGTTCTTGGGACTCACGCCAGTGGGCCGCTGCGGTGATCGCTGCGGAGCGGACTCCACCTTCACCGAATCACCGTCATCGTCGGACTCACCAGAGAACCCGCCTGTCAGTGCCATCAGCAGGGTCCGCTTGGCGTAGGTCATCGCCGCACCGAAACCCTGCATGTCACCCTTGGGGTTCACCAGCGGGGCGATCCCCGTGATGTATTGCCCCGTCTTGTGCCGCAAGGTTCCGACAAGCACCCACTGACCGGCGACCAGCCCAGGCCGGAAGTCCGGCAAGGCAAGTCCGTTCTTGGTCAGCGGCCCACGCAACGCATCGCAGCAGGTCGCATAGGACGAGAACCGGCTTTTGAAATGCGGGTTCGCAGCGTCTAGTTCAACGTGCTTGTATTCCGCCTGCGCCTTGGCCAACGCCTCTGTGAGTGCGCTGGTATCGGGCGAACAGCTTGGTCCGAGAATGTCATGCGAATCATTCATACTGTGATTACCTCCTCCTCCTGACGCTTCGCCCAGGCTGGGAACTGAAGCTCCGTGATCTCACCGGCATCTGCCGATTCGTACACGCCCGTCTCCCGGCGAAGGCGAACCTCCTCCATCACGCGGGTCATACGCAGACCAGCCTCCTCAACGATCTCTGTCGGCAGATAGAAAACGTGGACACCGTACGGAGCCATCGTCTGGACGAAGACGAACGGCATGCGGAAGTGAGGCATGCCGACAGCCTTGGCACCCTGCACGTACAGCCACTCCTGCTCCGCATATCCGAAGTCCACCGCACTGCGGTACACCTTGTCCCAAGTGGACGAGGTGGTCTTTAAGTCCCACCACAAGCTGGGCGTGCAGCCGTCCGGTCGCACCTTGCAGCGATGTCCGTTCAACTCAAAGAACACCGACACCTGAGTCTCAGTGGTCTGCTCCACCAACGCCTTGGCGGCGGGGTTCGCAAGCAGATGATCCAGCATGATCTCCAGCTGCCAGCCTTCTTCTTGGTTGCAGTCGATCAGTCCCTTCCGGTCAGCCTCTTCCTTCCAAGCGTCGTAGGCTTTGCCCCGGCGGTGGCCGTTGCTGGCCAGCACCTCGGCGGGCGGGATGGCGAGAACGTCACTCAACTTCTTCCCCTCACAGACAGCAGTGACGATGGTGTCGAACTTGCTGCCGGTGCGGGTTCCGGCGTTCCCTCCAAAGAGGGAGTAGCCTTGATCCATCCACCGCTGCGCCTCGCCCCCAAAGCGGGCGACTGAGTGCAGGTAGGACCGACCAAGGAAATCGTTCTGGCTGTGGTAGTCCGCATTGCTCATGCCCACTACCTTCCGTGGCAAACTGCTCATCTGTACACCTCCTTAAAAGAAGCCGCCTCCGTGCGGCGAACAGACTCCCTCCGAAAAGAACGGCGGAACAAAACCGCCGCCCGTGCGAACTGTCCAATGGCAAGAAGGGTGAGCAGAGTGCCCAAGCCATGGAGAAAAATGATGGCCACTAGAAAAGCTAGCGTTGCCCCCCCTACAATTCGGTGGAGCCACCCGCTTGGGGGGCTACGACGACCGATCCTATCCAATTGAGCTAGGGGTGCCTTGTGGTCCGCAAGTATAGCGTGGGGCTTGATGGATCCCAAAGTGGGGGTAATCTGACCCCCCTCAACCAGATCCACAGATTTTCCGAAACTAACATGACTCTCAGAGAGTTCGCGGAGGCTTACGCCCTCCAATCGGGGGCTAGCCCCGGATACCGGGAGCAACTCGTTGTGCTGACCAAGCGACTCCCTTGGGGGGTGGCCGACTTGACCGTCAGCAACATCGACGCTTACCTGACCCAAGCTCTGAATCATCTCGCCGCCTCCACGGTTCACAACCACCGCAGGATGCTGTCCACCCTGCGACGAGCCGCCCTCCGAGACGGCCTTGTAGTGGACGATTGTACACGCCCGATCCGGCGTGTCAAGCACACCTTGCCGATGGTCCGCGCGTGGACTCATGACGAGATGCGACATTTGCTTTCTGTAGCCTCTGAGATGCCGGGGGGTACGCTCTACTGCCCGCACCGAATCCTGCTGCCTGCGTGGATTCTGGTCGGTTACAGTAGCGGCCTGCGGCTGGGTGACCTGCTGACCATTACCTACGACTCCCTGCGAGGGGATCGCTTGGCTACGGTTCTGCAGAAAACTCGCCAGCCGCATGTTGTCGTCCTTGACACAAACGCTTTGGAATCCATTCGCTCCCTACCTCGCCGCGGCCCGAAAATCTTCGGGGGCTTGGTCGGTCGGTCGCGGATCATAGTGGCTATGCGCACAGTCGTCAAGCGCGCGGGACTCACGGGTTCAGGCAAGTACCTGCGGAGAGCTAGTGCCACTTACGCCCAATTAGCGGGCATTGATGCCACTGGACACCTGGGACATTTGACCCCGGGCATGAAGCGCCACTACCTAGATCCAGTCATTCTGTCGGATCTGAAGCGTGCTGTGCCCAGCCTTCCCCTCGGGGGGGGGCTTTAGAACTGTTGGGTAACCCCTAGAACCTGGAGGGGATCCAGTGCCGCCTTCTTCTTGTCCCGGGCACGCTTGGCGGCTTCGCTCTGGACGATCTTGTACAAGAGGTACATGTCCCGCTGCTGCTTGGGCATGGCCCGCAGGACTTCGTCTGGGACGGTGACGTTTTCGTAGGTTCGTACACCTGGAGTGGACTCCAGCATCTTGTTCAGCATTTGGCGAGCGGCAAGCTGTTTCGTCCTCTCGCTGTCAACGTCAGTGAGTTTGAAGCCAGCGAGCAGGTTGATTGCTGCCTTGGCGTAGCGGTCGGCTGGGTCTAGCCGCTCGTCCCGCAACTGTCGCATGGTTCCCAGAGCGCGAGATCCGAACGGCACAAGATTGGTGATCGCATTCTCCAACGGTCGCCCAATTGGCCCGATGTCTTGCTCAAGCGTGGAGTAGAGGTCCGACAGCTGCCGTCCGCTATACAGCTGCCGGTTGGTTGTGGACTCAATAAGGTACTTAGCCAGCGGGTTCAGCTGGCCCGCAAAGTTCATCCCGGTCTTCTGGATGGAATCCATCACGCGGGAGGTTGGTGTCGCCCCAACTCCGGGGGTGAACATGTTGAACGTAGACTCAAACGGAAGGTCGATGTTGGTGATGTACCGCGTCAGGCCGTCCTTGGGCTGGAGCGGGAAGTCGGCTGGCAGAGGGATGGCAGCGGACTGACGAAGATGCTCTGGAACAAAGTTTTCTTCGCTTGGCTCTGACCCTCTCGTCACGGTGCGGATCAGCTGACCCTGCAAGCCACCAGGCTGGTACAGCACGTTGGTGGCGATGGACGGCAGAATGCCTTTCTGGAAACTATAGAAGGGCACCAGCCGCTTCATCACGTTTCGCTCAAAGGATGTGAAGGCAGACGGGCTATAGTCCACTTGGCTCATGCGGGTAAGGTCAGCAGCCTGCCCGGGATCGACGCCCTTGCGGACTTGGTTGAGGAACGTGCCTGTGCGGAGGGCATCTTCGACTGAGTTGCCTACAGCATCGTTGAGAACAAGCAGTGGGTTAGTGTTTCGGTTCAGCGGGTTGCGAGTGATGCCAACCCCACGCATTGAGAAGAAGTCGCTAGCCCGATTCAAAATCCCCCGGCGGTTCGCAGGGAGCATGCGGTCCAGCAATCCCTCGCCTGTGTTTGCCCCCGTGTACATGCCCTTAATCGACTGCTCGGGGAGGTCGGACACATCGTCCACAAGGTTGCCGCTGCCGATGCGGTTCCCGCCGGTCATATCCAAGAACGTGTTAATGCGTTCCTGTGGACTCATGCCGACAAACCCGGGAGCGTTTTCCAGTTGGCTGGCGATTCCTGAGTAATCTCCCCAGCTGGCCCGCAGCCCAGCGAGCCAGTCCATTGGATTGAAAGCGCCGTGCGTGGCCGCATTGATCTGGCCACTGTAAGTGTTGCGCACATTGAATGCGGGGCTGGCAAGCGCACCGCCCTTAAACGCAGCCGTGAACTGATCTAGTGCGCCAAGCAGCCCCTTCTCGGGGAGGCTGGCCCGGGAAGGCGTGGCGAGCGTCTTCAGGGAATCTAGCAAGCGCTCTGGTACAGAGAAGTTGGCAACGTCTTGGCCGGTGCGAGCCTGCCACATCTGCCGGAAGTTATCTGGGTCAAAGTTTAACTTGCGGGCGGCTTCCTCTAACGGCACCACTGCGCCACCGACTACGCTCCTAGCGGAGACGTTCTGAACGCCGTTCAACAACTGATTGATGACTTGGTCTGTGTTGGCGCGGACGCGGTTCTGACCAAGCTCATAGGTCAGAGCGTTCTGCCACGCGGGGGTATCGAACGCCCCGGTGTTGTTGGCGGCGAACTGTGTGTCTAGGCTGCGAAGGAGTTCAGCAAGGTCGCCCTTGTTCTCCCTGATCGTCCGCACGGCGGGGCGCAGCAGTGCCATGCGCCCTGCGGGATCAGCAGCCAGATACTCTGGGCTGGCCATAATTCTTTCAGCCTCGCCGCTGTAGGGCCTCGCGCGTGTTCGTAAACGCGGCGGTCCCGGCGGAAGCTCCAAGCCTAGCTGAGTAAAAGCATCATCGATGAGATTGCGGGACTGGCGAGCATCGGCAGCGAGGAGGCTCTGCTGGAATCCTGCCGAGTCAAACGTCCCGCCGCCCGGGAGCGGACCATTGCCAGTAAGGGCGCGGAACGTCCTGCGTCCACCTTCGATGTCGGTGTAAGGCTGTCGGCTTCGGGCAAAGTTGTCCTCTGTCCCCAGCACAAGCTCGCCTTGCGTCCAAGGCTTCTCAGTGTATGGCGAAGCGTTGGGCCGAACCGGAGCCGCATCCTGTTCCCACCACTTCAGCTGGCGTGGGAACCAGTTAGTGCCGTGATCTCTGCTGCGCCAGTTAGGTCCAGCACGGCCTTGCGCTTCAGCGATCTGGCGGGCTCGGTCACCCAGGTTAGTGAAGTTGTCTCTAATGTCGCGGAACTCAGGCACATTTTCCATAACCCAGTCGGCTAACGGGTCGCCGCTGGTCTTCTGCATGGGGCCGAACTGACCGGGGGCAAGCAGATCGCCGGGAGATTCAACGAAGTCAGCAAGAGCGTTCTGGAAGCGGGTGCTTTGGTATTGCCGAAGATCATTTGGAATCGCTCCCATCGGAGACATGTCGGGAACGTCTGCTTGCAGTGCCCGTCTCTGCAAGCGTGTTCGATCCCGCAGCAGAGCTTCATCTAGCCGCTGGTTGTCTGCCCTGGCTATCCGGCTAGCCCACTGCAGATCGGGATCCAGCACCTCGCCAGATGGCTTGTGGAACAACGCTGCGGCACCGCTAACGATAGGTCCGGTGATAGGGTTGCGCTTCGCTCCTTCGCCAAGGGCATCCAAGCCCTCTGCTAACGTGTCGCCCAACTGACCGCCGCGGATATTGAATCCGAGATTGGTGCCAGGGACACGGAAGTCCATCAGACCAGCAATAGGTTCGTCCAAGGCGGCTGGGTCTGCTCCCCATCGACGCGCCTGCTGCTGAAACCTTTGCAACGCATCGGCAGGGTCAGCGGCTTCTGCGATTAGTTGGCGTGGTGTCTGGGTACGGTAGTATGAGCGCACTCCTTGCCCAGCCTCACGCGCCTGCCCGCCAAGGAATGCCTGTGCAGCGTCGGGAGTGAATCCACGGTAGGCATCAGTGGCGGCGTGGCGAAGCAGGCCAGTGTCTCGCACCGCCCGCCCCAAAGGATTCAACGCGCCCTTGCCAAGGATGGCGAGCGGATTGAGGTACGTGAGCGGGTCCGTAACGATCTCGGTAGCCAATCCACCAAAGAAGTTGAGCCACGTATCTTCGTCGCTTGCCAGACCGTATTTGCGATTAAGGTCACGCCCACTAATTCGCTCGCTGCCCAGAGGATCGCCCGCAAGCATCCCGCGCACCCATGCACCAGGCGTGTCTAGGATGTGCCCAGCAATAGCTAAGCCTGACGTTCCAGTCTCCGCCAAGGACTGAAGCATGCCCTGCTTCTCCTCCTCGGGCATGAGGTCAGAGAGTTGCGGCTTGCGAGTGCCTAGCGAGGCGATGCCTAATGGATCAAGCTCAGCGCCGGTGCTTGGCAGCATTCCGTACTGCGCTTGCTGGGCAAGCTCGCCGTACGGGTCGTAGAGATCAAAGAGTGGGGAGCGAGGCATTCGCTACAAGTCGCCGCGAGTCGGAATGGGAGGGGTTGGCGATCCGGCACCAGCACTCGCCCCAGCAGTGGGCGATGCAGGACTAGCAGGCCGAATGGGAAGGTGAGCGACAGCCGCATCACCCATGCCCGGGTGTTGCTTTTCAACAGCCTGACGCACAGCCTCCACATCGGCAGCGTCGTACTTGTTATCCCAGCCACGCGGGTACTTAGAAATCAATGCGTCTGCCCGCGCAATCGCCCTATCGCGCGCTGCCTGTTCGGCCATTGGGTTGTTGGCTCCCAGCACCCCAGCAGCGCCAAGGTTAATTCCGTTCAGTAAGCGCATGGCGTTTTGCGCGCCCATTGCGTCGGCCGTCAGCGGAGTGGTGTTGTCCATGTCGGGCCGCAGCGCATTGGCCATCACTGCCCGCTGCCAGTCGTTGACGCTGGGGTCGTTCAACTGGTTGTAGGCGTTGGCCGCGTTCTTCGCAGGGTTACGCCCAGCCAGCATCATCTGCGAACGCCACTGGTCTTCACGTTTGCTAGCAGCAGCCTGCCGTGCGCCTTCGTTCGCCGCCCTCGCACCTACGCGATCCCTCTGGCCACCGGCAGTAAGGTCGCCGTAGTCTCCTGGGTTCGCAGCCAGAAGCGCAGCCGGCGACACTCCTTGGATCTGGGCATCGCGGTACAGCTGCCGCTCTTTCATATACGCGGCCTGCTTGGCCTTGGCCTCATTGGACTGAACGTACACAGAATTGTTTTCGGCCAACGGCCCAGGCATGCTTTCTACGCGGAAGCGCCGGATCGGGTTGCCATTCGCATCCACCATAGGCGTGCCATCCGCCTTCATCATCTGAGCTTCCAAGTCTTCACGCCAACCGCCACGCCCGGGAGTGCCAGGCAAGCCATCGACCTCGCCGCCTGGGCCGAGACGATACGACACCGTGCCGTCTGGGTTCATAACGGGCACATATCCGCGGGCCATCATCGCTTCGTCGCGGCCGGATGGCTTATACCACCCCGGCCCATTCTGCTCGCGCGTGTTGTAGGCGGCGGCTTCGCTCTCAGTCATAAGCTGCCGTGGCCGCGCCGCACGGGTGCCATCGGGCATGTTGACCCCAGGCTCCGTGTATGGGTTGTAGCCCATATCTCTCAGTTGCTGGGCAGTCAGCGGAACTTGGTCGGGAGCCATCTGTGGCGGTGCAATATCTGGCTTGGCGGGGGCACCTGTCGCCGCGTTGTAGTTGTCCTCAAAGATGCCCATCCGGCGCTCGCTAGCACGCTGATTAGCAATGCCCTGCCGCAGGTTGGCCATCCCAGCGGGACTGTTGTCCTGTGCCCACATGCCTTCGGGCCTCGGCCCGCTGCGCGCAAGCTCTGCGTCCACAGCCTTGGCGGCTTCCGCGGCCGTATAGCCAGCCGCGACAAGGCGAGCAATCATTGCCTCGCGTGTTGCGTAGCCCTTAGACGAACCCTTCGCACCGAGAGGTGGGTCTGGGGTAATCGGAGTATCGGCGGCGAAGACGGGATCAACTCTACTGGGCCTAAGATCGACTGCCATCGTAACTCCTAGCGGGTCTGTGCTGCGTTGCGCTGTTGGTCGCCAAGAGACTGGAGCCTCCTGACTTCTGCCATGATCTGCTGGGCCTGCGGTACTTCGCCGCCTGCCTTCTGCCGCATCTGATTCAGCTGGGCGATGAGAGCCTGGGCTTGGATGTGCGGATCACTGGATCCCTGCGCCTGTTGCGGAGTCATGGCGTTACGGCTCTGGTTGCTCATCGCCATGAGCCGATTGATCTCCTGCATCATCTGTGCCGCCTCGGGCACTTCGCCGCCTGCTGCCCGTCGCATCTGGTTTAGCTGAGCAATAAGAGCTTGGGCCTGGTCACGCGGGCTGACCTGGGTGGCTTCCACCTTGGGAGCAGGGCGACTCTCTTCAACGAGATCCGCGGTGCCATCGGTGCTGTCCAACTCGCCAATGGCCTCCGACTCCTTGGCTCGCATTCCCTTGGGCATCATGTTGTAAGCAGTAGCCCCGGCACCGATTAGGCCAGCACCTGCCGCAGCCTTGGCCCACGCGGGTATGCCACCAGTGCTTGGGGCGAGCGTTGGTGCAGCAGTCGGGGCACGCCCACCCATCACGTTGTCAAACTGGCTGGCAATCTCATCGACTGCCTGCCGGTCACGCACCGCAGTAGGTGCCGGGAGGCTACGCTGAGCCGGTGCCGGGAGGCCAGCCCTAGATGGCGACGGCAGGCCGCGGGCAGCGGGTCCGGTGATTCGGGGCACGCCACTGGGGTCACCGGACAAAGTGCCAGCGGTCGTACCGATTCTTTTTTGCGATGGCCCGCCCAGACCAACAAGGTCAGTGGGGATCATTTCCCTCCCAGGAGACATGCCAAGGGCAGGGGTGGTGGTTGTGTTCGCGCCCATTTGAAACCCGCGGGCACCGTTGTCGTACGGGATCAATGAGCGGACGCTATCGCCAGCATCGTCGCCGCGGAGAGGAAGCTGCATCTGGCGGGCAGGAGCAGGTGCCGCCATGCCAGCGACGGCGCGGTGAATCTCGTCTGCGGACATTCCCGGCTTAATTAGGCCAGCGTCAGCGGCACGCTTCAGCCAGACAGAGTTCACGCCGCTTGCGCCGCTGGAAATCAGATCGTCCAACCATCGCACAGGATTAGCCACGCTTCTTCCCCTTGGGTACATCCGGCAGTTCGTCGTCGCCCTTAAACGGCATATCGTCTTCGGTCACCATCGGCGTGTTGGGCTTGCCGTGCATCTCTTCGTCTAGGTCGGCAAGGTCGTTCTTCTGCTTGTGGGGCTTGCCCTCGGCCTTCTCTTCGGAGGCACTCTGCTTGCCCAGCTTGGCGACGATCTTCTTTTCGTCTTCGTCGCTGGCTGCGAGAAGCTGCTTCACAAGGCGCTTCAGTCCGGCCTGCGTCAGGTCGTCTAGGTCAAAGTCGATGCGAGCCATTAGTTAAGCAAGCCTCCAAGGATCGAAGTCGCAAAATTCATCGCAGAATTCTGTCTCTGCTGTGCGGCCATCTGGTTGTTGTATTGCTGCTGCTGGAGAAGACCTTGCAGTGCCTGCTGCTGAGTGTCGTCGGCCTGCTGGTTCTGCAAGGTGTAAGCGTTGTTGTAGTCCTGCGCCTGCTGCTTGGTGCTGTACGCTTGCGCAATACCATCGGCAATCTTCTGCGCGCCCTGCATGCCAGCGTTGCTCAGCTGACCAGCCCCGCGTGACATGCCTCCGCGATCCATCTGCTTCATCTGCAAACGAGGATCGCCCATCGCAATGGCGTTGGCGTAGTCATTGTTGAAGTTGGCGTTGATCTTTGGTTGTGAGATCAAGTGGATAGCCCCCGCAAAATGTTGCCAGCTGGACCGAAGACACCATCCAAGCGGGCCTGCATCAGATTGTTGCGCTGGCCTTGCGACTGAATGTCATTCTGCAATCCCTGCAAGGCATACTGCTGGGCGAACTGCTTGGCCTGCTTACCAAGCTCCGACTGCCGCTTCGCCACGGCCATGTCCTCCGCTGCCTGCGAACCCTGCAGGAGAGCGTTCAGAACGTCTTGGTGCCCGCCGGGGTATTGCGTGTATGGCGACTGCATTAGGCGTATCCGTTGAGGGCGCGAGAGTAGGCTGCGGGCGAGCCGAACTTGGCCAGGATGTCTTCACGCTGCTGCGCCGCCTGTTGCTTTTGGCGGTTCAATGCAGCATCCTGAAGTGCCCAATCATTCTGTTGAATCTGGGCTTGGTTGCGGA
>Ga0209189_1000139_pt1 | contig 61849 bp, 43 predicted proteins | sample C_130820_EF_Meta_FD_187308 | JGI IMG/M metagenome (GOLD analysis project Ga0209189, IMG submission 187308) | Freshwater microbial communities from Lake Croche, Canada to study carbon cycling - C_130820_EF_MetaG (SPAdes) (version 3) | ecosystem: Environmental > Aquatic > Freshwater > Lake...
CGCTTCACGATCTCTGGCCCTGCCTGGGCCTCCAGTCCTATCCGTCGGACATGCCCCTCCGGGGCTCGACGGCGGTCGTGGACGCATGGGTCAGACGACGCAAGGCAAAAAGTTTTTCTCGTCCGGGGATCTATCCTGTTGGCCCCAGCGAATGGTGCGCGGAGGAGGCCCGGAAAAGCGGCGTGTTCGGAACTGCCAGGATCCGCGCGATTCCTTATCCCGTGGACACCGAGACGTTCGTGCCCCTGCCGCGATGCAAGGCCCGCGAACGCTTCGGCATCTCGCCCGATTCCTTTCTGATCGCATTCGGGGCGAACAATGGCACACGTTGGCGAATCAAGGGCTTTGACCGGTTGGAGGAGGCCATCGCCCGGCTCGATGACTCCACCCGCGAGCGGACGGAGATGGTGATCTTCGGTGAATCTGGCGAACCGCGAGAACTGCACGGGGTGCGACTTCGCTTCGCAGGCCGGATCTCCGATCCGGAAACTCTCGCCTGGCTTTATTCAGCGGCGGATGCCTTCGCCCTGCCATCGCGGCAGGAGACCTTCGGCCAGACGAAAAGCGAGGCACTCTCGTGCGGCACCCCGGTGATCGCCTTCGGCCAGACGGCTTGCGGCGAAGGGATCGAGCATCAGGTGACCGGATGGGTCGCCCGGCCCGACGACATCCCCGACTTCGTGGAAGGCCTGCGCTGGGCATCTCGGGTGGCCACCGACCCCTCCCGTCGGGCTTCCACGCGGGCCGCCGCCCGCGACTCGGCCGTCGCCCGGTTTTCGATGCAGGCCGTATCATCCCGCTGGAATGACTTGTACCAGAGCATCGCGAACCGGGGGTAAGCGAATGCAGCGAGAACAATCCTCCATGTCGCAACTCGAGCAGGCCGCGGTTTTGCTGCTCGGTGGCGCCGCGATCGTCGGCCCCATGTGTCTGGGAGCGACCGGTCCCTGGGCCCGCTTCGGCCTGGAGGCGACGGCCGCGTTGGCCGGCGTGCTCTGGGCCGTGAGCGGCCGCCGACGCCTCACCCTTCTGGCGATGCCTTGCTGCATCTGCCTGGCCGCATTGCTGCAGCTGGTGCCCCTGCCAGATTGGATCCTCGTTCCGATCGCACCCGTGTCGGCCGGGGCGTGGAAACTGGCACTGGCGGAAGAGCCGGGGCGATGGGGAACGATCTCCATCGATCCTGGAGCGACGGCCGCGGCCATCCGTCGGCTGTTCGTGGGATTGGTGACCGTGGCCGTCGTCTCCGACGTGGCACTGCGGCTCCGCTACCGCCGGCAACTGATCGCCGCGATCTCGCTCTCCGGGCTCATGATCCTGGCCAGCGGCATCGTGTTCCCCGTCGACCAGAAGGCGCGGCTGCTCCTCGGTTTCGTGCAGCTGGACGGGCCACCCGACTTGAAGGGAAAGTCGATCGCCGCGCCGATCGAAACACCCGGGTACGGGTTTCTCGAGCCGACCGTCGTGGCCGGAGTCAAGTATTTCGCCGAACACGGAGGCACCGGCGACGGCTTCGGTCCATACATCTGCAGCAATCACTATGCCGGCGCGATCTGCCTGACGATTCCGGTCGCCATCGCGGGATGGCTGTTTCTGACGAAAGGCCGGATTCCCTCGTGGAGCCGCTCTGGATGTGCGGTCGTTGTCGTTGGCATCGCCTTGTGGAGTGTCGCGCTCGCCGCGAAGTCCCGGGCCGGAACGGCATCGCTCGTGATGGCATTTCTCACCCTGGGACTCTTGTCGGCGGAACGTCGCATCCCGAGACGCTGCATGGAATCGCTGGTCGCGCTCGCCGCGGTGGCCATGATCGCGGCGGCGCTCATCATGTATGGTCCATCCGTGGGCCTCGAGAACGCCCTGCCACAACGACTGCGAGACCCTCTGCTGGCGGCGACGCGTGATGCACGGGTCTTTGCCGCCCACGTGGCCCATCGCATGTTCCGGGCGTCACCGCTGTTCGGCACCGGGCTCGACACCTACGGCTCGCTGTTTCCCAGGTACGTCTCCGGACGCGACGTCATCTACTACGCGCACAACGATTTCGCTCAACTGCTCGCAGAGACGGGAATCGCGGGGATTTCGACCATGGTCTCCCTGGCAGTGGTCCTGATCATGCGAGGCATCCGCTTTTATCGGGACATTCCCCCGAACGCCCGAATCCTCGAAGCCGGTCCGTGGGCGGCGCTCCTCGGAATCGTCGCCCACTCTGCCTTCGACTGGAACCTGCACGTGCCGGCGAACGCGTTTCTCGCCTCGATCGTCGCCGGGCTCGCGGCGGCGACCGGGCTGCCCTCGCGGCTTGTCGCAACCGACGACGCGGTCGGTGGCGAGGCGCCGCAGCCATCCGAGCGTGTGATCCCAAGGGGCACGGCACCGGCTTCGAAGAGACGGAACCCGACGATGGCCGGTGCCCCGGCCACAACGATATTCGTGACGTGCTGCGGTGTGGTGGCAGGCCTTCTCAGCCGAGACGCATGTTCGGCGGCGGAAATAAAAAGCCTGCGGACGGCCGTGTTGAAGTCTCAGGGGGCTCCCGTCGCGCACGACCCTGGCTCGCGGGACGAAACGGCCCTGGCAGAGGCTGTTCTCTCGGGAAAAAGCATGGCTCGGTGGGATCCAGCGAACGCCAGGCTGGCGCTCACCATCGGGCTGGCCGAATTACAGATGTCATCGCAACCTCTCACGATCGACGATGCCAACGAGTCGCTACAACGAGCCCGGGGTTGGTTCACGAAGGCGGGCCGGCTCAGCCCGGAACTGATGCGGCGGGTGGCCAGCGCCGACTGACGGGGTTTCACCCGCGTCCGTGCCCCGCATGTTCACGGTGCGCCGTGCGTCGCTTCGAGGTAGGCCCCGAGCACGACCAGCGACAACGGCCGCGACCAGTGCATCGATCGCGGATCGTCGAGAAACTTCCGCCACGTGCGGCCGACCTCGTCCGCATCGATGAACGCTTGTGACGCCAGATGCCTGATCGCCGCGTCACATGGCTCACGCATCTCACCCCGCATCCAGTCGCCGATCGGCAACGTGAATCCGGTCTTGGGACGGTTTGAAATCCTCTCACTGAGCACGTGGTCGCCGGCCATCCGCAGCAACGCCTTCACCGAGCCTCCCCGCTTCACCGAGCCCGGAAGCGACGAGACGTACTCAACCAACGGCAGGTCGAGGAACGGAACCCGCACCTCGAGCGAGTGCCGCATGCTGTTGGCGTCGGTGTCGCGCAGCAGCGTGTCGCCCATGTAATGCGTCGCTTCCAGGCGGGCGACCGTGTTGAACGGGTCGCCGTCGAAGACGGGCTCGAGCCGCTCCGGGCCGGCCTCGAGATAGTCGGCGGCAAGGCCCACCCGCTCTGGTCCGAGCCCCATCGCCTGGATCCGCGAATCGGAGAGCGCCCGGCGGAGCGACCGGGCCACTCCCGCCACGCTCACATCCCCCGCCACGAGATCGGCCAGTTTCTCCATCGCCCCGGAGTGCCCGCCCGCCGCACCCGCGGCCGAGAGCACGGCCACGCGCAGGCCGCGCGGAACGAACCGCAGACCCCGCAGGATCGCAGACCAGCGGGGAGCCCGCGCGAACGTGCCGTAGCCGCCGAAGAGTTCATCGGCCCCGAGGCCTGACAGTCCCACCACCACTCCCTCGGCGGCCAGGCGGCGGCTGACGACGTACGTGTTGAAGCCGTCGATGCTGGGGCTGTCCATCCCTGCGAGCCAGTCGTGCCACTTCGCGGGCATGTTGGCGGCGTCGAGTTCGACCGCAACGTGCCTGATGCCGAGCGCTTTCGCCGTTTCCGAGGCGAGGGCGACCTCGTCTTCGCCGTGGATCGCCCCAAAGCCGACGGTGAATGCGGTGACCCGCGGTGTGTATTCCCTGGCAAACGACGCGATGATCGTGGAGTCGATGCCGGCCGAGAGAAAAACGCCCACCGGAACGTCCGCCACGAGGTGACGCAGCACCGCGTCGTGGAGCATGTCGTGGACCGCTCTGGCGGCATGCGACTGGCTGTCGGAGACCGTCGTGCGCGGAAACGACCAATACCGCCGGGGCGGCGACGGAGCGTTGCCGGAGGCGATGGATGCGTCGATCCACTGCGTCGCCCCCGCGGGAAATGACCGGATGTGCCGGAAGACCGTGCGGGGCGATTGCACGGCGCCATAGGCGAGCATTCCGGAGATTCCGGCGAGATCGAGATCCCTGGGTACGAGACCCGAGGCCAGGAGCGGCCGAATCTCGCTCGCGAACAGGAACCGATCCGGCAGGGCGGCGACATAGAGCGGCTTGATGCCGAGTGGATCGCGGGCCAACAGGATCCGCCGCGACGAGGCGTGGTAAAACGCGAAGGCGAACATCCCCTCGAGTCTTTCCACGGCCGCCTCGCCCCAGACGGAGAGGGCCTGCAGCAATACCTCGGTGTCGCTCGTGCTGCGAAACACGACGCCCGAAAGCTGCAACTCTGCCCGCAGTTGCCGAAAGTTGTAGATCTCGCCGTTGAAGACGAGGCAGTCGCCCGTCTTCTCGTTGTACATCGGCTGGTGGCCGGCGGACGAAAGGTCGAGGATCGAAAGCCGGCGAAATCCGAAGCCCGCGACCGGGCTCGCGGCATCCGCGGGGCCGAGCGAAAGCAGCTCGTAGCCCTCGTCATCGGGGCCGCGGTGGTGCATCGCCTGCATCATCGCTCGCACCCCCGGTTCGACGGGCCGTGGGTCCGCACTCACTACGCCGCAAATGCCACACACCGGACGATTTCTCTGCTGCTGGAGCGTTCGAGGCCGCGCTGCCACCCACATGGCGCGCGGCATACGCTCCGCGCGCCGATCAGCCCGCCAGAAGAGAAGGCGGACGCAGCACGGAAAGTGGATGCCCGTCCAACGGACGCACGGTGGGACACTCCAGCACGCAGGGCCGAAAAGCTTCGCCATCGATGATCGCCACGACCACGGCGTCGACGAGCGCTTCGACCTCGGCCGCACCCGACGAGGGCCTGTCGCACCGGTGTCGCGGAGCTCGGGGCAACCGGAGATCGCGTGCCGAGATGTTGGCCAAACTTGGATGTTTCGCGGCATGAACTTCGCCGTGAACACCGACCGCCGCGGCCGGCGGCATTCGCCGGATGTTCGCCGGCCGATGCGAGATTGGATGCCCCACCACGCTCATTCCGACGGCACCAAAGAAGGCCAGGGCCAGAAACAGCGCCGCCCCCCTCTCCGGCGACCACGTCATCTTGGAACGAACTGGCGTCATGAATTCTCGAGTCTGCAGCCGGGGCCCTCCCCGGTTGGAGTATACATCGGATCGGTGGATACCCCGGGCCGGCCCCTCTACCACCAGAGAACATAAACTGCCGGGCCCGAGGATCGGCTTTCAAGGCTGTAAGGGGCGAGCCCGGCCCCCGCGAAACGCCGCGCGCTCGCGGGCGTGCCGGAGGTAACTGCCGAGAACGACGAGGGAGAGGGGACGGGACCAGTGGGTCGCCTGGCGGTTTTCGGCGTACGACCGCCACAGCCTGTTGATCGCGGCAGCGGAAAAAAGCGGGCAGTCGGCAAGCTCGGCGACGGCGGCCTGACACTCGTCGTGCAACCTCCCGACCATCCACTCCCCGATCGGCAGCGAGAAACCTCTCTTCGGACGCGTGAACACGTCGTACGGCAGAGTCGCCCCCGTCGCCTTGCGCAGGAGGTGCTTGGGAGGGGCGGCTGGCGGCTGCCTCGTGGTCCCCGGCAGGCCGGCCACCGCGTCGGCGAACCATCGGCCGAGGAACGGCACGCGAATCTCGAGGGAGTGGGCCATGCCGTTGGTATCGGAGTCGCGGAGCAGCGTGTTGCCCATGTAGAGCAAGCACTCCGCCTGCGACACCGCCCCGAACGTGTCACGCTGCGTGCCGACGCACGCGGCGAGCGCCGCCGGTGGCAGGAACTCCGGCGTCAGCCCGAGCGCTGCAGCCTCGAACCCGAGGGCCCGCATGCCCGCATCGCTCGTGAGCCGGCGAAACCGGCTCGCGAGTTCGAGCGCCGTCGTGCCACCGGCCAGGAGATCGATCACCTTCTGGCGCCGCGCCGCCGGCAGCGAAGCGCACACAACGCGGGCCGCCGCCCGCCGCAACCGGCCGGGGACGAGCCCCAGCGGCCGCAGAAACCGCCGCGCCCGGGCCACTCGGCGAAACGTGGGATAGCCGCCGAAGAGCTCGTCGGCCCCCAGCCCGGACAAGGCGACCGTGGTGCCGCTGTCCTTCACGATCCCGCTCACGACGAACGTGTTGAGCCCGTCGATGCTGGGTCGATCAGCCGCCCGCAGCCACTCCCGCCACTGCAGCATGACCCAGTCGTCGTCGAGGATCGTCTGCTGATGCACGGTGCCGAGGGCCCGGGCTGTCGCAGCCGCGTCGGCGAGTTCGTCCTGACCACCAGCGGTCTCGAACCCGACGGAATACGTGCGGACGGGGCTGACATGGTTGCGGGCCACGGCCGCCAGCGTCGCGGAATCGATGCCCCCCGAGAGGAACACGCCCAGGGGCACGTCCGAAATGCACTGGTCACGTACCGACGCGTTCAACTGCATCTGGATCGTGCGGACCGCCTTCGACTCTTCGATCGGCCCATGCTCCACGGGAAACCGCCAGTAGCGCCGTTCGAGAGAGGCGCCGGTCGCCGCGTCACTGCCGAACCAGCCGCACGTTCCGGCCGGGAACGAGCGGATCGACCGATGGACCGTGAGCGGATCCTGTGGGGCCCCGTACGCCAGAAACGAGGCGATGCCGGCCGGATCGAGATCGTCCGGCACCAGTCCCGAGGCGAGGATCGACCGCACCTCGCTGGCGAACACGAACGCGTGCTGCCCCCGCGCGACATAGAGCGGCTTGATGCCGAACGGATCCCGGGCGAGGAGCACGCGGCGGCTCTTCGCGTGATAGAACGCGAAGGCGAACATGCCGTCGAGTTCGTCAATCGCCTTTTCGCCCCACACCGCGAGCGCGGCGAGGAGAACTTCCGTGTCGCCGGAACTCCGCACGCGGACCCCCAACGACTCGAGCTTCGCCCGCAGCCAGCGGAAGTTGTAGATCTCGCCGTTGAAGATCAGGCAGTCGCCGGTTTCCCGATGCACCATCGGCTGATGGCCCGCCGGCGAGAGGTCGAGGATCGCGAGCCGACGGAAACCCAGCCCGGCCGCGCCCGCCGGCGGCCCCTTGCCATCGAGGACGGAGGCGACCGGAAACTCCTCGAAGCCCTCGTCATCGGGGCCGCGGTGCACCATGGCCCGCATCATGGAGCGAACCGCCGGCTCCACGAGCCGAGAATCGACGCCGATGACCCCGGCAATCCCACACATCCCGGACCCCGACCTCCTCCCGCCCGGTCGGGGCGGCGAATCCACCGCGCAAAAACTTGACTGCGCGGCATTTCCGATCATACTGCAGCGAAGAAGGCTCCACGACCCGCCTGCACGACCGCCCGCGGGAAGTGGCTCCGAGGGGCATCAAGGAAACGCTACTGACCGAGCGAACATCTCGACCGCTCTCGCCTCTCCGGCGATTCGGCTGACGGTGTTTCGGCAGAGCGGGTTTTCCTTTCTTTTTCCTGCCCCGTTCGACCCGACCCGTCCGCCTGACCGCAGTGTGGTGAGCAGCGTCGCGATCGTTCGCCCGGCATCCGGGGAACATCGTCATGCGACAGGATACGCGGCTGATTTCAGGGCCGATGTACGGAGCGATTGCCCTCTGCGCATGCCTCGCGGGCACGCCACTCCATGCCGATACGATCGTGACGTTCACGACCAGCCTCGGTGCGTTCGACGTACGGCTCTTGGAGACCCAGGCTCCGAAAACGGTGGCCAACTTCCTGCAGTATGTGAACGCCGGCAGCTACACGAACACATTTTTCCACCGCAGTACGACCTACGATCCGACCGGCATCCAGATCGTGCAGGGAGGCGGCTTCACGCTCCTGACTACGCCCACGTCCGCATCAATCGAGACCATCCCGACCGCGATCCCGATCCCGCTCGAAGCCGGACTGTCGAACCTCCGGGGCACCATCGCCATGGCTCGCACGAGCGACCCGAACAGCGCCACGAGCCAATGGTTCTTCAACGTGCAGGACAACCCTGGCCTCGATCCCAGTCTCGGCAACGATGGCTACGCCGTCTTCGGCGAGGTACTCGGCGCAGGCATGGTCGTCATCGACAACATCGCCGCCGTGCAGGCCTATGACGTCACAGTCCAACTCGGCTCGCCGTTTGCGGAATTGCCCCTGCTCGCGCCTGCTTTGACCCCGAACAACCTGGTACTCGTGGAAAGCGTCGTCGCCGTCCCGGAGCCCACGACGGTCGCCCTCGCCCTCTCGGCCCTCGTCGGCATCGCCACCCTCCGCCGCCGCGCTCTGTAGCGTCCTCCTGCGGGGCAAGCGTCCCGCGTGCCATGGCGAACGAGACGGTCACCCCGTACAAATGATGGACATGACGCAACGCCTTTTGACCCTGACGGCCGCACTGTGTGCCCTGGCTGCGGCGCCTGCCGAGTGGCCGCGGTGGCGCGGGCATGAGGGAAGCGGGCAGGGGGGCGACGTCGCCCTGCCCGGCGACTGGTCAGCCGTCACGTGGACGTGGAAGGCGGCTCTCCCGGGGCAGGGCCACTCCTCGCCCGTCGTGTTCCGAGGCGGCGTCTACACCGCCTCGGCCGACGAGGCGGCCGGGAAGCGGTTTCTCACCTGCCACGACGCCGACGACGGCAGCCTCCGCTGGCAGCGGGAGTATCCCGGGCCGATGGAGCCGCATCACGCTCAGAACAGTTCCGCGTCGGGAACCGTGGCAGCGAGCGATGAGGGAGTGTTCTGGCTGTGGGCCACGAAGGACAACCTGCGGGCCGAGGCCGTTTCACACACCGGCGAACCGCTCTGGCACCGTGACCTCGGCCCCTACGCGTGCGAGCACGGATTCGGCGCGTCGCCAGCCGTGTGGCGCGATCTCGTCATCGTGCCGATCGATCAGGACGGGCCGAGTGCGGTCGTGGCCCTCGACGCGAAGACGGGAAAAGATCGCTGGCGCATCGACCGCGAGAGCGGTCGCACCGCCTATTCAACGCCGCTCGTGCTCGGGCGGGACGATGTCTCGCCGCCGCAGGTCGTGCTCGCGAGCAACGCCCATGGCCTCACCGGCCTCGATCCGGCTTCCGGCCGGGTGCTCTGGGAATCGCGCTGCTTCCCCCGGCGCACGGTGTCGTCCCCGATCCTCGCGGGGCGGCGGGTCGTCTGCACCTGCGGGGAAGGGGGCGGCGACAACCTGCTCGTGGCGCTGTCTCTGCCGGCCGAACTGCCTGCCGCGGACGCTGCGCCGCCCGCGCCGGGTCCCGACTACACACTCGACCGGAGCGTGGCGCCCTACGTGCCCACGCCGGTCTGTTCGGGCGAGCGGATGTATCTCTGGGGTGATCGGGGCGTCGTGACGTGCGTCAAGGCTGCGAGCGGAGAGACGGTGTGGCGCGGCCGGGTGGGCGGCTCTTTTTCCGCCTCGCCGATCGTGGCCGGGGGCGCGGTGATCAACGTCTCGGCCGATGGAGAGGTGATCGTCATCGCCGACGGCGACGCATTCGAGGTGCGGGGCCGAGTGCCGCTCGGTGAAACCTGCCGGGCCACGCCCGCCGTAGCCGCCGGACGGCTCCTGTTCCGCACGGCTTCGCACCTGTTCGCGTTGTAGGACGGGCCGTCAGCCTGCCCTACGGGCCACGCGGCGCGGGTCACTCTGCCGGGTGCAACGGTTCTGCTACGCTCCCGACCATGAGTCGAGCCGAGCCGCTGCCCCCGCCCCTTTCCATCTGGATCGTCAACCCGTTCGACGACATTCCCGGCGAAGGTCTCCCCCCGCTCCGCTACTGGTCGCTCGCGCGGGTGCTCGCCGCGCGCGGCCACGACGTGACGTGGTGGACCGCGACCTGGAGCCATCGACGCAAGGCAGCCCGGAACGCTCCGCTCTCGATCCGCGACGACGAAAACTTCGCCGTGCGGTTGGTGGCGGTTCGCCCCTACGAAAAAAACGTGTCGCTGGCCCGCATCGGCAGCCACCGCGACTTCGGGCGGACGTTCGAGCGTCTGGCGAGCGAGGGAGTGGCATCGGGGCAGCTCGAACGGCCCGACATCATCCTCGCCAGCCTTCCGCCGCTGGAGGGGCCGGAGGCCGCAGCGCGGCTCGCCCACCGGCTCGACTCCGTGTTCGTGTGCGACGTGATGGACGCCTGGCCGGAGACGTTCGCCCGGATTCTGCCCGGTCCGGATTGGATGCGACGAACACTCGCGACGGTTTTCCTCCGCGGTCTGGAGCAGCGACGGAATGCGGTGCTCGCCGCCGCCGATGCGATCTGTGCCCAGTCGGAGACCCTGCTGACCAGATCCTCACCCCGCATCGGTGCAGCGACGGCGCCACGTCCGCAGCACGTCTGCTACCTCGGGGCATACCTGCAGGAGTACCCGGAACCACCGCGGCTCTCCCCAGCCGAGATCGACGCCCGCGGAGCCGCCGCGGAGAACCCCCCGCCGCTCGCATGCGTCTACGCAGGCTCGCTCGAGTCGGGGCAGGATCTCGACGCCCTCGTCACGGCGGCCCGGCTTCTGACGGCGGCGGGGTGTTCCGCGGAGATCCACGTGGCGGGCACCGGCGCGCTCGAAGGGCGGCTGCGGAACGCCGCCGCGGCCCTGAGCGGCTCGACCTCGCTCGTCGTGCATGGACTCCTCGCCCGCGGCGAATACGTCACGCTGCTCTCGAGGGCCGACGTGGGACTCGTGCTCGTGAAGCCGGAGACGTTGGTGGCCGTGCCCTACAAGGCCTGCGACTACGCGGCCGCCGGCCTCGCGATCGTGAATTCGCTGCCCGGCGAACTCGAAGGGCTGATCTCGGAGCACGGCGCGGGCCTGACGTACCGGGCGGGAGACGCGGCATCGCTCGCGCGTGCGATCACGGCCCTCGCGGTCGATCGCAAGCTCCTCGACGCCTGCCGTCACGGCAGCCGGCGGCTCGCCGAGACGGCCTTCGACCGGGAAAAAACCTATCTGCGGTTTGCCAAGTGGCTGGAAGCGTGCACCGTCCTTTGACGGCGGGCCCCGGAGGATCACCACCATCGGTCGAACCCGTCCCACCAGACGCGCATGAAAGCCCCCCCCACCACCCTCCGTGAGACGCTGACGCACCTGGGGCCGGGCATCATCCTCGCGAGTTCGATCGTGGGCAGCGGGGAGCTGATCGCCGCGACGACCGTCGGGGCCGAGGCGGGCTTCATCCTCCTCTGGCTCATCGTCATCGGCTGCGGGATCAAGGTCGCGGCACAGATCGAGATCGGCCGCCACACGCTCGCCTGGGGACGCACGCCCCTCGCCGCGTTCGACCGCGTGCCGGGCCCGAGGTTCGGCGGCCTCGGCTGGATCTACTGGGGCTGGGCCGTCATGACGATGCTCGTCGTCGTGCAGCAGGGAGGGATCCTCGCGGGTGTCGCCCAGACGCTCGCCGCCGGCCTGCCCGTGACCGCCGCGGGCCGCGAGTGGAACCGGGTGCACGATGCGGCCGCCGCCACGCGGATCGAGGCCGCCGCCGCCCGCCACGGCGGCGCCGCGGATCGCGCGGCGGCACTCGACGCACGGCTCGCCGCGCTCGACGCCGAGGCCCGGACGCTCCCCCGCCCCGGCGACGAAACCTTCTGGGCGTTCGTCGTCGGCGTGGTGACGTCGATCCTGCTCTCGCTGGGACGCTACCGCCTGATCGAGCACGTCTCGATCGTGCTCGTCGGCACGTTCACGCTCGTGACCCTCCTCGCGCTCCTCCTCCTGCAGTTCGAGCCGGCCTGGGCGATATCGGCCCGCGAACTCGCCTCGGGACTGGTGCCGTCGATCCCGCCCGCGATCGGCGGTCGCTCCCCACTCATGACGGCCCTGGCCACCTTCGGCATCATCGGCGTGGGGGCGAGCGAACTGATGTTCTATCCGTACTGGTGCCTGGAGAAAGGCTACGGCCGCGCCGTCGGACCGCGCGACGCTTCTCCCGCCTGGGCGGAGCGGGCCAGGGGCTGGCTCAAGGTGATGCAGGTGGACGCCTGGGTCTCGATGGTCGTGTACACCGTCGTCACCGTCGCCTTCTACCTGCTGGGCGCCGCGACGCTCGGCCGGCTCGGCCTCCGACCCGGCGGCGGCGAAATGGTGCGGGCGCTCGGCGCGATGTACGCACCCGTGTTCGGCACGTGGGCCGAGGAGGTGTTTCTGGTGGGGGCGTTCGCCGTGCTCTATTCGACGCTCTTCGCCGCCGCCGACGGCAACGCGCGGATCGTGACCGACGGGCTGGCGCTCGCCGGCTGGATTCCCGGCACCGACGACGCCCGACGCTCGTGGTCGCGCCGGATCGCCACCGCCTGGCCGCTCGTGGCGCTCATGCTCGCACTCCTGATCCGGGAGCCGGTCGGCATGGTGCTCGCGAGCGGGGCGATGCAGGCCGTCATGCTCACGGCGCTGGGCGTGGCCGTGCTCTGGTTTCGCTACCGCGCGATGGAACCGCGGCTGACCCCCTCGCGGTCGTGGGATCTGCTGTTGTGGCTTTCGGCCGCGGGATTCATCATCGTCGGCCTGTGGACGGTATGGCAGAAACTGCAGGTCATCCTCGCGGCGCAGTGATCAAACCGTGAGCTTCCGCCATTTGCGCACGAGCCGGCGCCGGATGCTCGCCACCTCGGCCGGCACCCGGTGCAGCCCCACGGCCCGCGCGAGGTTTCGCCGCCGGGCCACGGGGTCCACGGGCGTGTCGAAGATCCTCGCGAACTGGTCGAGGATCGCGGCCGCCGACCCACACCGGGGCACGCGGTTGTCGCGCAGCCACGGCCGGGCGAGGAGCGACGCGTGGAGGCCGGGATCCCGGTCCACCGCCACGACCCGCTCGACGAGATCGTCGAGCGACCGGCGCGAGAGCGGCCCCTGGTCGTGGATCGAGAGGAAGCTCCGCGTGTCGAAGTCGCGGCCCACGCAGGGGTCGCCCCAGTAGATCGGGATCGAATCGACGAGCATCGGTTCGACGATCTTCTCCGTCGTGTAGCCCGGGTGCGACTCGTTCTCGAACGCGATCGTGAACTTGTAGTCGGCGAGGAACGCCCGCTTGTCGGCGACGCGATACCCGAGCGTGTTGAGCACCTTGCCGCCGGAATCGACCGGCTTGTAGCGGGAGAGCCGGCGGAAGAAGTCGTTGCGGGCCCGGCACAGCGGATTCGAGACGACGAACGCGCAGAACTTTCTCTTGCCGGCGATCACCGCGGCTGGATCGTAGTCGGCGGGCTTCACGAGCGACTCCGGCGCCACGTAGAACGGCCAGTGGGGCAGGCGGAAGTGACGCGGGTGGTTCGTGTGCTCGAACGTGAATGCCCAATCGCAGGCGTTCCAGTCGGGTGGCAGGTTTTCGCCCGTGTAGAAGATCCGCACGCAGTCGTAGGCGAGGAACTCCCTCCGGCGTCGCCCCACGTAGGCGTAGACGACGTAGTCGGGATCGTCGCAGATCTCCAGCCGGTAGCGCTGTCCGAGCAGCCGCGTGAAGAAGTTGTCGCCGGTGTCGAAACTGTCCCAAAACCCGACGAACCGGATCCGGATCGGGCGGCGGTGATCGGCGGTGCCGGCGCTCGGCATGGAGGTCAGCGGATCGGCACCAGCGGAGGGTCGGCGACTGGAGCGGCGACTGGAGCGGCGATGGGCTGGGGCGGCGGCGGCTGGAGCGGCGCGAGCTGCTGAAGCGGGACCGGCGCCGGGGCCGCGACCGGGAGGGGCGCCGCCGCGGGCTGCGGAACGCTCGACACCCGAGCCGCCGGCACCGCACCGGCTGCGGCTTGGACGGACCGGGCGTTGAGGTCGTCGATCAACTGCTGGACTTCGGGCCGGATGCCGATGCCGCGGTGCTGGAAGACGTCGGCCGGCGTCACGCCGAACCGACCATACAGCATCGAATCGGCGTTGTGGTCCACCGAGATGTCCGAGCCGCCGAGCGACACGCCGAGAAACAGCCCGCGGCTGCGGGCGTAGGAGTAGATCTCGGCGCCGAGCCGGGCGTCGGTGCCGGCATTGGCCTGCCGACCAACCGGCCCCGCTGCGATCGACGCGTCGGCCCCGAGCGTCACCTTCCGGCCGTTGAGGATCCCCTCGAGGCTTCGCGGCGTCGCGAAGATCAGCACGATGTCGGCCGCCTGCACACCCGCCTGGAAGCCGAGACTCCCGCCTCCCATCGTCACGAGCACCGGCGCCGTCCACGTGCGGTCGGGATTGCGGACCGACAGCACCCCCTTGCCGTAGTTGACGCCGAGGATGAATCCTCCCTTGATCATGTTGGGGAAGATCGCGATCCCCTCCGCCCGCTGCAGCATGCCGGGCGGAAGCGACTCGATCTCGAGCCCGAAGAACTGGTCGAGGGCATTCCTGGCTCCCACCACCGTCTGCACCTCGGCCTCCCCGTAGGTGAGCTGCTGGGCGGGGCAGGCGTGGGCCGCGACGAGGAACAGTACGACGCTCGACGTGAAGCCGCGCATGGCGAATCCTTTCGCTGGAAGGTCGATGCAATCTACCCGTTCAACCGTCCGCGCGCCCAACCGGGTTCGGGGCGGCCAGCCGGCGGCAGGCTTCGAGGAGCAGTTCCTCCGTCTCGTCCCAGCCGATGCAGCCGTCGGTGATCGACACGCCGTATTGCAACGCCGTGCGATCGCTCTGCACCGGCTGGCTGCCGGGGTGGATGTTGCTCTCGAGCATCAGTCCCACGATCGAGCGATCGCCCGCCACCCGCTGCTCGATGACGTCGTGCCACACGACCGATTGCCTGCGGTGATCCTTCCCCGAGTTGGCGTGGCTGCAATCCACGATCACGCGGGCCGGCAGGCCGGCCTTCTCCAGCTTCGTGCGGGCCTCTTCCATCACGTCCGGCGAGTAGTTCGAGCCGCCGCGGCCTCCCCGGAGCATGAGCACGCCCCAGGGATTGCCCGTCGTCGAGACGACGCACGTGCCCCCTTCGTTGTCGATCCCGAGGAAGCAGTGTGGCGCGCGGGCCGACTGCATCGCGTCGATGGCCGCCTGCAGCGAGCCGTCGGTCGAATTCTTGAAGCCCACCGGCATCGACAGGCCGCTGGCCATCTGCCGATGCGTGGGGCTCTCGGTCGTGCGGGCGCCGATCGCCCCGAGCACGATCGTGTCGGCGATGTACTGCGGCGTGATCGGCTCGAGAAACTCCGTCGCCGTCGGCAGACCCATGCGGGCGATCTCGATGAGCAGGCCGCGGGCCAGTCGCAGGCCCGTGGCCACGTCGAAGGAGTCGTCGATGTGCGGATCGTTGATCAGCCCCTTCCAGCCGACGGTCGTCCGCGGCTTCTCGAAATACACCCGCATCACCACGAGCACCCGGTCGGCCACCCGGTCGGCGAGGGCCCGCAGCCGGCCGGCATACTCGCGGGCGGCATCGGGATCGTGGATCGAGCAGGGCCCCACGACCGCGAGGAGCCTGGGATCCTCGCCGCCCAGCACCCGCTCCACGGCCCGGCGCCCCGCCACGATCGTCGCGGTGGCCGCTTCATCGAGCGGCAGGAGCGCCATCAGCCGGGCCGGCGGAATGAGCGGCTCGAGGCTCTTGATGCGAAGATTCGACGTGGCGGGCGTGGTGGAGGCGGCGGTCGGATTCATGCTGGAAGCGTAAGGGCAAAACAGCCAGCCGTCCATGAGTCCGGGAGGCGAGGGGCTGCCCCTCCCGTCGAGCCGGCGTATGTGACCAGCGAAGCCATGGATGGCGCAGCGCAGGCACATCCGAGTGAGCGAAGGCCTGGAGGGCCGCAGCGAACGTCCGGCGAGACGGTGGGGGCAGCCCTGAGCCGGATTCGACGCGACAAGGCAGGACAGGCGGGACGCCTGTCCCACGGTGGGCATTTGACCGGCGCCGGAAACGCTGGTTCAATCCGGTCCCGGAACGGCCGCCAGGCGGCCGCAGGATGCGACACCGGCGGACGGGAAGGAGCTCGCGAGCATGACCAGGCATATTTTCGTGACCGGCGGCGTGGTCAGCTCCCTCGGCAAGGGGCTCACCAGCGCCTCGATCGGCATGCTGCTCGAATCCCGCGGGCTGCGGGTCAAGATGCAGAAGCTCGACCCGTACATCAACGTCGATCCGGGCACGATGAGCCCGTATCAGCACGGCGAGGTCTACGTGCTCGACGACGGCAGCGAGACCGACCTCGACCTGGGGCACTACGAGCGGTTCACCTCGACGCCGCTCACCCGCGAGAGCAACTACACGACGGGCCAGATCTACCTGTCGGTGATCAACAAGGAGCGCCGCGGCGAGTTTCTCGGCAAGACCGTGCAGGTGATCCCCCACATCACCAACGAGATCAAGGAGGTCGTCAAGAACCTCGCCGACTCCGAGACCGACGTCGTGATCACGGAGATCGGTGGCACGGTGGGCGACATCGAGAGCCTGCCGTTCCTGGAGGCGATCCGCCAGATCCCGCTGGAGGTGGGCCGCGAGAACTGCATCTTCATCCACCTCACGCTCGTGCCGTACCTCAAGGCGGCCGGCGAGCTCAAGACGAAGCCCACGCAGCACTCCGTCGGCATTCTGCGCCAGATCGGCATCCAGCCCGACGTGCTCGTCTGCCGCACGGAGCGGGCCCTCGACGTGTCGGACAGGGAGAAGATCGCCCTGTTCTGCAACGTGCCGCTCGACTCCGTGATCGAGGAGCGCGACAAGGACTTCTCCATCTACGAAGTCCCCCTCTCGCTGCAGTCGAACAAGATCGACGAGATCGTGCTCCGGCGGTTCGGAATGCAGGCCGGGCCGGCCGACCTCGAGGATTGGCACGACCTGCTCCACCGGCTGCGGAATCCCGAGCACGAGGTGTCGATCGCGCTCGTCGGCAAGTACGCCGAGCATCGCGACGCCTACAAGAGCATCTACGAGGCGCTCGATCATGGCGGGATCGCGCAGCGCACGCAGGTGCGGGTGCAGCCGATCAAGAGCGAGGACATCGAGCGCGAGGGGGCGGAGCGGCTCCTGGCCGGATTCGACGGGCTGATCGTGCCCGGCGGATTCGGCGAACGGGGCATCGAGGGAAAGGTGGAGGCGATCACCTTCGCCCGCGAGCGTCGGCTCCCGTTCCTCGGCATCTGTCTCGGCATGCAGTGCGCGGTGATCGACGTCGCCCGCAACGCCGCGGGCCTCTCCGGGGCCCACTCGACCGAGTTCGCCCGCAACACGCCCCATCCGGTGATCTGCCTGATGGACGAGCAGCGCGGCGTCGTGGACAAGGGGGGCACGATGCGGCTCGGGGCCCAGCCCTGCGTCCTGGCGGAGGGGACCCGATCCGCCGCCGCCTACGGCACGACGCGGATCTCGGAGCGGCATCGCCACCGCTACGAGTTCAATCCCCGGTACCGTGCCGACCTCGAACGGGCGGGGCTCGTGATCGCCGGCACGAGCCCCGACGGCTCGCTCGTCGAAATCGTCGAACTGGCCGACCACCCGTGGTTCGTGGCGGTGCAGTTCCACCCCGAGTTCAAGAGCAAGCCGACCGCAGCCCACCCCCTGTTCGCCGGTCTCGTGGCCGCGGCCGTGGAACGGCACGCCGGAAGCGCCTGGGTGACCGAGGCGTAGGATTCCGTCGCACACCGGAGCACTCACGATGGCGGGCAATGGCACGGACGAAGCGGGCGACGGGATGGTGTCCGAGGGGGATACCGGCGGGCCGCAGGCGCCGCCGGCGACCTTCGAGTTCCTGATCCACACGCTCTTCACGCAGGCGCTCATGGCGCTCGGCCGGATCCCCAACCCGATCACGAAGCAGGCGCACAGGAACCCTGCCACGGCGAAGCATTTCATCGACACGCTGGCCATGCTCGAGCGGAAGACGGCCGGCAATCTCACCACCGAGGAGCGGCGGCAACTGGAGGAGATCCAGCACCAGTTGCGCATGATGTTCCTCGACCGGCCATGACGGCGCGGCTGCTCGATGGCCGGGCCCTCGCCGCGAGGATCGAGGACTCGCTCCGCGCCGAGGTGACGACCTTCTGCGACATGTTCCGGCGGCGGCCGCGGCTGGTCGTCGTGCTCGCGGGCGACCTCGCCGCGAGCGCGTCGTACGTGAAGAGCAAGCAGCAGGCTGCGGCCCGGGTCGGAATCGACTCCGACGTGATCCGCATGCCCGCGGAATCGCCGACCACCGCGCTCGTCGAACTCGTGCAGGCCGTGGCCGCGGGCGATCATGGACCGGCCGACGGCATTCTCGTGCAGTTGCCCCTCCCGGCACACGTTGACACGGTCGCCGTGCTCGACGCCGTTCCGCCCCACCTCGACGTGGACGGATTCCATCCGGAGAACGCCGGGCTCCTGTCGCAGGGCCGGCCCCGGTTCATTCCGTGCACCGCGGCGGGCGTCCAGCGGATGATCCTCGATGCGGGACTCGAGACGGCCGGACGGCACGCCGTGATCGTGGGTCGCAGCGACATCGTGGGCAGGCCGCTCGCCCTGCTGCTCTCGGCGAAGGGCCCCGGGGGGGATGCGACCGTGACGCTCTGCCACAGCCGCTCGGCCGGTCTCGCCGACCATTGCCGGCGCGCCGACATCCTCGTGGCGGCCGTCGGCAGGCCAAACCTCGTCACCGCCGAGATGGTGAAGCCGGGAGCCGCCGTCATCGACGTGGGGATCAATCGCATCGAACGCGACGGAGCGAGCCGGCTCGTCGGCGACGTCGATTTCGAGGCCGTGAAGGAGGTGGCGGGCTGGATTTCGCCGGTGCCCGGCGGCGTCGGCCCGCTGACGGTGGTGATGCTCCTGGCCAACACGCTGCTGGCGGCGGAAACGCGGTCGCGGTAGGCCGCCGGCGGTGGGCGGACGTGCCTGGCGATTTCCGGGCTTGAGCGTTTCCGGGGGCCTCACTACCCTCCCGCCCGATACGGCGTGGTCCGCCGCCCCATCTTCCCCATTTTCGCGAGCCGCCCGCAGTCTGCCCTGAGCGTTTTCCGGACGCGTTCGGTATCGCCGGGGAGCGAGGAATCCGATCCGATATGGCGGCCCGTTTCGCCACGCCACCACCCAGCCAGCATGCAGTATTTCCTCCGCGCCATTCGTGACGCCGCCAAGCGGTGGCCGCTGCTCGCAGCGGCCTTCCTCTGCTCGGCCGGAGTGGCCGGCCTGTGGGGGGCGAACATCGCAGCACTGTTTCCCATCATCGAGGTCACCCTCAACGGCGACTCGCTCCAGTCGTGGAACGACCGCCGCCGCGACGATGCGCAGGCCCGCATCGTCGCCGCCAGCGAGGAGCGGCAGGTGCTCGAGCGAAAGATCGCCGCCGGCGATCTGTCAGGCCGGGCGGCCGCCGAGGCCCGACGTCGGATCGACACGCTCGCACTCTCCAGCCGCGGTGACGAGGCCGTCGTGTACTCGTCGGAGAAACTCGCGCCCTGGCTCGCGCGATTCCTGCCAACCGATCCCTTCACCACGGTCCTGTGGGTGGTGACCTTCGTCGTCGCGAGCACGTTCGTGAAGCACGCCTTCCTGCTCACGAGCACCCTGATCGTCAGCTGGGTCGCGATGAACATCAGCCGCGACCTGCGGCTGCAGGTGTTCGACAAGGCGCTCGCGCTCGACCGGGCCCAGTTCATGCGCAGCGGCTCGGCCGGATTCATGGCGCAGGTCACGAGCACGTCCGACATGCTGGCCAGCGGGATCACGAGCGTGTTCGGCGGGGCGGTCACGGAGCCGCTCAAGATCGCCGCCTGCCTCGGCGGAGCCTTCTGCATCTCGTGGCAGTTGACGCTCGCCTGCCTCACGCTGGCCCCGCTCGTGGGCTTCATGATGGTCTGGCTCAACCGGCGGATCCGCGGAGTCTCGAAGGGCATCCTCGCGCGGTCGCTCGGCTTCCACCACGTGCTGCTCGAAGCGCTCAACAACGTGCTGACGGTGCAGGCCTACACGATGGAGGATTTCGAGCGGCAGCGGTTCCGCAACTGCACCCGCGACATGATGAAGACCGGCATGTGGCACACCTTCTACTTCGCGCTCGCCAACCCGATCACCGAGATCCTCGGCATCGGCATGGTGGCGACGTCGATCGCCGTCGGCGCATGGCTCGTGATCAACCAGGAGACGCAGATCTTCGGGATCACGATGACGGAGCGGCCGATGACCGTGCCCGGCATCATGGTGTTCTTCGGGATGCTGATCGGTGCCAGCGATCCGGTGCGGAAGCTCTCCGGGGTGTTCACCGGCGTGAACGTCGGGATCGTCGGCGCCCAGTCGCTCTACCCGCTGCTCGACACCCCCTCCAAGCTCCGCGAACCCGGGCACCCGCGCACCGTCGCCACGCCGCACCGCGAGATCCGCCTCGACGACGTGTCGTTCAGCTACGACGGGATCGACACGGTGCTCAAGAACGTGAACGTCTCGATCCCCTTCGGCGAACGGGTGGCGATCGTCGGCCCCAACGGCGGCGGCAAGAGCACGCTGGTGAACCTGGTGTGCCGGTTCTACGACCCGACGGCCGGCCGCGTGCTGCTCGACGGGGTTCCGCTGACGGACCTGTCGCTCCACGACCTGCGGAAGCGGATCGCCCTCGTGACGCAGCAGACGGAGCTCTTCAACGAGTCGATCTTCTACAACATCCGCTACGGCCGCTGGGACGCCACCGACGAGGAGATCGAAGAGGCGGCGCGGAAGGCCCATGCCCACGACTTCATCTCGGAGTTCCCGGACGGCTACCGCACGATGGTGGGCCCCAACGGGTTCCGGCTCTCCGGCGGACAGCGGCAGCGGATCGCCCTGGCCCGCGCCTTCCTGCGGAACGCCGAGATCCTCGTGCTCGACGAGGCCACCAGCCAGATCGACGTGGAGAGCGAGCGGCTCATCCACGAGGCCCTTGCACGCTATGTCGAAAACCGTACCGTGATCATGATCACGCACCGGGCCAGCACACTCAGCCTGGCCGACGCGATCATCAAGGTGGAACACGGAGTCGTCACCAAGCGGCCGGCCTCCCAGATGCAGGCCGCGTGACGGGACGCGTGCGCGAGAACGTCGCCTGCGGCTGCGGATATCGCGGGCCCGCCGTCGAGGTGGCAGGCCGACCCGGATGCCCGATCTGCCGCACGCCGGCCGAGCCGTCGCCCGCCTCAACCGTCCCCCCGACCGGCGTCGTCCGCGGTCCGGCGACCGCCGCCTCCGGCCAACCGCCGAAAGTCCGCATCTCCTGCCCCCGCGGCCACGTGCACAAGGCCGGAGCCCACCTCTTCGGTCGGCAGGTGGTCTGCCCGGAATGCAACGAGATGTTCGTGCTGCGGCGCGAGGACAGCCTCGAGCACCGCCGGGAGCAGGAACAGGCCCGGCTCGCGGAGGAGGAACGATTCGCCAAACGCTGGCTCTCGCGCTCGATCTGGGCCGCCGCCCTGATCGTGACGGCGCTCGCCGCGCTGATCGCCTTCAGTTTCGCCTCGCGGAAGCCCGCGCCGCCGCCATCCGATCAGCCCAGCGGCGCGGATCCTGCGGCTCGAAGCGACTGATCTCGAAGCTGTCGCGGACCACCGCCCGCACGCCGCGCAGATCGATCGCACCGTCGTGGGCGAGCAACTGCACGAGCAGGTTGCCGATCGCCGTCGCCTCGACCGGCCCGGCGAACACCGGACGATTCGTCGCGTCGGCGATCATCTGGCACAGCAGCGCGTTCTTCACGCCTCCCCCGACGATGTGCACCCGCGACACGCGCCGCCCCAGCAGGGCGTCGAGCTCCTCGATCGTGTCCCGCACCGCCGCGGCCACGCTCTCGAGGGCCGTGCGCACGACCGCCGCGGTCGATTCCGGAACCGGCTGCCCCGATTCGCGGGCCAGAATCCTGATCGCCTCGGGCATGTCGGCCGGCGCGACGAGCGATGGATGGTTCGGATCCACGAGCGTCACCAGCGGCGGGGCCTCCGCGGCGAGCGCGGTGAGCTGATCCCAGGTCCATGCCTTGCCGGCCCTCTGCCAGGCGGTGCGGCACTGCTGCACGAGCCACAGCCCGCAGATGTTCTTGAGCAGTCGAGTCGTCCCGCCGATCCCGCCCTCGTTGGTGAAGTTGCGCGCCAGGCAGTCGGCCGTGACGAGCGGACGGTCCAGTTCGGCCCCGACGAGGGCCCACGTCCCGAGGCTGACGTAGCACCAGTCGGGCCGCGGGCTCGGCGGCTCGGCGGCGGGAACGGCGGCCACGGCGCTGGCGGTGTCGTGCGTTCCCGGGACCACGACGGCAACCCCCGCGAGGCCTGTCTCGGCGGCCACGTCCGCCCGGAGGGGGCCGAGCGCCGTGCCGGGCTCGACGAGCGGGCCGAACACGCCCCGGGGCAGGCCGAATCGTTCCACCAGGCCGAAGGCCCAGTCATGTGCCTGCGGGTCGTAACACTGTGACGTGGAGGCGTTGGTGTGCTCGTTGGCCGCGACGCCGGACAGCAGCCAGTGGAAGATGTCCGGGATCATGAGGAGCCGGTCGGCCGCGGCGAGCACGCTCGACTTCCGGCGGCGGAGGGCGAGCAGCTGGTAGAGCGAGTTGATCTCCATGAATTGCAGTCCCGTCGCCGCAAAAATCTCCCCCCGCGGCACGACCGCCTCGGCGGCGGCGAGCATCCCCCGGGTGCGGGCGTCGCGGTAGCAGACGGGATTGGAAAGCAGCGCCCCGTCGGAGCCGAGGAACGAGAAATCGACGCCCCACGTGTCCACGCCCACGCTCCGCACGGACGCCCCGTGGCGCGAGGCCGCCATCCGCAGGCCGACCACGACCTCCTGCCAGAGACGCACGAGATCCCAGACGAGTTCGCCCGCGAGCATGACCGGACCGTTGTCGAACCGATGGATCTCCTCGAGTTCGAGGAGCCGGCCGTCAAAGGCTCCCGAGACGACGCGCCCGCCCGATGCCCCCAAATCGACCGCCAACGCCACGCTGCGCGCCATGCCTTTTCCTTCGTACCTGAATGGCCCCGGACCGACCCGAGAGCCGGACAGCGTAGCCGGCCACCCGTCCAGGGTCGATAAATCCCGGAAAACTCCCTATCGTGAAGTGGTCATGCCCGCTGCCGACGCCTCCCACGATCCCTCTCCCGAACTCCTCGCCGAGCTGGCGGACGCCAGCGCGAGCCTCGAGCGGGCCGAGCCGCCCGAGATCATCGGCTGGGCCGCGGAACGATTCGGCGACCGGCTCACGATGGCCACCGCCTTCGGCCCGGAGGGCTGCGTGATCATCCACTGGCTGGCGACCGTGGCCCCGAAGACGCACGTCTTCAACCTCGATACCGGCTACCAGTTCCGGGAGACGCTCGAACTCCGGGATCGGCTGGCGAAGCGTTACGGCGTCGAGGTGGCGCTCGAGAGACCCGACACGACCGTCGAGGACTACGAGCGGCTTCACGGAGGCCCTCTCTACCGCACCGACTCCAACCGCTGCTGCCACGACCGCAAGATCGCCGTGATCGAACGGGTGCTTCAGGACTTCAGCGCCTGGATGAGCGGCATCCGGCGGGACCAGAGCCCCGACCGGGCCGCCGCGCCGATCGTGGGCTGGGACGGGAAATTCGGCGTCGCCAAGATCTCGCCCCTCGCCAACTGGACGAAAGCGAAGGTTTGGGACCTGATCGTGCGGGAAAACATCCCCTACAACCCGCTCCACGACCAGGGCTACGTGAGCATCGGCTGCTGGCCGTGCACGCGGGCGATCACCGCCGGGGAGGACGAACGCGCCGGCCGCTGGAGCGGCACGGCGAAGACCGAGTGCGGCCTGCACTCGAAGTAGCCCGGAGGGAAGCTCACGGCGCGCTTTTCCTCACGAGCGTGTCGAGCAGCGCGCCGATCTCGGGGCCCTTGAGCGGGATCTCGATCGTCTTGCGTCTCTCGTCCACGAGCGCCCGGGCGGCGAGTTCCCGCTGTCCGGGATGCACGAGCAGCACGCCCGGCACCGGCGCGAAGAACGGGTCGGTGGAAAGTTTGTTGAACGCCTCGAGGGCGGCGTCGCCGAGCGTTTGGGCGCTCACCACGATGCAGTCGGCCGGCGCCGGAATCGCGGAGAACCGGCCCAGGGCCCGCTCGGGGTTCTCGGTCATCAGCACGCGATAGCCCAGCCCCGTGAACAACTTGCGCAGGGAATCCTGCGGCTTCTCGCCGACTTCGACCACCATCAGGGCACCCCGGAGGCCGGGCTTCGCACCGGGCTTGGCGTCGGTCTGGACGGGCGCCGCCGCTGCGGAGTGCTGCCCGTCGGTCGGGCCGCCGGCCGCGGGAGCCCCGGATCGATACTTCTCCAAAAGTGGTTCGACCGCCCGCCGGACATCGGCGGCCGTCTGCCAGCGGTCCATCGGATCGAGCACCAGCATCCGGTTGACGACGTCCACCACGTCGCGCGGCACCTGCGGCGCTGCGGCGTGGAGCGGTTCGATCGACGTGTACCTCCTCGGATCGGACCGCTCTGCCCGATCACGCGTCTCCTTGAGCGCGGGCTTGCCGGCGAGCACGAGGTAGGCGATCGTGCCGAGGAAGAAGATGTCGCTCCGCTGACTGTCGTCCTTCATGCCGGACAGGTTCTCGAGCGTGGCGTAGTCGATCGTCCTCGGCTGCTCCATTTTCCCCAGCGACTTGTCGCCGGTGTCGGCGTCGACCCCCGCGAGACCGAAGTCCACGAGTTTCGCCTGCCCCAGCGCCGAGACCAGGACGTTGGACGCCTTGAGGTCGCGATGCGTGAGCCCGCGCCGGTGGGCGTATTCGAGGCCGGCGAGCATCTGGGAGAGAATGTCGATCCCTCGCTGCACGTCGACCGCGCCACGGATGCGCACCAGTTCCCGGAGCGTCTGTCCCTCCACGAACTCCATCGTGATGTAGCTCGTGTTGTTCTGCTGCCCGACATCCTCGATGGCGACGATGTTCGGGTGTCGCAACAGCCGGCCCATCTCCCCCTCGCGGCGGAAGGATTTGCACTTCTCGGCATCGGCGCTGTACCGCGTGCGGAGCACCTTGACCGCGATCGTGGCGTCGGTCTCGACGTGCCTGGCGCGATACACGCGGGCGAACGAACCGGCACCGACCTGGTAGAGGATCTTCGCGCTGCCGTAGAAGAAGCCCTGCCGCTCGCCCCGGAGCAGCCGCTCGAGCTGGTAGCTCGTGAGCAGTTCGTGGCGGACGAGCGCCGCGCCGAGGGCCTCGAGGGGCACGTTCCGCCCCTGGAGTTCGGTCCACACGGGGTGCAGGTCACCCGCCGCGAGGAGTTGCAGCTCCTCCGCGCGGTTCGCGAGTTCCTCGGCCGTGGCTGGTTTCATGCGAAAATGGGGCGGAGCGGCGGACCAAAGCGACTCGCTCTCACCATTTTCACACGCCGCGGCGGGCCTGCAAGGGTTCTGGGCGACATACGTCGTCAGGGTGGTATGGAGCCGATGCCACGGCTGGTGCTACAAGCCCGGGCCACGTTCTCCTCCCGGCAGCCCCGTGATGCACCGCGTTCGACCGCACCGCGCTCGTTCGGCCCGGCCTCCCGATCCGATCCTCCGACCGATCGGGCCGTGGCTGGTGGCGATCGTCGCACTCTCGGCGACAATCTCGGGCGCGGCGACGTTCGAAGAGAGCTACGAGGGCCCGGAAGCCAAGTGGTCGGTGGGGGATTCCGACGTCCATCCGCGGGTGATCTCGCATGCGCTGTCCGCCGAGGCACCGCACCGGGGCCGGTGCTGCGAGCGGTTCCTGATCGAGGCCTCGGCCGGTACACGGCTCCGCCTCGAGACGCCGATGAACGACGCCCGGGTGATCGACGAGTGGCGGGCGTCGGTGTGGATTCGTTCCGATCGCCCCGACATCAGGCTGTCCGCCCGGATCCGTCTGCCGCACTTCCGCGCACCGAACACCGGGAGGCCCGTGGACGTGCTCGTCCATGGAACCGTGTCGCGAGACGCCGACCGTTGGGAGCGGCTCACGGTCGGGAACCTCGACGAGGGACTGCGCCGACAGCTGCCGGCGCTCCGCGCCGAGTACGGTCCCGTCGGAGACCTGGCGGGGGCCGTCGTCACGCACCTGGTGCTTGAACTCTACTCGTCTCCCGGCCGCTACGACGTGTCGATCGACGACCTGCTCGTGGTCGGCAGCATCACGACGCTGGCCGCGACGCAGCCCCCGGCGGAGCTTCCGCGCGCCCGACCCGATCCCGCCGTCGAGCCCGCCCAATTCATCACCCCTCCTGCCCCCACGGCACGACGCGTTCCTCCGGCTCCTTCCACACCGGCCGATGCACCACGTCCCGTGGCGATGTCGCCGGCCGCGACCGCGCCGGCCGAGACGCCGAGCGGCATCAATCGCGGCGTGCTCGAGGTGGGTGGCCTGCCGTTCTTTCCGCGGGCCATCGACCACAACGGCGAGCCGCTCGATGCGCTCGCGGCCCTGGGGTTCAACTGCGTGCGGCTCGCCGCACCGGCGTCGAGCGATCTGCTGGCCGAGGCCCGGCGGGCCGGCATGTGGGTCGTTTGCCCTCCGCCGGCGTTGCCGGACGTCGACATCCGCGACCCGGAGTCGCTGCCCGTGTTCTCCTCGAACTGGGACCGGGTGCTGCTCTGGGACCTGGGCGCCGGGCTCGCTGAACGGGACGTCGAAGCCGTGGCCGAAAAGGCCCGGAGGGTCCGGGCCTGCGACGTGCGGGCGGGCCGCGGCCTCATCGCCGAGGCCGACTCGGGCCTGCGGTCGGTCTCCCGGCACGTCGACATGCTCGTGGCCCGCCGCACGGTGCTGGGCACGAGCCTCGAGATCGACGACTACCTCACCTGGCTCAGGGAGCGGCCGCGGCTCGCGCGGCCCGGCACCCCCGTGATCGCCACGCTCGCGACCGAACTCGACCCGCGGACGGCGCGGCAGGCCGCGGCTCTCGCAGGGATCGGCGGACGCGGGCTCGCCGTCGATCCGGAGAGCCTCACGCTCGCCGCCTTCGCCGCCGTGGCAGCGGGCAGCCGCGGCATCCTGTTTTCATCGACGCGGCGAATCGACGGAGACGACCGGGAGTCGCGCGCCCGCGCCGCCGCAGCCCGGGCCATGAACATCAAGCTCAAGCTTCTCGAGCCCTGGGCCGCCGCGGGGCGATATGCCGCGACCGCCCAGGCGAGCGATGCCGAGGTGCGGGCGGTCGTCGTCGAGGCGGCCCGTGCCCGGATGGTGCTCGTCTGGCGCGGCGTGCAGGGCGCGCAGGTCGTCGCCCGTCATTACGCCGGCGATCTGCCTGACGAGGGCGCCTCGCTCACGCTCCTCGTGCCCGGAGTGCCCGAGGCGCATCAGGCCTGGGAGGTCCACCCGGGGGGTCTTCGGCCCGCCCGCCAGCGCCGCGTCACGGGCGGCGTGTCGATCGTGCTCGACGGCTTCCGGTCGTCCGGCCTGCTTCTCATCAGCGGCGAGCCGGCCGTGACAGGGCACATCCAGGAGCGGGCTCGGGAACTCGCGCCGCTGGCGATGGCGTCGGCCCGTGCCCAGACGGCCATCGTGCTCGCCGACGGGGCGGAGATGCTGGCCAGGCTGCCGCCCAGCGCCCTCGGCCACCTGCCCGCCGCACGGATGCTCGGCGAAGCGCAGCGTGCCGCGACCGAGGGGGAGGCTCTCGCCGCGTCCGATCCGGCCCAGGCGCTCGCACGGTTCGAGCGGGCCGCCGCCATCGGCGGGCAGTTCGAGCGGCTCACGTGGGAACGCGGCGTCGTCGCCACCGGCTCGCTCGTGGCGGGTCCGCTGGCGACATCCGACGCGACGCTGGCCGAGCACTGGCGGTTCATCGAGGCGCTCGGTGGCGTCGCGGCGGGGGAGAACCTTCTCGCCGGCGGTGGCATGGAACGGATCGACGACCTCGCAGCCGCCGGCTGGCGGCATTTCGCCCTGCCCCAGGGAGACCTGCGCACCTCGGTCGAACTCTCCCGCAGCGAACCCGCCGGCGGTGGCGCGTCGCTGAGGATGCGGGCGGATCCCGCCGACCCGGCCGCGGCGCCCGACGTCGTGGAAACTCCACCGGTCTGGATCACGACGCCGCCGATCCCGGCTCCCACCGGCAAGCTGCTCGAGATCGAGGCCCGGGTGTGGGTGCCACAACCCATCAAGGGAAGCGTCGATGGACTGCTCGTGTTCGACTCGCTGGGAGGGCCGGCGCTCGCGGAGCGCGTGGGACGCACGTCGGGCTGGCGGAGGCTCGTGCTCTATCGGATCGTGCCGCAGGAGGCGGCGGGCGAGCCGGTCACGGTCACGTTCGCCCTCACCGGCATCGGCGAAGCGCGGATCGACGAGGTGGCGGTGCGCGTCCTCGACCGGACGGCGGGCGGCGTCCCGGGCACCATCGTCTCGACGACGCCGCAGTCGGCCGGCGGCCGTCCCTTCCCGCGGCCCGACGAACTTCTCGGCCCCGGCACCGTCGCCGTGCCGCTGCCCCCGGTGCCGGCGCCGCCCCCTTCCGGACCGCAGGCGGACGCGGTGAAGCCGCTGCCCAACGTGCCGGCGTGGCCCGGTGCCAGCCTCGGCTGGCCGAAACTCCTGCCGTTCGGCCAGCCCGCCAACGCCCCGCCTCCGGGGCCGGGCGGCGGCCGCGTCGATCCGTTCAAGCGGGCGCGGACACAGCAGCCGTAGGGTGGCGGGCTACCCGCGGGCGGCTCGCGCCGCACGATCGAGCGCGACCAGTCGCGTCGCGCACGTCTCCACGAGCGTTCGCTCCTCGAACTTCTCGATCTCATCCGGCCGGATCAGACGGCCGAACTCGACGCGGATCCTGCCCGGCCGCGGGAAGAGTCGCGTCTTGGGCCAGCATTCCCAGGCTCCCACGATCGCCACGGGCACGATCGGCACCCGCGCCCGCTTCGCGATCAGCGCGAACCCGCTCTTGATCTCGCCGAGCCGACCGTCGGGCGTGCGCGTCCCCTCGGGAAAGATGATCACGGCCGCCCCCCCTTCGAGCCTGCGGATGACCGTCTTCATCGCCGTGACGGCCGAAGCCTCGCGATCGATCGGGACGGCGTCGAGCGCCGTGATGATCGCACCGAAGGGCTTGAACTTGTACAGCGAACTCCGGGCCAAACTCGACAGCCGCCGGTCGCAGGCGAGCCCGAGCAGAAGCGGATCGAGGTGGCTCTGGTGGCTCGACAGCACGATCAGTCCGCCTCCGGTGGGCAGCGGCTCGGCGAAGCGCGTGCGCACGCCGAACACCGAGACACCGAGGGCTCGGCAGAGGATCCACAGGCTGCTGTAGAGCCAGCGACCGAAGAGGGTGTGTCCGCCCCCTGGCTGCAACTGGGGTTGAAGCTGGTGGGCGTCGCTCATGGCAGCGTTGCCTGCCGCCGCGACGCGACCAGCGTCGCGAGCCGCTCGACCACCTCCTCCCGCGAGAGGGCGTCGGTTTCGAGCACGATCGCGTCGGCCGCAGCCTCCAGCCGGCCGACGGGCCGGGCACGGTCTCCCTCGTCCCGTCGCGTCTGCGACGCCAGCACGTCCGCGAGCGACGTGCCGCACCCCCGAGACTCCTCCTCCCGATGCCGTCGGCGGGCCCGTTCCTCCGCCGAAGCGGTGAGAAACACCTTCACGTCGGCATGGGGAAACACGACCGATCCCTGGTCGCGTCCCTCGGTGACGACATCCAACCCCTCGGCCATCCGGCGTTGGAGCCGCTTCATCGCGTCGCGCACCTCGGGCGCGTCGGCCACCGGTCGCGTCGCCTGCGTGATGCGGTCGGTGCGGATCTCGGCAGAAACGTCGCGGCCATCGACGAGGACCCGCCCATCGGCGAACACGATCTGGATCGCCTCGGCGAGGGCGGCGAGACGGGAGGCGTCGTCGAGCCGCACGCCCCTTTCCAGCGCGACGAGCGCGACGGCGCGGTACATGGCGCCGGTGTCGATGTAGCACCAGCCGAGCCGCTCGGCGAGCGCCCGCGCCGCCGAACTCTTTCCGGCACCGGCCGGGCCGTCGAGGGTGATGATCATGTGGTCGCTCCCGCTCCTGCAAACGGCACGGTGGCGGACTCGCGCACCGCTTCCAACGCTACCGGTCGCGGCGCCACGATGCCAAGCCCCAGCACGAACCGGCGTGAGACGGCACGGCCATCGGCCGCCGTCAGGATCGAGTCCACGGTGTGAGGCGTGGACCGCACGTGAAACGGGAGGCCGCCCGTGGCGATCAGCACCCGGTCGTGGCGTGACCGCTCCCCCGCCGGCTCCAGCTCCATGAAGTGCGGGGCCGTGAACCGCGTCCGCTCCGTCACGACCGATTCGCCGTGGAGGCTGCGGCGGAGGTCGACGTCGTCGTTTTCGTTCCAGGCGAAACGGCACGCGAGATACGCCTCGAACAGCGGCCCGACGATCGGACGCTCGAGGGTGCACTCGATGTCGAGCCGGATGAGCGGCCGGCCATCGAGGAGCGTGAGCCGCTGCCTGAACGCCCCGAGAACGGCACCGGACGCCGCGACGAACCGTCCGCGGCTGACGATCGAAGCCGCCGCATCGCGGTCGATCCGCTCGGCCTTCATCGCCGCGTAGTCCGCCCGCTCGTCCGCGCTCTCCCAGGCGGCGCCCACCGGGGGGGCCGCACGCGTCGAACGCACGGCGAGGATCTGCGACAGCCGGTTGCCTCGGCCACCCGGCGCCCGCAGCGACAGGATCCCGCCCGACTGCGGATGGACGGCGACCCTCAGCAGCGAGTTGTCGAGCACGAGCTGGTCGTCATCCGCGGCGGACGGGGTGAGGATCCGCCGCCAGAGCGGCGGCCTGGAGCCGCGGGAACGTCCCCCTGACGGTGCCGTCGGGTCCGACGCGCCGGGCACCGGCGGCGCCGCCTCGGAGGCGATGGCAGCCGCCTCGGCCTCCGCACGAGCGACGAGCCGCGCGATGCATGCCGCCGGCGTTTCGCCGGACGCCTCCGGGAGCGTCGGGGGAAACGCATCCGGCGGGAAGTCGGCGAGCACGCCGGCGTGGGGCGTCTCCGCGAACAGCGTCGCGGGCGTCACGAATCGGCCGAGGAGCGTGGTCCACGCGGCGATCCGGCGCAGTTCGGTGAACCACGGACTCGCGGTGCCGGCGTGGTGTGCGAAGGAGACGATGCAGGCGTGATCGTGGTCCATCGCGTCGCCGATCTTCCCGGGCAGCTGCAGGATCGTGCCGGCCGACCTGGCGTCGAGAGGCGGTTGGGCGACCGCCTCGATCGCCGCGCCATCGGGTCCCTGCCAGCGGATCCGGTTCGCACCCGGTTCGGGCAGGGGCGTGCCGTCGAAGAGATGCCAGACCGCCCCGCGGTAGCCGCGCTCGTGCAGCAGCTTCGGGAGGAATGCCGAAGATCCACCCGTGCACTGGCCGAACGTCACGGGAGCCGCGCCGAGCAGGCGACTGAACGTCGCGTGGCCGCGGTCGAGCGACGCGGCGAGCGACTCGAGCAGCAGGAAGTCGACCGGCGTCTCGTCCTCGCGGCCGCCGAGGACCTCGACGTCTCCGGCGGCGGCGCGGTCTCGCAGCCGCGCCACCAGCCCGGGATCCTCGCGTTCGAGCCGCTCGAGGATTCGACCGGTGGCGATCAGCCCCAGCGGCGTGGGCGAGTCCAGTTCACCGGCCAGCCGCCGACCCAGCGTCGAATCGGCGACGAGCACGAGGTCGAGCAGCCACACGTCCACCGGGTAGTACTGGGCCCGCGTCGTCTCCAGCATCGTGAAGCACTCGCGGAGTCCGGCCCGGGCGTCCGCCTCGTCACCGGCGACGGCGGCCCGTGCCGCCGCGACCACCGCAGCCGAGAAGTCGGCCGACACGATCCCGGTCGAGGATCGCATCCGCCGGGCGAGGAGTTCGGCGAGCAGCGAGGCGAGGCCGAGGGCCTGGAAGTCGGAAATGAGCACGGGCGTCGCGCCGACGGCCACCCCGGCCGACGCCAGTGCCGCGCGGGCGGCCGCGAGCGTCGCATCGCGGCCCGGCGTGCCGCGCACGAAATGCGAGCCCGCCAGGCCCGCCATGTCGAGCAGCGCGGCGAAGCGGTCGTCGCAGGCGGGCGGCACGAGGCCGAGCAGCGGCTCGGCCTCGGTCGGCGGCGTTTCGACGCTCGCCCACTTCGGCGCAGCCCCCACGGCGGCGATCAGGGCCGGATGCCAGGCGGCCGTCCACGTGGCGAGCAGTGCGTCGGCCTCCCCGTCGTCGAGCCAGGTGGGAAAATCATCGAGGGAGTGGCCGGGAAGAAAGACGACGAGCCGCTCGGGACGCATGGACTCGTCCTACCTCTCGCCGACCTGGCGGAGCAGTTCGGCGAGCCGCGCCTGCAGGTCCAGCATGGCCTGCCAGTGGGCGAAGTCGATCTCGACCGTCTCGTTGCCGGGCCGCATCACCGCGCCCTCGCTCGCCTCCCGGAGAATGCCCTGCACGTACTCGAGAAGCTCCGCCATCTCGGCCGACTGGGCCGGAGAGAGCCGGCCGGGAACGGGCGGCGGGCCGCCGGGAAGGAGCGGCGTGCGCACCTCCGACAGGTCCTCGATCACGTCCGACTCGTGGCTGGCGATGCGGTCGAGCTGGGCGTTCATCTGCCGGGCCCGTTCGTCGCCGTGCTGCGGAAGCTTCGAGGCGATCTCGGCGATCCGGCGGTCGATGTCGCTGTGCGACCCGACGAGCAGGAGCGAACGGCCCACGGCGATCAGGTCGCCGTCGCGCAGGATCCGGACCTGGATGTCCTCGCCGTTGACCTTCGTGCCGTTGGTGCTCTCGAGGTCGGTGAGGACGATCCGGTCGTTGTCGTCCTGGAGCTTGAGGTGGTAGCGGCTGATCCGCTCATCGTTGAGCTGGATCGAGTTGCCCTCCTCGCGGCCGATGGTGACGGGGGTCGGCAGGTGGTCGAACGTCCGCCCGCGATCGGCTCCGTGCAGCACTCGTAGCGTGACGTAGGCCATGATTCTTCCGATATTCGTCCAAATTCTCCGATCGGTCAAACGGCCTTGTCGCCCGCAGGTTTTCCAGCCGCTAGGATGCGGGGGACGCGTCCGTAGCTCAATTGGATAGAGCATCGGTCTTCGGAACCGAGGGTTGCAGGTTCGAGTCCTGCCGGGCGTAGTGGATTGGCGATCTAGCGGCGGAGCGAGGCCCGAAGGGATCGCGACGCCAGAAAGTTGCCTGCAGGTTCGAGTCCTGCCGGGCGTATAAAAAAGCGACGGCCCGGGCCATTGCTGGCCCGGGCCGTGCTCGTTTTCCCAGTCGTCTCGAATCAGCCGGTCGATCCGGCTGCGAGGGCGTTCACTCGCAGCAGGGGACCTCGCGGTACACCGTCTTGGGCACGCAGCGGGTCACCGTGTAGGCGACCTGCTTCGGCACCATCTTCACCACGTCCACGGTCTTCGTGAAGTGGACCGGCCGCGTGGTGCACACGGGCACCTGCTTGGTGCAGGTTTCCTTGACCATGGTGCAGACCTTGTAGGTCTCCTCGCGGGAGCACTGCTCCTGCACCATCTTGCACACCTTGTAGGAGCAGGTGCGGACCCGCTGCTCCGGAACCATCTTGCACACCTGGTAGGTGCGGACCCGCTGTTCGGGCACCATCGTGCAGACCTGGTAGGTGCAGTGACGGACCTGGACCTCGGGCACCATGCGGCACACCTGGTAGGTGCAGGTGCGAACACGCTGCTCCGGAACCATGCGGCACACCTGGTACGTCCGGACACGCTGCTCCGGAACCATGCGGCACACCTGGTAGGTGCAGGTGCGGACACGCTGCTCCGGAACCATGCGGCACACCTGGTACGTCCGAACACGCTGCTCCGGAACCATGCGGCACACGGTGTAGGAGCAGGTCTTCACCCGCTGCTCGGCGACCATCTTGCAGACCTTGTAGCACTGCTTCTCGACGATCGTCTCACGCTCGTACCGGACGCACTGGATCTCCTTTTCCGAGACCGTCGGCACCCACTTCTTCTTCGTGATGGTGCGCGGCGGGCACTGCTCCTCGACCTTGTTGACCTTGCCGGGGACGTAGCACTTCTTGCCGGTGCACGGATCGCACACCCAGCAGCCGGGCTCGCGGACGCAGCGGGTGATCACCGGGCCGGGAACCTCGCAGGTTTCCGTCTCCCACTGGCCGCCGCACACCTGCACGGTCTTCGTGTAGTGCACCGGCTTGCACACCGTCCTGCAGACGTCGCGCTCGCGGGTCTCCCACACCGGCTTGCACACGGTGTAGGGGATCTCCTTGGTGCACACTTCCTTGACCGGCTTGCAGACCGTGTAGGTCTCCTGCCGCTCCTCGTACACGGGCTTGCAGACCGTGTACGGGATCTCCTTCGTGCAGGTCTCGGAGACCGGCTTGCACACCGTGTAGACCTGCTCGCGGGTCTCGTACACCGGCTTGCACACCGTGTAGGGAACCTCGCGGGAGCGCGTCTCGTAGACCGGCTTGCACACCGTGTACACCTGCTCGCGGGTCTCGTACACCGGCTTGCACACGGTGTACGGGATCTCCTTCGACATCGTCTCGTACACCGGCTTGCACACCGTGTAGACCTGCTCGCGGGTCTCGTACACCGGCTTGCACACGGTGTAGGGAACCTCGCGGGAGCGCGTCTCGTAGACCGGCTTGCACACCGTGTAGACCTGCTCGCGGGTCTCGTACACGGGCCTGCAGACCGTGTACGGGATCTCCTTCGTGCAGGTCTCATACACCGGCTTGCACACCGTGTAGGTCTGCTCGCGGGTCTCGTACACGGGCTTGCAGACCGTGTACGGAATCTCCTTCGTGCAGGTCTCGTACACCGGCTTGCACACGGTCGTGCGGATCTCGCGCGTCCGGGTCTCGTAGACCGGCTTGCAGACCGTGTAGGTCTCCTCGCGGGTCTCGTAGACCGGCTTGCAGACCGTGTAGGGGATCTCCTTCGTGACCGTCTCCCACACCGGCTTGCACACGGTGTAGTTGACGGTGCGCGAACGGGTCTCCCACACCGGCTTGCACACCGTGTAGGAGATCTCCTTGAACGACTTCTCCGTCTCGTAGCGGACGCAGTCGATCTCCCGCTGCTCGACGACCTTCTCACAGACCGTCTTGTAGCAGGTGTACTGCTTCTGCTCGTACACGACGTCCTTCACCATCCGCGTGCCCGAGCACGACGGCCTGGCGGCACAGCTCGGCTCGCTGTCCGACGCCTCACACTTCGAACACCCCGCCCGGGCGTGCGCGAAACCGACCGTGGTCAGTTTCGCGGCCCCGTGCTTGTAGCTGGCGATGCCGCAGTAGGCGGCGTCGGCGATCCTCGCCGACGACGCGATACAGCAAAACGCCAGCAGACACACTCGCCACAACTGTTTCATGTCTGCTGCCTCTCTCGAGGACGGCTCCTCAAAACGGTGGAAAAACTGGAAACGAAACTCTGGGAGCACGGCAGTGGCGACCCACTTCCGCACCATCCAAAAGATCGACCACAAACTCGCCGCAGGTTGACCACTCACCGCAACCCGCTTCGCTTTTCCAGAGCCCCAGTGGCCCTACAACCGTTGCACATTGACCCGGATGACGGGTTTCGTTGCGATCTGCGGGTGGAGGCAGGTAGAGTCTCCCCCGGTCGGGTCCCGTCGGGTCGCCCGACCGGGCGCACAGGCACGGGCGGCAGCGATGACGGAATCCCGACTTTCGACTCCCGGCGAGATCCCCTCCGACGCCTCGGTGCCGAAGGTCGTCGTCAGCCGGATCAGCCTCTACCTGCGCGAATTGCAGCGGCTCCAGGCGGCGGGGCAGCAGACCATCTCGTCGAGCCAACTCGGCACGCTGCTGGGCTTCAGCGACGCCCAGGTCCGGAAGGACCTGGGGTTCTTCGGGCAGTTCGGCTATCCGGGCGTGGGCTACCGCTGCGAGGAGCTGATCTCCGCGATGCGCGACATCCTCGGCACCAACCACGCGTGGCCGGTGGTGATGCTGGGCGTGGGCAACCTCGGCCAGGCGCTGCTGGGATACCGGGGCTTCGGCCGGCAGAACTTCTCGATCGAGGCGGCGTTCGACGCCGATCCGGCGAAGGTCGGCCAGGTGATCCAGGGGGTGCGGATTCATCCGCTCGACGAACTGCCTGCCGTCCTGAAATCAAAAGGCATCAGGCTGGGCATGATCGTGGTGCCGGCGGATCGGGCACAGGAGGCGGCCGACCGGCTCGTGGCAGCCGGGATCGAGGGCATCGTGAACTTCGCCCCCGTCACGCTCACGCTTCCGCCTCACGTGCAGAGCGTGTCGGTGGATCTCGCGATCGAGCTCGAACAGCTCTCGTTCGCCGTGACGAGCAAGCTCGCCAAGAGCGGCGACGGCGGGCCATGAAGTCACTCTCCGCCGCCGGGTGGCGGTTCGACAACTCCTACGCCCGGCTTCCGGAGCCGTTGTTCTCCCGGACGACGCCGGTGCCGGTTCGCAGCCCCGCGCTGGTCGCTGTCAACGACGCTCTCGGGGCCGATCTGGGGCTCGACGCCGCCGTGCTGCGGGAGGCCGGCGCCGCGGTCTTCGCCGGCAACGAACTGCCGCCCGGGGCCGAGCCGATCGCGCAGGCCTACGCCGGCCACCAGTTCGGCCACTTCACGAACCTCGGCGACGGCCGGGCGATCCTGCTCGGCGAGCAGGTCACGCCCGATGGCCGCCGATTCGACATCCAACTCAAGGGTTCGGGCCGCACGCCCTACTCGCGGAACGGCGACGGCCGGGCGGCGCTCGGGCCAATGCTCCGGGAATACCTCGTGAGCGAGGGGATGTACGCCCTCGGCATCCCCACCTCGCGCAGCCTCGCCGTGGCGACCACCGGCGAGGCCGTGCTGCGCGAGCGGGCGTTGCCCGGGGCCGTGCTCACCCGCGTGGCCGCGAGCCATATCCGCGTGGGCACGTTCGAATACGCCGCGGCCCTCGGCGATCCCGCCCTGCTTCCCGTCCTCCTCGACCACGCCATCGCCCGCCACTATCCCCACGTCGCGACAGCCGACGACAAGGCGGCGGCGTTTCTCGACGCCGTGGTCGAGCGGCAGGCGGCGCTCGTCGCCCGCTGGATGCTCGTGGGGTTCGTGCACGGCGTCATGAACACCGACAACATGGCTGTCTCGGGCGAGACGATCGACTACGGCCCCTGTGCGTTCCTCGACACCTACGATCCGGCCACGACGTTCAGCTCGATCGACCGCGACGGCCGCTATGCCTATGCAAACCAGCCCGGCATCGCGCATTGGAACCTGGCCCGGCTCGCGGAGAGCCTGCTGCCGCTGATCCCCGGCGGCGAGGAGGCCGCACTCGACACGGCGCGGACCGTGCTCGCCACGTTCCCGGAACGATTCCAGCGGCACTATCTCGCAGGCGCGCGGGCGAAACTCGGGCTCACGACCGAGGAAGATGGCGACGCCCCCCTCGTCGCGACGCTTCTTCGGTGGATGCACGACACGCGGGCCGATTTCACGGCGACGTTCGCGAGCCTCGCGTCGCAGGCGGAAGCCGACACACCCGCAGCGTGCGGAGCGGGCGACGAGGCCTTCGCGGCATGGTGCGCGCGATGGCGGGCCCGGCTCGCCTGTCAGCCTGGCTCACCGGCCGATGCAGCCGCCCGGATGCGCCGTGTGAACCCGCTCGTGATCCCGCGCAACCACCGCGTGGAGGAGGCACTCGCTGCCGCGGAAGCCGGCGACCTTGCCCTCTTCGAGCGGCTGCTCGCCGCGATCCGCGCCCCCTTCGCCGACAAGCCCGACTCCGAACCCTACCGCTCCGGCCCACCGGCCGGCTGCGGCCCCTACCGCACGTTCTGCGGCACCTGACCGGGATCGTCTACATTAGGTGAGTAGATGAGGCCGCTGCCCGATGGTGTAACGGTAGCACAAGGGATTTTGGTTCCCTTTGTCTAGGTTCGAATCCTAGTCGGGCAATTTTCTTCCGTGCGGCCCCCCCACCGACCAGATGCTTGCGTCGGGCGGTTCCGTTGGCGACCATGGTGGCGGTTTTCGGCCCCGTCGTCCCCACCTTCTGGAACGCATCATGCTTCGGGCAACGATCCCTCAATTTCGCTGCGTCCTCGGAATCCTCGGCCTCGCGATCGCGGCCTGTGCCCCCGCCGCGGCCCGGGGTGACATTGCGTACTTCGTGAGCATGACGACGGGCGGCCTCTACAGTTTCGACACTTCGAACCCTGGTGCCGGAATCTCCACGCAAGCGCCCGCCGGCACATTCAGTTCTCCATCAGCGCTCGCGTTCGGCCCCGATGGAAACCTCTACGTGGGTGACGGCAACGGCGGCGGACGGGTGGCGCGTTACATCGTGTCTACAGGCTCCGTGGCGACCGTCGCGTCGCTCGCCACAGCCGGCCCGGTCGGCCCCGGTGCCATCGCATTCCGCCCCAGCGCGCAGGGCGGCGAAATGCTGGTGGGGCGCAATCCTTATACGGCGTTCTATTCGTATCCCACGGGTTCGGTGCTCAAGGTATCGGGATGGGGTGCGGGGCAGACGGCTGCCGTGCAGAACTACACGTCGGGCGCTTCCCTCGACTACAGTCCCGGCCTCGCCGTGGCCGCGGATGGATCGCTCTACGTGAGCAATTCCTACTACAACCTTTTGACGTATGAAATGACCGGGAACGTCCTGAAGTTCGATGCTTCCGGCGCATTCCAGTCGGAGGTCGCCGCGGACAAGCATGCCTCCTACGGGCTGTACGGGCCGAGCGGCCTGGCTCTGGCGGGCAACTCGCTGTTCATTGCGAGCACCATGAACGGGACCATCTACAAAACGAACCTTCTCGATCCAAATACGGCCACGAACACCAGTTTTTTCGCCATGACGCCCGTGGATCCAGTGAGCTTCTATCCGGATTTTATCGGCCCGCTTGCCGCGCTGTCGGATGGCGGTTTGCTCACCGCCGGGGTCGCAAACTCCGGCCTCATGTATCGATTTGATTCAAGCGGTTCGCTCGTCGGTTCTGTCGGGGGCTCGTCGTACGGCCAGATCGGCGGCATCGCTATCGCCCCCGTGCCCGAACCCGCGGCGGCGGCGATGGCGGCCGCGGGGGCGGCCGCGTTGGCGGTGACGCGACTCCGTTGGCGTTGGCGCGCTGAATGATCGCGTTGCGGCGGTCGGGTTTCACGCTCGTCGAGCTGCTCGTGGTGATCGCGATCATCGGCATCGCGATCGGGCTCCTCCTGCCCGCGGTGCAGTCGGCCCGTGAGTCGGGACGACGATCGCGGTGCACGAACAATTTGCGGCAGATCGGGCTCGCACTCATCAATCATGAGTCGGCCCGCCGCATGTTTCCGATCGGGTCGGAATCCCGGTCTTTTCCCGCCTATCCGCGGGTCACGGCACAGCACTGCCGGTGGTCGGTACTCGCCCACCTCGCCCCGTTTTACGAAGAGCAGTCGCTGCTCGCGGGCCTCGACACATCGGTGCCGCTCTACATCGATTTGCGGCCCGACGCGATCGCACCCCAGAACAAGCCGGTCGTGAAGATGGTCGTACCGCTGTTTCTCTGTGCGAGCGACCGAGGGCTCGCCGTTTCGCCCCTGTTTGGGCCGACCAACTACGCCGCGTGTGCAGGCACCGGTGTCGTCGCGGGCGACGAAGGCAGCCCCTATGACACGGACGGGATGTTCTTCATCAATTCAAAGGTCCGCACAAAGGACGTCACCGACGGGCTGTCGAAAACCGTGGCATTCTCCGAAAGCCTGCTCGGCGACACTTCGACGACCAATCGGGCGACGATCACGGCTGCCACGTCGTACTCGTTCGTCATGGGTGCTCCGCTGACGGCGGGATCGTGTGGTGGCACGGCCGTGTGGAACTTCAGCGACCCGCGTGGATTCGCGTGGGCCAACGGAGAGTATCGGACGACGTTTTACAATCATGCCCAGGTGCCCAACGACCCGACGATCGACTGCATGGGCGTGCTCACGACGCCGTCGCCCGACCGCATGGACCGACTCTACGCCGCGTACGGCTGGAGGGCGGCGCGGAGCAGGCATCCCGGGGGTGTGAACGTGCTCATGGCCGACGGTTCGGGGCAGTTCGTGACCGACGCCGTCGATCCGGCCGTGTGGAAGGCGCTCGCCACGCGGGCGGGCGGCGAGGCGTCAGCGCCGTAACGATCCGAGAACCCGCTGCATGTCGGCGGGCAACGGGCTCTCGAACCGCAGTTCCTCGCCCGTCTCGGGATGCACGAACCCGAGTTCGGCCGCGTGCAACATCACCCGCGGCGCCCGGGAGTCGTCCACGATCTCGACGTGCCGCGGGGCCGAATACACCCGCTCGCCGCACACCGGATGCCCCGTCTCGGCCATGTGGATCCTGATCTGGTGCGTCCGGCCCGTCTCCAGGCGGCACTCCACGAGCGTGTAGGCGTCGCCGAAGTGCTCGACGGGCCGCACGTGCGTGACCGACGGCTTGCCCTCGTCGGTGCCGCTCGAGCCGCGCCGGCCGTCGCCGCGGTCGCGGATCAGGTTCGTGCGGATCGTCCCCGTGCCCACGCGGCCGACGCAGAGCGCGAGGTAGCGACGGTGCGTCGTGTGCGCCCGGAACTGCTCGGCGAGGATCCGCTCGGCGGGCACCGTGCGGGCGAACACCACGAGGCCGCTCGTCTCGCGGTCGATCCGGTGCACGGCCCGCACCGGTGGCTGCCGGCGGGGCTTCGCGCCGCGCGTGCCGAATCGCCGCGCGAGATATCGACCGATCGCGTCGGGCACCATCTCGTCGAGCGTGGGCTGCACCTGCCGCCGCCGGGCCGGCCACGACCTTTCCTCGGAGTGCCGCGTCGTCGTGATCCCCGTCGGCTTCTCGACCACCACCACCTCGTCGTCGAGATGCACGACCCGCACGTCGTCGGCTTTCGGCGGCGCGGCGGCCGCGGCCTCGAGCACCTTCACCACCTCCCCCTCCTTGAGCCGCCGGGCGACGTCGGTGCAGATGTTGCCGTGGATCATGACGTGTCGCGACCGCACGAGCTTCTGCACGCGGCCCCAGCTCGCGTCGAGCTTCGCCCGCAGAAAGGCCGCGAGGGTCTGCCCCTTCTCGACGGCCGTCACGTGATGCACCTTGCCCGGGGCTTGTTTCATGGGACGAGCGTACCACGTGGCACGCGGCACGCTTGCACCCATGTCTTGACCCTGTTCCCCGCGTTTTTATGCTTTGTGGGGAGGCCTCACGACGGCAGCCTCCGCCAGGCTTTCGCCGTCTTTTTCCGCGTGAGGACCTTCCAGCGTGCCCGGCACATGCGTCATCGGTCTGCAGTGGGGTGACGAGGCCAAGGGCAAGCTCGTCGACATCCTGACCGAGCAGCACGAGATCGTCGTCCGCTACGCGGGCGGCGCGAATGCGGGGCACACGGTCGTCTCCAACGGGCAGACTTGGAAGCTCTCGCTCATTCCCAGCGGCATCCTGCGCGACAATGTGCCCTGCGTCGTCACCGGCGGCGTCGTGCTCGACCCGGCCGCCGTGATCAGGGAAATCGACGGCCTCGAGTCGCGGGGCGTCCGCATCGCGGGCAAGCTGCTCGTGAGCGACCGGGCCCACGTCGTTTTTCCCTGGCATGTCGCCGAAGACAAGCTTCTCGACGGCAGCCTCTCCGGTGGCGAGGCGATCGGCACGACGGGCCGCGGCATCGGCCCCTGCTATCGCGACAAGGTGGGCCGGTCGCTCGCGATCCGGCTCGGCGACCTCTACCGCCCGGAGTTCCGCGCCCAGCTCGACCACATCGCCTCCCTCAAGACGAAGCTGCTCGGCATCGAATTCGATGCGGCCGCGATCCACGAGCAGTATCAGGCGTATGCCGAGCGGCTCCGGCCGTTCGTGTGCGACACGACGTCGTTCCTGCTCGACGCCGTCGAGGCGGGCCGCCGCGTGCTCTTCGAGGGAGCGCAGGGTGCCCTGCTCGACGTGGATCACGGGACGTATCCCTTCGTGACGAGCAGCAACTCGTCGGGCGTGGGCATCTCGAGCGGATCCGGCGTGCCCGGCCGTTGGATCGACCGCGTGATCGGCGTCGTGAAGGCCTACTCGACCCGCGTGGGCGGCGGACCGATGCCCACGGAGCAGGACAACGCCACGGGACAGCGGATCCGCGACCGGGGCAACGAGTACGGCACCGTGACCCGCCGGCCGCGGCGCTGCGGCTGGTTCGACGCGGTGGCGGCCCGCTACACCGCGCGGCTCTCCGGCGTGGACGAGCTCGCCGTCATGCTCCTCGACGTGCTCTCGGGCTTCGACGAGATCCGGGTCTGCAGCGCCTATCGGATCGCGGGCCGCGACGTCGCCCAGTTCCCGAGCCACGTGGACGACCTCAAGCGGGCCGAGCCCGTGTACGAGACGCTGCCGGGATGGAGCGAGGAACTCACCGCCGTGCGGCACTATGATGACCTGCCGGAAAACGCCCGCCGCTACCTCGATCGGATCGGCGAACTGCTCGGCCGGCCGGTGACGGTGGTGTCGGTCGGGCCGGACCGAGCCCAAACCATCCTCCGCCCGTCCGTCTCCGGATCCCACGCATGGCCACGACACCAGCATCCGACGCCGGTGAACGCCTGAGCCCCGAACGGACCCGGCCGTCCGCGGGGCTGCCTCGCCACGTGGCCATCATCATGGACGGCAACGGCCGCTGGGCGCGGCAGCGCGGCCTGCCGCGGATCGAGGGCCACCGCCGCGGCGTGGCGACCGTGCGGCGGATCACCGAGCACTGCGCCCGGCTCGGCATCGAACAGCTCACGCTCTACTGCCTGTCGAGCGAGAACTGGCGGCGGCCGGCGGCCGAACTCGAGTTTCTCATGCACCTCCTCGAACAGTACATGATCGAGGAGCGGGCGCTCCTGATGCGCGAGCGGATCAGCGTGGCGATGATCGGCAGCCGCGCGGAACTTCCCGAAGCCACGCTCGCCGCGCTCGACCGCACCGTGGCGATGTGCGCTGGCAACGAGGGCATGCGGCTGTGCCTGGCGGTGAACTACGGCGCGCGGGCCGAGATCGCGGCCGCCGCACGGGCCCTCGCCGCGGAGTGCCTCGCCGGACGTCTCGACCCCGCCGCCATCACGGAAGACGCCGTCGCGGCGCGGCTCGACACCGCCGGCATGCCCGATCCCGATCTCGTGATCCGCACGGCGGGCGAGATGCGGTTGAGCAACTTCCTGCTCTGGCAGAGCAGCTATGCCGAGTTGTGGGTCACCGACGCATGCTGGCCCGAGTTCACCGAGACGCACCTCGACGACGCCTTCAGCTCGTTCGCCGGCCGCGTGCGCCGGTTCGGGGGGCTCGCGGAAGCATGAGCCGACAGCCCGCGCTTCCGCGCGTCGTCACGGCGGCCCTGGTGGCGAGCCTGTTCGCGGCGCTCGCCTGGGCCGATGCCGCCGGCTTCGCAGGGGCGGCGCCGTCGTGGTGGCTGCTCCCCGTGGTGCTCGTGATCGCGATCGGTGGCGTGGACGAGCTCGTGCGTCTGGCCGGCACCCGCGGTCTGCCGCTGCCCGCGTGGCTCCTCCGTCCGGCCGTCGTGTCGATCCCGTTCGCGGCGGCGCTCGGCGCGCAGGCGTTCTCGACCGCCGGCGCGACCGCCGCACCGACGGCGGCCCAGGGGTGGTCGGCGGCGGCCTTCATGCTCTCGGTACTGCTCGTCGTCGCCCACGAGGTGCAGGGCTACCGATCCGGGGGAGGGTCCGTCGAGCGACTGGCCGGCGCGACGTTCATCCTCGCCTACCTCGGCCTGCCGCTGGCCTTCATGGTGGGGCTGCGGTTGATGTGCCTTGAGAACCTCGGCCCCGAACAGACCGGTCGCGGACACCTCGGCATCGTTCCGCTCGTGAGCCTCGTCGCCGTCGTGAAGGCGGGCGATATCGCCGCCTATGTCGTCGGCACGCTCGTCGGTCGCACCCGCATGGCACCGCTGCTCAGCCCCGGCAAGACGTGGGAGGGAGCTGCCGCCTCGGTCGCCGGGTCACTCGCGGCGGCGTGGTTCATCCTCGAAGGATCGGGAGCGATGCGTGCCGCGCCCCCCTGGGGTGGCTGGGCGTTCTACGGGCTGGCCGTGGGGCTCGCCGGCATGCTCGGCGACCTGGCCGAGTCGCTGCTCAAGCGGGAGGCGAACGCCAAGGACTCTGGCCGATCGCTCGGTGCCCTGGGGGGCGTGCTCGACCTCGTCGATTCGTTGCTGCTCGCGGCTCCGGTCGCCTGGCTCCTGTGGGCCGCCGGCCGGTGATCCCCCGATCCAGGCCGCCAAAACGCCTTTTTTCGGCTGTTTTGCCGGCTCCCGAGGCTCGACGTCGGCAGCGGGTATATTTGAGTCCCGTCATCCCACTCCTCCCGAGACCGTCGGCGACCGCTCGTCGCCACGGGCTCCGATGTCTCGCACGACCATCGCGGTTGTCGATTCCAAGCGGCTGCTGACGATCTTCGGTCCCCGCGACCAGCATCTGCGGCGGATTCGCTCGGCGCTCGGTGTGGGTGTCTCGGCCCGCGACGACTCCATCCAGATCGAGGGCGAGGAGCCGGCGGTGGTCAAGGCGACCGAGGTGTTCGAACAGCTCGACCGGATCGCCCGCGATCAGGGCAGCGTCGAGCCGGACCAGGTCTCCCACCTGCTCGCGATCGCCACGGGCGAGAAACCGCCGACCGCTCACGAGCCGATCGAGGTCCAGCGGCCCGGCCGGCAGGTGCAGGCCCGATCGGAAGGCCAGGCCGCCTACGTGCAGGCGATCCGCGAAAACGACGTGGTGCTCTGTTCCGGCCCCGCAGGCAGCGGCAAGACGTTCCTCGCCGTGGCCATGGCGGTGTCGGCGCTGCGGGCCGAGCAGGTCCGCAAGATCGTGCTCGTGCGGCCGGCCGTCGAGGCGGGCGAGAGTCTCGGATTCCTGCCCGGCGACCTGCAGGCCAAGATCAATCCCTACCTGCGGCCGCTCCTCGACGCGCTCCGCGAGATGATGGACTACGACCTCCTCAAGCGGCTGACCGAGCAGGACGTCGTGGAAATGATCCCGCTGGCCTACATGCGCGGCCGCACGCTCAACAACGCGTTCATCATCCTCGACGAAGCCCAGAACACGACCATCTCGCAGATGAAGATGTTCCTCACCCGGCTCGGCATGGGTTCGAAGATGGTCATCTCCGGCGACACCACGCAGATCGATCTGCCGCCGAATCGCTCGAGCGGGCTCGTGGACGCGATGAACCGGCTGCAGGACGTGCGCGGCTGCTGCCGGGTGCGGCTCGGCGGCCAGGACATCGTCCGCCATCCGCTCGTGCAGCGGATCGTCGATGCCTACGACGACCAGACGTGAGCCTCGCCCAACCATGACGATCGCCCCCTCCTCGTATCACCGCCGTGCCCGCCGCGGCGGCTCCGTGGAAGCGCCGCAGGGCTTCTGGGGGGCTCTGTTCGGCCGGATCACCCGTTCCGAGGTGCTGGCCAGGCTCGCGTTGTGCGGGGCGGCGGCCGCCGTGCTGCTGGTGTTCCTGCACGGATGGAGCGAGCCGCAGCCCTTTCGCAAGGGCTCGATCGCGCCCCACGGAATCGTGGCGCGGGTGCCGTTTGAAAAACCGGATCCCGAGCGCACCCGGGCCGCCCAGGATCGGGCTGCCGCGCAGGTCCGCGTCGTCTACGCACAGGACAAGGCCCCCATCGTGAGGCTTCGCGACGGGCTGAAGAACCGCGTCGCCGAGATCGCCGCCGCCGACTCGCTGGCGGCGGTCTCGCGGACGGTGTGGCTCGAGTTCGCCCCCGAAGCCGCGAAGGCGTTCGACATCCTGCCCCGGCCGGCGCCCGGCGAGAAACCGGCGAAGGCTCCGGCGCCCATCGCGCCCGAGCCGCCGGCGGGCGAGTCCCGCGACACGTCCACCCCCGGTGATGCGGCCCCGCCCGCCTCGGCCTCGGCCGAGGGGAAGGAGGCGGCGCCCGCGCCGGAGAAGACGGCGATCGATCCGATCGTGGCGGCCGCCGAACAGGCATTCCAGAAGTTTCGCACCCGCATCGACACGAAGGAGCGGCAGCTCGAGTTCGACAAGGCTGTCGATCGGGCCTTCGCCGACATCGGGAACCAGGGTGTGCTCGAAAAGATCCAGCACGGGATCGACGAGGGCAGCCAGACCGAGATCGACGTCCATCCGCTCGGCAACGCCGGCGAGTTGACGCGGGTGCAGGTCGCCGACGTGCTGCTCGGCGAGGCGAAGGTCCGGCTGAAAACCCGGATCGAGGAGGAAATCGGCACCGGACCGTTCGCCGACCGCCTGTTCGCCTGGATCGAGCCCAAGCTTGCGGGGTCGCTCGAGATCGACCGTGAATCGACCGCCAAGGCGAAGGCGGACGCCGTGGACAAGACGCCGCAGCAGTTCGTGCGCTACGCCGAGGGCGACCTCCTCGCACCGGCGGGCCGGCCGATCACGGCCGACGAACTCGTGCTCCTCGAGCGGGAGCACGACGAGTACGTGCGTCAGCAGGATGCCCGGCAGCGGCTGGGCCGCGCGGCCTCGATGCTCGGACTGTTCATCGCGATGTTCACGCTCGCCGGGTTCTACATCCACCTCCACCACCGCGAGGTGCTCGCCGACCTCGGGCACGTGATGACGCTGCTCGGGCTCTCCGTCGCGACGGTGGTGCTTTGCATGTTCTCCGCTCACGACAACTGGCAGGCGGAGATCGTGCCGTTGCTCGTGTTCGCGATGACGGTCGCGATCGCCTACGACGAGGATCTCGCACTCTTGCTCGCCGCCGAGGTGGCGCTGGTGGTCGTGGTCGGCCTGGGGCACGGGCTGGGGGACTACGTCACGCTCACGGCCGCGGCGGCCGCCACGATCTTCTGGATGGGGCGGCTCCGCAGCCGCAGCAAGCTGATCTACGTCGGGCTCTGGGCCGCGGCGGTCGCGCTGGCGACGCAGGTGGGCGCGCATCTGCTCGAGGAGCGGCCGTTCGACATGCTGCTCCTCCAGGAGGCGGGGCGGCTCGGCGTCTGGACGGTGCTCGCCGGATTCCTCATGACGGGGCTGTTGCCGTTCATCGAGCGGTCGTTCGGCGTGCTCACCGATCTCAGCCTGCTCGAGGTGGGCGACGTGGCCCACCCGCTGCTCCAGGAACTCGTGCGACGGGCCCCCGGCACCTACAACCACTCGATCAACGTCGCGAGCATCGGCGAGGCGGCCGCCGAGGCGATCGGCGCCCGCGGGTTGCTCGTGCGCGTGGGGGCGTATTTCCACGACATCGGCAAGATGCTCAAGCCGGCCTACTTCGTGGAGAACCAGGGACAGGAGAACCGCCACGAGTCGCTCGTGCCGGCGATGAGCACGCTGATCATCATCGCGCACGTCAAGGAGGGAGTCGAACTCGCCCGCCAGTACAACCTGCCGCGGCCGATCATCGACCTCATCGCGGAGCATCACGGCACGACGCTGGTGGAGTATTTCTACCGGCGGGCCGCCGAGCGACAGCAGAACGATCCCAACGGCGAGGAGATCGACGAGCAGACCTACCGCTATCCGGGGCCCCGGCCGAGCACGCGGGAATCGGCCGTTCTCATGCTGTCCGATGCGGTCGAGAGCGCGAGCCGTGCCCTCACCGAGCCCACCCCCGCCCGGATCGCGGGCCTCGTCCACGACCTGGCGATGAAGCGGTTGCTCGACGGGCAGTTCGACGAGTGCGGGCTGACGCTGGAGGAACTCGAACTGATCGAGCAGAGCCTCGTGAAGAGCCTGACGGCCGTCTACCACGGCCGCGTCAAATACCCCGACCAGAGGACGGCGTAGTGGCGGGCCGCCCGGTCGAGCCGCGGCAGGACGCCGTCGTCGTTTCCGTCGTGAATCGCCAGCGGCATGTCCGCATCGCGGCCCCGTGGGTCGCGCGGCTCGTGCGGGCGGTGCTCGCCGCGGAGCAGGTTGCCCAGGCCGAGATCTCCGTGATGCTCGTGGACGACCGCCGCATCGCACGGCTGCACGACGAATGGTTCGCCGACCCCGCCGCGACCGACGTGATCACGTTTCCGCTGTCCGCACCGGGCGACGACATGCTCGCCGGCGATCTCGTCGTGAGCGCCGAGATGGCCCGCCGCCGCGCCCGTGAGTTCGGCTGGGCACCGCGGCACGAACTGGCCTACTACGTCGTGCACGGTCTGCTCCACCTCACCGGCCACGACGACACGCAGCCGGCCCCGCGTCGCATCATGCGGAGCCGCGAGCGGGCCGTGATGCGGGCGGCTGGCCTGCCCCCACCGCCGCGCCGCAGCGGTTCGGGGAGAGCGACATGACCTCGGCGGCGCTCGGTCTGGAGACGGCGGTCTCCCTGCTCGCCGTGGCGGCCGTCGCCGCGGTGCAGGCCCGCGCCGTGCGCGGCGCCCGCCGGCATCGGCTGCTCGAGCTCTGCCGCCAGCGGGGTCGTCCCGAGCGGTACGACGAGATCGTCGCGGCGAGCGAGACGATCGCGTTCATCGCCGCTTCGGTCGTCGCCATCGCGGCGGTCGGCGCCACGCTGCTGGCGTCGCGGTCGCTCGGCGACATGACCGGCGGTCGGCTCGTGTTCGACCTCCCGGCGCTGCTCGGGTGGGTCGCGCTCGTGTGGGTGATGCTCGTCGTGGTGCCGATGCTGGTGACGAAGCTCGCCGGGGCCGCGATCGTCGTGGCGACGTGGAGCGTGTGGCGGCCGATCGTGCGGGTCGCGAGCCCGGCCGTGCGCGGCCTGGCCGTCGCGGCCGGATTCCTCGGACGGCTGATCGGCAGGGCCGACGTGGAGCCGACCGGCGCCGCCGCGCAGGAGGAACTGCGGCTCGTGGTGGACGAGGCGCATCGCGAGGGTCGGCTCGAGGGGGTGGCTCGCGACATGATCGCGGGGGTGATCGACCTCAAGGAGGCACGGGTGGGCCAGATCATGACGGGCCGCACCGCGGTGATCTCCATCCCGATCGCCACGCCGTGGGAGGAGGCCGCGCGGCTCGCCGCGGAGAGCGCCCACACCCGGCTCCCGGTGTGGGAGAGCTCGCCGGACGACGTGATCGGCATCCTCCACACCCGAGAACTGCTCACGCAGCTGGTGAACGGGCTCCCCGCCTCGTCGGGCCCGGCGCCCGACCGCGACCTCCGACCGCTCCTGCGACCTCCGTGGTTCGTGCCGGAGACCATGAGCGTGCAGAAACTCCTGCGCGAATTCCAGCGCACCCACACCCACATGGCGATCGTGACCGACGAATTCGGCGGCGTGAGCGGCCTCGTCACGATCGAGGACGCCCTCGAGGAGATCGTGGGCGAGATCGTGGACGAGCACGACGACGCGCTCACGGACGGCATTCGCATGATTTCACCCGACGTCTGCGAGGCGAAGGCCCAGGTGCGGATCGCCGAGATCAACGCCGCGATGGGTATCTCCCTGCCCGAAGAGGCCGACTTCGAGACGATCGGCGGCTTCGTGTTCCACCAGTGCGGCCGGATCCCGGAGGTGGGTCGCCGGATCGAGTCGCACGGCGTGGCCGTGGAGGTGCTCGCCGCGACGGGCCGCCGCATCGACCTCGTGCGCATCGAGCGTGTGCGTTAGACGGCTCGCGACTGCCCGGCACCAAACCGGCAAAACCGCCCTGGGTCTGACGCCCTGGGTCTAAAATGCCACGATGACCCCCGACAAGACGCAGGCCATCGTGATCCGGGCGATTCCGTTCGGGGAAACGAGCGCGGTGGTGACGCTCTTCACCCGAGAGTTCGGCAAACTGCGGGGTCTGGCCAAGGGGGCGTGGCGCCCGAAGGGCGCTTTCGACGGCGGCCTTGACCTGCTTTCGATCAGTCAGGTACTCGTCCTCCGCAAATCTGCGGGCCAGCTCGACCTGCTCACGGAGGCGCGGCTCCACCGGCGGTTTCGCGTCGGTGGAAGCGTGGCGGCCGTGCGGGCCGCGATGCAGGTGGCGGAATTGCTCGACGTGCTCACCGCGGAAGCCGATCCGCAACCGGAACTGTTCGATGCCGCCGCAGACACCATCGTCGCTCTCTCCGCCTGGAACGGCCCCGACGCCTCCGTGGCGGCGCTGCTCGCGCAGGCCGAGCTCGTGTTCCTTCGCATCACGGGCCACGCTCCCGCGCTCGACGCCTGCGCCGAGTGCCGAGAGGCGCTGCCCCGAGCGGCGAGGACGGCGTTCGGCATGCTCGACGGCGGCGTGCTCTGCCCAGCTTGCCGCCCGGGGAAAAGGTCGGTCGTCGCCGTGTCGGCCGCGGCTCTCGAAGCTCTCCGACGGCTCGCGGCCCGGGGCGACGCCTGGCGGTCCCCGCCCCTGCCCGACACCGTCGCCGGGGAACTCAGGGCGATCATGAACACCTACTTCGCCAACCTGCTCGGACGGCCGCTCAAGGTCGCCTCCGGCAGACTGAAGCGGATCGCGACGGCCGTGCTCCTCGCCTGCCTCGTCGCGGCGCCGGGATGCGCGACGCTGCAGATGCCGAAGATGCCCTGGGCCAAGCAGCCGGCGGATGACTCCGCGAAGGTGGCCGGCGAACTCGGCGACGACGCTGATTCAGCCGTGATCTCGTCGGAATACAAGCCCGAAGGCGAGTTCGGTTGGGACTACTTCAAGGGGGAGAACATCAAGAAGCGGTGGAAGAAGCTCGTCGGCCGCGGCCCCAACGAGCCGGTCGCCCGCAGGGCCCTCACCGAGGGCGACGCGCTGTTCCGCGAGCGGAAGTATGCCGAGGCGATCCCGAAGTACAAGGCGGCGATCGACCGCTGGCCCGACTCCGTGATCGAGGAGGACGCTCTCTGGCAGCTCGCGGAGTGCTGGTTCTTTACCGACAAGTATCCGAAGGCCGAGGACTGCTACGACGAACTCGTCAAGAAGTACGCCAACTCCAGGTACCTCGACCGGGTCGCGCAGCGGCAGTTCGTGATCGCCCAGTACTGGATCGCGATCGACCAGAAGCACCACATCCCGCTGCTCGTGCCCAACCTCGTCGATCGCAGCCGGCCGCTGTTCGACACCAAGGGCCGGGCCCTCAAGGCCTACGATCACGTCCGGATCAACGATCCGCGCGGACCCCTCGCCGACGACAGCATCATGGCCCAGGCCAACGCTCACTTCGTGGATCGGCAGTGGCTCGACGCCGACTACTTCTACGGCCTCCTGCGCACGGAATACCCCGACAGCGACTTCCTGCTGGAGGCCCACCTGCTCGGCCTGCAGTCGAAGCTGCGGGCCTACCAGGGGGCGGGCTACGAGGGGGGCGTGCTCAACGAGGCGGAGATCCTCGCCGACCAGATCCTCGTGCAGTTCCCCGACCAACTCGACGCGGAGGAGCAGGTCCGGGTGGAGAAGAATCGGGCCGAAATCGCGGCCCAACAGGCGCAGCGGCACTGGAACCGCGCCGAGTTCTACGCCAAGGGGAAGCACTTCACGAGCGCCCGCATCTACTACGCGCTGATCGCCCGCGACTACCCCAAGACGCAGCTCGCCCAGGCCTCGCGCGAGAAACTCAACCTGATCGCCGACAAGCCGGACGTCTCCGACGACCCGCTCCCGATGCTCACCCGCATCCTCAATCCCGACTCGCTCAAGGAGGCCGAACTCGACGCGATGGCCGAGGCCGACGCCCAGATCGCCCGGGGTGACAACTCCGGCGCTGCCTCGCCCATCCGCTAGGGCGGAGTTTTCCATGCGCATGGCCGGCAGGGGTCTCTCGCGAGCGTCGCTCCTCGGGCTGGCGTTGCCGCTGTGTCTCGCCGGCTGCGCCGGCTACCGGTTCGGCAACAACACGCTCTACGCGCCCAACGTGCGCACCGTCTACGTGCCGATGGTGCAGTCGGAGAGCTACCGCACGACGCCGGGCATCGACCTCGGCGAGCGGCTGACGGAGGCGATCTGCAAGGAGATCGAGAAGCGCACGCCGTTCAAGGTGGTGGGCGACCCCGGGGCCGACAGCGTGCTCACCGCCCGGATCGTCGCCGACACGAAGCGGATGGTGGTCGAGAGCCCGACCGACCAGTCGCGGCAGGTGGAGATGAACATGCAGGTGCTCGTGACCTGGGCCGACCGGGGCGGGGCGGTGCTCTCGTCGGGGCAGGTTCCGCTGCCGGCGGCGAGCGTGGACGTGGGGCAGGCGGCGATGCTCGTGCCGGAGTTCGGCCGGTCGGTCGTGACGACGCAGCAGGAGGCGATCGTCAAGATGGCCCAGCAGATCGTGGGCCTCATGGAAGAGCCCTGGTAACGGGTCGCGCCACCGCCGGCGCGCCCGATTCGTCCCTGCTCGTGCCCGATTCGTCACTTTTCGTGCCGGTCGCGTCCGGTCTCGCCTCTCGGCTTCGCCTTCCGGAATGACGGGTAGTGCACCTCGCACCGCCCGATTCGATTTCCGGAGAGACGCTCGTGCCACCCTTCAAAACTTCCGCTTCCCCGGGCGCCACCGGTGCGCCTGCATCCGCGCTGTGTCGTTCACCACGGTGGTGGATCACAGTTTTGGCTTCATGCCTTTTGCTCGCCGCCGATGAGACGCCCGCAACGGCCGGATACCTGATCGACCCGTCGGGCGGAACCGTCCTCTGGGACGATTCGTTCAACGTAGACGACCAGACGGTACACAGACCGCTCGGCTTCACGGCCTCACTGTTCGGAACACCGTTTACCGAGGTGGACGTCTCGACGAACGGCAACCTGAACTTTTCCAACTCCAATTCGTGGACCAACCAGGCCTTTCCGACGGGCGCGCCGATGATCGCCCCCCTCTGGGACGATCTCTACATCTACGCGGGCACCGGCCAGAAAATCACGGAAAAGGCTGCCGCTGGTCAGTATTACTCGGTCACCTGGGACGTTTCCCAGTTCTCCAACAACCTGCCGAAATTCCAGTTTCAGGTCGTCCTGTTCGGCGGCACGACTTCGATCGGGGGCAACACATTCCTGCCGAACGACATCGTCTTCGCTTACCAGCGCGTCGACGCGGATTTTCGGGCCGGCGATGCAAGCGTCGGTCTCAACAAGGGTGATGGCACGTTCTCGACGCTGCCGAACGTGGTGGGATCGGGGGGATTGCTCGGGAATTCCCAGGCGGGCCTGCTGCCAACCGCACCGGGCAGCGTCCTCCTCGCCCGCTACGACGGATCCGGCTACGTCGGTTCGTTGACGACGGCCGTCGTGCCGGAACCCGGCACCTGCATCTTGGCGCTCGTGGGTCTGGGATGCGCCGGCTTCACCGTGTCGCGCGTGCGCGGGTCTCCGCGGCGAAAGTTACACCCGGGCTGCCTGCGAGGCATCTGGATCGCGTTCCTCGCCACCTGTGCTCTCCTCGCCGGACGTGACGGAGCAGCGGACACCGTGACGCTCTCGCAAGTGGACCGCGGCTGGTACAGGAGCGACGGCTATCACAATCCGACGAACACCAACTACCTCGTGGGTGATGCCTCGGACTCCGGGGACGCCTTCGAATATCGAAACTTCTTCGTCTTCGATCTCACGTCGGTCACGAAGCCTGTCGTGGCGGCATCGCTGCACCTCTATAATCCCATCGACTACTACTACTACTCCTACAACGGTTTTGGCAGCGACGTTTCTCCGGGATATGAGCGCTACGCGGTGTTCGACGTGACCACGGCCGTCACGTCGCTCACGAGCGGCTCGGCCGGGCTGGCGGGATTCCTGGATCTGGGATCGGGCACGTCCTTCGGCGACCACGGCGCGACATCGGCCGACAACGGCACCTTCGCGGACGTGCCGCTCAACGCTGCCGGCGTGGCGGCGCTCAACGCGGCGAACGGGCTGTTCGCGGTCGGCGGTGCGATCACGACGCTCAACGGCGACTGGCTGAACGGCGGCGAGATGCTCTTCGCGTACACAGGTTACGACAGCACGGCTCTCATCCTCACCGTTCCGGAGCCTTCGGGAACCGTGCTGTCGATCGCGGGCATCGTCGGCATCGCGGTCGCCGGTGCTCGGCGGTTCCGCAGGCCCCGAAGCGGTAGGCTCGTCTGCTCACTTCTGTTTTCGATGTTCGCCTTCGGCTGGCTCGCCGGGGGGGACGGCGCGACCGCCGGATCGATCTCCTACCAGTACGCCAGACGCTCGCTCTCCGGATACGCCCAGGCCTCTGGCTATGCGAGGGTCGCACCCGAGGTCGTGAGGGAGTGGGGCGGGACGTTCACGCAATCGATCTCGGGAAGTTCGGGTGTCCCTGGAAACTACTCGGCATTTTCCGTCAGCCTCGACTCGAACGTGCCCAACGACGGATCGCCGCTCACGGCCTCGGCGAACTGGTCTTCCGACTGGTCCCTCACGCCGGCGACCTTCGGGGAATCGGGGGGCGGTGTCCTGCACCGGGTCGATCTGTCGGTTGCGACGACGACGGACTACTCGATCTCGGGATCGATCACGAACGGCAGCGTCACTCTCTGGACGACCGGTTACCAGGACGTGTTTCCGATGATCACGGCAGGCAGCGGCGTGACGAAAACCGTCAACGTGCAGGGCACGCTCAACCCCGGGTATTACATGATGTTCTGGAGCTCGGCGATCGGAGGAGGCGCCTCGGGGACGGGCCATTACGACGGGGCCTTCAATCTGACCTTTGCCGCCGTCCCGGAGCCCTCCACCTGCGCCATGGCCTCGGCAGGCATTGCCTGTGCGGCCGGGGCGATGTTCCGCCGTCGAAGGGTCCCCCGACTTCGAGCCGTGGTCGCGATCGCGTGAGCCGTCCGTGACCAGGGCCCGAATTCGCTCATGAAATTCACAACTTCGGGGTGCGTGTAATCGATGGTCGCCTGCTGTACATTGATGTCGCCGTTTTGGTGCACACCCGCCCGCCACCGCGAGCGGCGCGTCGTTCGACATTCGACGACCGACCGGCATCGCCACGCGAACGCAGGCTCTGTCAACGCAGGCTCTGTCATGGATCTCGAGTCAGCCACTGCCTGCTCGACGGTGCAGGGCCTCATCGACTCGGCGCGGCGAGGCTGCCCGACGGCGCTCGGGCGGATGTTCGAGTCGCTGCGCATGCAACTCGTCGCTCTGGCCGACGAGGAGCTTCCGGACGGCCTGCGTGCCAAACTCGGCCCCTCCGATGTCGTGCAGGAGACCGCCCTCGACATGCACCGGGATTTTGACCGTTTCCGGGGGACGACCGCGGAGGAGTGCTTCGCCTGGCTGCGTTCGATGCTCCGCAACAACGTGGTCGATGCGGTCAGGAGGTTCGAGGCTTCCCAGAAGCGGGAGATCGCCCGCGAGGAACCGCTCGACGGCAAGGCCCGCGACGACGGCGCGATGACGGCCTGCTCGAGGCTGCCGGAAAAGTCTGCGATCCGCCACGAAGATGCCGCGGCCGTCGCGGCGGCGCTGGCCTGCATGCCGGCAGACCAGAGAAGGGTGATCGAGCTGAGATACTGGCAGGCTCTCTCGTTCGCTGACATCGGGGTGGAGATGGACCGCTCGGCCGATGCGGTTCGGAAACTGTGGTATCGAGCCCTCGAGCGGCTCCAGCGGGAACTCGCCCGCAGCGGCCATCTGGAGCCGTCTGCGGCCGGCCAGCGCTGAGCCCGGAATCTCCCCATGCCCGAGACGGCATCATCGCCGCGGCCGGATGACGACGCGCCTTCCGACGAGGTCGTCGCCCGCATCGCGGCGGTGGACGACTACATCGCGGGCATGGCGGACCGTGACGCGCTCGAGCAGACCTCCGCGGCCGAGATCGAATCCACGCAGTTTTCCGGGCTCGTGGACATCGTCCTCCTCCTGCGGCAGTCTGCGGCCGCCTCGGGCGTCGTGCCGCCCGCGCGCTGCAGCCCGCCCCGTGCCATCGGGCGCTACGAGATCCTCTCCCGCGCGGGAGAGGGAGGATTCGCCACCGTGTGGGCGGCACACGATCCACGATTGCGGCGCCGGGTCGCCCTCAAGGTGCGTCGGCCCGAAGCACTGTTTTCCACGACGCTGAGGCGGCGGTTCGTGCGCGAGGCCGAAATCGCCTCCCAACTGGTGCACCCGCACATCGTCACGATCTACGAAGTCGGAATCGACGACGGCCGGGAGTACATCGCACAGGAGTTTTGTGCGGGGGGCAGTCTCGCGTCGTGGCTCCTTCGCCATCCCGGCCCGGTCGATGCCCGGAGGGCGGCGCGGGTGGTGCTCGCGCTGGCGCGAGCCGTGGCCTACGCCCACGGCGAGGGCGTGATCCATCGCGACATCAAGCCGGGCAACATCCTGCTCGTGCCGCTCACCGACGCGTCGCACGGGCCGCCGCTGCTCCCGGCCGACGGTGAAGGCGACTGCGTCGGCTTCACCGTCAAGCTGGCCGACTTCGGCCTCGGCAAGATGCGGGACGACGAGTCGGGCACATCGCTCACGCAGCTCACACAGACCGGTGCGAGCCTCGGCACGCCCGCGTGGATGGCGCCCGAACAGATCGACCCGAAGTACGGCCCCGTCGGCCCGGCGACCGACGTGCACGGCCTCGGGCTCGTGCTCGACAGGCTGCTCACCGGCCGCGTTCTGCGCGACGGCGGCACGGTCGCCGAGACGTATCGCCAGGCTTTGTTCGATGACCCACCCTCGGCCGATCGCGTCGCGCCGGGAACGAGCCGCGACCTCGCGGCCGTCTGTCTCGCCTGCCTCGCCAAGCGTCCGAGCGACCGCTATCCGTCGGCCTCGCATCTCGTCGATGACCTCGGACGCTGGCTCGACGGCCGGCCCACGCACGCCCGCCCGCTGTCGCCGCTGGCACGGATGACGCGTCACGTCGCGCGAAGGCCCGGTGCGACCGCCCTTCTGGTGGCCGCGCTCGTGGCCGGCGTGGTGGCCGGCTGGGCGTTGCGGGAGCGATCACGCGCCTCGCGCCTCACGCTCGACCACCGTCGGCAACTCGCGGCGAGCGAGGCCGCCGCCGAGCTGCAGCGGGGTTGCGACGCCTTGCGCACCGGCAACGTCAGCGCCGCACTCGCTCATCTCCGGGCCACCCGCGCGATCGATCCCGGGCTCGCAGATTCCCTCGCGGGCCGGTGGCTCGACCGCCGGACGCATGAGGAGGAGACGACGCTGCTCGCGCCATCGGGAAGACCCGAGCGGGGAGATCCGCCCCGCGACCTCTACTCGATCGCGCTCTCGCCGGACGGCCGCACGGCCGCCCTGGCTGCCGCGGACGGGCGTCTCCGGCTGCTCGACGGTCTCGATCGCGTTGACGGCGGGCCGCAGGTGACGGCCGTCGTCGCCCACGATGAAATCAACGACGTCTGCTTTTCGGCCGACGGCAGGCGGCTCGCCACCGTCGGCCAGGAGGGCCGCCTGCGGTGGTGGGAACGCACCGCGGACGGGCTCGTCATGCTGGGCGAGTGGTATCCGGCTGCCGGTCCGCTGTATGCGGTGGCGTTTTTATCGGACGGCCGCTCGCTGGCCGTCGGCGGCGAGGATCGCACGATCCGCGTCGTGCCGCTCGCGACGCGGGACGACGCGCGGCGGCTCTTCACGTTCGAGGCTCCGCCCGGCGAGTCACCCGAGGTGGAATCGCTCGTCGCGGTGTCCGGTGGACGGCTGGCGGCGTCCTGCGGCGATGCGATCGTCGTCCTCGACGAGGTCACGGGGGCATCCGTGCGCGAATTCGAACGACCAGAGAGCTCGAGTCGCAACGCCGTCATGGGCAGCCTGACGGTCTCGCGTGACGGCAGCCGGCTCATGGCCTGCGGAACAGACGCTCAGGCCCACGTCTGGGACATCGCCACCGGAAAACTCGTCCTCTCGCTTGCCACGCACCCCGCCTGGGTCCAGGGATGCGGCTTCTCGCCCGATGGCTCGCTCGTGGCGACCGGCTGTCGCGACGGCGGCATCCGCTTCTTCGCGGCCGACTCCGGAGCGGCGCGCGGCCGGCTCGTCGGCCACGCGGGCCGGGTCTGGTCCGTGGCGTTCGAGTCGTCGGGCAGACTGCTCTCGGCCGGCGCCGACGGCTCGGTCCGGCGTTGGGATCCGCGGTCCACCCGCGAGGCAGCCGTGCTGCGGGAGATTCCCCTGCCTGCTTCGAGCCCCGTGGTTCGGCGGCTCTTTGCGGGGCCGGAGGCCGCGCCGGACGGCGGCGCACCGGCGATCCTGGCCCTGACGAGCGGCGGGGAACTGGCGGCCGTGCACGTCGCCAGCGGATCGGCCACCCTGGTGGCGGCCGGTGCCCGGCACGTCACGCATGTCGCCACCGACACACGGAGCGGCCGACTGGCGCTCGCCCACAGCGGCACCAGCCCCGTCGAGATCGCCACGTTGTCCACCGGCAGCATCACCGTGCGCGGGGCGGTCTCGTCGTTGCCCCAGGGCGAAAGCCAACACAACGCGGCTTGTTGCTGGCTGCCGACCGGCGAACTCGTCGTGGCCGCGAACTCGGGCAAACTGTTTCTCTGCGCGTCCGACCTGCAACGCGTCGCGTCGCTCCGCACGCTGGCCGACCCGGTCCAGGAAATCGCTGCATCGCCGGACGGTGCACCCCGACTCGCGGTGGCCGGGAAGGAAACGGTGATCCTGACGCTCCCTGGCGGATGGGGGAAGCCCGCCCGCACACTGCCGTTGGAGATCGGCGAGGAAGCCTGTCGCATCGCCTGGTCGCCGGACGGAACCGTGGTTGCCGTCGGCACTCGGAGCGGCCGTGTGCTGCTCTTCGACGCGTCCACCGGAGCGGCCGGCGGGTCGCTGGCCGCGCACGAACGGCGGATCGCGGGGCTCGCCTACTCCGCCGACGGCCGCGTGCTCGTATCCGCGGACGCCGGCGGCGTCAGGATCTCCGACGCCACCACGCTCGCGACGCTCGACGAACTTCGGCCAGGCTGGCAGGTGTCGGCGATCCATCTCCGGAACGACGCCCTCGTGATCGCCGGCGGCGACGACGGGAATCTTGCGGATGCCCGCCCGCGTCTCGCGGTCTTGGATCTGAGCCATCCATGACGCCCCGCACCGCGGCCGATCGCTCGGGTACGACTCGCGCCGGCATGACGCTCGTGGAACTGCTCGTCGTCATCGCGATCGTGGGACTCCTGTGCGCGTTGCTTCTGCCCGCCGTGCAGGCGGCCCGCGAGGCCGCACGACGCACGACCTGCGCTTCGAACCTCAGGCAACTCGCGGTCGCCTGCCTCACGCACGAGCAGGTGCAGGGGTTCCTGCCGACCGGTGGCTGGGGCGCGGCGTGGACCGGCGACCCCGACCGAGGCTTCTCGTCGCGGCAGCCGGGCGGCTGGGCTTTCAATCTCCTGCCCTTCATCGAACAGGGCGCTCTTCATGGCCTCGGCAGCGGGCAGGCCGATGCCGCGACGAAGGCCGACCTCGCCGTCTTCCGACTGCAAACACCGCTGCAACTGTTCACCTGCTCGACTCGGCGGGCCGCCGGCCTCTGGCCGCTCGATGCCGGCAAGAATTCCCGCCCGCTGAACGTCGTCGCCGCACCCGCGGATGCGACGCGGTTGCCCGCCGTCGTGGCCCGGGGCGACTACGCCGCCAACATGGGCAGCGGCACCTTTCCCACGAACCGCTACCGCAGCGGCGGATCGCCTTCGACGACCGCCGAGGCTGATGCCATGACGGAGTCCGACTGGCAGAACTCCTACGGCCCGCCTCCCGACGGGCTCGTGTTTCGGCGCAGCCGGGTGCGGCTCAAGGACGTGGTCGATGGCACGTCGGGCACGTACCTCATCGGGGAGAAGTACGTGAATCCCGACGGGCTGCGGAACGGCACGTCCGACGACGACGACCAGTGCCTGTTCTCGGGACACGACCGGGACGTGCTGCGCGTGGGGCTCGGGCCGCCGGTGCAGGACCGGCCGGGATTCAATCCCACGTCGATCTCGTTCGGCAGCAGCCATCCCGACGCCTGCGGCATGGCCCTCGCCGACGGTTCGGTGACACCGGTCGCCTACTCGATCGATCCGCTCGTGCACCAGGCCCGTGCGGCGCGGAACGACGGAGCACGGTAGCGGAACGCCGCCATCAGCAGGATCGCGGAGACCGCGAGCCCGGCGGCGGCGGGCTCGGGCACGGCGATCACGCCGCCGGTTGCACCCCCGAGCGACAGAATGTCGCCGGACGAAAGCGCTTCGTCGCGAAACTGCAGGTTCGCGACGAACGTCTCGCCGACTTCGTTGTTGTTGTCGTTGAACAGGAAAAACGCCGACGGGCCGCTCGAGTTGGCGAGGTTTTGGCTGGTGATCTGGCCGAGCGTGTAGATCGAGAATCGTCCGTCCGTCTTCAAGCCGGAGCCCGGTGGCGCGTCCGGGTCGGCGAGGTCGAGCTTGACGGAATCGCCATTCGCCATGCCATCGGCCAGGAGCGTGTCCCGCACGAGCGTGCTCGCCGGGAGACCGTCCACATATGCCCGGAATCGTGGCTGGTCGGTGGCGGCGTCGAGCGACGCGACCCACGCGACGCGATGCCACTGGTCGGAGGCGACGTCGCCGCCGTAGACCCCGCCGATGCCGAGCGGCCGGGAGGCACCCGGTGACCCGTCGCCGACGTCGATGAAGAGTTCGCCGTCGGTCCCGGCCGCGGTCTGGAAGAGCGAGATGTACCTGCCGGTGCTGCGTGCATGGACGTCGTCGTAGGCCGACTGCCTCACGAGCACGTCCATCACGATCGAATAGCGGTTGAGCGAGGTGGCCGTGGCATTGGTGATCCGGGGAAACTCCGCGATCAGACCGCCCATCGGACCGTAGCCGGCCGAATTCGGCACCCGCATGACCGTCCGCGGCACACCGCCCGGAGCGGCGATCCCGGCCGTCGCCGTCGAGACGAACTCGATCGCGGGAATGCCTGGCAAGCCGCCATAGGCACCGTAGTAGGGCTTCGTCCGCAGTTCGGAGAGCGCGATCGTGCCGGCTGCCGGCGCGAGGGATCCGCTGGAGAAATCCCAGTCACCGACCACGCCCGCCGCCGCGACAAACGGAACGAGCATTCCGGCGCCGAGCATGACGCAAACCATCAGTCGGACGAAATACTGCTGCATGACGGCCCCGGCATCGACGAAATCACCTGGAAGGAGGCTAAAGCCCCCTTTGGGGGCAGTCAACCTTTTGGTGGCTTCCGCGTTTCGGGGCGGTCGTGGTGGCCGGCGGGCGAACACCCCCCCTCAACCGTGGATTGTGAGCGTTGGATGACGAACCTGGCATGAACCGTTCGAAGCCATTTCGTCGCAGCCGGAACCGCGCGGGGTACAGTACATGCGCATTCCCCCACCCCGTCGTCCCATGCGCTGGCGTCTCCGAACCCGCTCACTCGAACTTCCGGATCCGGGCGGGCGGATGCGACGCCCGCTCCTGATGGGGATCGTCAACGTCACACCCGACAGTTTTTCAGATGGCGGGCGGCACGACTCGGTCGAGGCAGCCGTGGCCCACGGGATGCGGCTGGTGGCCGAGGGGGCCGACATCCTCGACGTGGGTGGCGAAAGCACGCGACCCTACGCGGAACCGGTGCCGCTCGACGAGGAGTTGCGGCGCGTGAGCGAGGTCGTGCGCCGGCTCGCTGCCGGGTCGGGCGTACCCGTCTCGATCGACACGTCGAAGGCGGCCGTGGCCGTCCGGGCGATCGAACTCGGTGCCGAGATCATCAACGACGTCACGGGGCTCGAGGGGGATCCCGAGATGCTCGCCGTGGCCCGCTCCAGCGGCGCGGGCGTCTGCGCGATGCACATGCGCGGCACGCCGCTTTCGATGCAGGTCGATCCTCGTTACGACGACGTCGTCGCCGAAATCCATGCCTACCTCTCGGCCCGACGCGACATGCTCGTGGCCGCCGGCATCCCGCGCGACACCATCTGCCTCGACCCGGGCATCGGCTTCGGCAAGACCCATGCCCACAATCGCACGCTGATGGCGGAAGCGGGGCGATTTCTCGACCTCGGTACTCCGATCCTCGTCGGCCACTCGCGCAAAGGTTTCCTCGCCAAGGCGCTCGAACAGGACCTCGGCCGGCCGCCCACCCGTGACGAACTCGACGCCGCCACCGCCGCTGCCGCACGCAGTCTCGCCGCGCGG